>ERZ773035.2358-NODE-2358-length-12410-cov-2.693080_pt1 | contig 12410 bp, 6 predicted proteins | sample MGYA00511487_ERZ773035 | MGnify/ENA primary metagenome ERZ773035 (study PRJEB29015, sample SAMEA2737985) | human oral metagenome | biome: human oral; feature: human-associated habitat; material: dental | place: China | collected 2024 ...
GCTCTGCAACAAGCGCCTTTTCGTTGTCGACGGATTCTGCGGAACACACAAAGACACCCGAATGAAAGTTCGCTTCATAGTTGAAGTTGCATGGCAGGCACATTTCGTTACGAACATGTTTATTCGCCCGAAAACAGAAGCCGATTTCGAGCAAGAGCCCGATTTCATCGTCTACAACGCATCAAAAGCAAAAGTCGAGAACTGGAAAGAACTCGGCCTACACTCCGAGACAGCCGTAGTATTCAACGTAACCAGCAAAGAGCAAGTTATCATCAACACATGGTACGGCGGCGAAATGAAGAAAGGGATGTTCTCAATGATGAACTACTTCCTACCCCTCAAAGGCATCGCCTCAATGCATTGCTCAGCCAACACCGACATGAACGGCGAAAACACTGCAATCTTCTTTGGTCTGTCAGGAACAGGAAAAACAACCCTCTCAACCGACCCAAAACGCTTACTCATCGGCGACGACGAGCACGGATGGGACGACAAAGGCGTATTCAACTTCGAAGGTGGATGCTACGCTAAGGTCATCAACCTCGACAAAGAAGCTGAACCAGATATCTACGGAGCTATCACACGCGATGCACTACTCGAGAACGTAACCGTTGACAAAAACGGAAAAATTGATTTCGCAGACAAGAGCGTAACCGAAAATACACGCGTTTCCTACCCGATATATCATATCAAGAATATACAGCGCCCCGAATCTCAGGGTCCAGCTGCAAAGCAGGTAATCTTCCTTTCTGCTGATGCTTTCGGTGTACTTCCTCCTGTTTCTATCCTCAATGCAGAGCAAACGAAGTACTACTTCCTCTCCGGATTCACCGCTAAACTTGCCGGAACCGAACGCGGAATCACAGAGCCAACCCCAACCTTCTCAGCATGCTTCGGACAGGCATTCCTGGAACTCCATCCAACAAAATATGCCGAGGAACTTGTTAAGCACATGGAGAAGAGCGGCGCCAAAGCCTACCTCGTGAACACCGGCTGGAACGGAACAGGAAAGCGCATCTCCATAAAGGACACACGCGGAATCATCGACGCCATACTCGACCACTCAATCGACAAGGCACCGACAAAGACTATTCCCTACTTCGACTTCGTTGTTCCAACAGAACTCAAGGGCGTAGACACTAACATCCTCGACCCGCGCAACACCTACAAAAACGCATCCGAATGGGAAGAAAAAGCAAAAGATTTGGCAGCCCGCTTCATCAAGAACTTCAAGAAATATGAAGGCAACGAAGCCGGTAAAGCACTCGTAACCGCCGGTCCGAAGCTCTAAGAAAAGAATAATTTAGTTTTTCCATAACTTATCCAAGCCTCGTCAGTATTTATTTTACTGGCGAGGCTTTTTTACATCCATATATAAATAATAGAGAATACGTATTACTCTAAAGCTAGACACTAGACCGCTGCAAAGACAGAAACCGACCTTTTTCAACACAAATCACAATCACACCGACTCCAGAATCAAGTATGAATTACACTAAACACGCGCGCAAGAGTCTAACTTTGCAGCATCCCATCAAACAACAGATAATGATGAAGAAGATATTACTCGCAATACTGATATTGTTCTTGACCCAAGCGGAGACAACGGCGCAAACATTGCCGAAAATGTGGCGGAAGGCAAAGAATCAAGAGGTACTCCAACCAAAAGATGCGCTCCGCACCATCGATACCATTATATATATAGCCAAAAAGAGAAAGGAATATGGTGATTTGCTTCGGGCCGAACTGCGACGAAGGCAAATTATACTGAAACTTTCACAAGACAGCACCATCTTGGCCATAGACTCGCTCAAGAAAGAAGAGCGCGAAGCAAGAGGGAAAGATGCGGTTATACAGGCGATATATTCCACTATTTTGGCCACCTTGTCGGTTAACGACACGACGCCCTACGCCCGCATGGCACTCGAAAGACCCGAATTGTTGCAACGGATACGCGTAAAGCCCAAAACTTATCGCGCCATAACAAATGAGGAGTTCTCTGGAAAATACTTCAACTACGACCTGTTGAGCATCGTGGGACTAATCTTGGGAAACTATGATTTGCTGGCCGAAAGATATATACAGGCCGGAAATCGTGAGGCGATGTTCCTCATTGCATTCGAGAAGATTAGACAACAACTACCAGAGAAAAGTCAGGAAGCCGACGTTCGGAGATTCATCGCTAAGCTCGATTCGCTCGGTCGCGCATATTCCGACATCGAACTTAGCGCCGAAACCGAAATACTCGCTTTGCAGCTGGCAGGCAGTACCGAACTTCTTGCCGATTCCTTGCTTCTGGAGCGTTGCGAAAAGGCAATTGCGAAGTGGAAGAAGTATCCGCGAATAGGAATCTTAAAGAAGATGGTAGATGAAAAGACTCGCTCGAATCTCTGGCTAGAACAATGGGGAGTGTTTCCTGTTTCGAAGAAGAATAGATTCCTAGTGAGGCATAGAAACGTGTCGCGGTTGAAGATGCGGATAAAAAAAGTTAACGATAAGAATATTGTTTGGGACGAGTTCGACACTAATGACGACGACGACCTCAAGGAACTAAGCAAACATACTTCAAGAAAGCTCACGAAGACAATTGAGCTGCCGAATCGAAATAAATCGAAGAAATACTACAGTCTCGTCGACCTACCCACTCTTCCTGCCGGATGCTATTTAATGGAACTATCGACAAAGCCCGAAACCGAAGTTGCACGGGCGATGTTTTTTGTAAGTAATTCAAGACCGATTGTTATGCCGCTGCCGGGCGACAGCTTGCGAATCGCGATAGTCGATGCCATAACGAGTCGGCCCGAACATCAGGCTGGTTTGTCGTTCTTTGGGCATCGGGATATGGAACTCGACCGCAACGCCGAGGTTCGTATAGGAATCAACGACACGACGCTAGACGTTCTGCAACTTCGTTCGGCTGAAGGCATCATTATTCCCATAGATCTAACCAAGGTGGGCGAGTTCGATAAGACAAGGTCAGGTCTTAAACAGGTAACGAATGTATTTCTCGACCGGAAAGTCTATCAACCCGGAGAAACCGTACATGCGGTTATTGTTCGGCATCGAAACGAAGGACTAAAGATGCTTGCCGATACCGGGTGCGAACTGCAGATGAAAATATTAGGTCCGACTTGGCAACAGGTTGATTCAGCGGTTTTAAAAACCGACAGCTACGGAACGGCAAGTGCGGAATTCGTGCTACCGAAAAACATGCTGAGTGGAAACTATCACATCTTGGTAGACGGCAATCTGGAATCATTCTCGGTCGAGAACTACAAACGCTCAACTTTCAGTGTATATGTGCAGAAGCCAACCATACGATATGTACTAGGCGATAGCGTGGTTGTTAGCGGATGGGCCAGAACGCTAATGGACGAACCGGTGAGAAATGCGGTAGTAACCTACACGTTAGACGGTATGCCCGGCGACAGTTTGCTAACCGATTCGGAGGGCCAGTTTGCAATTAAGATATTCTTGCCGAAAACACCGGGACACAGGCACTACAACTATTTTTATCTGAGAGGTACCGTGACCGATAATACCGGCGAACAAGAAGAATTCTATACACAGTTGGGCGTAACCAACAAGCGAGTATGCCTCGATGCAACTATATGGGACGGATTGAAAGAACGCAGTGAACTCACCGATATGCGCTTCATCCTCACCAATGGTTCTGCGAAACTCATCAATGGCGAGGTGGAATATTGGTTCGAGGGCTATGAGCATTTGCGCCATAAAGCTCCGTGCAACGTCGACCTACCGTTTGTCGTGCCCTCCGAGATTCCTGACGGAATATGGAAACTCGTTGCCGTATGCGAAGACGACACGCTGCGACGCTCGTTCATAGTTTTCAGCAACAACATAGTGCGCCCATGTATCGATACACCCAGTTGGTTCTATCAAACCTCGCGCAACTTCGGCCCGAACGATTCGCTACCCGTGACATTGCAAATCGGCACCAGTCGGCGCAACGTGCACGTGGTCTACTACGTTTGCAACGGCGAGCGGATATTGGAGGAAGGCTCGTTCGAAATGAGCGACACTATTCTGTACCGCGAACTGAAGTATAAACCTGAATACGCCGATGGAATCAGTCTTTATTATGCCTGGTTTGTTGACGGCAAATTCTACGATTATGAATTCAATATAAACCGACTTCTCCCCGAAACAAAGCTCAACCTGACATGGGAAACATTCCGCAACAAACTCGTTCCGGGCGACGAGGAAACGTGGCGACTGAAAATAACCGATCCAGCCGGGCGCCCGATTACGGCGCAACTCATGGCAACGCTCTACGACGCCGCACTCGACAAGCTGCAAGCTAACAAATGGCAGCTCGAAACCGGACTACGGCTATGTGTTCCAAACGTCGAACGAGCATCGCCCGAAAAATTTCTCGGCTCCGACATGTACTTTTCCTCTACTGCCAGTGAGCGAAAGTACAGCTATCCTCATCTTTCGCTAGGCACAATGAGAAAGCTAATGGAGCAAGGCACAATGAAAGATGGAAATAGTAAACCGATTACAAAACGCTTGTTCACCGGGAGCTCGACCGCTGTGCATGTACGTGGACTGACGAGTTTGTATGGAGCACGGTCACAGGTTAAAGAAACGTTTATGGATATTTCAGGGGTTAGAATAGATCCGAATAAATTTCAACCGGTGGCTAGCGAGGCAAAGTGCAGGGAGAATCTTCCCGTCCGCACCAATCTCAAGCCTTTGGCCTTTTTCGTTCCCAGGCTAGAGTCGAACAATAAGGGCGAGGCTGTACTGAAATTCACGCTACCCGAAAGCGTCACCGCATGGCGATTCATAGGTTTGGCTCACACTCGCAACATGTTAAGCGGTACAATCAGCTCGACCGCCGTTGCAAAGAAATCGATAATGGTTCAGCCCAACATGCCGCGCTTTCTGCGTAAGGGCGACACTGCCACGATAACCTGCCGAGTATTCAACACCTCCGAAAAGAATCTTGAAGGCCGAGTTTATTTGTGTCTTGTCGACCCGACAAGAGACCGGGTTGTTCATAATGACCAAAAATATTTTTCCTTGCGACCCGACAGCACCGGAACTATAAGTTTCGACTACCGTCCGTACCCCGACGACCCACCCGTGCTGATATGCGAAATCATGGCGTCGGCCGACGATACAAACGATGGCGAGCAGCACTATTTGCCCGTCATTGACAATAAAGAACCGATTACACAAACAATACCTTTCGAAATCGACGGCGTCGGTACTAAGCGCATCTCGATTGACGAATTAATTTCTAAGCTAGGCGAAGATATCGAGGGATTTCCGCAGTTTACTATCGAATGCGCCAACAATCCCACAGCTCTTGTTCTGGGAGCGCTCCACGAATATGCCCATCCGGTTGACGGCTGCGCGATATGCCAGGCCATTGCATATTATTCGCTCCGTCTGGGCAGACATATCGTCGGAACGTCGGCCGAACTATGCGACATCATCCGTCGCCTTGACTCGCTGCCCGATTCGTCGGTCGACAAGCAAAGTGCTCTTCTGCGTAACGAGGAACTCAAAAACGTTTTGCCCGCCGAATCGCCATGGCTGGCGAAAGCAAAAGCCGAGACGAATGCATTGCGCGAACTGGCTGTGTTCCTACCGGGCCAACCTCTCGACGGCAAAGAAGCGCTCCTCCTTCGTAAGCTCGCCGAGCTACAACAAGCCGACGGCTCGTGGGCGTGGATGAGAGGAATGCCGGGAAATCGGAACGTAACCAAATCGATTATGCTCATGCTTCTGCGCCTCAACAAACTCATAGGCGAGCAGCCCGATACGCGCTCAATGCTCAACGCCGCTTTCGCATATCTTGCTAAAGAGCCGACGCTCGACGAGCTCTATCTCATGGCGCTCGACAACCAAACCGACAGGAAGCAAACGGCCAAACTGCTCAACGAACTGCGCTCACAACTATCCGAACTCGACATTTTATCGCTTGCACGGGCGGCCGTTCTATTCCATCATTCGGGCGACACGCGAACCGCCCGCGAAATCGTCAGCTCGCTGAAACAGCACACCGTGACCACCCCCGACGGTTGCCGATTCTATGACACCCGGCGGGCCAATTACTCCTGGTTCGACTACCAGATTCCATCGCAAGTGGCAGCCATTGAAGCCATCTCGCTCGTCACGCCGGCCGACAGTTCAACCATCCGCGAAATGTTGAAATGGCTATTCCGCGAAAAGCAAACGCAATATTGGAGCACAGCCATTCAGAGCGCCGATGCAATCTACGCGCTCCTCGGTTCGGCCACGGTTCGAAAACATCCGTCGGCCCCACCGATTATCAAATTCGACGGCCAAGCCATTGTTCCATCGGCCGAAACGTCATCCTCCGTTCTGGGCTACAGGAAAGAAACGGTGAACATGACTCGCCAGCACGAGCTTCAAATACAGTCAACCTCCGACGGTATTGTTTGGGGTGCGCTCTATTCGCATCTCGTCCGAAAGGGAGAGAATATCAAGCCGTCGGGCAGCGAGCTGAAAATAGTTCGCGATATAATTCCGCTTCAATCGGGCCCGCTACACGTTGGAAGCCGAGTGAAAGTAAGGATAACCGTAACCAGCACGCGCAACCTCGATTTTGTTCAGGTGGTCGACAAACGCGCCGCCTGTCTCGAATCGGTCACGAAGCATAGCGGCTATCGCTACGGTTCGGATGTGGGATATTACCTCGACCGCAAAGCCGACCGCACCGTGTATTTCATCGACAAACTCGCGCGCGGAACCCACATCATCGAAGAGGTTTATTACCTCGACCGCGCCGGAACCTATACAACCGGCTCCCTCACCGCCCAATGCGCCTATGCTCCCGCCTTTGCCGCCCTTGCACCGCCCACGGCATTGACAGTTAAACCGTAATGAGGGGCGGACGGCGGGACGCCCGAGTGAACCTTGCACCGCCACGGCATTGATAGTTAAACCATAATGAAAGGCGGACGACAGGACGCCTTGTAGGGACAGACCCCGTGTCTGTCCGAAAACACATGCGGACGGATGCGTGCGGGCGGATACGGGGGGTGTTTTTATATTCGCGCGGGACGCCCGAGTGAATCTTGCACCTGTTTTTAATAGTTCCTCCAGATATCTGGCGGATTTTTAAACCAAATTCGAGTTAAACGGGTGAGACCACTTGAAAAAACCATTCGGCAGAGATTCTGTTACACAAACAACTTCAGGAAACTGTGTGGAATGCGGCATGTCACACAGGCAATTTCAATAGATTGTGTGGAATGCGACATGTCACACAGGTAATTTCAATAGATTGTGTGGAATGCGGCATGTCACACAAACAATTTCTGTAGACTGTGTGAAATGTGGCATGTCACACAAACAACTTCAGGAGACTGTGTGGCAGAGGCTCGGTTACACAGGCAATTTCAATAGACTGTGTGGCAGGCAACATTTTACACAAGCAGTTTCAGAAGACTGTGTGGAATGCGACGTGTCACACAAGCAATTTCAGAAGACTGTGTGGCAGGCGACATTCCACACAGGCAATTTCAGGAGACTGTGTGGCAGAGGCTCGGTTACACAGGCAGTTTCAGTAGACTGTGTATTTTTCGGATAAATTCCGGGAAATATCACTTGCAACCAGGCATACTATCTGTAATTTTGGACCGTCGACAGGGAATATCTCCCGGCAACAATAACATTACCTGTAAATACGTATCGATTATGGCTAAAAACAATTCAAACACACCAAAACAACCCGATAGAGGACCGCAATACACCCTGGACGACCTCTATTTCACAGTGTTCAACGAGCGGCGCAAATACGATGAGGACGGATATCCATATTATATCCCCATCGAAAAAAATACTCGCCCGACGGGCGTGAGAGTGATGGACAATTTCATGAATTATCTTAACGAAGGCTACAGCAGCATAAGCTCCTTCTGCAAAACCGAAGGCGTGAATGAGACGGATTTCAGCCGCATGTGCAAGGTTCTCACGGGTATGAAAGCGCTGGAATTCAAAATAAGGTGGACCGAGCGAACCGTGGTCGATTTATTGCGCTACACCAACCTCTCGCCGGCCGAAGTGGCCGACCGTAGCGGCGTAGGTTCGCACAACAACATGTGTATTGCCTGCAAACGCGTCACCGGTCGCTCGAGCCGGGACTTCAGAAACTATGAGCGCGAAGAACGCGACGTTGGACTCTACAGAATATAAAATACAAACCGCCTACGTTAGCAGATGCCACATATAAACGGCAAATCCAACAACGAGCACGGCGCCCTCCCAACGCTGAAAAGTGTATTTAGTGAACGAAAAGAACCATACGGCTATCATCGAAACAACCATAACGGAAAGGTCGGCCATCGTAATGCCATGCAGCTCCATCGGACAGATGAGCCCCGTAGCACCGAGGATTCCGAGGATGTTGAACACGTTCGAACCAAGAACGTTGCCGATGGCGATTCCGCTGTTTCCCTTGCGGGCCGACACAACACTCGTAGCCAGTTCGGGAAGCGAGGTTCCGCCCGCAACGATGGTTAGACCGATAACAGCTTCCGACACCCCGAGCTGAGTGGCAACGGCGGTTGCACCGTCGACAAAAAGATTGCTGCCGCCGATGAGACATGCCAGTCCGACAACAATCCACACAACCGATAACCACAACGCTCGTTTCTTCGGTCGCGGCTCCTCGGCAGTTTCAGGGCTTCGAGCCTGTTTAAGCGTGAAATACATGAACGCAATAAAGAGCGCAAAAAGTATGGCAGCATCCAACCTGCCGATGTTTCCGTCGAGGCACATCATCAAAAGAACCGTCGAGGCCACAAGAGCAAAAGGAATATCCTTCCTCACGGTAGATTTCAAAATAGTCATCGGCATCACCATCGCCGCCGCCCCCACAATGAGCAGCGAATTGAAAATGTTTGAACCAACAATATTTCCAACCGCCAAATCGGGCGTCCCTTTGAGTGCCGAAATAAGACTCACACAAAATTCGGGCATGCTTGTTCCGAGAGCCACAACGGTTAGTCCGATTACTATTTGTGGCACGTTCATTCGTTCGGCCACAGCCACTGCGCCCTCTGTCAGCCGGTCGGCTCCCCAAAGAACGAGTATTATTCCGCCGACGATGAAAGAAATCTCAAGTATCATAGTTTCTGTTTTTAACGCCTGCGAAGTTAGTTAGAAGGGAGTAATTTTGCATCTGCTAGATTTAAGTGACAACAATAAATTGAGTTCTTTTTATGCATAATTTTCTGCCTCGAGGGCTTTATTATCTTCTGAATAGCGGCAAGAATTCAAAACTGGCCTATTACGCCGGAGCATTTGTCGACGTGAACTTGCCACACGGATTGCTTGCATGGCGATTGCAACACGAACTTCGGAAACTAAAAGGACGCAAGGATAAAGATTACATATCGCAACGGGTGAATTATTATAATCGTCTGACCGACGACACACCCTTTGATAGCGAGAAGTTCTTGAAAGAATGCGTAGAATTGCAACATCAGAAAATAACAGGACAAAAGGTCTATTATCTCGATTCGTTTCGATACGCAAAGAGCTTTCCTCTCAACAAACAGTGGGTGCTTCTGCCGGGCGATGTAGTTCATGTGCCCGATGTACCATCGGTTGTGAAGAGTCGCCCGCTTATTGAAAACAACGCCAATTCGGTGCTTATGAAATTAGATAGAGTTCGCCACTTCCTTTTCGTGAACGATAGAAAACCATTTTCCGAGAAACAAAATATGGCCATATTCCGTGGATTGATAGGACAAGACGGCGGCCCGGATTTGAAACGTAATAGATTCGATTTCGTAAAGCAGTATTTCGGGCATCCAATGTGCAATGTCGGGGTGATAGACAAACAATATCCAGAATGGTGCACGGAAAAACTAACTATCGACGAACATTTGAATTATAAGTTCGTAATGGCTCTCGAAGGCAACGACGTGGCGAGTAATCTGAAATGGGTTATGTCGTCGAATTCAATTGCAGTGATGCCCAAGCCAACGTGCGAAACGTGGTTCATGGAAGGAACGCTCCGGCCGAACTATCATTATATCGAGATTAGACCGGATTTCGCAGATTTAGAAGAGCGGTTAAACTATTATATCTCACATCCCGACGAGGCGGAGAATATCGTGCAACATGCTCACGAATATGTTGCGCAGTTTCGTAATGCGCGGCGTGAACAACTGATTTCGCTTCTAGTTCTAAAGAAATATTTCGACTTCATCGAACGTCGGCTTTCCGTTCTATAAAAACAGTGACGGCTTTCCGAATAGATTGCAAACCAAACTGCAATGGATTGATTTCGTTAAGTGGAACCCAACGAGCATCGGCAGCATCATCGGCGGCCCGTAGCGGAGCGATACTTTCAACAGAACATAGGAAGAACGAGTCGAGCGTCGGAACGTCGAAACCACTGTAACGATAAGTGTTCGGTAAAGAAAAAAGAAATTCGACACGACTTACCGTAAGCCCGGTTTCTTCTTTCACCTCGCGACCTACAGCTTGCCCCAAAGTTTCGTTTGTGTCGCAGAATCCGCCCGGAAGGTCGAGCGTTCCTCGGGCAGGTTCTGAGTTTCGTTTAACCACTAGCAATTCTTCTTTCTCGTTAAGAATAATCGCAGCCACAGCAGCACTGGGATTGAGAAAATATTCGAATCCGCACGACCGACAATGTTTGCTCTTCAACGAACTTTCTACGAATTGCGCACTTCCGCAAACAGGACAGTGAGTAAATTTCTCTAGCAAATGCATAATCACCAATTATCGGTTCTGAACGGAAAAAGTGGTAGAAGAGCCTGGTTATAAACATTGCCAAGCTGGAAGTTTCGGAAACAATATCGCACAGCAACCGGATGCGGTACTTTCTCACTACGCACCATAAGTCCGATTCGCCAGTCGTAAGCCACTTCAGCTTTATGAAATACTCGGTCGGCCCCAGCAATTTCAAATCCTTGAAAATCCTCGTATCGACTGATTCCCTGATAGTCGTTCTTCAGAAATATGATGCACGTGTCGCCCTTAATTCTCATCTTGTCGAAACGTGCGCTTTCACACCTGATATTCTCGAATCCGTAATTTCTATTCAGGGCGATTTGAGCCAATCTTTCACCAACAGGCTTCTTCATTCGGGGGTGAATCTGTTGCGTTTCCCATGGATAAACACAATCATTCGTGCAAACGATAGCCGAGTTTGGAATTATCGTTTGCGCTTTGAGTTGTTGCTCGCGAAGATAGGCAGCCTCGGTTCCGTTAGCATCGTTGTTATACCAGCATGGGGCAATCTGTACAAAATAGAAAGGCAACTGTCCCTGTCCGAACCCATTACGCCACTGTTCAACGAGACAAGCAAGCAGATTAGCATAGTTCGGAGAAGGAAATTCGACGTTCGAGCAACCTTGATAGAAAAGAATCCCCTTGACCGTGTAGCCGAGGATAGGCGAAAACGTTCCGTTACCCCACAGCAGCGGACGATGATAGTCCCAACTATATTGCCTGACAATCTGTGCACTGTCGAGCGGTTCAGATGTTAGCGCCTGCAGATTCTCACGATTGAGCCAACTCTCCACACGCGTACCACCTTTGTTTGCCTCTATGAGTCCGATGGGAATGTCGAGTGCCCGATTCATCATCCGAGCAAAGAAATATCCCACCGCACTTTGGTCAGGAACATTTCTCTGGTCTACACATCGCCACGAGCAAGACGCGTCATCGAGCGGCTTCATCGCCATACGACTCGGAATCTTGCAGAACCGAATCTTATCAGTCAGTCCGCCGGCTTCAATAATCGCCTCGTTGCAGCCTTCAACCGGACAGTTCGGAAAGCCTTTCAGCGGCATCTCCATATTGCTCTGTCCAGCGCAAACCCAAACTTCACCCGCAAGAACATTGTTAATCACCGTTCGCTCACCATCGTCGAAGACTATATTAAGCGGCTGATATGATGCTCGTGGTGTAGTGATATCCACATTCCATCGCCCGTCCTTTCCAACCGTAGTCGAGTAGATTTGTACCGACCATGACACACTCACCTTGACAATTTTTCCACGTGTGCCCCAGCCCCAAAGATGAACTTTGCTTGTTTGCTGGACTATCATATTATCGGAAATGATGCGCGGAAGACGAACCTTGGCTTGCAGAAAAAGGACAGCTGTTAATAGCAGAACCGAAACTATTAAAATACGTTTACTCATAATTTATTTCTATCATATTGCTCACAAATGTACTAAAAACTCTAAAGCCCCGCTCCCTCCTGCTTACTTTTAGCTAACTTTGCGCAACATGAAAATCAAAAAAGAAAGGATTATATGAAGCTCCACAAAATCATTCTGCTCGTTGGTATAACTCTTCTCACAACCACAGCCAATGCCCAACAAACTTTTGATGTTAACCTCTATAACATGCTGCCCGAACACAGC
>ERZ773035.2359-NODE-2359-length-12406-cov-29.264513_pt1 | contig 12406 bp, 11 predicted proteins | sample MGYA00511487_ERZ773035 | MGnify/ENA primary metagenome ERZ773035 (study PRJEB29015, sample SAMEA2737985) | human oral metagenome | biome: human oral; feature: human-associated habitat; material: dental | place: China | collected 2024 ...
GGCTCCCAGAGGCAGGGGTCAGGGAGCACCCCGCACCGCTAGGTGCATTAAGACGGTCCCAGTCGTCCTTGGTCTTGTCGTTGACGTAGTGTCAGGGAGCACCCCGCACCGCTAGGTGCATTAAGACAGATTCCGCTAGCCCCAGCGGGCTCAGAGCCAGTCGTCAGGGAGCACCCCGCACCGCTAGGTGCATTAAGACTCAACCTCCTCGACTTCAACCAGGGCTTTCTGACCTTGTCAGGGAGCACCCCGCACCGCTAGGTGCATTAAGACGCAGCGCTCCGGGTAGTAGACCAGCACCCAGCCGGGTCAGGGAGCACCCCGCACCGCTAGGTGCACTGATGGCCTCGGCAGGAGCCGCCGGGGTGGAGGGGCGGCATGTCTGGGAGTACCCCACACCTCGTATGCGGTTCTGCCCCATTCGCGCTATGGTAATTAGCGCGTGAATGGGGCGAGACTGACTGCGGGACGGAAATCCCCTGCCTTTCGTGACGTTGGCCCGGCCGGTGGGGTGTCTATTGTGTCTCGTGGCATGGACCCGGGTGGTCTTATACAATGCTTTGGATAACCTGCCGCTTGTCTGCTGGCCCGGTTCCGTGCGTGTGTCGCAATCTGAGGATCAGAACGAGGGTCACCCTCGGCCGCGTCGAGGTCCAAGCTCCTGACCTGCGTGGACATTGGGTGCACAAAGATGAAAACAGAGTGGACCCGGCCCTGATCCTCAGATTGCGACAGAACCGTCCGCCCACCACCGCCGGGGCCGCGCATAACCTCCTGTCCTCACCCTAGGTACAGGGCGGGACGGGCCCCAGGGCGAGCGGCGAGGCGCGGGTGCGTGGCGGTTTGTTGTGTGTCGTGGTGAGACGGGCCCCAGGGCGGGTGGCGAGGTGGCGCGGGGCGTGAGGGTCGTGGTGGTGGCCCAGGTCAGGTCCCGGACCAGGGCACGAGGCGGGTTCTTAGTCCCTTGCCAGGTCCCGGTCGTCCCGGCACCATGGTGACCAGCGCGCCCCTGCCCCGTCGTCTCGTGGCAGGGACAATGCGACAGGCCAGGTAAGGAGCCGTAGGAGAGGACACCACCATGAGCAGTACTTTTGACCTCAGCGGGAAGGTCGCCGTCGTCGTCGGGGCGAGCTCGGGGCTCGGCGCCGACGCCGCTCGCGCCTACGCCGAGCACGGCGCCGACGTCGCGCTGCTCGCCCGGCGTCTGGATCGCCTGGAGGCCCTCAAGGCGGAGATCGAGGCCGCTGGGCACCACGCCGTCGCCGTACGCTGCGACGTCACCGACGAGGACAGCTGCCGGGCCGCCGTCGACGCGGTCATCGACGCCTACGGGCGCATCGACATCCTCCTGAACAACGCGGGGGTGGCCGTGCGCGGCGGCGTCGACACCCTCACGGACGCCGAGTGGGACCGCTCCTTCGACACCAACGTCAAGGGCATCTTCCACGTCAGCAAGTACGTCGTGCCCCGCATGCGGGAGCGCGGCTACGGCAAGATCGTCAACATCGCCTCGGTCAACGCCGTGATCGCCGACAAGCAGGACGTGTTCATCCGCCACGCCTACAACGCCTCCAAGGCCGCGGTCCTGGGGCTGACCCGGGGCATGGCCTGCTCCTACGCCCGCTACGGCATCACCGTCAACGCCATCGGCCCCGGCCTGTTCGAGTCCGAGATGACCGCGAGCACCCTGTTCAGGAGCGAGGAGTTCCTGGCCGCCTACAACGTCCTGAACCCGGCCGGCCGTCCGGGCGGGCGGGGCGAGCTCAACGGGACGGTCCTCTACCTGTCCTGCGACGCCTCCAGCTACGTCCAGGGCCAGCTCATCCTCGTCGACGGCGGGGCCACACTCGTCTGACTCGTTCGGCCGCGGGCGCCACGCCGGTGCGCGGCCGGCGCCCTGCGGCCACGAGTGAGTGACACTGGGCACATGACATCTCGTGCGCGCAGCCACAGGCTGCAGGTCATGGACGCAGGGGGGCCGCTGGAGGGAGTCCTCAGCCTTCCCGCCGGCCCTCCCCTGGACCCGTCAGCCGGCCGTTCCGGCGGGCGGGCGCCCCTGGTCATCTGCTGCGACGGCGTCGCCGCCTCCCTGGCAGCCACCGTCGACGTCGCCGACCACCTGAGCCGGACGGGCCTGGCGACCTTCCGCTTCACCTTCCGCGGCCGCTGGCCGGGCGGGGACATGACCGACGCGTCCCTCCTGACCGAGGTCGCCGATCTCGACGCCGTCGTCGACGCGGCCCGGGCGGGGGCGGCCGCGGGGGAGGGGCCGTGGGCCGCCATCGACCCCGAGCGCCTTGTCCTGCTCGGCCAGTCCCAGGGCGGCGCCGTCGTCCTGCTCACCGCGGCGCGGCGCCCCCGGCTGTTCGCCGCCGTCGTCGCCTGGCACCCGGCCCTGAGCATCGTCGACGACCTGCACCGCGGGCTCGGCTCCCTCGACAAGGTCGGCGAGACCTTCTCGTGGATGGGGCAGACGCTGGGGCGCCGCTACGCCGCCGACGTGTGGGACCTCGACATCTACGCCGAGATCGCGGGCTACACGGGCCCCGCCCTCATCGTCCACGGCACCACCGACAGCCTCGTCCCGGTCTCCTACGGGCGGCACGCCGCGCGGGTCCTACCGCACGCGCGCTTCGTGCCCGTCCCCGGCGCCGGGCACGGCTTCCAGCGGGAGGAGCTGGAGGCGGCGCTCGCGGCCACCGACGACCACCTGCGCCGGGTCGGCCTGCTGTAGGCCCCGCGAGCTCCCCGGAGCCCCCGCGGTCCGCCGAGCCCGACGCCCAGGCAGGCTCTCTCAGGGCCTGTCGGAGGCCAGGCGCGGGTGCCATGCTTGTCATGCTTGGCGGGACCCGCCGCGGCTCCCGGCGAGCCCGGCGAGCCCGGACCCCGAGACCCCGAGGAGACCCACCATGGCCCTGACGCCCGAGGCGCGCCAGACCTTCACCCGGCTGTTCGGCAGCGAGCCGACGCCCCACCCCAGCGACCCCGAGCTCTACGAGATCCTCCAGAACCAGATCTTCGGCGAGGTCTTCGCCACCGGGGTCCTCACCGACGGCGAGCGCGAGCTGCTCACCGTGACCGTGCTGGCCGCCATGCAGACGCTCCCGCAGCTCGCCGCGCACGTGAGGGCGGCCCTGAACGTCGGCGTCGCGCCGCTGGAGGTGCGCGAGGCGATCTACCAGTGCGCGCCCTACATCGGCTACCCCAAGGCCCTCAACGCCGTCGCCACCGCCGACGAGGTCCTCACCGCCGAGGGCGTCGCCCTGCCCCTGCCCGGCGCCGCCACCGTCGCCCACGAGGAGCGGGAGGCCGCGGGCGCCGCCATCCAGACCCCGCTGTACGGCGACGAGGTCAGGGCCGTCTTCTCAGCGCTGCCCGAGCCCTTCGACAGGGTCGTCCCGCACCTGCTGACCTCGGGCGCCTTCGGCGACATGGAGACCCGCAGCGGCCTGGACGTCGCCACGCGCGAGCTCGTCACCCTGGTCGCCATTGCCGCCCTCGGGGCGGCCACCCAGCTGCGGCCCCATGTCGCGGGGGCCATCAGGGCCGGCAACAGCAGGCAGAAGGTCACCGCGGCGCTGGTGCAGGTCCTGCCCTACATCGGCGGCCCCTACGCCCTGTCGGGCCTGGTCCTCGTGGCGAGCTACGACCAGGGCGCCTCATCGGAGGCCTATCGCTGAGGCTCAGCGCCCCGCCGCCGGGCCCTGCGCCCCGCCGCTCTGCTACTCGAAGGCTCCGAGCCGCGGGAGCTCGGGGGAGGTCAGCCAGGCGGCGTAGTCCCGCGCCCGCTCGGCGAGCTCCTCATCGGTCAGGCTCATCGCGCCGGGGGTGAGGAAGGGCGCGACGAAGCGGGTGCCGATCAGGTCGCTCGTCGCCTGGAACGGGCGCAGCAGCTCATGGAGCTCGTAGTGGACCGAGCCGGCGCGCGTGTAGCTGTCGGCCGATCCGCCGGCCGAGACGGCCAGGGCGAGCTCCTTGCCGTGCAGGGCGTCGCCGGCCGGCCCGTAGGCCCAGCCGTAGGCGAGGACGTCGTCCTCCCACTGCTTGACCAGGGCCGGCGAGGAGTACCAGTACATGGGGAGCTGCAGGACGATGCGGTCGGCGGCCTCCAGCGCCGCGTGCTCGGCGGCGACGTCGATGCGCATGTCCGGGTAGAGCGCGTACAGGTCGCGCACCTGGACCGGTCGCTCGGGCGTCCCGGCGCCGCGGGCCGCCTGCGCGAGGCGGGCATTGACCCGGGAGGCCTCCAGGTGGGGGTGGAACAGGAAGACGGTGGTGATCGTGCGAGCCATGTGAGAAGTTCTTTCACGTAGGGTCTGCGAACAGCTTGCGGGCACTGCCGAGGGTAGGGCGGCCGGCGCCGGGCGAACAGGCCCTGGCGGGACCAGGCTCGCTCGGGCCCGGTCAGGCGCGCGGGGCCGACGCCCCGTGCTGACGGCCCTGGCGGCCCCGCCGCGGACGCACCATTATGCTCCCATGACTGCTGTAAGTGCATTGCATACGGCGGACGCGCGCGAGCCGGTGGACCTCACCGGTGCCAGCGAGACACTGCTGCTGCCCCTCCACGCCAGGGCCGAGCACACCCTCTCCGCCCGCCCGCGCTTCGAGGACTGGACCGCCGTCGACCTCGTCTCCCGGCTCGACTACGACTTCTCCGAGGCCCGGCGCGACCGCCTCATGTCCGACGGCGTGATCCTGCGCACCCTCACGCTCGACCCCCTCGTCTCGGGGTTCCTGGCCACCCACCCCGGCGCCACCGTCGTCAATATCGCCTGCGGCCTGGACACCCGCTTCCACCGCCTCGACGACGGGCTCGTCACCTGGTACGACCTCGACCTGCCGGACGTCATCGCCCTGCGCCGGCAGCTACTGGGGGAGGGCGAGCGCCGGCACCTGGTCGCCGCCTCCGCCCTCGACCCGGCCTGGCCCGAGCAGGTGGAGGCGGCCGGCGACGTCCTGGTGGTCGTCGAGGGGCTGACCATGTACCTCACCGAGGACGAGGTGCGCGGGTTCATGGGCATTATCGCCGAGAGCCTCCCCGGGGCGACGGTCCTGGTCGAGGTCATGCCGCGCCTGTTCCAAAGGTACGGCCGGGAGCGCTCGGTCGTCGCCACCGGCGCGCGCTTCACCTACGGGTGCGCGGGCGCCGAGGAGTTCCGCCGGACGGTCGCCCCCGGGTTCGCGCTGCTCCACGACGTTCTCCTCACCGACGTCATTGGGCGCACGCGCCCCTGGCTGAGGCCCCTCCTGGAGCTGGCGCCGGCGCGCCGCCTCTCCCAGCGCATCCTGGTCCTGCGGGCCGCGCCCGCCGCGCGCCGCCGGTAGGAGGCCGCCGTGGCGCAGGGCCTTTGAGAGAGGGTTTTGAGAGACTGCTCCCATGTGCCTCGCCCGCCATACCGTCACGCTCGCCTACGAATCGCCGCTGGGGCCCATGACCCTGGCCGCCGAGCTCGGCGAGGGCCTGCCCGACGGCGGGGCGCTTGTCGGGGCCTGGTTCGACGGCCAGCGTCACGACCGGGCCGGGCTGGACGGCGCCGGCGCCGGCGTCGATCCGGGAGGCGCCGAGCCGGCCGTCCTCGGGCGGGCCCGGGCCTGGCTCGACCGGTACTTCGCCGGGGAGGACCCGGGGGAGCCGCCCGCGCTCGCCCCCCGGGGCACCGACTTCCAGCAGCGCGTGTGGGCCCGCCTGCGCGCTATCCCGCGCGGGGAGACCCGCGCCTACGGGCAGATCGCCGACGCCGTCGAGGCCGAGATCGGCCACCGCTGCTCGGCCCGGGCCATCGGGGGAGCCGTGGGGCGCAACCCGATCAGCGTCATCGTTCCCTGCCATCGGGTGGTGGGCGCCGACGGGTCCCTGACCGGGTACGCGGGCGGCACCGACCGCAAGATGCGGATGCTGCGCCTGGAGGGCGCCCGCCTGCCCGATCTCGGCGCCCCGCAGGACGGCCTGCCCGGCCTGTGAGCCCGCGCGCGGCGTGCGCGTACCAAGCGGACTACGGCGCGCAGCGGTTCCGGCGGTCCCGGCCCTGGCACAATCGGGTTGTGACCGATACTTCTGCTCCGAGTGCACTGGCCCCGCCCATCCGCCCGACCGGCTCCCGGCCCCTCGGCGGCGCTGACGATCGCGACGAGGCGGCCCTCGGCCGCGTCGAGCGCCTCGCCTCCCTCCTGGAGAAGGCGGACGCCGTCGCCGTGGGAGCCGGAGCGGGCCTGTCCGTCGCCGACGGCGACGCCCACGCCGGCCCGGCCTTCGAGGAGCGCTTCGCCGACTTCATCGCCCGCTACGGCTTCACCGACGCCTACACCGCCGGCTTCCACCCCTTCGCGAGCCCGGAGGAGAAGTGGGCCTACTGGTCGCGCCACATCAGCCTCCTGCGCTACGAGACCGGGCCCGGCCGGGTCTACGCCGACCTTCTCGCGATCCTGGACGGCCGGGACTTCTTCGTCCTGACCACGAACGTCGACCACCGCTTTCAGAGGGCCGGCTTCCCCAAGGACCGCCTGTTCTACACCCAGGGCGACTACGGCCTCCTCCAGTGCTCCGGACCCTGCCACGACGCCACCTATGACAACGAGGGCACGATCAGGGCGATGGTCGAGCGGCAGCGGGACATGCGCGTGCCCACCGGGCTCGTGCCGCACTGTCCGCGCTGCGGGGAGCCGATGAGCACGAACCTGCGCGTGGATGCGACCTTCGTCCAGGACGCCGGCTGGCACACGGCCGCCGATCGCTGCGCCCGGTGGCTGCGGGCCCACGGAGACGGGCGCGTCCTCTACCTGGAGCTCGGCGTCGGCACGAGCACCCCCGCCATCATCAGGCACCCCTTCTGGCAGCGCACCTACCTCAACGAGCGGGCCGCCTACGCCGGCATCTCGCTCGACCCGGTCGCGCCCCGCGAGATCGCCGAGCGATCGGTGCTCATCGACGCCGACCTCGCGCCCGTCCTGGCTCGCCTCGCCTGCCGCGGCGCGACGAGCACCGGACCGCAGACGTCCGGCAGGCCGTCGGGGACCCGATCCCGCGGTCGCTGACCCGAGGCCATTGACATCTGGACGTTCGGCCCTGGGGCGCGCAGGTCTGCGGAGGGGGTTGCACATGGGAGAGAAGGGCACTGCCGGGACGGGTGCCGGTTTTCCGCATGATTCCGCGGTTACCCGTCATCCGTCAAGACGAGTTGACACGCTCCCATGTGCAGGCAGGGGGGTCTGCGCACATGGGAGCACGTCAACCAACCATGACGATCCAAACAGAACCCCGGAATATCAACGAAAACCGATGTCCTTCCCGTTTGATCGCCCCGCTCCCATGTGCGATCCCCCGGGACTGCGGGGGCACCGGGCACGCCTGCGTGATGGACAGGGCCGTCATCCCGGCCCGCACCGGTCCGGTTCCGGCGGTATGCGCGTGCCGAGCGGGCCGCGGCGCCCTCCCGTAGGCTGTTGCGGTCCGTCGGCGGCCCGGTGCCGTCGTTGGCGGTGCAGAAGGGAGCCGCGCATGTACAGGGACGCACGTGGCCGCGCCGAGCGGGACGGGGTGCGACGATGAGCGAGGTCCTCACGCGCGAGCTCGGCACGCCGGTGGCCGGCGGCACCGACGCGGGCGGCATGGGCGGCGTGGGCTTAATGGACTCAGCGGACTCGCTCGGCCCGCTGGTTCACTCACTGGTCTACGTGCCCCGCGCGGCCGCCGCAGGAAGGGTGCGCGCGCCGCTGGTGGTGTGCTGCCACGGCCTGGGGGAGTCCGGGCTGCGCGTGGCCGGCATTGCCCAGCGGCTCGCTGCCGCCGGGGCGGTCGTCGTCATCCCCTCCTTCCGCGGCGGCGGGGCGCCCACCGCCGGGCCCACGACCGGCATGTCGGTGATCACCGAGATCGCCGACCTGGAGGCGGTGCTGGACGCGGCGGAGGCCTGGCCCTTCGTCGACGCCGGCCGGACGGCCCTGTTCGGGCGCAGCCAGGGCGGGCTCGTCGCGGCGCTGACGGCCTCCCGGCGGCCGACGCGGGTCGGCGCCCTCGTCCTGTGGTACCCGGCGCTGCGCCTGCCGGAGTCGATGCGCGCCCGCTTCGGCTCCGCCTCCGCCGTGCCGCGGACCTTCACCCACCGCGTCGAGGGGCGCGACATGACCCTCGGGAGCCGCTACGCCATTGACGCCTGGTCCCTGGACGTCGACGCCGAGCTGGCGCGGCTGCGCATCCCGGTGCTGCTGGTCCACGGCGAGCGGGACGCCGACGTGCCGATCTCGGTCTCCGAGGACGCGGCGCGCCTGCTGCCGGACGCCCGCCTCGTGCGGGTGCCCGGCGCCGCCCACGGCTTCGGCGACGAGCGGCTGGCCGACGCCGTCGCCCGCACCGAGTCCTTCCTGAGCTGGTGCGAGATCCTGGAGGGCGCCTGAGCCCACGGCGGCGCGCCGGCTCCCAGGCATCTTTCGGGCTCGCCTGGCAACGTCGCTGGATGTGAGCGACGAATCGACCAACCCCCTGCTGCTCCAGGCCTTCGCCTGGGACCTGCCCGCCGACTGCGCCCACTGGAGGCTCCTGGCCGACAACGCGCCCCTGCTGGCCGACTGCGGCGTCACCTCCGCCTGGCTCCCGCCCGCCTACAAGGGCCGGGCCGGGGCCGAGGACGTCGGCTACGGCGTCTACGACACCTACGACCTGGGCGAGTTCGACCAGAAGGGCTCGGTGGCCACCAAGTACGGCACGAAGGACGACTACCTCGCCGCTATCGAGGCCCTACACGCCGCCGGCATCGCGGTCGTGGCCGACGTCGTCCTCAACCACCGCATGGGGGCCGACTCCACCGAGGTCGTGCGCGCCACCCCCATGGACCCTGCGGACCGGCGCCGCCCCATCGGGCCGGCCGAGGAGATCACCGCCTGGACCCGCTTCACCTTCCCCGGGCGCGCCGGAGCACACTCGAACTTCACCTGGGACTGGACCTGCTTCCACGGCACCGACTGGGACGAGGCCCGTCACCTGGCCGGGGTGTGGCTATTCGAGGGCAAGCGGTGGAACGACCACGTCACCGACGAGCTCGGCAACTACGACTACCTCATGGGCGCCGACGTCCACGTCACCGACCCCCGGGTCTGCGCCGAGCTGGACCGGTGGGGCCGGTGGTACGTGGAGACCACCGGCGTGGACGGGCTGCGCCTGGACGCCCTCAAGCACGTGGGCGCGGACTTCTTCGCCCGGTGGCTGCCCGAGCTGCGCCGGGCCACCGGGCGCGACCTGCCCGCCGTCGGCGAGTACTGGTCGCGCGACGTCGCCGAGCTGGAGGGCTACTTGGAGGCCGTGCCCTCCACGAGCCTGTTCGACGTGCCCCTCCACTTCCACCTCCACGCGGCCTCGACCTCCAACGGCGACACGGACCTGTCCCGCCTCTTCGAGGGCACCCTCGTGGGGGCCGACCCCGCCCGGGCCGTCACCTTCGTGGAGAACCACGACACCCAGCCCGGCCAGTCGCTGGCCTCCACCATCCAGCCGTGGTTCAAGCCCTCCGCCTACGCACTGATCCTCCTGCGCGAGGCGGGCACCCCCTGCGTCTTCTGGGGCGACCTGTTCGGCACCCCCGAGACGGGCGACCTGCCCGCCGTCACCGAGCTGCCGCTGCTGATGACCATGCGCCGCGCGCTGGCGCACGGGCCCCAGCACGACGCCCTCGACGAGCCGGACGTCGTCGGCTTCGCACGCGAGGGGGACGACGCCCACCCCGGCTCGGGCCTGGCGGTGGTGCTGTCCGACCGCCGGGCGGGCTCCAAGCGGCTCGACGTCGGCGCCCGCCACGCCGGGCAGCCGTGGATCTGCGTCCTGGGCGGCCACGAGCCGGTCACCGTCGGCGACGACGGCGCGGTGGAGCTGCCCGTGTCCGACGGCGGGCTGAGCGTGTACGCCCCCGAGTCGGCCCGGCCGGTCCTCGACGACGCCGAGTACCGCCTGCTGCGGCAGCGCTGAGCCGTAGCGGCCCCGGGGCGGCCGGGGACACCGGCGCCGGGCCCTCCCGATCGCCTTCGGCCGGGACTATGGTCGAGCACGAACGCCGTGTCCGCCGTACTCATCGCTCATCGTCCATCACTCGTACCGAGGAGGAACCATGCCCACACCCGACCAGCTGACCACCGGTGCCAGGGTCGCCGTGCTCATCGCCGAAGGGCTGGAGGAGGTCGAGGCCCTGGCCGTCGTCGACGTGCTCTACCGCGCCGGGATCGCCGTCGACATGCTCGCCGTGGGAGACGACCTGTCGGTCACCAGCTCCCACCGCGTCACCTTCCGCTGCGACGCCCTCCTGGCCGACGTCGACCTGGCCGACTACGCCCTCGTCTTCCTGCCGGGCGGCGTCCCCGGCACCCCCAACCTCAAGAGCACCCGGGCGGTGACCGACGAGGTCGCCCGCCGCCTGGGGGCGGACCTGCCCCTGGCCGCCGTCTGCGCCGCCCCCTCCATCCCCGCCGAGCTCGGGCTGCTGGCCGGTCGCCGCGCCACGGCCAACCCGGCCTTCCTCCATGTCCTGAAGGAGAACGGCGCCGAGACCAGCGAGGACGGTGTCGTGATCGACGGCAACCTGCTCACCAGCCGCGGCATGGGCACCGCCATCGACCTGGGACTGGAGATCGTCCGCCTCCTCCTCGACGACCACGCCGTCGAGGAGGTCAGGAAGGGCATCGTCTACCGGCGCTGAGGCGGCACCGGGCCGGTGACGGTACCGGCGCCAGGGGCCGGGCCCGCTGACGGGTCCGGCCCCTGACGCTGCTCGCCCCCGCCGGGCTCAGGGCCGCGTGGAGCGGCCTCGTGAGTGGGGGAGCAGCGCGGCCACCAGGACGAGGACGCCGGTGCCGGCCAGCAGCACGATTCCCGTGGTGACCAGGTCGATGTGCAGCCCCGCCCCGAAGGCGACGAGCAGCCCGCCCAGCGCCGCCAGGATCAGGCCCCAGGTCAGTGTGCTCCTGCGGATGTGCCCGCGCTTGTGGTGCGGCTGCGGCTCGTGCTCCAGGGAGCTGGCCGTCCAGACCGAGTCCGGGTCGGACGGCGCCTCGGGGAAGCGGTCGGTGGGGTCCGCGGGGGCCCTGTCAGCGCTGCTAGTGCTGTCAGTGCTGTTAGTGCTGCCAGCGTTGCCGGTGCTGCTCGCGCCCTCGGTGCTGTTGATGCTGTCGGTGCTCATGGTTCTCTCCTTCAGATGGCGGGTCAGTGCGTCGGGGCGGGTGAGGGCTCGGCGCTGGGGCCGGCCGACGGCGTGGTGGACGGAGTGGTGGACGGCGTCGCCGTGGGCGCCGAGCCGCGGGCCCTTTCCTCCCGGTCCCACGCCGTGGTCAGGCAGCCCTCGTAGGCGGAGCGCTGGGAGTCCGACAGCTCCGACAGGTCTCGCCAGCTCGCCCAGGGGCGGTCGTCATCGCCGTCATTGTCGTCATCGTCGTCACTGTCGAGGACCTGGTCGAGGCAGCTCTCGGCGGTATCCGAGCTCACGGCCGGGTGGGTCATGCCGGCCACCGGCAGCTCGTCGTGGTAGCCGTTGTCGTCGCGCCAGGAGCTCACGACCCAGGTGGCGGTCTCCGTCGAGCCGCTCCAGCGCGTCTGGGAGGAGGACTCCTCGATCTGGATCGCGCCGGTGCCGATCTCGGCGTCGACGTCGATCCGCCCGCGGCCGTCCTGGGCGGCCGGCGAGGTGACTCCGGCACGCTCGTCGCTCAGGCGCCACCACGAACGGGACGAGGACAGCTCCTCCCCGGTGACCGTGTAGCTCCTGTCGAGGCTGGGCCGCTGGTGGCGGGGCCCGGTGTTCCACGGGTCGGCGTCCGCGGCGGTGCCGTCCGTCTCCCACGTCGAGGCCAGATCGGTCGTGAGCACTCCGATCCCGGCCCGTCCGTCCACGTGAACCGGCTGGCCCTCGCGGGTCTTGACCAGGATGCGCCCGGCGCCGACGGTCAGGTGCACGGCGGCGGTCCTGTCACTGCTCGTGTCCTGCGTGACCTGACGCAGGTCGAGAGTCACCGAGCCGGCCCCGTACGCGCCCAGATCGATGGTGCCGTCGGAGGCGACCGGGTAGGTCGTCGTACCGGGATCGAGGTCGGCGTCGGTGAGCGCGATGGTGACGGGGTGCTTGGGCGTGGAGCCGTTCATGGCCTGCGGGGGCATGAGGGACCCGAGGAAGACCAGGGGCAGGGTCGCGAGGAGGGCCGGCCAGCCGATACCGGTCATCCAGCCGCCGCGCCGGCCCCGCAGCGCCGAGACCACGACGCCGCCGCCCAGCAGCGCGACCAGGCCGCCGCTGGTGAAGAAGACCGCCTGGAAGGCGCTGATGGTGCCGGTCGTGCGTCCCAGGCCCGCGAGCGCCAGGCCGATGAGGGCCAGCCCGATCACCAGGAGGCTCGCCGTGCGGCCGGGGCCGGGGACGGGCGGGCGCGGCGGCGGCAC
>ERZ773035.2361-NODE-2361-length-12402-cov-4.136956_pt1 | contig 12402 bp, 8 predicted proteins | sample MGYA00511487_ERZ773035 | MGnify/ENA primary metagenome ERZ773035 (study PRJEB29015, sample SAMEA2737985) | human oral metagenome | biome: human oral; feature: human-associated habitat; material: dental | place: China | collected 2024 ...
GGGATAAGTTTGGTGTCAGAATTACTTATAAAGATACTGAACCCTATGACAAAAATAAGATATATTTTACTGAAAAAGTGGAAAAAGCTAATGCTTTATTCGCTAGAATAGGACACCCTAAAGACCTTATAGCTAAACTAAATACTACTTCCTAATTATTAATTATAAATTATTAATTGAAAAAGATGCTTCTTTTCTTTAAAAATCCTAAAAAAACGCTTTATGTGGTGGCTGTCGAGGCTGCCCTTGCTGAGCCTCACCTCAATAAACTGAAATGGCTGTTTGGCAACGCCGAACAAATTGACCAACCTACACTTAGTGGCTCTTTCGTTGGGCCTCGCGCGGCAATGATTACGCCTTGGAGTACCAATGCGGTGGAAATCACCCAGAATATGGATATTCAGGGCATTACTCGCATTGAGGAATTCCACGAACTGACTGACCCTGATACGTCTTTTGACCCGATGCTTTTTGAGCGATATGACGGTCTTACTCAGGATAGTTTTACCATTGATATAGCTCCGCAAACTACCCTCGAAATAGATGATATTCAGGCGTATAACCAGCAAGAGGGACTTGCGCTAAGCTCTGAAGAAGTCGCTTATTTGGAAAACCTCTCTAAGCAACTCAACCGCAAACTTACCGATTCGGAAGTGTTCGGCTTCTCGCAAATCAACTCAGAGCACTGCCGCCATAAAATCTTCAATGGTACTTTCGTAATTGACGGTGAGGAAAAGCCTTCAACTCTCTTTAAACTTATCAAAAAGACTTCGCAAGCAAACCCCAATAACATAGTTTCGGCTTATAAAGACAATGTGGCTTTCATCAAAGGGGCTACCGTAGACCAGTTTGCCCCCAAAAGTGCTGATAAACCTGATTTTTATGAGGTTAAACCTTTTGAGGCAGTACTTTCGCTAAAAGCTGAAACCCATAACTTCCCTACAACGGTAGAGCCTTTTAACGGGGCAGCTACGGGTTCGGGAGGTGAAATACGCGACCGCTTGGCAGGTGGACAAGGTTCGTTGCCTTTAGCAGGTACAGCGGTATATATGACAGCTTACCCCCGATTAGAAGAAGACCGCCCTTGGGAGCAAGGAATGGCTGAACGCAAATGGTTGTATCAAACCCCTATGGATATCCTTATCAAAGCCTCGAATGGGGCGAGTGATTTTGGTAATAAATTTGGTCAGCCGCTGATTACAGGTTCGCTTTTCACTTTTGAACACGAAGAAGGCGGGCGAAAATTAGGCTTCGACAAAGTGATTATGCAAGCGGGTGGGGTAGGCTATGCCAAAGCTTCGCAAGCTATAAAACACACGCCTAAAGAAGGCGACAAGATAGTTATTTTGGGCGGTGAAAACTACCGCATCGGTATGGGAGGTGCTGCTGTATCGTCAGCTAATACAGGGGCTTTTGGCGCAGGTATCGAGCTTAATGCGGTGCAGCGTTCTAACCCTGAAATGCAAAAACGTGCCGCTAATGCTATCCGCGCGATGGTAGAATCGGACGAGAATCCTATTGTATCTATACACGACCACGGGGCAGGTGGACACCTAAACTGCCTTTCTGAACTTATTGAAGAAACTGGTGGTAAAATAGATTTGGATAAACTGCCTGTAGGCGACCCTACTTTATCGGATAAAGAGATTATAGGCAACGAATCGCAAGAGCGTATGGGCTTGGTATTGCCCGAAAAGGCTATAGCCCAACTAAAAACTATCGCAGACCGCGAGCGTGCGCCTATGTATGAGGTGGGTGTAGTGACTGATGATAAGCATTTCAGTATAGCCTCTAAAAAGAAAGGTACTCACCCAATGGACTTAGACCTTAGCGCCCTTTTTGGCAGTTCGCCTAAAACAGTAATGACCGATGAAACGGTAGTTACCACTTACGAAGGGCTTACTTACTACCCAAGTCAGCTATACACCTATTTATCGCAAGTGCTGCAATTAGAGTCGGTAGCTTGTAAAGATTGGCTTACCAACAAGGTAGACCGCTGTGTAGGGGGGAAGGTAGCCAAACAGCAATGTGCAGGCGCTCTGCAACTCCCCTTGAACAACGTAGGGGTAATGGCTCTCGACTACAACGGCAAAGAGGGAATCGCTACCAGTATTGGTCATTCGCCTCTTACGGCACTTATCAGCCCTACAGCGGGTAGCCGCAATGCGATAGCTGAAGCCCTTACTAACATAGTATTTGCTCCATTAGAAGGCGGACTAAAAGGCGTATCGCTATCCGCCAACTGGATGTGGGCTTGCCGCAACAAAGGCGAAGATGCGCGTTTGTACGAAGCGGTAGAAGCGGCTTCGGACTTTGCTATACAATTGGGCATCAATATCCCTACGGGGAAAGATTCGCTATCGATGAAACAAAAATACCCTGAAGGAGGCGATGTGATTGCCCCAGGTACTGTTATCATCTCGGCAGCGGCTCATTGTACTGATGTGCAAAAGGTAGTAGAGCCCGTACTGAAGAGAGATGGAGGGGCTATTTACTATCTGAATTTATCAGATGATAGTTATCGATTAGGCGGTTCGGCTTTTGCTCAAGTCCTTAATAAGATAGGAACTGAAGCGCCTACGGTGAGAGATAGCAACTACTTTAAGAAAGCCTTTAATGCCGTACAAACTCTTATAGGCGAAGGCAAAATACAAGCAGGGCACGACATAGGTAGTGGCGGTCTTATCACAACCCTTTTAGAAATGTGTTTTGCTGACAACGAGTTGGGGGCTACGGTAGACCTTACTGTTTTGGGCGAAGAAGACTTACTAAAAGTGCTTTTTGCAGAGAATGTAGGGCTTGTATTGCAAGCAGATGCCTCTGTAGAGGGCTTTTTGGAGGCACAAGGCGTACATTACGCTAAAATAGGTACCGTAACTACTGCTGAAACCCTTACGATTACTCACTTTGGAAAAGAATACCACTTCAACATACCTGAATTGCGCGATGTGTGGTATTTGACTTCTTACCTATTAGACAAACAGCAAACTAAGAATGACAAGGCTACAGAGCGTTATCAGAACTACTCTGAACAGCCTTTGCAATACACTTTCCCTGCGCACTTCACCGGTGAAAAACCAACCCGTCCTGCAGGCAAACGCCCAGTAGCGGCAGTGATACGCGAGAAGGGTAGCAACTCTGAGCGCGAAATGGCAAATGCGCTTTATTTGGCAGGTTTTGACGTGAAAGATGTGCATACCACTGACCTTATCAGCGGGCGTGAAACTTTGGAAGATGTACAGTTTATAGGAGCTGTTGGCGGGTTCTCTAACTCTGATGTATTGGGTAGTGCCAAAGGTTGGGCAGGAGCGTTGCTCTACAATGAGCAGGCTAAAAAGGCATTGGATAATTTCTTTGCTCGCCCTGATACTCTTTCAGTAGGGATATGCAATGGTTGTCAGCTGTTTATGGAGTTAGAGGTCATCAATCCGGAACATTCAGAGCACGGCAAGATGTGGCATAACGACAGTGGCAAGCACGAAAGTGGCTTTGTGTCGGTAGCAATTCCGGAGAACAACTCAGTAATGTTATCGAGCCTTGCAGGCAGTACTTTAGGGGTATGGATTTCGCACGGTGAGGGTAAATTCCATTTGCCGTTAGAAGAAAGCGCTTATAACATAGTAGGTAAATACGCTTATGAAGAGTATCCTGCTAATCCTAATGGTTCGGATTACAACACGGCTATGCTGTGCGATAAATCGGGAAGACATTTGGTAACGATGCCCCATATAGAGCGCTCGGTATTCCCTTGGCAATGGGCTTATTATCCGAATGAAAAGTTGGCCGTAAGTCCTTGGTTAGAGGCGTTTATTAATGCCAGAGAGTGGATAGAGGCGCGCAGTGCGAAATAAAAATGGTAAATAAAATCTTAAAAAGGACAAGATTTTCAATATTAAAATTACGCTAAAAGGGGCTGTATAAGCCCCTTTTGTATTAAACTTTTGTTAAACTTAAAAATACACTTGACAAGTACGGTTTTATTCGTACCTTTGCACTGCAATGAGGGTGGTAGCTCATTGTAAACTTCAAATAATAGTTTTCATAATTTAAAGTTTTGGTTGGTTAATGAAGAAGTCCGATAATTTTTTATCGGACTTTCTTTTTTTTGTAGGTGTTGTAGCACTTCTTTTAAATAAACATCAGCTAGACATAATATGGCGATGTATTCATAAACATCCCCCCAGCCCCCTTCAAAGGGGGAGCTTATACACGAACATCATAATAGCATAATATAGCTCATATCGAACTTACAATACACACGAGGGTTGAGGTCTATTTCTTCACAAGTAAAAAATAAGAATTCGGTCATAAAATTATATTGTTAATCTCCTTAATAGGACATTGGCTTTATAGATGCCTAAATCGTTGTAAAGTAATTTTATTTTTGGGTGTTGTTGTTTTATATCTTAGATTATTTTCTACTATCGTAGCCCTATAACAGTAGGGATAATTATATAGCGCAAATGTACAAAATAATTATGAGAAAGCAAGTTAGCAATGATAGTGATAATATGGGAGGGTTGGGAAGAATGTGAAGGCTGGGGAAGATACGAGCTGCAAACTTGCGTTGGCGGTGTGGTAGTAGCGTTAAATTATTCTTAATATCTTCATAAATAATAGCTAAAAATTGGGGGCTTTGCAGGGGGTGACAGTAGTGCGAAAAGGAGGGGAACGAGAGGTAAATGCTTTAGAAATGAGCTACTTAAAAGGTTTGTAGAAAGTAGAGAGGCATCGTGGCATTATTTTTGCCGTACTAAACTGATATGTAAGTCATAAAAGTAACCTTAATTAGAATTTTTTTATATGATTCTTTTTTTGTACTTTTGTGCGATTTATAGTGCTTAGTAGGCACTTCAGTTTAGCAATGTTTTTAATATTTTAAAGGAAAAAGATGAAAGTAACAAGATTTTTAGCGTGTACTATAGTAGCTTTTCTGACGTATTTTAGCAATGTACAGCTATACGCTCAGACCCAAGGCTCGCTTAAGCAGGCTAAGTTGGGTTTTGCGATATATGCTTGCCCTAAAAGTGATTTTAACAGCTTTAGGGTAAATATCTCGTGGAAACCTCCTTTCCCTAACGCTGATAACAAATACTTTGTAGAACTTTCGGATGCTGATGGTAATTTTGACAACCCTACCATTCTCTCTACGATTACAGATAAAAACAATCGCAGTGAGATACCTGTAACATTCCAGTTCCCTTCTACTACCCAAGGTAAGAAATACAAAATAAGGGTAAGAAGTACAAGTCCGTCGAATGAAGTGGTAGCCTTTTGGGAAGCTGGCGGCAATAGAGGGGAAGAGATTGAAGTTCATTATCAGGATGTTACCACTCAGATAACCGTATCGCCTATCAATGTAACGCTTTGCTCAGGACATACACAAGAGCTGAAAGTTACCGCTTTGCCAGGGGGTAAAAATCCGTCTAACTACAAGTACAAATGGTATAAGCTGAAAGAAGCAGGCTCTTCGGGCAACAACATTCTTTTAGCAAGTGATGCGCCTCCTACCCAGACGGTTAGCGAGGCAGGTAAGTATTATGCTGAAATAGATTATGGCGCTTGTTCAGGAGCGACTAATGCGCGTTCTGCTAATATAACAGTAAATATATCTGGTAATCAGACCGTTACCCTTAGCAGTTCGTCTACCGCTATCTGTACTAACGATGCTTTTACGCTTACCGCTACGCCTCCTATTGCTGGGAGTAAGTATTTTTGGTATTACTACGCTTCAGACCCTCAGACAAAAACTAAAATAGCAGAGACTGACAATAATACCTATACCGTAAATGCGCCTGATAATAAGGCAGGGAAATATTATGTGGAAGTGGGAAGTGGAGGTAATTGCGATGTGCGTTCTAACCAAATTGCTATTACTCGCAAAGACGATATTACGGCTACCCTAAACACTACAGGCGGTAGCGTGCTAATGCCCGGTAAAAATAAGACTTTTACGGTAAGCACTACTGCTGAAGCGCCTACCTACAAATGGTTTAAAGATGGTACCGAGATTAGCGGTGAAACAGGAGCAACCTTAGTAACTACTTCGGCAGGTAAATACAAAGCTGAAGTAAGCCAGACAGGTAGTTGCCCCGTGACAGTGCAAACGGCTGAATATGAACTTACTCAGCCAGATAACTTCAAAGTAAATATCAAAACAAAATCGGCTTATCAGGATTGTACTTACGACCGCGTAACTCTAACGGTAGATAAGATTATAGCGCAAATAGGCAGCAATGAGGTAACCGTAGACCCTACTGATTATTCGTTTTTTACCTTTCAATGGCAGGCGAACATCACAGGTACTTATGCTAATGTAGGCACCAATGCCAAAGAGATAACCTTGAGTAGCGCCTTAGAAAATGGTAAATATAAACTGAATATAACAGGGCCTAACTATAGTAGCATACCCGAATCGAACGAAATAAGCGTTTTATTGAAAGATGCTAATGCCCTGAAGATAAACGGAGGTGTTGCAGACTTAGAATATTGCGGTGCCTCTGTAACCTTAACCGTTACTACTGGTGCTAATGCTTCGTCTACCTACACTTGGTATAAGGACGGAGCACAAGTAGCACAAGGGGTAGGGCTTACTGAGTATAGTACTGAGGTATCGGGTTCATTCTACGTATCGGTAAGTGCTAATTACGGTGGTTGCCCTGCAACTTCAGCTGCGATAGTAGTAAGGAAGAAAAATATAGTAGTGCGTTGGGAAGATGATATGGGTACACGCGAGATTTTCTACGCAGGGAAAACTAACGAGCTGAAAGTATCGCATAATATGGACTCTCCTACTATAGAGTGGACAAAAAATGGTACCGTATTGCCAGGTGAGACAGGCACCTCGCTTACTATAAGCACCGCGCCTACTTCAGTAGATATTTATCAGGTAAAGCTAACAGATACTGGTACTTGTGGTAATACAGTAACTTTAGGGCCTGTTTATTTTGAAACCATCTCTGATATTCAGCAATTGCGCGTAGGTACTGTAGCTTCAGTAAATTGTGAAACACGTACACAAACGACCCTTGAATTGCAACAAATAAAAGTGAAATTGAGCAGTTCGGGAGAAGAAGTGATTGTGAAGAAATCGGATTATCGTTATTTTAGCTTCCAATGGGCTAAAGATGGCAATGATGTATATGGAGAAACAAATCCTACTTACGTAGTATCGAGCGCGGGCAACTCTGATGCCGCTCAATACACTATACGTGTGATTTACAATACTAGTATCATAAAGGTATCAGACCCTAAAACAATAGCCTTTACACCTATTCCTGATTTTGAAATTTCTTCATCAGAAGGCGCGAAGACTACCGCTTATTTATGTCCCGGAGGTTCGCTAACTTTAACTGTAGCCTCTGATAGTTTTGACCCAAGTTCGTCAGTAGCGGATAGTTTTTCGTACAAATGGTATAAAGTAACCAGTGCTAACTATCGCAATGATACCGCTTTGGGTAGTGAACAACCCACAGCAACCGTGAGCGAGACAGGAGAGTACTATTTGGAGATAAACAACGGAGGTTGCCCTAAGCGCGCCCATATAAAGGTAGAAAATTACCGTACAGGTAACCTAAAAATAAAACAAATAACCGCTACAGGCGCTTTAGCTAAGGAAATCACCCAACACAGTTCGGCAAGAGAGCGCAAGTTAGATGTGAATGTAGGACAGCAATTGGTAGCTGACGGAGGTAATAACTTTGTTTGGGCGAAGTCAGACGGCACTGTGACCTATGGCAGTACCCTCAGAATCACTTCAAAAGATATGGCAGGCACCTATACACTAAAAGAAGAATCGTGTACAGCTGTGGGGGCTAACACTCTTGATTTTGAGCTGAATATTTTTGAAGTAAAAGTAATTCCGAATATAGTAACGCCTAATGCTGATGGCGTAAACGATTATTGGGTAATACCTGATACGTATTGTCAACCTAATGTGCGCGTGACCATCTACAGTCAGGAAGGGAAAGAGGTGCTTTCGACTACTAATTATCAGAACAATTGGCCAGATAGCACTACTTATAAAGAATTAGGCAAACGCTCATTAGTGTTTATCTATGTGATAGAAGGGGGCAATGTGGAAAAACAAAAAGGAGTGATTACCTTATTAAAGTAAAAGAAACAGATGAAGATTATATCTAAAATAACAGTTCTTGTGTTTGTGCTTTGTACCCAATACCTTTTGGGGCAGAGTGACGGTAATTACTTGCCATACGAATTGCCAGGACATACAGCCGTAAAGTATAACACCTATCTGATGAATCCTGCTTTCCCGATTTTTGGCAAGAATGAATCGCAGATTACCTTTTTCCACCGAAACCAATGGATGGGCTTTAAAGAGGATAAATTTAATACCTTTGGGCTATCGTACGGAAAGAAATGGGGGGGTGATGCCGGCAAGAAAACTGTGGTAGATGACGGGAATAATATGGCGCACGGGCTTATCTTTCAGCGTACCGCTTCTATCTTTGCCAACACAGGTGTATTAGGCAACTATGTGCACCAAGTGGAAATATCAGATGACAACTTTTTGAGATTGGGTATTAATGTGGTGTTTGCCCGCAGTAGCATAGATAAGAGCAAAGTGCGTGTGAATGTGAATGACCCTCTTATAGAGAATGCTAAGGCGGTAAATATTATCAATATACAACCAGGTTTTGATATTAATTTCAACGAAATGCACTTTGGTATTACTGCCGAAAACCTATTAGATTACGCTTTTTCGGCTGGAGAAATGGCAGTGCCTTTCAACGAAAAGTCGCTTACTGCCCACGCGATGTATCGCCACGCATTAGATAGCAATAGCGATTTTTTAGAAGATGCCGTTTTGACCGTTTTAGCTAAAGGGAAGAAGAGCAGTGATAACTTTCAGTTAGGCGGACACGTGATGCTTGATGCTAAAATGGGTTGGGCTTATGCCGGTTACGACCAAAAGTATGGCGCTTTTGGAGGATTAGGTTTTAATATAGCTAACCACGTGAGTATAGGATTTGGCTATGAACAGAGCATAGCGGCTTATGTATCGGAATTGGGAGGTAGTTATGATATAGTACTTTCGTACCAGTTTGGTGGTAAACACCATATCAAACCGCCGAAGGTAACGCCTACGCCACCTACACCGCCAGCACCAGTGGTAGAAAAACCTAAACCAGCTGTAGCCACTCCGACAGTAAGCGAAACTAAAACGCCTACTACGCCACCACCAGCACCAAAGAAACCTAAGCCAATTTCAGAGCAACTAAAAGACCGTATGACTTTGGTAGAAGATAAGATTGCAGGAGCAGGTATCCCAGAAGGGCACTATGTAGTAATAGGGGTATATCGCAATCCATCAGGAGCTTATGATATGCTGAAGAAAGTACGTCAGTTAGGTTTATCAGTATTCTCATTTAAACACCCAGAAAATCAGATGACTTATCTATACGTAGAAAAACCATTTGCATCGAGAGGTGAAGCCGGAGAAGCAATGATAAACTTATTGCGCCGACCTGAGTTTAGGAACTCTAAGGTATGGGTACTAAAAGTAGGACGATAACCATATATAAAAACGATGCTTTAGGCTACTAAGGCATCGTTTTTGTACTTTACTTAAAAAAATATTAACCACTAAATTAGGAGTATATGAAGAGGATCATTGCGAAAACTATCTTATGCCTTGTTATGGGGCTAGTGTATGGCATTGCCCAAGCACAGAAAAGTGCAGAAGTGCAAAGTGCTTTAGACCAACGAATGCGCCTGATAGAAGACAAGATTTCGAGTGAGCAGATAGCTGAGGGCTATTACATAATTGTAGGTGTGTACAGCCACTATAAAGGGGCTTGCACCAAGATGAAGCGTATTCAGCAGTTGGGGATTAAGGCAGCCGTTTTTACACACCCTGAAAACCAGATGAGTTATACCTACATAGAAAAGGCATTTGACACACGTGGTAGGGCAGGAGAGATGCTACTAAAATTGCTTAGGCTACCAGAGTTTTCAGAAGCAAAGCTATGGGTGCTGAAAGTAGGCAGTAAATTAGCTAAGTAGCAGAAGGAGAGATGAATTAATAATAAAAAAGGAAATTAAAAAATGAAAATAAAGTTTGTAAGGATAATATTATGCTTGTGTTGTGCTTTGATGATGAGTGCTTGCGGGACAGCAAAAAAGCCAACGGGAGTGTATAAAACTGATGTGAGTGCGAGTTATTACCATGATAAGTTTAACGGGCGAAAGACTGCCAGCGGAGCGATATTTAGCAATAATAAACTCACTACAGCTCACCCCTCTTTGCCCTTTGGTACTCAGCTAAAAGTGACGAATAGAGCTAATGGCAAATCGGTAATAGTAACCGTAACTGATAGAGGGCCTTTTACTAAAGGGCGTGAACTCGACCTTACCAAACGCGCCTTTATGGGTATCACCGATAATAAGAACAAAGGCGTATTGCAAGTAGATATAGAAATTGTAAAACAATAACAAATGATAACTTCAACAACCAAGATTCTTTACCTACACGGGCTTGATAGTACCCTGCAAGACGACCGCCGAGCGGTGCTGGCTCCCTACGGAGAGATTGTTGCCCCTGTGCTCGATTATCGCAATACTCCCGACCTTTTTTCAACATTGGTTAGGGACTATGCCGATGTAACGGCTATTATAGGGTCGAGTGCTGGTGGATTAGTGGCTTACTATCTGGCGCAGGCATTGTTAAAACCGTGTTTGCTCTTCAATCCAGCTTTCACTTATAAAAATGAATTGCCGGCTACGGTACAGTCCAATCCTTATTACGCCGCTTATACTCAGATAGTTATAGGATTGCAAGACACTGTGATAGACCCTTGGCAGTCGTTAGCAGAGTTAAAAGGACAGCTTAAAACCCGTCAGCCAGCCGAAATACACCTTATCAACACTATGGCACATAGCTATCCGATAGGGATTTTTGAAAAAGAAGTAGCTTACTTTATGCAAAAGATTGATGATTAATAATTTATAATTAATAAAGATGTATCCATTAAGAAGAAACCGCCGTTTGCGCCAGAATGAAGCTGTGCGCAGTCTTGTAAGAGAAACTATAATTACTCCAGATGATTTTATGGTGCCCCTATTTGTAGTCGAAGGTAAAGGAGTAAAAGAAGAAATAGCTTCGATGCCAGGTTATTACCGCTATAGCCTTGACCTATTGGCAGTGGAAGTGAAAGAACTTTGGAACTTAGGGTTGAAAGCAGTACTTCTATTTGTAAAAGTGCCTGATGACTTAAAAGACAATAGAGGGACAGAAGCCTCTAACCCTAAAGGACTGATGCAGAGCGCTATACAAGCCGTTAAGAACGCTGTGCCTGAAATGTTGGTGATGACTGACGTGGCTCTTGACCCTTATTCTGTTTATGGGCACGATGGTATCGTAGAAAAAGGACAGATAATAAATGACCCTACGGTAGAAGCCCTCTGTGGTATGGCACTTTCGCACGCTGAAGCAGGCGCTGACTTTGTAGCCCCCAGCGATATGATGGACGGACGCATAGAGGCAATACGCGAGACCTTAGAAGACAATAACTTTCAGAATGTAGGGATAATGTCGTACAGTGCTAAGTACGCTTCAGCTTTTTATGGTCCTTTCCGCGATGCGCTTGACAGTGCTCCTGTAGACCAAAACGATATTCCTAAGGATAAGAAAACCTATCAAATGGATTATCACAACCGTTTGGAAGCCCTACGCGAAACCCGTATGGACATAGAAGAAGGAGCTGACATCGTGATGGTGAAGCCAGGACTTTGCTATTTAGACATCGTGCGCGAAGTGAAGAATATGAGCGAGGTGCCAGTAGCAGTTTACCAAGTATCAGGCGAGTATGCTATGCTGAAAGCAGCTGCAGCTAATGGTTGGCTTGACCACGATGCGGTAATGTTAGAGCAGGTAGTGAGCATAAAACGCGCTGGTGCTGATATTATTGCGAGCTATTTTGCTAAAGAAGTGGCTAAAATTATTAACAGATAACACTATACTATGAAAAAAACACTATACACACTCTCAGCTATAGCTTTTTTGGCAGTAGGCTGTGGCGGAGGCACTAACAATAATAACTCTGCTAATGATAATGCGAATGAAACTGTAAATACAGCCAATACGGCAGAAGTACCTAAAGAGGCTTCAGCAAAACCTACTGAATATCCTAACTGGCAGACAAACAAAGGAATAGGGAAAGTGAAGACTATCACTCCTCCTTTAGCCGATACTCCTGATGCTGCTATGGCAGCCAAAGGAGAGGCTACGTTTAACCAATATTGTATGGCTTGCCACCGCCCTACTAAACGACTTATAGGGCCAGCAATGGCAGGGCTAACCGATTATCGCACTCCTGAATGGTTGATGAATATGATACAGAATCCGGAGCAGATGATAAAAGAAGACCCTATCGCCAAAGC
>ERZ773035.2362-NODE-2362-length-12401-cov-3.977321_pt1 | contig 12401 bp, 9 predicted proteins | sample MGYA00511487_ERZ773035 | MGnify/ENA primary metagenome ERZ773035 (study PRJEB29015, sample SAMEA2737985) | human oral metagenome | biome: human oral; feature: human-associated habitat; material: dental | place: China | collected 2024 ...
AGTAGGGTTTCTCATTGCTGTATTGGGGGTATTAGCGTGCTGTGTGGGGTTATTCTTTACCGTACCTTTCTTATATGCAGCAACTTATGCTATATACGATGCTTGCAAAGCAAAACCAAAAGTATCAGAATATTAAAACAGGAATTAATAAAATAATATATGAAGAAAACTCTTTTATTAGGTATGTTGGCTGTAGGTAGCCTTACCTTAAACAGCTGTAATGAGCTACAGCAGGTGCTTAGCCAAACGGCACAAAGTGGCAGCCTAAATGTGGCTGGCGGACTTAAGCAGGCGTTAGAATTAGGCGTGAGTGCTGGTGTAGATGCATTGAGCAAAGATGGTGGCTATTTCAAAGACCAAGCAGTGCGTATCTTATTGCCTGAAGAATTGCAAAAGGTAGATAAAACCTTGCGCTCTATAGGGCTTGGCTCATTAGCTGACCAAGGGCTAAAAGTGCTAAACGAAGCGGCAGAGAATGCAGTAAGTCAAGCAAAACCTATCTTCCTTTCAGCTATACAAAATATGACTTTTTCCGATGCTATGAACATCTTAAAAGGGGATAATACGGCAGCTACTACTTATCTGAAGAATTCTACTTCTTCGGCTTTGGTAAGTGCTTTTTCACCAAAAATACAAGAGTCGCTTAGCAAAGTAGGTGCTGATAAGGTGTGGGAGAACATTATCAGCAAGTACAACCAAATACCTTTAGTAAAACCGATAGAGGCAAACCTCACTCAGTATGTTACTACCCAAGCCATCAATGGGCTTTTCACTAAAATAGGCGATAAAGAGAAGGAAATACGCACCAATGTAGCGGCTCGTACTACTCCTCTGCTACAATCGGTATTTGCTATGCAAGACAATAAGTAGTTTTTATTAATTTTTAATTATGAATTTAGATGAAGGCTACCTAAGAGATTGGGTAGCCTTAAGATATTAATCACTTTATTATGTTTCATACTCCTTACGAGGCTGCTCCTTTTTCGCAATTTACAGCCTTTGATTATCTGCCAGCTATTCAGACCGCTATTAATGATAGTTTGGTAGAAATACAAAAAATCAGCAAAAACTACAAACCTGCCACTTTCGAAAATACGATACTTCCTTTAGCTTATAATGACTTGCGCTTAGAGAGGCTTACCTCTATGTTCTTTAATTTGAACAGTGCCGCTACTACTCCTGAACTACAAGCACAAGCGCAACTTATCTCACCTTTGCTTAGTGAATACACTAATGATGTGAGGCTTAATGCTGTACTTTTTAAACGGATAAAAGCTATATACAGAAAACGGGAGAAACTATCTCTAACGGCCGAGCAATGTACCTTGGTAGAGAAAATGTATCATAACTTTATGCGCAATGGGGTGCACCTACGCCAACGCAAAATTCGCCTGCGCGAAATAGACAGAGATTTAGCAGCGCTTAAGCTAAAGTTTTCAGAGAACTTACTGGCTGAAAACCAGCTTTTTTTCATACATATTACTAACCCTATAGAGGTAACGGGGCTACCCGATTACGCTCTTCAAATGGCGACTGCTGAAGCGGCAAAACGCAAGTTAGAGGGCTGGGTCTTTACCCTTGACTTTCCCCTCTATACGGCTGTGATGAAGTATGCTGATAACCGCGAATTGCGCCGGAAACTCTTCATAGCTTATCACAAAAGAGGCGCTAATGACAATGAGTATAATAATGAGGAAATAGTATGGCAAATCAGCTTGCTACGCCGCGAGCGCGCACGCCTATTGGGCTATGAGAATTACGCTACCTTTGTGCTTGAAGACCGTATGGCAGAAAGCCCTCAGCAGGTAAACGACTTTCTACAATCGCTGTTAGAGCAAGCCTTGCCTTTAGCCAAACAAGAACTAAAAACACTGCGCATATTCTCTAAAATAGATAATTTTCAGCAATGGGATTTCCCTTATTATGCCGAAAAGCTCAAACAAGAGGAATATCAGATAGATGACCAGCAGCTAAAACCCTATTTAGCTCTCGATAAAGCGGTACAAGGAATGTTCGCAGTAGCTAATAAGCTATACGGACTGCATTTTGCGCTTACTGACGAGGTCGAGAAGTATCACCAAGAGGTACAAACCTACAAGGTAACCGATGCCGAGGGCAATTATGTAGCACTGCTCTACACTGATTTTTTCCCTCGTGCAGGCAAACGCAATGGAGCTTGGATGACCACCTTCAAAGACCAATATATCGACCTACAAGGCAACGATTCGCGCCCTCATATATCAATAGTTTGCAACTTTACCCGTCCAACGGACACAGAGCCCTCACTGCTCACATTCAATGAGCTTACGACTCTCTTTCACGAGTTTGGACACGCCCTTCACGGAATGCTCTCGCGCGTAACCTATCCCAGCCTAAGTGGTACTAATGTCGCTCGCGACTTTGTCGAACTGCCCAGCCAACTGATGGAAAATTGGTGTTATGAAGAGGAAACCTTGCGACTATTTGCAACGCATTACCAAACGGGTGAACCTTTGCCTATGGAGTGGGTACACCGCATAAAGAAAGCGCAAAAGTTTATGGAGGGACTCCTAACGGTACGTCAGTTGGTTTTTGGTATCCTCGATATGGCTTGGCACAGTGTCAAGTACGCCGATGAAATACGAAGCACCAAGGGCTTTGAGCACTCACTATCATTACCGCAGATGTTTCCACCTATTGAAGAGATTTGTATATCTACAGGCTTTTCACATATCTTCAGCGGAGGCTATGCCGCAGGTTATTACAGCTACAAATGGGCAGAAGTATTAGAAAAAGAAGCTTTTGGTATATTCGAAGCAGCTGGTATTTTTAACCCCGAAGTAGCCACTCGTTTTCGCAAAGAAATATTAGAGAAAGGCAGCAGCGAGAAAGAAATGACCTTGTTCAAAAGGTTTAAACAATAAAAGTATATAGTAAGGCATAAAAAAAGCTACCAATATTGGTAGCTTTTTTTATGCCTAAACTTTAGTTCTTTGCTCTTAGAACGAAAGGGTAATACCTGCTAAATAGTGAGCTTCTGCAGCAGGTATATAGGCTACCCCACCGCCGTAGAAGTTAGTGCCGTAAGGCGTATATTTAGCGTTTAATATATTGTACCCTGTAAGCGAAAATAATACTGACCTAAAAGTATGTGCAGGCTTCCATTCGTAGCCTAAGCTAAGGTCGTTCACAAAGTAAGCGTCTAATACCGATGCTTCTCTGCCAGTATTATCTACGTATTGTTTGCCTACGTATTTAGAGAGCAAACTCACTTGAAAACCTTCTATAGGCAAGAAAGTAATAGTGTTACCCACCACTACATTAGGCGAGTATGAAATCTGAGTATCTCCCAAATTGATAGTTAGAGTAGCCACACTAGGGTCAGTAGCTTTATAGTCTTTATTGATATTTCTGCTTACTGATAAGTTAGGTTGCCATATCCATTTAGGGGCGAGTTGTATAGCCACATCAGCCTCTATACCAGCACGATAGCTTTTTTCTACATTTTCGCGTATAGGGTAACCGGTATCGTTAAGCCTACCCGAAAGCACCAATTGGTCTTTATAAAGCATATAATAACCATTTAGGTGACACTTCACTTTGTCGGTAGTATAACGCCAACCTAACTCAAAATCATTCAGCTTTTCAGCTTGTGGTTTAGCCGCATTAGGGTAGGCGTAAAGAGCATCGTTATACGCCTTGTAGTCAGAGCGGTTAGGCTCTTTGGTAGCGTGAGCGTATGACAGATAAAACTGATGTTCCTCGTTAGGCGAATAGGTAACACCCGCTTTAGGATTAAGAGCGTTTACCGCTTCGTCTACATTTTGCTTTTCAGAGGTATAACGTACGTGGCGCAACTGCATATCAGCAAATAGCGACCATTTAGGGCTGAGAGTATAACTCAACTTAGCAAAGCCCGAAGCCTCTTCTTTAGTATTCAGACCCTCGTATTTATACTGATAAGGATACGCAAAAGTAGCTTTCTCAGCCCATATTAAATCTTTAAAGTGCGCCCCCTGATATTTGTTAAGAGCACCTCCCATCAGCAGGTCTATATTATCTTTTTTATAGTTAGCTGAGAAAGTCGTTCCCCAGAAATCATTATCTAAACCTTGTTGATGAATGATATAGGCTTTTTTCTCCTTACCTGCGCCGTCTAATACAGGGGTGATACCTATCTTGCTATATTTATTCTTCTCGTAGTTTTCCCAATACCCCTTTCCTTTGGTGTAGTGAAAAGCGATTTGCGTACGCCAAAACTCATTCCACTGTTGCGACCAATGTAGTTGAGCGAGGTCTTGCTGATAGTTGTCGCTTTCATTGTTGTAGAAACGCTTATTGCCGGCAGCATCAGTGTATTCACCTGCAGGATTATAACGCCTATCCTTAGCCAAAGTCTCTTTGTCAAGCCCTAAGTAAGCGAGGTAAGTATGCTGTTTACCTCCGAAAACGATAGCTTTGATAAGCGTACCCCCGTAAGCGTATGCCCCTTGTAAGAAATACGATTTAAGGTCTGACGAAGCGCGGTCTCTATACCCATCACTTTTGATAACCGAAAAACGACCACTAAGCTCAAAACGGTCATTAATCTTACCGGTTGAAAGTTTAAGCGAGTGCTTATGAGTGTTGTAACTGCCGTAGAAATTAGCTATTTCGCCACTTGCTGTAGGCTGAATAGCCTCCGTTAGTACATTAAGACTCGCTCCAAAGGCGCCAGCTCCGTTAGACGAGGTACCTACCCCGCGCTGTAGCTGTATATTTTCTGCTGACGAAGCCAAGTCCGAAAGATTGTAAAAGAACACCCCGCCCGACTCCGAATCGTTTAGCGGTACTCCGTTGATAGTCACGTTAGTGCGGTACATATCCGAGCCTCGCACGTATAGATAAGTGTTGCCGATGCCCGAACCGTCTTCAGAATAGCTCACTACGTTAGGCAGTTGGTTGAGTAGTAAGGGCAGTTGTTGCCCGAAGTTTTTCGTTCTAATTTCTTTTTTTGAAAGATTAGAAAAAGTGATAGGGAGTTTTTGGTTAGCCCTAACTGCCGACACTAATACTTCGTCTAACAGTATAGGCTCGCGGATAGAGTCCATAACCGACTCAATTGGTTGTTGCGCCACTGCTGCTGACGATAAGCATAGCGCGGTGTACATAAGTACATTTTTCATTGTGGAATAAAATGGTTTTTTCACAAATAAAAGAGGCTATTATTTGGTGTGTTAATAAAATAAAAAAGCCTGTTTATGCTACCCAAAAGCAAAAACAAGCCTACGCTTAGTTTCATTCCTTGAGCGGCATTACCCGCACAAGTTCTATGGGTATAATCTCAGCCTATTACAGCACCCCTTATGAGACGGCGGCAAAAGTACAAAAAATATGTTAAAGTCCAAAAAAAACTTATTAATTATTTCCGCGCCCCCATTCCTCCCAGCCTTCTCAGCCTTCTCAGCCTTCTCAATCTCTTTCCAGAAAATTTTTCTTTTATACTTACCCTTTACGTCAGATATACTTACCCTTTAGGAAGAGCGAACAATAACCGAACAATTACCGAAGTATAAACGACTAATAATCCTTCTCCAACCAGAAAAATATGCTACCCTCGCTCAGCTCTTACTCAAATAATCTCGTGTGTTTTGCCTACATAATTCATAATTCAAAATAATTTTGTATATTTGCCGCCAATTAAACCTATTAGTCAATCAGCAAACTAACAAATTGGCTAATCGACAAATCGACAAATTAAAATGGCTCGTATACTTACAGGTATTCAAAGTACAGGCACCCCCCATTTGGGCAATATACTCGGGGCTATACGTCCGGCAGTGCAAATGGCTGCTGACCCCGCTAACGAATCTTTTCTCTTTATAGCCGATATGCACTCGCTCACTCAAATAAAGAATGGCGAGGAGTTGCGCGCTAATACTTATAGCGTAGCTGCTACGTGGTTAGCTTTCGGTCTCGATACCAATAAGGTAACTTTCTACCGCCAGAGCGATGTACCTCAAACAGCAGAACTTTCGTGGTATTTAAGCTGCTTTTTCCCTTATCAGCGCCTCACGCTTGCCCATTCGTTCAAAGACAAAATGGATTATCTGCAAGACGTGAATGCCGGTCTTTTCACCTATCCTATGCTGATGGCAGCCGACATATTGCTCTATGATGCTGAGGTTGTACCTGTGGGCAAAGACCAATTACAGCACCTCGAAATCACCCGCGATGTAGCTTCTCGCTTCAACCACCAGATGGGCGAAACATTCGTGCTACCGCAGGCCAAGATTGAAGAGCGCATAATGATTATCCCTGGTACTGATGGCGAGAAGATGAGCAAATCGCGCCATAATTTTATCAATATCTTTTTACCCGAAAAACAACTCAGAAAGCAGGTGATGTCTATACAAACCGATAGTACGCCTTTAGAAGATCCTAAAGACCCCACCACCTGCAATGTGATGAAACTATACCGCCTATTGGCTACTGACGACCAAGTGCAGCAGATAGAAGCCCTCTACCGTGCAGGAGGCTACGGCTATGGTCAGGCCAAACAGGCTCTTTACGAACTGATATTAGAACAATTTGCTACCCCTCGTGAGCGTTATGCTTACTTTATGGCACATTTAGACGAATTGGACGCTATCCTAAAGGAAGGTGCTGCCAAAGCCCATAAAGTAGCCGACGAAACCCTCCGTAGGGTACGCGCTAAAATAGGATACTAAAAATGGAAAAACTAAAAGCAGGGGTGCTCGGCGCAGGGCATCTCGGAAAAATACACTTGCGATTGCTAAACCAATCCGATAAATACGAGTTGGTAGGCTTTTACGACCCCGATGAGGCTAACGCTCAAAAGGTAAGCCAAGAGTTTGGCTATCATCGTTTTGATAGTGTCGAAGCCCTCATTGCAGCTTGCGATATGGTCGATGTAGTAACCCCCACGCTCAACCACTTCGCTTGTGCCGAAAAAATCATCAAAGCCGGCAAGCACCTTTTTATCGAAAAGCCTATCGCTACTACGGTCGAAGAGGCTGAACAAATCATCGCCTTAGCCGAAGCCCACCAAGTAAAAGGACAAGTGGGACACGTAGAGCGCTTCAACCCTGCCTTTACTGCCGTACGCGACCAGATACAAGAGCCTATGTTTATAGAGGCGCACCGCTTAGCTGAGTTCAACCCTCGCGGTACTGATGTGCCCGTAGTGCTCGACCTGATGATACACGATATAGATGTCATACTGAGTGTGGTAAAATCAAAGGTGAAACACATATCAGCCAGCAGTGCAATGGTGATAAGCCACTCGCCCGATATTACCAATGCCCGTATAGAGTTTGAAAACGGTTGCGTAGCCAATCTTACAGCCAGCCGTATCTCGATGAAGAATATGCGCAAAAGCCGATTCTTTCAGCGAAACGCTTATATATCAGTAGATTTCTTAGAAAAGAAAGTGGAAGTGGTCAAGATGAAAGAAGCCCCTGAAGTAGCAGGCGACTTCGATATGATATTGCAAAATGCGGAGGGAGAAAGAAAGCAAATCTACTTTGAATATCCTGAAATTCACAATAACAACGCTATTTTAGACGAACTCGAATCTTTTGCTGATGCTATCCGTAATAACACCACTCCTACGGTCACCCTACAGCAAGGTACTGAGGCGCTCAGAATAGCCAAACAAATTCTGAACCAATGAAATACCTCATCACCGTAGCAGTCCTTTTAGGGCTTTTAGCACCAACTCAAGCGCAGACTACCGATTTCAAAATCAGGTATGAAACCTTCATCAAAGGGGATATCAAGATAATAGGCAACAACGTGATAAACCGCAAAGAAAAAGGCGCAAGCCCTAACGACCCTTATAACGACCGTTCGCCTAAAGCCAAACTCAACGACGAGTTTGATATGCAGTATATCGATATTGATAACGACCCTAGTACTTTTGCGTCAAGTACGGCTCATTTCAGCTATGACGGTACGGGGGGCAAGGTGGCCTACGCCGGACTTTATTGGGCAGCTACCTATCCGTATAATAGTGGGGTGTTGCGCGGTACTAAGAACGTGCCGGTAGACAAAAACCGCGAAGAGGCAAGTAGCGTATTGTTTAAAACCCCTGATATCAATGCCTATGTGCCTATATCGGGCGAACTTATCTACGATGGTATCAATGATGAAAAGCTAAAAAATGCAGCTCCTTATGTCTATTACGCTAATGTTACCTCGTTGCTCGCCCCTGCTACCAAAGTAGTTGGCGACTATACTGTGGCAAACGTGCGCGCTGCTCTTGGGCAGATAGAAGGAGGGTCAGCTGCGGGCTGGGCATTGGTGATAGTATACGAAAATCCTGATAGCAATGTCAAGAAAATCATTACTTACGATGGTTTTTCTGCTATTACTAACGAAGAGTCTAAGACCTTTAGCTTCAAAGGATTTAAAACTCCTGAAGAAGATGACTTTAAAACCCGTATTATGGGGGTAACCCTTGAGGGCGACCTTAATATGATGGGCGACAATGTGTCGATTACAGTGCCCGAAAGTGGCAAAACTACCTCGTTAGAGAGCAAAGTGCGTCCAGCGCAGAACTTCTTCAACAGTAGTATCAATGTCAATGACGATTTGGTAACGCAGCGTAAGCCTGCCAGCCTCAATACGCTTGGCTTTGACCTTTTCCGTATGGATATTAAGAATGACAATCGTTATCTTATTCCTAATAACGCCACCTCGCTTGACCTCAACTATACTCGCAGCCGCGATAGGTACTTCTTGTTCCTTACTGCCTTAGAGATTGAAAATAACCCTAAAGAAATCACCCAGCTATATCGCAGCACAAGGGTTACCAAGCTAACGGCTAAAGATACCGAAAAAGGATATTACGTAATAGTAGGGGTGTTCCTCAATATCAATAACGTAAATAAGCGAGTAGAAGAGATGAAAAACTTTGGCTACGATGCTAGGGTGTATTACAACCGTGACCAAGTGCTTAACTTTATCTACGTAGATCGTTTTGATAAATACGAAGATGCGATGAAGAAAGTAGAAGAAATTCGCCAGAATACCGAGATACCCGACCCGTGGATATTAGACGTAGCAAATTACGAATAGAAGCAGATTAAATGTTAGACGAATATAAGTTAACAGCCTTGCATAGGGGGGAGGCGCTCCCCCTTATGGAGGCTTTTTACTCCTTACAAGGTGAGGGGTATTATAAGGGTTCAGCCGCTTACTTTATTAGGTTAGGCGGCTGCGATGTTGGTTGCCATTGGTGCGATGTAAAAGAGAGCTGGGCAGCCGAGGTGCACCCTATAGTGCCAGTCGAGGATATAGCAGCCGAGGCGCTAAAGCATTCTCGCCTTATCATCATCACAGGGGGCGAACCCCTGATGTGGAACCTCGATAAACTCACCGCTCTGCTCAGAGAAGGAGGAGCGCGTACTCATATAGAGACTTCGGGCGCTCATCCTCTCTCAGGCACTTGGGATTGGATATGCCTATCACCTAAAAAAATAAAGCGACCAGTAGGCGGGGTACTACAGCAGGCAAACGAGCTAAAAATGGTCATCTATAACAACAATGATTTTCTTTTTGCTGAAGAGATGGCAGCTCAAGTATCACCTGACTGCTTGCTATACCTACAGCCAGAGTGGAGCAAATCAGCAATAGTAATCCCTAAAATAGTAGATTATGTAATGGCGCACCCTCAATGGCGTGCCTCGCTACAAATGCATAAATACCTCGATATTAGATAATTTCTCAATTTGCTAATTAACTAATTGCAAATCGACAAATTAGTATTATCTTTGCACTTGAAAAATTAGTAAAATTTCAAAGGTGTATGAGTAGAGAGGATGCTATAAAAGAGAATAAAACGTTAAAAGATAAGATTGCATCATTACCTGATGGTAGCATATTATTTCGTTCTGACTATCCTGAGTATCACTCTGAGTTTGTCGGAAGTACATTAGCAGAATTGACAGATGATGGGATATTATCTAAAATAGCTCAAGGTATTTATGTAAAGCCTACAAAGAGCCGTTTTGGTTTGGTATTCCCCTCTGTTGAGAAAGTTGTGCAGGCTATAGCAGCTCGAGATAATGCTCAGATATTACCTTCAGGAATGACGGCTCTAAATGTTTTAGGGCTTTCTACTCAAATACCAATGAATTATTCGTATTTAACTTCAGGAAGTGAGAGAACTATAAAACTAAAGAATCATCAGGTAGTACTAAAACGTGGAGTGCCTAAGAATTTCTCTTATAAAACACGCCTTATAGCATTATTAGTTCAGGCTCTTAGAACATTGAAGCAGGAAAATATCGGAAATTCAGAATTACAGATAATTCGCGAACTCATCTCAAAAGAAACAGATAAAGAAAATCTTGTTAAAGATATAGATATATTGCCTATTTGGATGAAAAAAATCATTAAACCAATGCTTAACAACTAAACAAGAAACGTATTATGCGAAAATTATGGTTCAATAATGATAAAGTAGATCGTTTAGCTATTCTACAGCAGACTGAGTCTAAGCATTTAGGTATTAATCAAATGGCGATAGAGAAAGATTGGTGGGTAACTATCACTCTTAGGGCTTTGTTTCAAATATCGTGTGCTGACAGCTTGCTATTCAAAGGAGGGACTTCTCTTTCTAAAGGCTTTAATATTATTGAACGCTTTTCCGAAGACATTGATTTATCTATAAACTACTCCTTTTTCGGAATAGATAAAACAACTAAAAACCAACGAGAAAAATTGCGCAAAGAGGCACGTGCATATATCCATAATACACTTTCGTCTGAATTAAATGCTAAACTAAAAGAAATGGGGGTTACGGGGTATAGTATAGAAAACGTAACTCAGGTACAAGAAAAGAATGGGGTATGGCAGCCTATAGCCTCTGACAAAGACCCTACAGTTATTATCTTGCATTACCCATCAATCATAGAAGAAACAATAGCGTATATACCTCCACGTATAAAAATTGAGGTTTCAGCGCTTTCTATGGATGAACCAACAACATTATGCAATATTCATTCATTGATAGAAGAGAGTTTTGAAGGGGAAGATACAGATGCTAATAGCAAGGTGAAAGTTGTAACACCTACACGTACTTTTTTAGAAAAGTTGTTTTTACTTGCTGAAGAGTTCCAAAAGGAAAAACCAAGAAGTGTACGAATGTCACGGCATTTGTACGATTTAGAAAAACTTATGAATACTCAATATGGGCGTGAGGCTTTAGCAGATGTTACTTTATACAACGCTATAGTAACACACCGCAAAACGTATTATGCACTCAAATATGTTGATTATAGCCTTCATAACCCTAAAACTATCAACTTTTTAATTCCTAAAAAGGAAATAGAATCTTGGAAAGCTGATTATGCTGATATGCGGCGTTTCTTTATCTATGGTAACACTCTCGAATTTGATGTCTTAATGCAAAAAATAGCAGAGTTGCAAGAACGAGTAAGGAATATGTGTGTCAGATAAATACTAAAATAACAGACAATTAGCAATGGAAGAAAATGAGCTTCAAACCAGTGCTGCGCATCCTAATGACAGCATCATCAAAATAACCGGTATGTACCAAGACTGGTTCTTAGATTACGCCTCTTACGTAATCTTAGAGCGAGCGGTGCCTGCTATAGAAGATGGTTTCAAACCCGTACAGCGCCGTATTATGCACTCCCTCAAAGAGTTGGACGACGGTCGCTACAATAAGGTGGCCAACGTAGTGGGTAACACTATGCAGTACCACCCCCATGGCGATGCCAGTATAGGCGAAGCAATAGTGCAAATCGGTCAGAAAGAACTGCTTATCGATACCCAAGGTAACTGGGGCAACACCCTAACAGGGGCTGATGCCGCAGCGCCCCGTTATATAGAAGCGCGACTTTCTAAATTTGCTCTCGATGTAGTGTTCAGCCCTAAAGTAACCGAATGGCAATCAAGCTATGACGGACGCAAGAGAGAACCTATCAGCCTGCCGGTCAAGTTTCCTCTACTACTTGCACAAGGTACTGAAGGGATAGCAGTAGGGCTTTCTACCAAGATATTACCTCATAACTTTGTTGAGCTTATTGATGCTTCTATCGCTTATTTGCAAGGCAAACCCTTTGAGCTCTACCCCGACTTCCCTACAGCGGGTATTATGGACGTAAGCGGCTATAACGATGGGGCAAGAGGCGGACGTCTAAGAGTGCGTGCCAAAATTTCGCAGTTAGACAAAAGCACCCTTGTTATCACCGAAATACCTTTTACCACTACTACCAAAACCCTCATCGACTCGATACTGAAAGCCAATGATAAGGGCAATATCAAAATAAAAAAAGTAGATGATAATACAGCAGCCGATGTAGAGATATTGGTGCATTTGCCCAATGGCTCTTCGCCTGATAAAACCATCGATGCCCTCTATGCTTTTACCGCTTGCGAGACGGCTATTT
>ERZ773035.2364-NODE-2364-length-12388-cov-10.070299_pt1 | contig 12388 bp, 13 predicted proteins | sample MGYA00511487_ERZ773035 | MGnify/ENA primary metagenome ERZ773035 (study PRJEB29015, sample SAMEA2737985) | human oral metagenome | biome: human oral; feature: human-associated habitat; material: dental | place: China | collected 2024 ...
ACGCAAAGATTGAATATATTCGCTTTCGGCATTCTTTTCTGCTTCTCGAATTTTTTTATCTATAGAATATAACTCCGCTTTTGCTTTAGAATACTTTGTTGCAAGAGACTCAAATGAAGATTTACATCCCTTTAGTTTTAATACCAAGTTTGTAAAATCATCATTTTGCAATTCTGTGAAATCGTGTAAGGTTTGGAATTTCCTATATCTCTCTACGTCACAATCATTATAAAAATGTTTGAGTATCAGCTTTCTAATCTCTGCTTCGTAAAAGTCCCTTACTCTGATATCTATATGAGACTCAAAGTCATTTCTAGCTCTGTCAAGATCATTAAGAATATCGTCTGTTTTTTCCTTTACTCCTTCAAGTTGCAACTTATTTTGTTTATACGCCTTTTCTTCCTTTAACTGGGCCGCTACAATAGAAACCAGATTGCCAGCCAAGCCAAATGGAATATAATTATATAACTCCTTTAATCCTTCCTGAGCATCAGAAACATCTAATTGACAACGCTCTTGTTCTTTTTTGAGCTCTGCTAGACGTTCGACACTCATTAAATCGCCAAATACATCACCAAAACAAATGACGAATCTGGCGTAGCCCATGCTATCCGTACTTGGGTATTGTAAAAGGTAAGAATAGACGAAAACCGCTCAGCAGAGCGGTTTTTTCAAATCAATAGTTTTTCTATCCCATCATTTTTAAAGTAATCAAGTTAATTCATCTAGGTAGGCAAATCGCTATGAACTTTGCTAAATTACCAATCACTTGATGATCCTCCACCATCAAAACCACCACCAGACCAATCATCACTCGACCAAGACGATGAGGAATCACTGCTACTTTCCTCAGGATACTTATCTCTATTTTTGCTACGGAAGTCTCTTAGTGCTTTTTGCGACCATGAACCATCATTAATAAAGGCAGCATCATAGGGGAATAATTTATCATTACCCTTATATGATTTATTAGATTTTCGTTTTCTTTCCGAAACAGTACCATTCTTAAAAAGATTAATCAAATAAGAAATTATAAAATGTCCGCCATATAACAAAATAATTCCTATTGACATATCCCATAATCCTTTTGCGATTTCAAGTAAATAATTTCTCTCCACCACAGGTGCGTCAGCTAATTTATATTCTTGATCGGAAATATTTTGGATTATATCAATAACAGCTCCGTCATAGTCTTTTGCTCGCATCTTATCACGAGAGGCATCTAATATTTTCTTAGCCTTTGTATCAGTCAATGTAATAGATAGGTTATTAGAGGTTTCAATACGAAACTTTCTATCTCTTATAGCAATCAGTAACAATGCACCCTTATTTGAATCCGAATAACCGATTTTCCAAGATCTGGCTATAGTATTTGATAATTCTTCTAAAGATTCACCATTTAGACTCTCAACAATATAAATGCCAATTTGAATTTCCGATTTGCTATTTAGTTCCTGTAGTTTATCTGAAACAGCCCCTGATAAATAATGATTTGGATCATAAATACCATTGGAAGGTCTATCTGATATCACTAGATCTGCTTGAGCTGGTCCAATAAAGAATAACAGGATTGTAAAAAAAGACATTAGGATTAAAGCTATTTTTTTCATCATGAAAGTCGAATCTTCCTTTTGTTGACAATTTACAATTTCAATAAGAACGAGAATAAAGGATATTCTTTTTTAAAATAGAATTACTTTGATAAAGTCATCTTTCTATCGATCTATCGTAAAAGGTAGTTCCATTATAAGCTATTTATCTGACTGAATCAACGTAAAAATATAGGAGAACTTGTACTAAATTTTTATTAACAATATTGTATCTCAGCACTGAATGTTGCTTTCAAATTTGACCAATAAAATCATTTCTACATAGTCTTCATACTAGAATTGAAGTACGAAATCAGATTATCTGCAGATGACATAACCTTTTTATCCAGTCAATTTTTACTAATTCATTATCTATTTCTTCCACTGAACTAAACTAATTTGTGATTGAATTTCATCGAATAGAAATACCATGGAAAAAATCAGAAACATTCTTGCCCAGACTTTTGACAGTCTCCAAGCCTTGGTGGAGTCCTTCTAAATCTATTTTACGTGTTTCTCATACCATTCCTGATACTCTTGGTAACTGTTGAGCGGAGTCTCTTCCTTTGTTTTGGGATCTATCCCAACAACATCTAGCTTATCCTGACCGACCGGCGCAAACCAATGGCGCATATCTTGGAAAATAGCTTCCGGATCGGAATAGGCTCCTTTTCTAACTACTATATTAGCGGCTCCCTCCATAGCCTTATAATATTCGGGGTAGTCCCTAATAAAGTTTATATTAGTATCTTCTCTCACTTTTGAATCATTACTGTAGGCTAAATCGTAAGTGGGTATGAAGCCGTATTCAGTAGCTATCTTATCTAGATTGGTATAATCGAACGAAAAAGGGGTTCGTTTTGATTCTGCTTTATCTGTAGGTAGAGCTGGTACTATCTGTTCAGAAGCTACATCCAAAGCAACCTCCTTCTTATCTTCTCTATTTTGCTTATTCCTCAAAGAAAAAACTAAATAATCTTTCCCATCATTAGTGTAATTTCTTGTAGACCTAAATTGTCAAATTAAGCTAGACTTTTCAAGTAACTCAGAAAAACTTGGTAGGGTGATTGATAATTCAATGATTTCCTAGGAATTCTATTTCTTTTATCAGCTATAGCTGATAAATAATTTTGAGAGATATTAGTAAAATCCATTTGTTTCGGTAATCCATTTCATCTTAATAAGCCATTAGAATGTTCATTGAGACCTCATTGACCAGGACATCCTGGATCCGCAAAGAAAATATCAATGTCATGTGCATTCGAAATAGATTTCCAATTAGAAAATTCTTTCCCACAATCAAACGTTATCGACTTAAAGAGATGACTGGGAACTTGAGACAACCATTGATTGATGGAGGCCTCAATATCACTTGCTTTCCGTCCATTGGTTTTCAGTGTGATGATGGCTTTTGAGAGGCGTTCTACTAAGGTAATGACTGCACTTTTGTGTTTTTCTCCCACAATTGTATCCCCTTCTAGATGACCAAATTCCGTCTTAAAATTAGGATAACTATCTGCTCTCTCACGTAAATCTCTGCGCAACGCTTGTTTTCCTCGTTTTTCGCTATGACCATTTGGTTTTCTTTTGCCTTTCCAAGGTAGATTCTCTTTCTTTAGAATACCACGGTCTGCTAGTCGATAGAGAGTTCTCATAGAACAAGAAACCCTATCTGGATAAGTTCCTTTAATGACATCAAGGCTCCAATTTTTTCTAAATGAGTTTGGATAAAATCTTTTTCTGATTGCGTAAGACTGGTTTTATTTCTGCCACAGCGTTTCTTATTGATTTTATATCGGTTATAGTAATCATAAGCAGAGTGCCCCTCTTTCAGATAGTTGATGACATTATAGATTGTCTGTTTTGATCTGCCAAGTGAAGTCACAATATCTGAAACTTTTATGTTTTCTTGATAGTAAGCCTCTATCATTACAAGCTCATTTGTGGTAAGATGAGTATAGGTCATTTATGTTAGTTCCTTTCAGACAAATGTGGTGTTTATCTGAGCCTAACATAGATGGCTTTTTCTGTCTAGCTTAATTTTACAAATTGGGATATTTTTTTCCATACCACTCTTCTACAGTTTTCCCTTCCCAATCACGGTATTCTTCAGGATATTTCCATTTGTAATAGCCTTCTAAAAAGAAAGGAAACTCTATAAATACAATCATTGACAAAAGAGCGATATCCGAGCCTATCCATACCAACAATGATCCTAATAAAGTTAAATGAGGCGAAACAACTATTCCAGTATTGGATAAAATTATCTTTAAAATTACAGCAATCCCTAATACTCCAGAACCATACAAAGCAATATAATGCACCACTCTATCAACTAGAGTATCCTCGCTTACCTCACCAAAGAAACGATTTTTTAAACTTATTCTCTCAGTACGAATAAATAACAAAGCAAGAATAAATATGAGAAAATAGATACCAGCTATACCTACTAATGTGAGAGTCGGTAAAGCTACTGTTATTCCTAATAAATTAAACTCTATACCTAACCGAATTAAATATGTTAAAATATGAAATCGATGTCTATATGGACGTATAAATGGCTCTCGAAAAATTTTTCCAACTATAATCAACACAAGCCAAATAAACGAACCAATCAAGAAAATTTCAGGTGTCAATAGTTGCGGTTTATAAATGGGTAATGTAAGATCCTTAGGATCCGCATTGTTCAAAGAATTAGCAAAAACTGCGAAAAGAAAGTTTCCACCAAAAACAAAGAAAATACTAAAAAGAATATTCTTAATCCTGAAACCGATACTTGGGATTCCATTATTTAATCCCTTTCCTAAAGGTTCGTAATACTCTTTCTTTGAATACTGAAGTGGAGCATCATCTAATAAATTCAAACTCTCTTCAAAACTGGCTTTAAATAGCGACTTTTTTGTCATAAGTTTAATTTCCAATCTTCTTTTCTACTAATTCTGAGTGCTTTTTCAGGTATCTCTTTCCATACCACTCTTCCACAGATTTACCTTCCCAGTCGCGATACTCTTCAGGATATTTCCATTTGTAATAGCCTTGTAGCATATAGGGAAACATGAAATAAACTTCAAAAGCAGCAGCTAAAATATTAAGAATCAGTATTGAAACCAAAATACCAAATCCTCCAACCAAATTATTCCTATTCTCCATTGAACTTGAGAAAAAGATACGAATGACTAGCCAAATTGCCACACCCAAACCACCATACTTAGCAAGTATACTAAACACCCTGCCGAAGAATCTATCACTAAAACTTTTCTTTAGAGTTATCCCATATAACAATTTTCTTAATGATTTACACTCAGAAAGAATCATTGAGATAATTATTAATAATATCAATCCCACAAAAGTGAACATTCCCCAAAATCCAGTTACTGCATAAATTAAGTTTAGAGACAAAAGATTGAGTTCAAAAAATAACCAGATAATAAAGGTAACCATGAAATGAAATTGACCCCTATAAATCAAAATGAACTGCTGGTTGAATCGCTTACCTAGTATAATCAATAAAAGCCATATTGCAAGTGCTATCCAAAATACCCAGTACGAAAGAAAATTAATGTCGGGTAAAGGGACTGTTAAATCTCTAGGATCAGAATGGTAAAATAAATAATCATTTAAAGCTACAATCAACCAATTGGGATCAATTATAAATAGGAAAGTCAGAATTACCAGCCAAACATATGATTTTTTTGTTCCTCTAAATTGCTCTTTTTTTAAAGCATCTTGGTAATTGTCCCGAGCAAATTTCCCTGAGATGCCATCATCTAATAAATTCAAACTCTCTTCAAAACTGGCTGTAAATAGTGACTGTTTTGTCATAAGTTTAATTCCCAATCTTCTTTTCTACTAATTCTGAGTGCTTTTTCAAGTACCTCTTTCCATACCACTTTTCCACAGATTTACCTTCCCATTCGCGATACTCTTCAGGGTATTTCCATTTATAGTAAGCATAAAGGAAATAAGGAAACTCCATAAAGATAAGCATTGCAATTAAACCAATGTTTAACAAAATCCAACATATGAAGAGACCAAAAACAGTTACGGAATGTGAAAAATTAATAGAGAAAGCTTTGAAAATATAATTAACAATCACAGCCAAGCCCAATAGACCTGCTCCATAAATAGCAAGGCCTTTAGCAATTTTATCAAGTGAGGTAGGTGACTTAATTTCTCCATACATTCGATTTTTCAAACTTTTAAGTTCTATCCTTAACATCCAATAAATTAAAGATAAAAGAAGACAAACAAGAATAAAAATTCCTAATATTGTTAGAAATGGTAATGCTAAACCAATAGCAGCGAGGTCGAATTCTATAACAAACCAAATCAAAAACGTTATGACATGAAAATGAGTCCTATATGGAAGAATAAAAAATGGTTTGAAAAATTTACCAATTAGAACGAAGAGAAGCCATATAAATAATCCGATTACATAGACATGAGCCGTCAAAAAATTATGATTAGAAATTGGTAAGGTTAAATCTTTGGGGTCACTACTATAAAGCATTGTTGAAAAAGCCAATAATAAAAAGTTGAAGCCAATCGGGAAAATAAGTGTCAATATACCATATAAAATAGCGTTTTTAAAATAGTCAAATACAGTCCTTGGAGGTTTGGACATTTTTTTATCTTGTTCCTTCAATTGATACTGTAAAAAAACCATCATCTAATAAATTTAAACTCTCTTCAAAACTTGCTTTAAAAATTGATTTTTTCATCTAATTTTCTCCCTAATTTTATTAAAATTGATAACAACGAGCCTACTGCAATTCTCTTCTATCTGGATATTAAGCAGAAAAGAAACCACACATGATTCCTGTTGGTATAATAGCTGTAAGTATTACAGACACGATTATATCAAGAATTTTTCCAAACGAAGGGCTTCCCTCAAGAAATAACTATCCAGACATCACAACTATAAATATTATATGATGTCATCCTCTTTACTATAAAGGCCAGCGCCCTGTTTCAGCATAGATCATGACTTCATATGCTCCCCTAGAAGACTCAAATGCTTTATCCATCAGTTCCTTAGTAATGGGGTAGCATACTTCTGGGCCCATAGCTCCTCCAACTTCTTTAAAGAAGCTAATTTCGTAATAGCCGTCTGTCTCATATACAATAAATCCATCGCCTCGATGTACAATCGTATCCGATTGATTACAATCTTCTAACTCATCTGCCTTTGGCCAACGATGATGTTCGCAATAAAACATCACTTCTAAAGAATCTTTTTCTGATTTTGAAACACGTCCTGCTAATGCTTGGCTAATGGGAAAGCTAAGAACTTCTTTCCCTTTACTCCACAGGATCTGATAATCATTGTTGTTTTTTAATATGGTACAACTTTTGTATTGCTGAATTTCTATTGTCATATAAATTTGCTTTCTTAATTCAATAGGTCTTCTTTGTCATAGGCAAAAAGATTTAGCTGGTGCGCACATTTCTTATCAAACTCTCCATTACCTTCTCTCGCCTATGCAAATTATTGGCTATACACAAATAGAGAATAAACAAAAGTATGGAGTTGAAAAACAAAGGTAAAAAACCAGGATATATTAGGTAGATTGTCAAGGATACTAATAAGCTAATTAAGCTAGCACGAATTACGGAAGTAACAACAGCTCCGTTTTTCTTTACTACTTCTAGGAATTCTATGTACTCCAAATCTGTAAATAAAGAAGGATACAAATCCAAGTCTTTTTTAAAATAGACATCCAGCAATTTCCCGATAAGTAAGGAAATATAAGAGAATAAAATCAAATAAAGGTACTTGTGCTCAGCTATACTAATGATGGTCAGACCATTCAGAAATCTAATAAATGGAAGAACTAGTAATATCAAGGAAAGAATAAAGTACTGTTGACTCTTAGAAGTTCTTACTGTAATCGAAAAATACAATTTCCTTCCTTTTAGGTCATAGTAAATCAATTTGTTTTTAAACTCTCCTAGATGAACCAGTCCTTTGTATTGTTTGTTCTTTTCTCTCATTTCCACTCCCTCCCTAACTCAAACACTCCATAATCAAAAGATACAAGCTCTTAAAACCTCGAATTGAATGACATCTACCCACTGTAGTTTTAACCCCTTTTCCTCTCTATTATACCACACGAATGTTTTCTTATAAATTTGTCTCGCACCTTACAAAGCTATACGAATTAATAGTCGCATAACTAAAAGAACTGAGCCCTGTACAATACAGAACTCAATCCTTACTTTTAGTATAATGCCTAATTGTTTTGGGGAAATATATTACCACATAGCACCATTTAGTTAGTCTTTTCCACCAAGTTTGCTATTGATGGTCATCATGATGCTAGCTATTTTTTCACCCCAATATGGGGCAGAAGCATAGAGAACATTCATTCCTGTCGCCTTGTTCCCCAAGTGGTCTCTTCTACGGTCAATGTAGTTCTCACGAATCCACTTAGCCGCGCCGAGGATCCCCTTATCCACATCATCAAATTTCTTGGCTGAGGTATACGGGCTCGAATCATAAGCTGCAATTCCAAAGAAATTATTCTTATCCTTAGCTATCTGGCTCCGTCCCCAAGCACTCTCGAGTGCACTATGGGCCATTAAGTAAAGGGCATTCACACCATATCGTTCCTCAGCTTCCTTAAAAATAGCTCCCTTACCAGCGAGGCGACTATCCCGAATATTCATCAAAGAATAAACTTTATCCAATTCAGCTGCACTGTAATTACTTGGTTTAGTCAAATCTCTAAAGAGGAAAGGATTTTCAATGGTAAAGCTATCAAAATGAAGCCCATCAGTTGAATAATATTTCTTACCAATGGTCATAGCTGAGCTATGTCGAGCAACACGGAGACTCACATAAGGTGACAACTCATGGTAAAAATACTTGCCATCGCTTGTATAGTGAGGGACAAACTCACTTTCTTTATCAATAGCTACTAAATCACTTTTATTCATGAAGCCGGATAGACCAGAAATATTGACTGGTATTTGACTATCTTTTTTAGATTGAACATCCCCAAGTGAAACTATAGTTCCTTGCGATACATAACTCAATCGTTCACCAGAAGCGCTATAGACATAAGCAGTAATTGGCTTCACTTTGTAATATTTTGCCTCTGAGATCCATTTCCCATTATTCTGGAAGGAATACTCTTTACCTTTGATCGTGAAAGTGCCTGTTACATATCTACCATCATCTTTTAGATAGTACCAAGCATCGTAATCTTTGTCAAAAATCCATTCATTTTTGGCCATATAGCCACCTGATTTAAGGTAGTATGAACCAACCCATTCGCGGGAAGCGTAGGCCCCACCTGACTTCAAGTAAAACCAGCTATTGTAGGATTTATCAAAAATCCACTCTTTTTCCGCCATAGCGCCACTATCTTTCAGATAGTAGTCACTTTTCCACTGGCTACTTGCCATCACACCATCGCTATTGAAATAGTACCATGTCCCTTTGATTTTCTCCCATTTGTCGCGTGAAATTTTTCCCGAAGCTGTAGCATAGTACCACTTGTCAGATATTTTTACCCAATCGTTTTCTGCCATAGCACCGTTACCTTTGATAAGGTAACCATCAACTATAGTATTACTGAGCATAATACCGTTTTTATCAAAGTAATACCAGACGCCTTCAATCTTTTCCCATTTGTTGCGAGAAATCTTGCCTGAAGCTGTGGCATAGTACCACTTGTCAGATATTTTCACCCAATCGTTTTCTGCCATAGCACCGTTACCTTTGACAAGGTAACCATCAACCATGGTATTACTGAGCATAATACCGTTTTTATCAAAGTAATACCAGACGCCACCAATTTTTTTCCAGTTTACGACAGACTGGTTATTTTCATAAAAACGCCAGTTTCCTTGCTCTTTTTTCCAACCTTCCTTGATAACTTCCTCGTTTTTTTCCTTTTTGGAAGGATTTTCCTCTTTTACAGCTGGTTCTTTCTTGGGCTCCACTTGGGGAACCTCTTTTTTGGGAGTAGCCTGAGGAACTTCTTTTTTGGGAGTAGCCTGAGGAACTTCTTTTTTGGGAGCAGCTTCTTCTTTTTTATCGACCACATCTGTGGTCTGAGTTTTTTTCGTAACCTGAGATTCTTCAGCATATACAGATGTCTTTGCAAATCCTGCCATAGAAAGAACGACAGTACTTGCAAGTAGTATCTTCTTCATTTTATTCTCCTCAGTAGAAAACTATCTACACTATTACTATTTTATAAAACCTATTGTAACATAGTTAACAGAAGGAAATATTACAAATTGATGAAGATTCTATGTCTTGTTGACGATAAGGAAAGTCTAGCTTATCTCAGACTGGCTTTGACTTCTAGACGGAGTTCTTCTAAACTGCTAATGCCATATTTGTCCATGATTTTTGGCAGATTTTCGATGATGTCAGGACAGGCGTAAGGATTAGTAAAGTTAGCTGTTCCAACTCCGATGGCAGAGGCGCCAGCCAGATACATTTCCAAAGCAGCTTCAGCCGAATCCACTCCCCCCATTCCAATGATGGGAAGGTCTGTTGTTTGGGCGACTTGGCGAATGAGTTTGAGGGCTACCGGAAAAACTGCTGGTCCTGACATCCCACCCGTTCCATTGGCTAGGATTGGTTTTCTAGTTTTGAGGTCAAAGCGCATTCCAACCAGAGTATTGATCATGGTTAAGCCACTTGCTCCTGCATCTTCTGCGGCTTTTGCGACAGTAACGATATCCGTCACACTAGGAGTCAGTTTGACATAGACTGGTACATGGGAAGCTTCCACAGCTGCTTTTACCACTTCATAAGCTAGATCAGGATCCTGCCCAATCAAAAGTCCATGATTGCCGTGATCCACATTAGGACAAGAGATATTGAGCTCGATAGCTTTTACATTAGTTGCCTTGGAAATTCCTCGAGAAACAGCAGCATACTCTTGTTTTGAAAAACCAGCTACATTGGCGATAATGGGAAGCGTAGGATACTCTCTTTCCAGCCAAGGCAACTTTTCAGCTAAAACAGCTTCTAAACCCGGATTTTGCAAGCCGATTGCATTGAGCATACCAGCAGGTGTCTCTGCTACTCTGGGAGTTGGATTGCCAAAACGGGGTTCAAGTGTCGTTGCCTTGATCATAATGGAGCCTAAAAGGTCTAAATCATAGTACTTGGCATACTCTTGGCCAAAACCAAAACAGCCTGATGCTGGTATGATGGGATTTTTCAATTCCAAGCCCGGTAGAGAAATTTGTAAGCGATTTGTAGTCATGACTTTCTCCTTATAATACAACTGTTCCTGTACGGAAAACAGGGCCATCTTCACAGACGCGTTGGCTGATCGTCTCACTATCTGGCACTTTTAGAACGCAGGCATAGCAGGCCCCCATCCCGCAAGCCATACGAGATTCTAGAGATAGATAGGCTCTTGGGTGGTCATGAAATCTTTGATTGATATACTTCATCATTCCTGGAGCTCCACATGAGTAGACGGCGTCAAACTGATTTTCTAAGTCATTGATGATGACTGACACATTTCCCTTGATACCATATGAACCATCATCTGTCGTTACAAAGACCTGACCATATTGGGCCAATTCCGTTTCCAAAATGACAGCATCCTTGTTAGCAAAACCGAGAACTGTTACTATTTTTACCCCACGCGCATGCAATTCCTTGGCTACCTCAAGCAAGGGGGGAACACCAATCCCCCCACCAACGAGGAGAACTTGGCTCTGGTCGTCCAAGTCAGACAAATCAAAACCGTTCCCCTGAGGTCCCATCACATCAAGAGTATCACCCTGACTTAATGTTGAAAAAATAGCTGTCCCAGCACCCTCAATCCGATAAATGAGGCGACACTGCTTGTTAGCTTTATCAATAGACGAAATCGAAATAGGGCGACGCAAGAGATGGGCATCATCAGGCACACGTAGATGTAGAAATTGGCCTGCTCGCATAGCTTCAACCATTTCTCCTTCTAGAACTAATTCAAAGATTGCTGGCGCAATTTCCTCCTGAGCGACCACCTTCATGGTCTCCAAACGAATGGCACCCAAACGTTTCTTACATGTGGGATTCATGATTTTCCTCCTTAAATTTTAAGGGGACCAGATAAAGAAAAGACCTTGCAATAGCAAGGTCTCAGTCGAGATAGGACAGAACTCATGCGCACACTTAAAAAGTCTCCACAGAGAGTTCCCTATCACTTTTATCTGACACCTTGTGAGTCTCTCTGGACTCCCCTTAAAGGTTAAATTTGTATTAGTATACTCTTTCAAAGAAAAAAAGTCAAGCAGAAAACGAACATTCTACTTGACATTACTGGATCATTTTTCACGAATGACTTCGACCTTGTAGCCATCAGGATCCTTGACAAAGTAATAGTTTGGTTGGGTTCCTGGTAGGCCTTTTGGCTCTGTAACCTCATAGCCTTTTGCGCTATGTTCTTGATGAAGTGCCTCAAGGTCAGGTGTACTGAGGGCGATATGGGCAAAGCCATCTCCTACCACATAAGGGCCGTGATCATAGTTATAGGTCAATTCCAACTCATAGTCATCACCATCAAGTCCTAGATAGACAATAGTGAAGGCATGGTCTGGAAAATCTCTGCGACGCAATTCTTTAAAACCAAAAGCATCTTGATAGAATGCGATTGATTTTTCAAGGTTTTCTACTCGCAAGCAAGTGTGTAACATTTTTGAAGCCATATATTCTCCTTTATTTTTAAAAAGACTGGGACAATCCTGTTCCAGTCTTATCAATTATTATTTACCAAGTTTTGCTTTAGCTGCATCTGCAAGAGCTGTGAAAGCTGCTGCATCGTTAACAGCCAAGT
>ERZ773035.2366-NODE-2366-length-12378-cov-4.704617_pt1 | contig 12378 bp, 8 predicted proteins | sample MGYA00511487_ERZ773035 | MGnify/ENA primary metagenome ERZ773035 (study PRJEB29015, sample SAMEA2737985) | human oral metagenome | biome: human oral; feature: human-associated habitat; material: dental | place: China | collected 2024 ...
TTTCATGCCCGTAGTGCTCGCTCAGGCGTTTTGCGTGATATAGCGGGCTCGGGCGTCCGACGTAGTTTTTTAGCAGGTCGTCTAGCTCGGCTTTAAATTCAGCCGTTTTTGCGATACTTTCGTACGCGGCCTCGAGTTCGTCTAGCGCGAACATCACGGTTTCGGGCACGAACTGCCCGCCGAATTTTCCGAAATATGCTTTGGTGTTCATCGGTATCCTTTAAATTTTCGTTTATTTTAGCATTTTAAGTTTTTATTAGGCTTATTTGAGGTGCGGTATAGCAGCGTCAGCCGGAAAGCGGGCAAAATGAGAAAAATTGAAACAAACGATATTTTATTTGGACGAGGTGGCAAAGGTGTAAATTTTGCCTCCATCGCAAGCAAAATTTACACCTTTATGAGCTCCAAAATTTTCTTTATTTTCTCCGCCGATTTTATACCGTTTTCATCCTCAACTTTTGAGTTTAGATCAAGCACTCGCGGGTTAAATTTGATTGCTTCGCACACGTTATGCTCGCCGATGCCGCCCGCCATGCCAAAGTCAAATTTGACTGCACGCAAAATCTCCCAATCAAAGCTGATGCCGTTACCGCCTGCATTTTCGCCTTTACAATCAAAAAGCGGCATATCGCAAAGCGCGGTATCGACGGCGGGTAGCGCATCTAGCACGCTATAAACGCGCCAAACCTCTAGCCTCATCGCCTTTAAATTTGCGTACAAATTTGAGCTAACCTCGCCGTGGATCTGCGCGACGTCAAGCGCGGCAAATTCGCAAATTTCCATTATCTCGCAGTCGCTTTGCCCGGCAAAAACTCCGACGCATTTTTTACCCGCCTTGTGCGCTATATCCGCTATCTCTCGCGCCGTCTGAGCGCCTACTTGGCGTTTGCTTTTGGCAAATATCGCGCCCAAAAAATCGACGTCCAGGCTTGCCACATCGCGCGCCTCTTTGGGCGTTTTGATACCGCAAATTTTAACCAGCGTCACGCTTCGCCTCGCACGTAGTCCTCGAAGTAGCGATAAACTTTACCGTTTTTTATGGCGTCCAAAATGACCTCTTTTGCCTGCGTGGGACTGTCCGCGACGCCTGCTGTGTAGAGCGCAAACATCGCGTTTAGAACGACTACGTCAAATTTAGGCCCGCTAATCTCGCCTTTTAAAATTTGCTTTAAAATTTCGGCGTTTTGTTCCGGCGTGCCGCCCTCGATCTCGCTGTGAAACGCCCGTTTGAAGCCAAACTGCTCGGGCGTGATGCTGTACTCGCTGATCTGGCCGCCGCGCAGCTCCACGACGCGCGTCTCGTCGCACAGACTGATCTCGTCTAGTCCGTCCTCGCCGCGAACTATTAGCGCTCGCTCGCGTCCTAGTAGCTGTAGCGTCTCGGCATATAGGCGCAAAACAGGCTTATGATAGACGCCCACGAGCTGATTTTTGAGCGCCAAATTTGGATTTAGCAGCGGGCCAAGTACGTTAAAAACCGTGCGGATACCTAGGCGCTGACGCACTTCGCGCACCTCGCCCACTAGCGGATGGAAAAACGGCGCGTGGAAAAAGGCTAAATTTTTATCGTTTAGCAGCTCGCGCTGCCCTAGGAGCGAATTTGAGCTCTCAACGCCCAAAATCTCGAGCACGTCCGAGCTGCCCGATTTGCTAGAAACGGCTTTGTTTCCGTGCTTTGCGACCTTGACGCCAAGGCTTGCTAGGATAAACGCGACGGTGGTTGAGATATTTATCGTTTTAAAGCCGTCGCCGCCAGTGCCGCAAAGGTCGATCATCGGCGAAGGATCGCGGTAGGTCTGCGAGTATTTTAGGATGTTTTTGGCGAGGCTTGCTAGGCTTTGCGGATAGAGGCTTTTTTCGCTGATTAGCACCAAAAGTGCCGCTAGCTGCGTGATCTCGTACTCTTTGCTCGCGATGATTTCGCAAATTTGCTCAAAGTCGCGATCGTCTAGCCGCTCGTTTTCTTGCAGTTTGATTAGAAACGGCTTGAGCGGGCGGATTTTGGGCTCTTTGGCGACTTCGGCTGCAGGCGCTGCTTCGTAGTTGATGAAATTTTCGATGATTTTTTTGCCGTACTGCGTGAAGTAGCTCTCGGGGTGAAACTGGATACCAAAAATCGGCCTGTCTCTCACGCTAAGAGCCATCACTACGCCGTCCTCGCTCACGGCTGAGGCCTCTAAATTTGACGGTAGCTCGTCCACGTAAAGCGAGTGGTAGCGCATGACCTCAAATTCATCGGGCAGCCCCGTAAATAACGGCTCTTTGCGACTAACTTTTATGAGCGAAGTTTTGCCGTGATAGGGCTTTTCTAGGCGTTTGATCTTTGCGCCGTGCACGAGTCCGATCGCCTGATGTCCGAGGCAGATACCAAGGATAGGTGCGGCGATATCGCTTTTTAAAATCTCTAGGCAAATGCCGCTATCTTGCGGGTGTTTCGGTCCCGGGCTTAGCACGATTTTGCTCGGATTTAGCCTGCGGATCTCATCCAGCGTGATCTTGTCGTTGCGCACGCAGCGTACTTCTTCGTCGGTTAGTTCGCGTAGATACTGCTCTACGTTGAAAACGAAGCTGTCATAATTATCTATCAATAAAATCAAAATTTTCTCCTTTTTTGCGGCTCGTCTTTTGAGCGTCTTTGAATGAGCTAGAAATTTTCTCCCTCGATGAACTATATGTTCTATCTTCGGTCGAAAATTTCGTCGCAACATTCAAATCCATCTCAAAATACTTCGCCTTGATTTCTTATATTCAAATTTGACTCGCCGAGACCCGCCCCCTGAAAATGCTAAATTTAAAATTTGCGACGCTTTGCGTTAGCAAAGCAGTGTCGCCACCTCTCACGTGCAGTGGGGTTGGTGGGGGTTTGGGGGCGGAAGGGACCGCTCTACTTCGCTTTGCTCGTAGCTGCAAGCAGACCGTAAGTAGAAACCCCTTCCGCCTCCCAAGAAAAACAAAATTTAAAAAGTTTTTATATAGCAAACCCTAGTCTGCAACGACAATTTCTCAAATCTCCATTGCATTTTTCGCAAATACATTTAACACCGAGGCGCGTTTTTTGCAAATTTCTTTATATTCGTATTCAGGAACGCTATCTATCACGATGCCTGCTCCTGCCTGTACGAAAATTTCGGCGAAATTTCCACCAAGCTTGCTACCCGTTAAATTTGACTCGTTTGCGCCGTCAAGGCGCGGGTCATGCCCGCCAGCATCAAATTTGGCATCAAATTTGCGTGCAAATATCGCGCTTCTAATCAAAATCGCCATTTGCGCATCGCCGTTAAAATGGAAAAATCCGATGCCGCCGCCGTAGGCGTTGCGCCTATACGACTCAAGCTCGGCGATGATCTCCATGGCGCGGATTTTGGGCGTACCGCTGAGCGTGCCTGCGGGAAAGATGCTACCGACCGCGTCAAATGCGTCTAGATCGCCCGCCTTCGCGCCGTAGACGTCGCTTACGATATGCATCACGCTCTCGTAGCGCACGATACGCATGGCGTTTTTGACCGCGACGCTTTTTGGCTTGCTGACGCGGCCGATGTCGTTGCGAGCGAGGTCGATGAGCATTTTGTGCTCGGCTAGCTCCTTTTCGTCGCTTAGCAGTTCGCGCTCGAGCGCGGCATCCTCTATCGCGTCGTTGCCGCGTCCGCGCGTGCCGGCGATAGGCGCGACGTAGATCTTGCCCTCTTTTATCTCGCAGACTAGCTCGGGGCTAGAGCCCGCGACGTCGCCGTACGGGGTCGGAAAGTGAAACATATATGGACTCGGATTTGCCTCGCTAAGCTCTTGGTAGAAGTCTAGGCTATCCATATCCGAGGCTAGTTTTAGCTGTTCGCTTAGCACGACTTGAAAGACGTCGCCGCTTTTTAGGTACTCTTTTGCGCGCTTTGCGATACTCAGAAAATGCGCTTTTTCGCCTTCTAAATCGGTTAAAATTTGATATTTGCTCTGCCTTTTTGTGCGCTGTTTCTGGGCGGTCGCTTCGTCATCTCCACTAAATTTAACGAGGAAATCGTAATACTGCTCGCGGTCGCCGTAAAAGCTGTAAATTTTGCTATTTTTATCAAAGTGTAGGTAGGCGCGGGCGTTAGCGTAGAAAAAGTCGGGGAAATCGTACTGCGAGGCGTTAAATTCGGGAATTTTTTCAAAATATTTTATCCCGCCGTAGCCGAGCACTCCAAACAGTCCCGCAAAAGGCGCTTCAAATTTTTGAGCTTTAAAATAGCTCTTAAGCCCTGCAAAATCGGTCTGCTCGCTGCTGATATACTCGCAGTCGATGCCGACGATGGTCTGCGTCATGTCCTCGGCGAGGTAGGAGTTGGCGAATTTCTCGCGGATCTTTTCGTAATAAAAAACTGGGCTCAAAAGTAACATAAAACATCCTTTAATGAGCGTAGATTATATAAAAATTAAGCTTAATTTTCATTTGACGGCGGCGTCAAAAAGCTCGCGCTCTAGCCTCTGCGCCGCGTCTAGGGCGGGGCAGTCAAAGACGCCGTACCTAGCCGCGATGCTTTTTATATCCTCAAAGCTCACGACCGTTTTGCCCTCTCTTTTTTGAAATAAAAACTTAAACGGAAGCTCTAGCGCTAGGCGCGGTTCGCATTCTATTAAGGGCGCAAGTACGCCCGGCGCGCCAAAAATCACAGTGACCGACGGCGTCAAATTTACTCCCGTTTGCGCGGCGAAAACATGATGAGGCACTACGGCAAATTCGCTAATATCCTTCATGTCAAGCAGTCTTTGAAACCTCTTAACCGCAGCTTCTAGCTCTAGCTCGCTTTGGCCTTCTGTGACGCCGGCAAAGGCCAAATTTAACCCCGCAAAAATCATCAAAAACAATCTTTTCAATAACTTCCCTTTTTTAAATTTTAAAATTAATTTTACCCAAAAACGGCTAAAATCGGATTTTACTTTAAGGCGAGATTATGGAAATTTTATCGGTTGCGTCGATCGGATACGTATGTTTGGGGCTTTTTGTCGGCTTTTTGTCTGGATTTTTGGGCATCGGAGGCGGCGCGGCGGCCGTGCCGATACTCGTATTTTTGGGCTTTGACGTCAAATACGCAATCGGCGTAAGTGTCCTTCAGATGGTATTTAGCTCGGTTTACGGCTCGCTTTTAAATCTCAAAAACAAGACCGTCGATCTAAAGCCCGCCCTGGTTTTGGGTATCGGCGGCTTTTGCGGGGCGAGCGCGAGCGGTTTTATCGTGGCGAGCGTACCGTCTAAATTTTTGCTTCTCACGCTTATTTGTATTCAAATTTTTAACGTTATTAAGCTATTTTTTAAAAATCCTGAGCCAAAAGGCGCGCAAAATCCATCTCTCGTTCCGCTGTTTTTCGTCGGACTTTTCGTCGGCGCGGTGGCTATCAGCGTGGGTATCGGCGGCTCGGTTATCATAATGCCTGTCTTGATAAATTTTCTCAACTATGATATAAAAAAGGCTGTCAGCACGGGGCTATTTTTCGTGATATTTTCGTCGATTTCAGGTTTTATTAGCCTCGCCTCGCAAGGACTCGTGCAGTACGAGGTCGGCGTTTTAGTCGGTATCGGCTCGCTTATAAGCGTGAGATTTGGCGTAGCTTTAGCGCAAAAGATCGACCGCACCGTCCAAAAAAGATGCCTGCTTGCGCTTATTTGTACGACGCTAATTATAATGATAAATAAGCTTTTTGCTTAAATTTAGCGTAAAAATTTGGCCGCTTGGCACAAAAAATCCGCCGAGTTTGCCAAATTTTCGCTGCAAAAATTGGGTTTTAGATAAAGCGGATTTTATCGCGATAAATTTTGTTTTTCGTATTGCCTGGTTTGCTCTTGCTTAAATTTGACCTTAAAATGAAACGCCCAAGCAAGCGGGCAAAGGGTCTGCAAAATCTCTAAAATATAATATCCTTGAGTGCGAAAAATCAACCATACCGCAGCAAAAAAGCTAACAGGGTAAATGACTGCGTAGACGATAGGCCAAAAGCTCTTTGCTGCAAATGCCGCAAGTAAAATATAAATACAAATCGCAATCAAAGATGCTGTAAAAAAGCAGGCAAGCACATCTTCTTTTTGGTGATCTATATCGGCGCTTAAATAGCCGTAAATGCAGCTTATCAGTATAAAAACTCCAAGTCCAAGCCAAATAAAATTTATGGCGTCGCGTAAAGTAAGCCCTAAATAGCAAATAAGAGCAAAATGTTAAAAAATAAGCGTCTATGGCGAAGCTGCAAAACATAAAAAATATGCCTTCACCCACGAAATCCCAGCCATAGCCGCAACCGAATATCACATCGTCTATCAGCCAAAAAGCACCCGAGCTGGCCACCAAAAATGCAGCCGTGAGCAAAATGGGATGCAGCAATAGCTTTCCTGCAATCAAGTCGGCGTAGACGGGTTTGCAAAAATTTATGATTTTTGACATTTGAGCTCCCTAAATTTGAATTTTTAAGCAAGCTAAATTTATTTTCATTAAATTTGGCTTGCGAATTTAGTCGTGTATGCTTAAATGATTTCTCTAAATTTAACAGTATGGCGTGGCAAAAATTTACGTCGAATTCGGCTAGATTTTGTGATCCACAAACCTTGCCTAAAAGCTACAATTTTATCTAAAAAACGGTTAAATTTGTGCCTTGGAAGCGAACGTTAAATTTAAACCTTAAATCCGCTCCCAAAGCCGAAAAATCAAAAATTTTCCAAAAATCCGCCGTCGCTTAGTTTTAGCTCGAGATCCTTTACGTAGTCTTCGGCTGCTTTTTGGTATTCGTTTTTGCTAGCGATTTTTATCGTGCCGTTTTTGTTAGTAAACTCAAGGTTTCTCTCTCTTGCAAATTTTACCGTCTGTTTTACGATATTTTCGAGCGAGTTTTCGCCGTTAAATTTAAGAGCGATAAAGGCGTCAAACTGCGAAAAATTCGCGGGTACATTTAGTTCGTCGGCAAATTTTATGACAGGTTCGTCTGCGGCACTAAAATACTCAAAATATCCGCGTGCACGTTCTTTTAGGCGACTCTTACCAACTTCATAAGTAATTTTCGGACGTTCGTAAGTCGTTAGCTTTGCGCAGTCTGCGGCTAAAATCTCCATAAAGCCAAAATACGCCGATTTTACCGCATTTTCGTCGTCTTTTAAAAGCGCTGCGACGTCGGCAAAATTTACGCTTGCCGGATATACGTCGGTAAAGACTTGATAAAGCCAGTCGTATTCAGGCTTCATTAAGACGTTGCTAATATTTTTGTAACGGTTTTTTTCTTTGTTAAAGTCTGCCGATATATGCAGCTTGCAAAGTTCGTCCACGCCGATATTTACGCTAAAGTCGTTTGGAACGAGCTCTTTGTGCACTATCATACTACGTCTGAAAATATTATTGGTTAAAAAATCAAGCATCTGCTCTTTTTCGATACGCGAGCTAAAATTTGCGTCTATATACGAGTCAAACTCTTCCAGCCCCAAATTTGACTGAAAAACATCCTCGAGTCCGACTTCGGCAAGATATGCTAGGTCATTTTTCTCTAGACTATTTGCAAAATCTTTAAAATAAATCGGATTATTAAAAGCCTCCAAATACTCGTGCGCTATGTATGAGTCGTTCATCGTTAGAATATAATCAATATGAAATTTCAGACTTTCGAAATTTACGAAAATTTGACTCGCATTACCGTCTTTTTGGCAAAATTTGGCGTATTCTCCAAGCACCTTTAAAAGTTCCTTTGCTTTGGCCACTTTTGCGGCTTCTCCTTTTATATCCTTGGTGCCAAAAATCAGACAATCCCTGATCGTATCTTTGATCTTCCAGCCCGGGTAGACGTTGTAGCTCACGTACGCCACGCCGTTGGGGCTCAAAAATCGCTTGATGGTTTTTAGGATCGCGTCCTTTACCATATCGGGCACCCAACTATAAACGCCGTGGCAGATGATGTAGTCAAATTTGCCGTAATCTCTCACGTCCGCATCCGTAAAATCGCAGATATCTTTTGCTTTAAATTCGATATTATCCACGCGCATTTGTGCGGCTAGCTCTTTGGCTTTATTTATCTGCACTTCGCTTAGGTCTATGCCTAGCACCTTTGCCTGCGGATTTGCGATAGCAAAAGGAAATAAATTTCCGCCGTAGCTGCAACCGATTTCTAGCACTTTAGCCGTTTTGGACGGCGGCGGAGTTAGCGATAAAAACGAAGCCAAAGCCTCAAGTCGTGCAGGCGAAGTTTCGGGGAAAGCGGCCGAGATATATGGAAGCTCGTCGTAGGATTTTTGGATGTCGTTCATTTTGTAGCCTTAAGTTAAAATATTTTTACGATGATACAGCAACGCCTATTAAATAAGGGTAAATTCGGGCGGTCGCAACAGCCCGAATTTGATTAAAATTTAAGTCCTAAAACGGCCGAAGCGATAAAGATGACGGTCGCCGTGATGAGAAAAATACCGATGATATTTAGCCAGATTCCGGCCTTTATCATCGAGCTGATTTTTACGTAGCCAGAGCCGTATGCGATGGCGTTTGGCGGTGTGGCGACGGGCAGCATAAATGCAAACGTAGCCGCCATAGCAACCGGGATCGTAAATAGCATCACGTTTGCGCCGGTATAGCCAAGTCCCGCGCTAACGCCTGCGATGACGGGCAAAAAGGCCGCTGCGGTAGCGGTGTTTGACGTGATCTCGGTGAGGAAAATGACGAGCGTTACGACGGCCATGATGATTGCCGCGATAGGTAGCGCGCCGAGAGCAGAGACCTGATGTCCGATCCAAAGCGACAGCCCGCTGCTGCTAAACTGCGCTGAGAGCGACAAGCCGCCGCCAAAGAGTATAAGGATATCCCAAGGTAGCTTTTTAGCGCTATCCCAGTCGATGAGACGCTCGCCGCTTTTGTTTGCCGGCACGATAAATAGCAAAATCGCCGTACTCATCGCGATTATCGCATCTAGGCTGGCGATTTTTACATCAAAGGACTTTAGGATAAAGCCCAGCGATATCCAGCACGCAGCCGCCGCTACAAAGATGACTCCGACAAGCTTTTCGGGCGTAGTTATGGGGCCTAGTTTATCTAGCTCGCCTTGGATCACTTTTTTGCCGTTTGGTATCTCGCCGATTTCAGGCTTAAAGAGCACGTAAGTGAGCAAAAACCAACACGCCGTAAGCATAACGACGCTAAGCGGCACGCCCACTAGCATCCACTCAAAAAAGCCGATCTCGATGCCAAATTCGTTTTTCATGTATGCGACCAGAAGGGCGTTTGGCGGAGTGCCGATGATGGTGCCTACTGAGCCTATCGAGGCGGCGTAGGCGATGCCTAGCATTAGCGAGATGCCGAAATTTGAGCTAAAAGTACTCGTTTTTTCTTTTATCTCTTTTGCGATGTCGCGGCCTTTGTGAAATACCGTATTCATAAAGCCACCTTGCACGCCTTTGCGTGAAATTTCATCCAAATTTGCCACGTCCTCGATCGCCGTAAACGTCCACTTCTGTGTCGTTAGGCGCCCGACTAGGTGTAGTACGCTAAGGCCCACAGGTAGCATCATTATCGCGGTTGCGGTGTTGCTCACCCACATGGATAAAAACCCCGTCGCCACCATAAACCCCGCCACCAGCCGTCTCGGGCTCGTGCCTACTAAAAGCACGATAGCAAGGGCGATTCTGGTGTGCAGATTCCACCTTTGCATAGCAAGGGCTAGCACAAAGCCGCCCATAAAAAGATAGATCGTGTCCGAAGCATACGGCGCCGCGACAACCTTAAACGCATCGACGCCAAGCACCGGAAAAGCCACCATCGGTACCAGTGCGGTCGCGGGCAGGGCGATAGCCTCGGTCATCCACCACGCCGCCATCAGCGCGGCTACCGCGGCGACGACTGGCATAGCTTCTACGTGCAGCTTTTTGCCCTTGGCCGCCGCTAGGGCGATGTCTCCTGCGTTTGCGGGGAAAATTTTATAAACCCAAATCGCTAGCAAAACGCCTAGCACCAGCCCGATGAGCTCGACTCGGTTTGTTCTTCTGTCTATAGGAATGTTTGGATTTGCCATGATAACTCCTATGCTTGGGATAATTTATAATACATCCAAAAAGCTTATAGCTTAAAAAATTCTTTTACTTTAAAATTGATTTTTTACTAAAGTGTTGATAAAAGTAACAACGATTTTAGTTAAAGCGATTTTGGGTATAATGACGGGTTAAAAATTTAAAATCACGGAAGCGAAAATGAACGCAAACGACACCATAAAAATCACGGGCGCGCGCGAGCACAACCTGAAAAATTTAAACCTCGAAATCCCAAAAAACAAGCTCGTAGTTTTCACCGGACTTAGCGGCAGCGGCAAGAGCACGCTAGCGTTTGACACGCTTTACGCCGAGGGGCAGCGCAGATATATGGAGAGCCTTAGTAGCTACGCCAGACAGTTTCTAGACCGCGTAGGCAAGCCCGACGTAGATAAGATCGAAGGTCTCACGCCCGCCATCGCGATAGATCAAAAAACCACGTCCAAAAACCCGCGCTCGACCGTGGGCACGATAACTGAAATTTACGACTACCTGCGCCTTCTTTATGCTCGTATCGGTATCCAGCACTGCCACAAGTGCGGTAAACCGATCTCTAAAATGTCGGCTAGCGATATCATAAACGAGATCCAAAAGCTGCCACAGGGCGCTAAAGTCGTCATCTACGCTCCGCTCGTGCGCGAGAAAAAGGGCACGTGGGCGGATCTGATCGAAAATTTACGCGGCAAAGGCTACGTGCGCGCCCAGATAGACGGCGTGCAGGTGAGATTAGACGAGGAGATCGAGCTAGCTAAAACCAAAAAACATACGATAAAACTCATCGTAGACCGCATCGTGATAGACGCGGATAATGCGCAGCGCCTAGCCCAAGACGTAGAAAAAGCTCTGGGTGAAAGCTACGGCGAGGTCGAGATCGAGATCGCAAATGCCGAAGAACTCGGGCTAAAAGAGAGCTTCATCCACTACAGCGAGCACTCGGCGTGCTTTGATTGTAAAATTTCATTTACGCCGCTTGAGCCGCTTAGCTTTAGCTTCAACTCCCCAAAAGGCGCGTGCGAGAGGTGCGACGGCCTTGGTATCAGATACAGCCTGGATCTAACCAAAGTGATCGACGAGGAAAAAAGCATCGAAGGCGGCGCAATAAAGCTGCTATACGGCTACAACATGAGCTATTATTATAAATTTTTGCTGGCTTTTTGCGAGCAAAACGGCATCGACGTAAAGCGCCCGTATGGCGAGCTTAGCGAGGACGAAAGGCGCCTCGTACTCTACGGCAACGTAAAAGAGGTCGAGTTTTTCTGGAAGAAAAACAAGCTACTGCGCAAATTTGAAGGCGCGCTAAAAATCACGCACGGACTGCTAAAGGATTACAAGGACTTTGACGAATATATGAGCGAGAAGGTCTGCGACGACTGCGGCGGACACAGGCTAAAGCCCCAAAGCCTAGCCGTCAAGGTCGCGGGGCGCGGTATTGGCGAAATTTTAGATATGAGTATCGAAAACTGCACCGCGTTTTTCTCCGACGAGTCAAATTTTAGCTACCTTAGCGAATACGATAAAACGATCGCAAAGCCGATATTTAAGGAGATAAACGAGCGGTTATTTTTTCTTTACGACGTGGGACTTGGCTATCTATCGCTCGGACGCGACGCGCGCACGATCAGCGGCGGCGAAGCGCAGCGTATCAGGATCGCAAGCCAGATCGGATCGGGCCTTAGCGGCGTGATGTACGTGCTGGATGAGCCTAGTATCGGTCTGCATGAGCGCGATACGCTAAAACTCATAAAAACTCTGCGAAATTTGCAAGCTAAAGGCAACTCGGTTATCGTCGTCGAGCACGATAAAAAGACGATAGAGGAGGCCGACTATATCGTAGATATCGGACCTGGAGCCGGGAAATTCGGCGGACAGATAGTTTTTGCCGGCGACGTGAAAAGCCTGCTAGGCTCAAGTACGCAAACGGCACTTTACATAAACGGCGAAAAGGAAATCGACTATCAAAAAAACCGCAAAAGCGACACGTGGCTTGAGATCTCAAACGTAAATATCAACAACATATCAAATTTAAGCGCGCGCTTTCCGCTGCGAAATTTGGTCGGTATCACGGGAGTTTCGGGATCTGGTAAAAGCTCGCTCGTGCTGCAAACCCTGCTGCCTGAGGCCCAGGAGCAGCTAAACCGCGCCAAAAAGGTAAAAAAAGTCGCGGGGGTAAATTTGAGCGGACTAGAAAATCTAGACAAAGTGATCTACCTCGATCAAAGCCCTATCGGCCGCACTCCGCGCAGTAATCCAGCCACCTACACGGGCGTGATGGACGAGATCAGGGGGCTTTTTGCGCAGACTAAAGAAGCCAAACTGCGAGGTTACAAGATTGGCAGGTTTAGCTTTAACGTCAAGGGCGGACGCTGCGA
>ERZ773035.2370-NODE-2370-length-12367-cov-16.474740_pt1 | contig 12367 bp, 8 predicted proteins | sample MGYA00511487_ERZ773035 | MGnify/ENA primary metagenome ERZ773035 (study PRJEB29015, sample SAMEA2737985) | human oral metagenome | biome: human oral; feature: human-associated habitat; material: dental | place: China | collected 2024 ...
GGAGGGCGGAGGCGGGGGGGGCTTCTGGTCGCCGGGCGCGGCGGGCTCGGTGACGACGTCGTCCTCGGGCTGCCAGCCGGGAGTGGGGTCCAGGACGGAGACGTCATAGATCATCGACCCTGACAGGACGGAGCCGAAGGGGGAGTCGTCCAGTGCGCTCACGTCCTGGGGCTCCCACCCCGTGGGGGCCCAGTCGGTCTCATCAAGGTCCTGCACGCTCATGGTCCCAAGCATGGCACGACGTCGGTCCACGCGGGAGCTGTACCGCCGTGTGCCAGGGGTATTAGCTGGATCCGGCACGCAGGTCGGCACGTCTCGCACCGGAAGCTCCCGGAGGCAGGGCCCGGCCCGCCGTGGGTGGGCACGTCTCGCACCGAAGCAACCCTCTTGACACCCCTACCCCCTGGGGGTATCTTGTCTGCTGACGACCAGGGAGGACGTATGGCTGGCTACACCGGAACCAAGGACGACCACCTCAAGCGCCTGCGGCGCGTGGAGGGCCAGGTCCGCGGTATCTCGCGGATGGTCGAGCAGGACGTGTACTGCATTGACGTCCTGACCCAGATCGCCGCCGCCACCAAGGCCCTCCAGGCCGTGAGCCTGGGCCTGCTGGAGGACCATATGAGCCACTGCGTCATCCACGCCGCCCAGTCCTCCGAGGCGGAGGGCCAGGCCAAGATCCGCGAGGCCTCCGACGCCATAGCCCGTCTTGTACGGTCCTGAGCCCCCGACGCCGCGCAGCCACCTGGGCGGCGCCACTGGCCTGGCCCGCCCCGGCCTACCCCCTACCCGTATGTCGGCCCCACCCGGGCCGCCCACCGCAACCACAGGAGCACACCATGACCGAGTTCACCGCCACCGGCGTCGACCGCACCACCACCCTCAAGGTCTCCGGACTCACCTGCGGGCACTGTGTCACCCACGTCACCGAGGAGCTTGAGGCGGTCGCCGGCGTCAAGAACGTCTCCGTCCTGCTCAACAAGGGCGGGCAGTCCACTGTCACGGTCGTCTCCGACACCGTGCTGTCCGACGCCGCCCTGGCTGAGGCCATTGACGAGGCCGGGGACTACACCCTCGACGCGGTCGAGCGCGACACGCCCGCCGCCTGAGGCTCCCGTCCACCCCCTCCGCCCACGGCCCGCGTGGGCCAGGGCCGACGACCTGCTGTTTACAAGACAGCGGCTCACTCCGCCCCCAGCCTGCGCGGGCAGGACGTCACCAGTCCGCACCACGTACGGCGCCCCTTGCCCGCGTGGTAGTGAGCGCGGGGATGGCGAGGAGGGACCTCCGTCCCTCCCGTCCTAGCCCGCGCGGTAACGGGTGGGGACCGAGCTGGATCCTCGGCGTGGTGCGGACTCCCGCCCCAGCCTGCGCGGTAACAGGGTAGGTGCGACCCGCGTCCTCACCGAGCCCCGCCCTGGCCCACGCGGCAGCAGGTGGCCGCAGCCACGACAGGGCCCGGGGACGCGGCAACGGAGCAACGGAGGACGGCAGAACAGCACCGCCTTCGGTGACCTCGGTGCCCGCACCGGCCCACGCAGCAGCGGATCCTGGACGTGAGCTACGTGGTCCGCCGGACTCCGCCAGGCGAGGTTGGCGAGCGGCCCCCTTCACCTCGGCTCTGAGGTGAAGCCGGACCCCGCCAGGCAGTCCCGTGGCCGCACTCAGTCTCGCAGACCATCCGGGCCCGGGTACTCCCCGCCAGGTGGGACCGTGCCGGGCAGTGGTCTTGGCAGGTGTCTCCGCACCGTACGGCCCTGCGGGAGGACCGCCTCTACGCCACCGCGTGAGAGCGCCTCCGACCCGCACCGTACGGCCCCGTGGACCCGCCTCCGGCCCCCACCCTCGCGAGCGCCCGCTCGCCGGGGTGGCCCGACATCGCGGCACCACCCCCACACCCGCCTGCGACGAGCGAGATAGGGGTACCAGCGACCAGGACACGCTGTAACCGCCCTGCGCCCCTGCGGCAGGGCACCCGCAGCAGGCCGCCCATCCGCACCCTCCTGCCGCCCTGGACGGAGTTGCACATTCTTACGGGGTCGGCAGTGGGCGGGTGACGTGTTTCCAACGTTTTGTCCCTCCGGGAGAGGACCGGGGACAGGATGAATGTGCAACGGCGCCTGCGTTGCACATTCATCCTGGTTCGCAGGTCCCGCACCGACCAGTCGATCCGCATGATTCCGCCATTGTTTGATCGATGATTGTAAAAAGAATGTGCAACTCCGTCCGGGGCGGATCAGCTGCTCCGCACCGGTCGCACCTTTGATAGGCGTGACTTATCAGTTATACTCCAAACCAAGAAGGCACTTATGAGTCCCGTATCCGCTTCCCACCCTGAGGCCTCAGGCCAGCGCGTTATCACCCTCGGCGTGGAGGGCATGACCTGCGCGTCGTGCGTGGCCCGCGTGGAGAAGAAGCTGTCCAAGCTCGACGGGGTGAGCGCCAGCGTCAACCTGGCCACCGAGACCGCCCGGGTGACCGCGCCCGCCGGGATCTCGGACGACGACCTGCTGGCGGCGGTCGCCCGCGCTGGCTACACGGCCCGGCTCAAGGGCACCCGCACAAAGGGTCCCCTCACGGCCGACGCCGGACCCTCTGACCCCAGGACACCCAGCACCCTCCCCAGGACCGACTCCACCAGAGCGGACAGCACCCGCAGCGGGGTCCTCACCAGCGGTACCGGCACCACGTCCGGCACCTCCGCGGGACCAGCGCCCCAAGGCCAGGACGCCCCGGCTATCCTCACCACCGCACCACCTCCAGGGGGCAGTGCCCCCGCAGTCCCAGCACCCGCTAATACCGCCCGTATCACCGACACCCAAGACGCCACCGCACCCACTGCACGCACCGTGCCAGCGGCCGGAGGGTCCGGGAGCGAGGGACCTGCCATCCCATCCGCCGACGTCGCCGCACGGTCAGACGCCGCACCCACCGAGGACGCCGCACCAGCCCCCCAGGCCCCGCACCCCGACCAGGCCCCGCGCCTGGGCGCCTCCCAGGTCGCCCGGGCCGCTGACCTGCGCCTGCGCCTGGTCTACAGCCTCGTCCTGTCCGTACCCGTCATGGTGGTCTCCATGGTCCCGGCCCTCCAGCTGCCCGGCTGGCAGTGGACGGTCGCCCTCATGGCGCTGCCGGTGGCGACCTGGGGCGCCTGGCCCTTCCACCGGGCCGCCGCCCGTGCCCTGCGCCACGGCGCCTTCACCATGGACACGCTCGTGTCCCTGGGGGTGGTCGCCGCCACCGCCTGGAGCCTGTGGGCCCTTATCTGGGGCGGGGCCGGGGAGATCGGCACACAGATGACCATGGAGCTCCTACCCCGCCACCAGGGGCACGCGGCCCACATGTACTTCGAGTCGGCAGCCTGGGTGACCACCTTCCTGCTGGCGGGCCGCTACGCCGAGGCGCGCGCCCGGTACCGCTCCGGCGACGCCCTGCGCGCCCTGCTGGAGCTCGGCGCCAAGGAGGTCACCCGGGTGCGCCTGACCTCGCCGTCGGGCTCCACCGACGCCGTCGACGTCCTGGACGAGGAGGGCGCTCCCCTGCCTGAGGCCACCCGCACCCAGGAGCGCGTGCCGGTGGACGAGCTGCGTGCCGGGGACCTGTTCTGCGTGCGCCCCGGGGAGAAGGTGGCCACCGACGGGGTCGTGGTCGAGGGACGCAGCGCCGTGGACGCCTCCCTGCTCACCGGCGAGTCCGTGCCCGTGGACGTGGGGGTGGGTGACGTCGTCACCGGCGCCACCGTCAACACCTCCGGGGTGCTGCTGGTGCGGGCCACCGCCGTGGGCGAGGGCACCACGCTGGCTCGGATCGGGGCCATGGTCACGGCCGCGCAGGCGGGCAAGGCGCCCGTCCAGCGCCTGGCGGACCGGGTCTCGGGGGTGTTCGTACCGGTGGTGCTGGGACTGTCGGCCCTGACGCTGGCGGGGTGGCTGGTCACCGGGCACAACGCCCAGGCGTCCTTCACGGCGGCGGTGGCGGTCCTGGTCATCGCCTGCCCCTGCGCCCTGGGCCTGGCCACGCCCACCGCCCTGCTCGTGGGCACCGGCCGGGCCGCCCAGCTCGGCGTGGTCATTAAGGGGCCCGAGGTCCTGGAGTCCACGCGCTCCCTGGACACCATGGTCCTGGACAAGACCGGCACCGTCACCACCGGGCGCATGAGCCTGGACGCGGAGGCGTCGGCCAGTGTCCCGTCCGGGGCCGACGGCGCCGCCACCCACAGCCCCGACGCCGGGAGCACCACCGATACCGAGAGGGGGGCGCGCGCCGGGGCTAGTAGGCGCAAGGCTGTCAGCAGCACCCTGGGGCTCCGGGCCAGCGGCAACGACATCGGTGGGGCCGGGGCCGACGGCGCCGGGAGCACCGGCAATAATATTGGCGAGGTCAGTGCCCCCACGGACAAGACCGACGCCGGCGCCGGCATGCGGGTGGCAGGTACGGGCCCGCTGAGCGAGGCTGACCTGTACCTGGCCGGGGCCCTGGAGGCCGCTAGCGAGCACCCCGTGGCCGCCGCCATCGCCACGGCGGCCCGCGAGCGCCTGGCGGCCACCCCGGCGTCGGGCACCAGGACCCTCGGCGGCCCGCAGCACGCACAGCCCTCGGAGCCCGCCCAGGCAGCACGCTCTGAGGAAGCCGCCCCGCCAGCGGCCAGTACCGACGCAGCTACCCCGCCAGCGGCCAGCACCGGGACGCCCGGTGCCCGGGCCGCAGGAGCCCGGACCGGGGGCACGGACACGACGACCCTTTCCGCCCCCGGCGCCCGGGCCACCGCCCCCGTCCCACCCCGACTGGCCGTCGTCACCGACTTCACCAACCACGAGGGCCGGGGCGTGACCGGTGTGGTGGAGGGGCGCACGGTCGCCGTCGGGCGGGCGTCCTGGCTCACCGAGCAGGGCGTGGTGCTGGGCGAGGGCCTGTCCGCGGCGCTGGAGCGGGCCGAGGACTCGGGGGCCACCGCCGTCGTCCTGGCCGTGGGCCCCGCCCCCGGGGCCGAGCCCACCCAGCCCGGCCTGAGCTCGGGGACCGTGGGAAGTCCCGGCACCCGTGCCACTCAGACGAGCCAGCGCACTCCGACCCAACCCGGCCACCAGGTCCTGGACGCCCGCGCCGTGCTGGCGGTGCGCGATACCGTGCGCCCGTCCTCACGCAAGGCCGTCACCGACCTGCGCGAGCTGGGTATCCGCCCCGTGCTCCTGACCGGGGACAACCCCCGGGCGGCGGCGCACGTGGCCGCCCAGGTCGGGATCGCGTCCGCCGACGTACGCTCCGAGGTCCGGCCTGAGGACAAGCGCGACGTCGTCGCCGCCCTGCAGGCCGAGGGACGCAATGTGGGCGTGGTCGGGGACGGGGTGAACGACGCCGCGGCCCTGGCCCAGGCCAGTACGCAGGGCCTGGGCCTGGCCATGGGGTCGGGGGCGGACGTGGCCATTGAGGCCGCGGACGTCACCCTGGTGCGCACCGACCTGGAGGCGGCCGTGGCAGCGGTGCGGGTGAGCCGGGCGACCCTGCGGATTATCCGGCAGAACCTGTTCTGGGCCTTCGCCTACAATGTGGCCGCCATCCCGCTGGCCATGGCCGGACTGCTCAACCCCATGATCGCAGGAGCCGCCATGGCGTCCTCCAGCGTCATTGTGGTCACCAACTCCCTGCGCCTGCGCCGGGCCGGGTGAGCGGGGCGGAGGACGCAGAATATCATCGCATCATCCGCAGCTTCAGCCATGAGTCATAAGAAAGTCGATCCCACTATTAGGTCTTTCTTACAGCCGATAACTCATCTTTATATGGACTGAAGAACTTTCAGTTTTGAGATAATATCTACTATAGCACGAACAGAACAAGGTATAATTGTGGGATTATTCGTCTGGGGTGGGTCAGATCTGCTAGGGGAAGGTGTCCCCCGTAAGGTATGACCCGGAGGCGGTCCTGGTCTTCTCGAACGTGGGGCTTTGCCTGAGCGTTGCTTATGTTCTTCCTGATCTCGCCCCAGACATGTTCTATGGGGTTTCGGTCGGGTGCGTAGGGAGGCATTCTGACCAGGTGTACCCGGATGGGGGTCCGCGCTGGTCCTCCAGTGCCTTCCTGGGGTCCCCATCGGAGGTGCGGGCAGGAAGTGGTACAAGGTCCTTGAGTCGTACTCAATCCTGAAACCCACTCCGCCAGATCCAGGATGCCCCAGGGATCCGCAGCAGATCGTTCTCAGAAGGCGGTCTTGAGACGACGTCCAACGCCTTCTCCCTCTGTTCCCTGTATCCGGCCTCGAGGCGTTCAGGTTACCGGCGTGCCCATTACAGGCGTGAGGACAGTCTCCCTTTCCGCCACCCACGCACCCACTCGTGCACCGTGGAGGAGCTTGTTAGCCCACCAAGACATGCCTGCCACGTCAACTGGCCCCCTCTCCGGCCAGGAGCGGACCGCTTCCGACCTCGCCCCCACGAGAACGTACACGGACAGAACGACAGCGCACCACCCCCACCCACACCAACACCACCAACAGGGACGCCCCACCCTCCACAATTAAATTTCATTCTGTTCACGTTATAGAAACGAACGCTTGCATACCCTGTGAGGTCAATAACCCATTTTATGAAATGGGAGGTCGACGAGCCCAGAAAGCAGTTCATTATCTTATGTTGAAGATTCATTTTTTCTCTGTAGAATTATTGCGTCGCGACGCGCTCTATTTCGTATATAAGAGCTCATCTGCAACATTTCATTCTCCCTATTTTCCAAAACTAGAGTTACCAACGCAAGTCGACGAGGATTGCATGAAGGATCGCGATAAAAACGACCATCGGCAAGCATTTTTTCTACCGTTTTATACGAAACCTTGAATCGCGAAGCTATATCTTTAAGCGACAATCCTTCATTTCGTAAAATAACCATTTCAATGCATCGCGTAAGGTAGTTATCATATCGTTCGTTAACACATGCAGTCGCAGTGTGATGCACACCAGCATCTTTTGCTATTTTGGATACAGTAGAAGCAGATACGCCAAACTCTTCGGCAACACTTTTAAAAGTCCTTCCTTGAGAAACAGCTTCAATAATTCTTGCATTTCTTTCATATTTAATCTGCATTTGTTGTGCAAAAAATAGTTTCCTGATATACATCAGTGCACGATCAACAGCCACAGAAGACTCTCCATCTGCAGGGCCTTCGAATGGAATTACAGTTCTAGAACCAGCTTCAGATTTGAAATAATTATAAAGTTCTAGGGTTCGAAAATGAAAACCAAACTCCCTGAGTTGTCGCTTTATCTCATCTGGAGCTTTACGCCAAATTCTAAACATCTGTTCATTGATCAAATCTTGATCAAGATGATTTTCTATCGTTTGAGCTGTCGGAAGTGCTACCCAAACATTAAAATGATAATTATGAAAGTGCGACTGATCTTCCTCTATAAAACACTCGTACTCATCGATATCTGAATAAGATTCACAAAAATCCAGATCGTCTGAATCTGAGTCCGAATCATCGTCGACACAAAAAGCACCTGGAAGGAAGCAAGAGTTTCCTTGCGCGTACTGATACATAACAAAAGAGTAAATTCTTGGAGAAACATGAGCTGGCACATACCCACATTTCATTCCGTTAAGTGTAAGCATTACCGCACACGGGTCATATTCGTTATCAGGTTCCGCAACAGCCTGAAGACTCAGACGAAAAATTTGACCTTTGCGTGTCAACGCTTCTTTCCCAATAGCACAATATGCGTCTTGGTAATAATAGGCTCCCGCTATTCGACTCCAATAACTTTCGAGCTCATCAAAATCAATAGCAGATTCTGGATCGTAATCGAATTCTCTATCCATGGGTACTGCAAAATATGTGTTACCGTGAGTTGTCATGCGGCAATGATAACACCGTTTCAAGGGTGGCGTCAAACTGACAGTGAAGCTCATTCGGACGCCTGCGAAAAGGCTTGAGAGTGCCTTAGGAGGACCTGGGTGATGTGGCGGCGGTCCACGCCGGGGCGGCCGGTGACCGTGTCCCCCTGACGCAGGTCGATACGTCGGTCGCCCGGGCCCTGGTAGTCGAACCAGCCGGGCCGCACGATCGTGTAGGGGTGGCCGCTGACGCGCACGAGGCGCTCGGCCCGCCGCTTCCACTCCACGAAGCCGTAGCGGCCAGGGCCCACCGAGCGGCTCGTGTTCATCGCCGTCATGAGGCTGACGTGGGTCCCGGCCTCCAGGGCTTCCAGGACCGCCAGGACGGTCTCGTAGAAGCTCACTCCCCCACGACCGTCCACGTCCCCGCCGTGGGTCAGGACGACGGCGTCCACCCCCTCCACCAGGGGGCGCAGGTCCGCGGCGGACGCGGGTGAGGCCTGGACGACCTCGGCACCCGCGGGCAGCACGCCGCGGGCCCGTCCGGCGTCACGGCTCTGGGCCCGCACGCTCAGGCCGCGCCCCAGGGCCTCCTCAGCCACCAGACGGCCGACCTGGCCGGTTGCACCAATGACGAGAACCGTTGTCATGAGACGTCACCTCGGGTATCAGCGAGTGCGTGTGCGGTCATGCCCCGAGTCTGCCCCCACGGGCCCGGGGCTGCCAGGCCCTCCCAGTACCCGGGTCGATGGCGTACCACCCTCGCTGTCGGGGACGCCCGGGACGGCGCCGGTGGAGCGTGCGGGCGCGCCCGAGCCGGACTCGTCGACCCTGAGGTCCTGGTAGCGGCGCTCCTGGACCATAACACCCTGCGCCGGGTGGAAGACGTCGGCGACCCCGCCCAGCACCCCGGCACCACCACCGGCCGACGGGCGGCGTCTGCGCCAGTAGATCCAGCCGCGGCCCTCGGCCCAGGTCGCGAGGCGGTCGACCAGGACGAGCACTGCCACCGCGGCACACCACCACAACCAGGTCATCTCATTACCCTTCTTATGAAACCGACCTTGCCACTGCCTCCACCGCCCCCTCCGGGCAAACGGCTACCTGACGTCCCCCGGCCGGTACGGGCTACCTCCTGGGCATGGGCGTGGGCACGACCGCGAGCACGTCGCGCGCCCGCGTGGCCGCCACGTACAGCAGCGAGCGCTCACGCAGCCGCCAGTCAGCCAGGGCCGTCTTGTCCAGGGGCTCCCGGTAGCGGCGCCGGGGGTCGAGGAGCGTGTTGACGTCGAGCAGGAGCACGTGCGTGAACTCCAGACCCTTGGCGCGGTGCATGGTCATGATCAGCGGCCTGCCGGGCCTGACCTCCTCACGGTCCACGACCTGCACCTCCAGGCCCTGCTCGCCCAGCGCGGCGGCCACCTGGTCGCGCTGGCGCTTGTCGGGCACGAGGACGGCGATCGTCTCGGGGGCCGGGGCCCCGGCACCGGTCTCCCCGGCCGCGGACGTCAGCAACCACTTGCGCACGATCGCGGTGACGCACAGTATCTGCTCGTACGGTGAGCTCGCACGGGCAAGGAACGGCAGCGGCCCGGAGCGTGAGGAGCGGTAGGGGTGCTTCTCGACCAGTCCCTCCAGGTCGGTGAAGGAGCCGCCCTCGAGCACGTTCACGGCCCAGGCCAGGTTCTGCGCGGTGGTCCGGTAGTTGAGCGTCAGACGGCGGGCCCGCCCGCGGATCTCGATCCCGTAGTGGGACAGGGTCACCTTCTGGCCGTAGATGCGCTGGTGGGAGTCCTCGCACAGGAAGAGGTCGTCCGGCCCCTGGGCGACCAGCGCACGCAGCAGCTGGAAGTGCGCGGGGGTGAGGTCCTGGGACTCGTCGACGATCACGTGGTCAAAGAGGTGCTGACCGGTCCGCTCAAGCCACGCGGCTGCGATCGCCGCCCTCTCCGCGAAGCTGGTCCCCCCTTCCGCGCGGCCGGCGGACCGGTAGGCCGCGACCACCTTCCAGACCGCCATCCGCCTGGCCCGGCTGAGGGACAGTCCCCGGCCCTGACGCCGCACGCTCAGGTACTGGGACTCGGTGGTGACCCGGTAGGGCAGGATGACGGTCTCGTACTCGGCCTCGAAGAAGGCCGTGGTGGCGATCTCGGCGGGAAGGATCCGTCCGGCCTCGTCAATGGCCTGGTCCCAGCTGACGTCGGAGGACTTCAGCGGGTCCTCCCGGGGGTGTCCGAGCACGTCCTTGACGGCGTCGGCAATACCGGAGCGAGCCCGTTTCATTATGGCCCAGACGAGCTGGTCGATGCCGCTGACGTAGACACCGGGCCTATCGAGCCGCTCTACCGTCTGCGCGCCGGAGAGCTGGTGGACCTGGGAGGCCAGGTCGTCGGCCAGGTTACGGGTGTAGGTGGTCAGCAGCACGCGCGCACGGGGGTTCGCCCGGGCCAGGTTGCGGGCGCGGTGGACGGCGACGACGGTCTTGCCGGTGCCCGCGCCCCCGGACAGGCGGAAGGAGCCGTTACGGGACTTCTCAGCGTACTCGCGCTGCTGGGGGTGGAGGAATATACGCCAGGCACCGAAGTCCCCACTATTAATAATCCGGCGCAGCTCGTCATTGTCCTCGACCTTGTAGAAGGTCATGCGGGCGGCGGGCAGGTTCAGGCCGGCGAGGAACTTCTCGTCCTCCGTGCCCTCGATGACGGCGCCCTGGTCGAGGGCGAGGTTGCTGCGCACCTGCTCCAGCGGGGTACCGGTCGCCAGCTCCAGGAGGGCGTCGGCCTGCCACTCCACGCTTGCGGCCCCAATAATGTCCTCCAGAGCGTCCTCGGTGGGCGCGGCGAGCGCACGGGCGACGAGCTCCTCGTCCACACCGAGACGGTCGTGGATAATCTGCACGGTCAGGCCCGGCTCCCAGCCGGGGGCCTTCCCCATGACGTTCGCGCTCTGCACCGGGATGTCCGCAGGAGCCGGGGAGGCAAAGGACCTGCCGGGCGCCTCGGCTGGGGCGCTGGAGACCGGGGCGTCCTCGGCGAGCGCCTCGACGGCATCGGTAATGCGGTGAATCTCGGGGACCCCGTTGACGCGGTTCGTGGTCAGGCGGGTGGTGCGCGCTATCTCAATGGCCTTGTTGTGCGGCCAGATGCCGTAGAATCCGTAGACGGGACCGAAGCTGCTGTCCACCTTGAACAGGACGGCCCGGAAATTACGGTCCACCCTGCCTGTGCGCACTCGGGGGTCGGCGGCCGACTGAATGGGCTCAATGTGCAGGCCGGGAAGGGTGTCATCGGCCCTGAGCTTCTCCAGGAAGGCGTACGCCTTCTTGTTCATGGACGAGTCCATGCCGTCCTTGACATTGATCATCACCAGAGTGGGCACGTCTCACTCCTCATCCAGACAGACACGCACCGACATAGCTGCCACCGCAATGATGACGGGCAGGATCTCGTTGAGCAAGGGCGTCGTCCTCCACAGGATGACATGAGACTTAAGTCTCATGTCTCGGTGGTGGGAGGACCCGGCGGGGACGGTCAGGCTCATGAGGGCATCCTCGCACGTTCTATGGGCTCAGCGGCGAGAGCCCCGCCACCGGAGAATCTCGCCGTCGCCCCGGGAAAGAGAAGCGAGGCCGGCGGTGCGAGGCCGGATGCCACGGAGGCGCACCGGGAGCGGGGGCTCTCCGGGCCGGCGACAGGCCTAGCCCTCGCAGGGCGCCGGCTCACAGGTGCTTGAGCGCCTCGCGCCGGCTCAGCGGGGACAGGCACGGGTGGTTCGTAACGAAAGTGCGCACCCAGGCGCCGTCGGTGCGGGCGTAGTCGCGCAGCGCCCAGCCGATCGCCTTGCGGATGAAGAACTCGCCGTCGTCCTGGTTGGCTTCGATGACGTCCCCGAGCAGGGACGTATCGGTGCGTTCCTTGTGCTGGAGCTGGCAGATGATCGCGCTGCGGCGAACCCACAGGTCCTCGTCGCGCGCCCAGGCGCGCATCCGGGCGGCAGCGGCGGGGTGCGCCCGCACCACGAGGCCGACGGCGTGCGAGGCCTCGTCCACCAGGTCCCACCACTGCCCGGTGCGCAGCAGGTGCTCGTACAGGGCGAGGGACTCGATGCGCTCGGCGTGCGGCGCGCAGCGCCTGGAGCGGATGATGGCGAGCACCGCGAACCGCTCCTCCCGGTGCTCGGCCGTGTCCCACACCCGGCGCAGCGCGGCCTCCCAGCCGGTGGCGTCGCGCCACAGGCTGGGGTGGGAGGCGGCGACCGCCTGGGCGATGCGGCGGGTGCGGGGGACGCCGACGCCGTACATCTCCATGGCCGACTTGAGGTAGCGGCGCTGCTGCTCGGCCCGCGCGGGGTCGCCGGCTGCGGCCAGCGCCTCGCGCAGGTCGCGGACGAGGGCGTCCGTCTCCTCGGTGAGCCGGGCAGCTAGTGGGGTCATGTCGGCACCATAGCGGATCGCCATCACGCTCACCGGCCGTGCCGGGCCAGCGCGCACGGGCCCGCTGGCCGGGTCAGTCGCCGTAGTGGTGGCGGCATGAGGCGATGAGGA
>ERZ773035.2375-NODE-2375-length-12346-cov-9.962656_pt1 | contig 12346 bp, 12 predicted proteins | sample MGYA00511487_ERZ773035 | MGnify/ENA primary metagenome ERZ773035 (study PRJEB29015, sample SAMEA2737985) | human oral metagenome | biome: human oral; feature: human-associated habitat; material: dental | place: China | collected 2024 ...
GTTTTAAAATATTATTAAACATTTATATCACTCCCTATTTTATATTTTTATATTAAAATTTTATTAATCAAAAAGAACAATTTATATAAACTTTTATTATAAATTGTCCTTCTTTTATTAATGGATTCTTGAATTAGCAATAAACTTTCTGCCATCCTTGAGCATAAGTAGCTTTCTTCCCACACATATCTTTTGTTCTAAAAATATTTCACTTTTCTCTATTTCTAGGCTATTCCCAAGAATAATAAGTTCATTTTGCTCTTTATCATAAAAAATTGGACTTATTATTACTCCATTTATCCTTTTATTATCCTCTTTTTTTATTAGCATATAACTAACTTTGGTCTCACTAATATCATCATTTAGCAATATAACAGGATACTCGTTTATGCTGTTGTTTACAACAACAAAATCATAATTCGTAATACTTTTTTCAATTATCTTTCCTTCTTCTTCTTTTTTATGGTCTTTATCAACTGAACTTTTTTTCATTACTCTATTTGTATCAGATTCATTCAATCTGCAATCAAAGCATATGCAACTCTCTCCTACACTTAATGCATAAATAAACCTTTTGTTTTCAATCGGTTCTAACCGATTGATTTTATTACTTTCTTCTCTTGCCCTTTCAAGCATGCTTAAAATTCTGTTTAGATTTCTATTTATTTTCATTTTTTTCATCCTTTCTTCATCTCCACTTATTTATGCAGAGATTTACTAAATTAGTTTTATATTCTCACAAACTTATTATAATATTTCTTTAGAATTATGTCAAGTCACTTAAATAAAATCATATAAAGACTTACTGTAAGAATAGAGAATAAAAATATATATACAATTATATCACCAATTGGTATGTTTCTTTTCTTTTCTCTCTCAAAATTAGTAATATAATAATCTTCTTTCGCCTTAATCCTATTTCTCTCTTCTATTTTCCTTCTTTCCATTTCTTCTCTTATTCTATCTTCTTCAAATTTTTGTAATCTCTTCTTTCTTAGATCTTCTAATAATTCTTCCTCCATAACTTGCATATTTGTTTTAAAGTTTTCATCATAAAATTTAGAAAAATCATCTTTTTTCTTTTTTCTTATTCTATTATAATCACTGTCTATCTCTGTAAACATAGAATGATCATCAGAAAATATGTTTTGATCATCATATTCTAAATTTCCAAATAACACATCTTCTTGTTCTTCATTATTTGCAAAAAGGTCATCCATACTTCTACTTTCTCCTATCCATATAATCATTATACAATAGTTTATTGTATTGGTATAGTATTTTTAGGTTTGTTTTCTTCACTATTTGTATTATTTACATTGTTATTATTATTTGTATTATTTTGTATGTTATTATTTTGCTGAACTGGTTCTTTATCTGATGTTATATATGGAAGTGGATCTACCCTATTAGCATATCCGTGATCCACCTATTCTTACTTCAAAATGAAGGTGTGGTCCTGTAGAATTTCCTGTACTTCCAACATACATTATTTCATCACCTTTATTTACATATTGTCCTACTGAAACAAATATACTATCTGCATGTCCGATAAAGTGTATATACTCCGACCTCCATGGTCTATAACTATATAGTTACCGATAGCTTACCTTACTTCCTTTTTTATCACCAACTGCAACAATAACTCTTCCGGCTTGCTGCTGCAACTGCTTTATGTTTTCCGAACCTCACCTCTTGGAATTGCAATATCTACACCAGAATGATTACTTCCGAGGATACCCTTGACTTGCTCCTGCACCAAAAAATGCTGTTATCCATTTAGTACTATTTGAACTTGGAACAGGCCACATTAATGTACCCCCTACATATTTAGGTATTCTTTGAATATATCTAGTTTTTTCTGCAATTTGTTTTTCTGTTTCTATTTTTTCTTTTTCCAAAGTTTCTAATTCTTTTGCTATTTCTTTTTGATTTTCTGTAAGTTCATTTATTTTTGCATTTTTTAATATAACAAAATTTTCTTGTAATTTTCTAAAATGTTGTTGTTTATCTTTTTTTGTTTTTATAACTATCTCATATTCTCTTAAATCTTTAGTTATAACCTCTAATCTCTTTCTATCTTTATCTAGATTTTCCAAAAGTCTAACATCCATCCCATTTATTTCTTGTAACATATAATAATTTGAAAACATCTCAAGAAGATTTTTTGATCCTAACAATATTTCCAATGTCTTAAATTTTCCATTCATATACATATATTTAAGTCTTGTTTTCGCTATTTTTTCTTGCTTAATTTTAGCATCTTTTAGCCTTAACTCTTCTTTTTTTAGTGGTATGATCTTATTTTCTAGTTCTTTTAATTCACCATCCAATTTTGCTATTTCCAAATCATTTTCTGCTATCTTATTTTGAAGTGATACTACTTCATTAAATGTAGTATTTAGATCTTGAGATATATTTACCTTTTCTGTTATCTCTTTTTTTATTTTTTCTTCTAATATTTGTCTTTTAGAAATAAGATTATCTGTATTGCTATTGTTAGCATTTGTATTATTATTGTTATTATCATTTGTATTATTACTATTCTGTTGTTCTGTTGTATTTATATTATTTTTAACAATCCCTATATTTAGCCTATCTTTTGATATAATATTTGATATATTAAAACCATATACTATTAAAATGCAAAAAAGAAGTACAACTATATTAATTAAAGTTATACCTTTTTTATCATGAATATTATATGCTTTTTTTACTAACTTTAAATTATCCATATCTTTCTCTTTCTGTACTTCTCTTTTTATCTTATCTCAACATATTTTATATTACTTAAATAGTTATAATTATAATTTTTCCTATTCTTTCATATATTTTTTAAAAATATCTTCTTGGATTTACAGGATTTCTATAACTTCCTGGATGTATTTCTAAGTGAAGATGGTTTCCTGTTGAATTACCTGTAGAACCAACTCTACCTATAATTTGTCCTCTTTTAACTTCTTGTCCTTTAGTTGCATATCTCTCACTCATATGTGCATATAATGAATATACATCTTCTGCTGGGTGATATATTACTATATATCTACCAAAACTCCTATATCCACCATTTTGATTTCCTCTTAAGTCTTCAGATATAAGAACTATACCATCTGCTATTGCTTGAATTCCAGGGTTTCCACCATGTGTTGAAAGGTCTGCACCAGTATGTCCTGGATATCCCATAAATTCTGTTGTTATACTATATCCTGGAAGTGGCCATTGGAATTTTGCATTTGATGGATTATAGTTTGATGTTCCAGAACTAGAACCCCCACTACTTGCCCTTCCTGAACTTCCACTACTACTTTGTTGTCTTTTTCTCATTGCTGCAATCCTTGCTTCTTGTTCTATTCTAGCTTTTAAAATTGCTGCTGCAATTTCTCTTTCAACTTTTGCTTGTTCTGCTTTTAAAGCATCAATATTTTCTAGAGTTTTCTTTTCTTCATCACTTACTTTTTTAAGTGCTTCTTGTCTTTTACTTTTTACAGCTTCTGTTTCCTTTTTAGCCTTTTCTTGTTCTGTTCTTTTTTCAGCTATAAGCTTCTTTTTAGTTTCTAATTCTTGACTATATAATGTTATTTTTTGTTTTTCATCTGTAAGTTCTGTAACAAGTTCTTTATCAAGTCTTGTTATTTCCCTTAACATATTATAGTTTGATACAAAATCTGTAACATTTACAGATGATAACAATATTTCTAAATATTGCATATCACCATTCATATATATTGATTTCAAACGTTTTTTGAAAGTTTGAGTTGCAATTTCATGTCTTTTCTTTTTTTCTTCAATAAGCTTTTCTGTATTTTTTATTTCTGTTTCTAAATTATCTATTTGTATATTAATATTATTAAGTTTTTCTTCTTTTTCTATAAGTTCATTATTAATTTTAGATATTTCACCACTTAAATTATTTGCTTGTACATGTAGAACTTGTTTTGTATTTTCTTGTTCTTTAATTTTTTGTTCTACTTCTTTTTTTTGTTTATTTAAATCTGTTGTTGTTGCATATACTGCTGTTATTGCAAATAACATTACAACTAAAATTCCAGCAAACAATTTCAGAAAATATTCTAAACTTTTCTTTTTTTCTTTCATATCTATACCTCCAAGTATTTCTTCATAGATATTGTACTTCCTATTATTCCGAAGTCCCATTGATAATACTAGGAATATTCCAGCTATTTTCGGAAGTACTGTTACAAAATTGACTAATGTAAATGCTGTTGCTTGCTCTCCATATTTCATTGTTGTATCTGCTATTGCTTTTGCAACACCAACTGATAATACACTATAACATACTGCTAAAATTGCTATTACAATAATTGTTGAAAATATACCTATAAGCATACCTTCTATAACAAAAGGTCCTTCAACAAAACTATTTGTAGCTCCTACATATTTCATTATAGATATTTCTTTTCTTCTTGCAAACACTGTTAATTTAATAGTATTTGAAATTATAAGTATTGAAACTATAACAAGTATAACTGTTATAACTCCTGTAAAAGTATTTATAACCTTTGATGCTGTAACTATTGCAGATATTATACTTTGTTGATTTCTTATCTTATTAACATTTGCAAGTTTTTCAATTTCACCTTCAATAGAATTTAATTTTTCCAAATCCTTAACTTTTACTATATATGAATTTGGTAAAAAATCTGGATCATCTGAGAAACCTTCTATTATTGAAGGGTTTTCTTTAAACATTTTTTTTAGATCATCTAATGCTTCTTGACTACTTTTAAATGTTGCTGTTGTAACACCCTCAATTGCTGTTATTTCTTTTCCGAAGTTTATCCATATCATCTTTTGATGTATTTGCATTTATAAACACTTGCATTCCTTGATCATATTCAAGTTTTTTTATTATATCTTGTGTATTTATAGTTATAAGTATAAATATACCAAACATAAATAATGTTGAAACCATTGTTACAAATGATGCAAATGTTGATTTTTTGTTTTTAAATAAATTTTTAAATCCTTCTTTTAAATAATATCCTATTACACTAAATTTCACTTCTATATCCACCTTTTTCATCATCTCTTATGATTTTACCTTTTTCTATTTCTATAACTCTTTCATTCATATTATTAACAATATCTTCAGCATGTGTTGCCATAACAACTGTTGTTCCTCTTCTATTTATTTCCTTAAATAATGCCATAATATCCCAAGCTGTTTGTGGATCCAAATTTCCTGTAGGTTCATCTGCAATAATAACAGATGGATTATTTACTAAAGCTCTTGCTATTGCAACTCTTTGTTGTTCTCCACCTGATAATTCTTCTGGTTTTTTATCTGCTTTATCTGCAATTCCAACAAGTGCAAGAACCATTGGTACTTGTCTTTTTATATGTTTTTTATTTGCTCCTATCATATACATTGCAAATGCAACATTATCATATACTGTTTTTTCAGCTATAAGTCTAAAATCTTGAAAAACAACTCCCATACTTCTTCTTAAAAAAGGAATTTGTTTTCTCTTAAGCTTTGTTGTATCTGTACCATTTATATATATCTTACCTGTTGTTGGATCTTTTTCTTTTAATATCATTTTTATAAGGGTAGATTTACCACTACCAGATGATCCTACTAAAAATACAAAATCACCATTATTAATTGTAAATGTTGCGTTTTGTATTGCTACAGCACCCTTATCATATATTTTTGATACATTTTTAAATTCAATCATATTTTCTCCATTTTTGTTTTTAAATAAAATCTTAATGTAATTATTACACAACAGAAATGCTTTTGCAATTATTTATTACTTTTTTGTTACAAAATAAAAAAATAGAAAAAGCTCATATTATTTAAGGCTTTTCCTACTTTTAATCATTATTACATTACATAACTTGTTGGATTTATTGGCTTACCATTTATTCTTATCTCAAAATGAACATGGTTACCTGTTGAATTACCTGTAGATCCTACTCCTGCTATTGTTTGTCCTTTACTAACTTTTTGTCCTAAAGATACACTAATTATTGAATTGTGTCCATATAATGTTGAAATACCATTACCATGGTCTATGATAACCCTATTACCATAACTCTTATTACTATATAGAACAGTTGTTACAGTTCCTGCTTCTGCTGCCATAACAGGTGTTCCTTGTGGTGATGGGAAATCTATACCACGGTGTCCTGGATATCCTAAATATCCTGCACTTATACGTGAACTATTAAGTGGTCTTCTAAAACTTAAGCTTCCAAGCATTGCACTTGCATTTGAACTAGAAGATGTTGAAACAGTACCCCCTTTTCTAATATTTTTTATAATATTAGTATTTTGTTTTTCAATTTTTGTTTTTGCATCTTTTTCTTTCTTATCATTTTCTATATTTTCAGCAGTAGAAAATGCAAGTTGTTTTGCTTCTTCATATGATATAATGTAGTTTTCTTTAGTTTCTTCTTCTTCTACCTTAATATCTTTAACATTTTTATCTTTTTTAAGTTCTTCTATAAGTTTATCTTTTTCTTCTTTAGTTGAGACTTTTGCAAGAAGTTTATCATCTTCTTTAAGATTATAATACCTATATTTCTTTTCTATTTTTTCTTCTATTTTAGCAAAAACATAGTCATCATCAACATCAATATCTTCTTTATCTACTAATCTTAATGAATATCTAGGCTTTTCTGCTAATGTTGCAGAAACAACAGGTTCATGTACATCTTCCAGTGTATCTTTTATATCTTTTTCAAATTTGTCTTTATCATTTACAAGACCCATTTCTTTATCACCGAAGCTCAACCATATATACTATTTTAAACTTCCATACCATAAACCCTATAAAAATGGCTGTTACTATTAATATAATTAGTATAAACCTAAAGGCATTACTGGTATAATATTTAATTTTTTGCTTAATAATTTACTCCTTCTTACTATAATAAATATAGTATCTTAAAACTATCAATATCTTTATTATATTATCATACGAATAAAAAAAGTCAAGTTTTTAGTATACATAATTCTTAAAAATGATTGTAATTATATAACTTTTATGCTATAATTAAAACATATTGGATATTAAGAATAGAAGGAGAAAACAATGAAAAATAAAATTTTAAAAAATAATTTAATAACAAAATCTATAGCATTTTTAACAATATTAATGCTATTGTTAAGTTTAATGATGCCCTCATATGTTTTGGCAGAGGAACTTCCTACAATTAAACTTAATTTAAATGATACATTTACTATAAATCCATATGAATATATACATAAAGATTATAAAAATAAAGAAATTAATTTTAATATTTCAAAAGCAAATGTTGCTTCAATGAATTTAGTAGAAAATAAGAAAATAGTATTTACAGGAAAGTCAGCAGGTGATTCTCTATTTACTATTTCATCTGAAGGTAAAGAATTATATAAGATTAATATAAATGTTAATGAAAATAATACAATAGAAACTAGTAATTTAGATCCTGTAGAAAATAATGCAGCAGATAATAATAAAGATACAAGTGAAGATATAAAACCAAATATGCCTACTATTAAATTAAATCCAAATGGTAAATATACTATAAAACCATATGATTATATTCCTAAAGAATATCTAACAAATGGTAAAAGAATTCATTTTAATATGACTAGTAGTAATGTTGCTACAATGAGTTTAAATAAAGAAACTAAAGAAATAACTTTTACAGGTGTTTCTAAAGGTTCTTCAGAATTTACAATGTCATCAGATGGTAAAGAATTATATAAAATAGACATAAAGGTTAATGATAAATATTCACCAGAAGGTCTTAATTTAAATCCAGTAAATGATAATAAAGATAACAAAGATAATAATGATCCTAAACCTAACCCTAATCCAGATGATAATAAAGATAAGGACAAGGATAACAAAGACAAAGATAACAAGGATAAAGATAATAACAATAATCAAAATCCTAAACCTAATGATAACAATAATAATGGTAATGATGATAATAAACCATCAAACATGCCTACTATTAAACTTACTGTTAATGAAAACTATACTATAGATCCATATAATTATATACATAAAGACTATAAGTATAAACAATTAGATTTTAATATTTCAAATACTTCTGTTGCTAAAATGGAAAAAGATAATAATAAGATCAAATTTACAGGTACAGGTAATGGTAGTACAACATTTACTATCTCATCTGAAGGTAAAGAATTATATAAAATAAATATTGATGTTAATGATAAAAATACTATTGGTACTAGCAATTTAGATCCAATTAATGATAATGCTAATACTCCTGATAATAATAATAATCCAGGTAACAATAACAACAATACAGATCCAAATGTAACACCAAATATGCCTACTATTAAGCTTAATGTTAATAAAGAATATACTATAAACCCATATAATTATGTACATAAAGATTATAAATACAAACCATTACATTTTAATATTGGAAACACTTCTGTTGCAACATCAAGCCTAAATAAAGAAACAAAATTAATAACATTTAAAGGTATAGGTAATGGTAATACAATATTTACTATTTCTTCTGAAGGTAAAGAATTATATAAAATAAATGTTGATGTTAATGATAAAAATGCTGTTGGTACTAGCAATTTAGATCCTATCAAGGATAATGCTAATACTCCTGATAATAATAATCCAGGTAATGATAACAATAATAATAAACCTGATCAAAAACCAAATGATAATAATAACAATAATAATGGTAACCAAAACAACAATAATAACCCAGGTAACAATAACAATAATAACAAGCCAAATACTAAACCGGATAACAACAATAATAACAATAATAATAATAATGGAAATAATTCTGGAAATAATAATAATCCTGGTGGTAGCACATCAAATCGTGATAATAACGGCAGATATATACCAAATAATAATAACAACAATAACAACAGCAACAATAATAATGGAAAAGTTATAGGAAGTAATGATAGAGAAACTACACCTACTCCTCCAACTTCTGATCCACTTGCAGAATCTGGATATTATACTCCAAAAGGAGAAACTCCAAATAATCCAAATAATGTAGATTTATCAAAAAATCCAAATACTAAACCAACAAATCCTACACCTAATAATAGTGTTAAAAAGCCAAATGTTATACCTAGATCTGGTTTAGATTATACTATATATGCAGCAATTATAGTTAGTATTGGATTTGCAGGATTTGCATTAAATAAATATTTAAAATATAATAAAATGATGAAACAAAATAATAAATAATTAATTAAGTAACAAATTATATATAGCATTTTAAAATTTAAAATATATAACATAAAAAAAGTGAGTATACCTCACTTTTTTTATTATTCCATATATTATTTTATACATATATTATTTTATATTATTATCTTTTTCTATTTCTTCTCATATTTTGTCTTTTCTTTGCTTGTATATATTCTCTTCTTAAAATTATACTAGGCATTAATATTATTATTGCAAGTATTATGTATATTAACTTACTTCTTTCACCTGCTTTTGGCAATATCTTTTGTATTAAATCTTTTACTCCTACTACTTTTACCTTTACTCCTTCTTTTTCTTTTGGATATACTTTATCTGTATTACTTCCTTTTGCCTCTACTTTATTTGTTACTATACTATCTTCTTCTTGTTTTAAATATTCTACTTCGTATCTTATTATTATACTTTTTTCTTTTGGAAGTACTTTTATTTTAAATCTTCCATTTCCTAATTGTTCTATTTCTAAATTATCATTATTTTCTATTTTTACACTATTTTCTATATATTTTGCATTTCCTATTAGTTTATCTTCTATTATTACATCTTTTGCATCATATTTTCCTATATTTTTTAATGTTATTATATATGTATTTCTTTCTCCTGCTCTTACTTCTTTCTTTTCTACTATTTTTTCTATTTCTAATTTTGTTTCTTTTACTATTGCATCTATTTTATTTTTTGTTACTATTATTTCTTCTTTACTATTTTTTGCTTTTACTTTAGTTACAGATACCATTTCTACTGTTTTTTCTATTTCATTATATTTTACATCATATACAAGCTTATAATTTTCATTTTTTCCTATATTATCTATAGTAAATGTTATCATATCTTTTTCTATTTTAAGATCTGTTATTTTTTTAGTTACATCTTCTCCCTTACTATTTAATACTTTTACTGTATCTTTTAATATTTCTCCATTTTTATCTATCTTTTCTTCTACTGTTACTCCTCTTGCAACATATTCTCCCTTATTTCTTATATCTACAGTATATGTATTTTTATCTGTATCTTTAGGATTATTTTTTTCTAATGTTTTAACTATTTCTATATTAGTATCTTTTATTGTACCATCTACATTTATTTCATCTTTATTTGTTACTTCTTCTGTATTTAATCCCTTTACTTTTGTAGTAGCTTTTTCTACTGTATTTTCTTCTGATTTTGCATATGTTACATCATATTTAATCCTATATTCTTCATCTTTATCTATTTTATCTATTTCTACTACTACTTTTCCGATCTTCTTTTGTTATACCTATTATATTCTTACTATTTGTTACATCTTCACCTTTACTATTAAATACTTTTATACTATCTTTATCTATCTTACTTTTACCTTCTATATTATCTTCTATTTTAACTATTCTTGCTGGATTTTCACCTATATTTTTTACTGTTATATTATATGTATTCTTTTCTCCGGTCTTTTACATTTTGTTTTTCCTTTGTTTTAGTTATCTTAAGTTCTGTTTTCTTTTTAAACTCTTCTTCTTCAACAACTCTATCTCCTACTGATAATATATTTGTAGTTACTTTTGATACAATTCCGGCTTTTATCATTATCATCTTTATCTAATATATTATTATTAGAGTTTAATATTGTTTTTGTATGTATATCTTGTTTTTCTTTACCATCTTTTTTCTTAACATTATATTTTACATTTATTTTCTTAAATGTTGTTGATGGTGAAACATTTTGTTTTTTAGTTATTTCTTCCTTATTTGTTTCTCTATCTATTAGATATATGTCTTTAAATTTCATCTCAAATATTTTATTATTTTTTTCATCTGTTTTTTCTTCTATAGTATATTTATCTTTAGGTATTTCTTTACCATTTTCATCTGTTATTTTTATACTATTTTTATCAATATCTGATATGTCTGATATATCTTTAAGGACTATATTTTTAGCTATACTGTCTTTTCTTTCATTATACATATCTATACTATATGTTAAATTAGTATCTTTGCCTTTTTCATAATTACTTTCAAAAGTTTTTACTACCTTTAATTTCGGACTATTTATATTCACAGTTTCATCTATATTCTTTTCATCCATATTATCACCTGTTACTTTTGTAGTTAACTTAGGATCTATTTTATCATAATTATCTTTTACTATATACCTATATGTTATTTCTATTTCATCATTACCGGTTTATTTCTGTTAATCCTGCAGATACTTTTGTTGTATCTCCTTCTTTAGTCTGTACAAGTCCTGATTCTATAGTTTTACCGTTTATACTTATCTTAGCTGAGTTTTCTTTTAAGTCTAATCCTTTTGGTATTGTTTCTTGTATATTTACATTTTTAAGTTTTGTTCCTGGTACTAAACTTTTTACCTTAACTTTGTATATTATTTCATCTCCAACCTTATACTCTAATTTATCCATAGATTTTTGTATTTCTATTTTAGGATCATTTACTTTTATTGTTTTACTATCATTTCCGATTAGCCGGTTTTCCTGTAATACTTTCTCCTGTAGCTATTGCATTATTTGTTATATCACTTTTTCCGATTAGCTGGATCTAATACTTCCATATCATATCTAATCTCTTTTATTTCACCATAGTTAATATTTGGTATTGTTATATTTACTTTTCCGAAGAGTATCTGTATTTACTACTATATTATTATCTTTTATTATACTTTCTTTTACTAGTTTTAAATATGTATTATTATATGTATCTACTACACTTACATTACTTACTCTTCCCTTATTTGTTTCATTTTCTTTTATCTTTACTTTAACTATATATGTTACTTTATCCCCTACCTTATATTCCTTATTATTATTTACTACTTCTTTTGTTACTTCTAATTCTTGATTTGTAGGTTCTAACTTTTGTGTATATGTTTCTGATACATTTCCGTGCTCCATCTATTGCACATATATGTATATATTTAGGTCTATTGTCATTATATGTAATACTTCCTATATCTATATCTTCCGTATCTCCCTTACTTTCATAATCTCTTCCTGATTCTAAAAGTGCTCCATGTTCTGGATTTGCTGGGTTTTCATCTACTATATACTTATATTTCTTTACTCCTGTTGTTATTGTTGCACTCTTTGTATCACTTGTAAACTCTCTATCTCCAT
>ERZ773035.2377-NODE-2377-length-12339-cov-21.018072_pt1 | contig 12339 bp, 8 predicted proteins | sample MGYA00511487_ERZ773035 | MGnify/ENA primary metagenome ERZ773035 (study PRJEB29015, sample SAMEA2737985) | human oral metagenome | biome: human oral; feature: human-associated habitat; material: dental | place: China | collected 2024 ...
CTCCTTGATCAATGTGGTCTTTGCAAACACCATTGTATCAGTTTCCTATGTGTCACGTTTTCTTTTTTACTGCTTGTTGCACTTAGCAAGAGAAGAAAATTCATGCTTCGCCCATCGGATTGCTGTTGAAGCGGTAGCCGGCTCCCCAGACGGTCTCAAGCCATTGGGGGTTTGACGGATCGCCCTCAATTTTTTCACGCAGGCGATTCATGTGCACGGAGACGGTGGAGGTATTGCCGATCGCATCCAACCCCCAGATGCGGTCGTAGAGTGCCTCCTTGCTGAAGACGATCTGTGGATGCTCTGCGAGAAAGAGCAGCAGCTCGAACTCGCGCGTGGCGAGACGTACTTCGCGCCCTGCGACAAAGACGCGATGCGTCCTCGGTTGGATCTCAAGGTCATCGAAGCGCAGAACGCTTGGCACTGTCTGTGTGCTGCCCTTGAGGCGTTCGTAGCGTGTGATGTGCGCCTTGACACGCGCTGTCAGCTCACTCGGGCTGAACGGTTTCACGATGTAGTCGTCCGCACCGAGGCCGAGCGCACGGATCTTGTCCACATCCTCAAGACGTGCCGAGACCATGAGGATGGGGATATCAAGCTCCTTGCGGACATCGCGGCAGATGGCAAAGCCATCTGCGCCTGGCAGCATGACATCGAGCAGGATGAGACCGTACTCACCCGTGAGCGCAAGCCGCTTGCCCTCGTCCCCATCGGCGCAGATGTCCACGGTAAAGCCGCTCGCCTCAAGATAGTCGCGTTCCAGTTCGGCGATGTCGTTATCGTCCTCGATCAGCAGAATTTTTTTCATCACGTGTTTTCCTCTTTCCCAATGGGCAGCAAAAGGACGATCCCAAGACCGCCGGACGGCGACGCCTCTGCCCGAACGCTGCCGCCGAATGCCGTCATGATTTGCCGCACGATGGCAAGTCCGAGTCCGCTGCCCGCCGCGACATTGGTGCGCGCAGCATCCGTGCGGTAAAAGCTGTCAAAGAGTTTTGGCAGCTCGGCGGGGGCGACGCCGACGCCGTCATCGTCACAGCGGATGGCGAGACGATCGCCCTCTGCGGCAAGCGACATACGCACATCGACATCCGCGCTGCGTCTGTATTTGCTGCTGTTTTCCCACAGATTTTTGAGGACACGGGTGAATTCGCTGCGGTCAATGCGCACGGCAGCATCCACATCCCCGTCCTCCAGCGCGAGGTGAACGCCGCGCTCATTGAAATCGCTTGTATGCTCCTCGATGACGGCAGTGAGGAAGTCCCGCGCACGAACCGTCTCCCATGTGAGCGGAAGCTGATCCGTCTCCAGACGCAGAAACTCACGCAGCCGCGTGGTCAGGCCCTCCATGGTCGCCGCAGAGCGCAGAATGCGCTCGATGTAGTGACGCTGTTTATCAGGTGTCTTTGCAATGCCGTCGAGAATGCCGCTCGCATAGCCCTTGATCGCGGTGAGCGGCGTTGCGATGTCGTGGAGGATGCCAATGAAGAGTTCGCGGCGGCGGGATTCCTCCTCCGCCTCGCGTGCCCGCGCACGTTGAAGATCTCTGCGCATATCGTCAAAGGCGCGGCAGGTCATCCCCACCTCGTCGCTCCCCATCGGGGGGAGTGCACGGCTCAGGTCGCCGCGCTGAATGGCGGCGGCGGCACGGCGCAACTCTGCGAGCGGCGTGAGAATCTGTGTGGAGAGGAGGCGTGCGAGGTAGCGTCCAAGGAGCAGGATGCCCGCCGAGGTCGTGAGGATGAGGAGAATGAGTGCGACATCCAGGATCAACTCTCGCGTGTCGTGTGGAATGTGCGGCGGAACATCGCCGCGCATCATCGGAATATCGCCTGCTCCCATGATGACGGTACCGCTGCGCATCCCCTCGTACCGAAAGACGAGCCCGTCCATGTCCCAACAGAGAGCAGAGCCGGCAGATCCGCACTTGTCCGCAACCCTGCGGCTGAGCTCCTCGGGATCCACGCCCTGCGTCAGATAGTTCTCCCCCTTTTGTTTGATGAGGAGACGGATGCCCGCGCTCTCAAGGAGTCGGATGTCGCTCTCAGCGTCATGCTGTCGGAACTTTCTCTTCTCCGCCGCGGCGCGCAGTGAGCTGAGGGCAAACTGTACGGAGAGCGTACGCCCCTGCTCCGGCCAGAGAAGGGCGAGCGCCTGCTGTTGGAGTGTTCCGGTATGGCGCAGGCCGCCGAGCAGTGCCACACCGATGGCGATGAGTACCGCAATCGGAATGACGACCATCAGCACATTGGCTGCCTGTAGTTTTGTCTTGAGCGACAAGTCGCGCAGACGCATGAGTGCACCTCAATTTTCATAAGAAATAGTCCTTGCCATTATAACCGAAATGTGACGAAAAATCTCAGCACACGGGAGAATTTCAAAAAAGTTATTTTTGTGTTTACACTTTGTTTAACATTTCCCCGTATGATGTACCCATCAGCAATGATAAAGACAATTTGAACGCCGAAAGGCAGAGGAGGAACACATCATGGAAATGCAGAATCTCAAGGATCAGGTTACGAAGGTATTCACCCCCGCGCGCCTCAAAAAGGCAGTAGCACTTGCCGTACTCGTCGGAATCGTCTCGGCAGGCGGCGCGTACTACCACCACGGACAGGCGGAAGCACGCTCGATCGCCGAAAAGCAGGCACGCTCCGAAATGGTTGCGGCGCAGGCAGAGCAGCGCGGCATCGTGCTCCTCGATGAGGCAAAGGTGCGGTCGATTGCGGCGGAGGCGATCGGGAAGTCCGAGTCTGAGCTGGACTTCCGCTCCGTCTATCTGACGGCGAAGGATCACGACAGAGACGGAAAGTATCACAAAAATCATCGTGACGGCAAACATGATGCATGGCACGATGGAGCGCACGATGGAAAGCACTATGACGGGGAACACCGTGACGGACGCTATATGCACGATCGTGACGAGCATCCCGATATGATGCCGCAGGCAGTACCCGCACAGGCGACAGATGCTGCAAATGGTCAGCCCGCAGCACGGCCGATGTTCCATCCCACCTACAAGGTAAAGTGTTATGCGGGCAGTGTCAAGTACAAACTCCGTATTGACGCTGTGACCGGAACGGTACTTTCGAGCGATGTGGATGTGGACGACGATATTTTCTAATGACAAAATACGGCATACAGAAACAGCGATCCGATGGGGTCGCTGTTTTTGTGCGTAAAACGTAAGGAAGAACTGATAAATTCAGCTTGTTTCCCTTTGGGAATCCTTTTCGCTTGATCTTCGCACCAATCTTCCACATAATCCTTGGTTTGTATAGAGCAGGATCTAGCAACTTTGGCAGAATGCCTTAAAACACTGATTCATGAAAATAAAAGAGTGGCACAGAATCAGACGGCATATCTGAAACAGGAAAATGATGTAAATTTCCACGAATGAGCCGCTCACCCGTATGGATGGGTGGCTTTCTATATATGTCGATCGCATTATCAATTGGTTGGAATCTTTTCTTTTGCAAAGAATCATTAGGCAACTTCCACCATCCTGTGTTATAATTTTCTTATATTTGAAACGTGGGAGGGAAGACCGTTGTTTGCAAAGACCTATGGTGCGACGACCCTCGGGATAGATGGACGGATTATCGACGTTGAGGTGGATGTGTCGCCCGGGCTGCCGGGCTTTGAGCTGGTCGGGCTTCCCGATACGTCGGTAAAGGAGTCAAAGGAGCGGGTACGGACTGCGATCCGTAACTCCGGTATTCAGCTGCGGCAGGAGCGGGTAACGGTGAACCTTGCGCCTGCCGATGTGCGAAAGGACAGTTCAGGGCTTGATCTGCCGATTGCCGTCGGTCTCCTTGCATCTTACGGTATGGTTCCGGAGGCGGCGGTGCAGAGTGCGCTGTTCTCGGCGGAGCTTTCTCTCGATGGGAATTGTCGTCCGATCAGCGGCATTCTCCCGATGGCGATTACGGCGCGAGAACATGGGCTGACGGAGTTTTACGCTGCACCGTCGAATGCAGACGAGGCACTCCTGATTGACGGGCTGAAGGTCTTTGCAGTAGAGAATCTGGCGCAGCTTGTGCGTCATCTGACAGGAACGGAGATGCTGACTCCCGCTGAGCCACACCCAACAGAACAGAAAAAGGACGCTGCGTTTACCGATGACTTTGCGGATGTGCAGGGGCAGTATCAAGCGAAACGTGCGCTTGAGATTGCAGCGGCGGGAGGGCATAATGTCCTGATGGTTGGCGTGCCCGGTTTGGGTAAGACGATGCTTGCGCGTCGGATGCCTTCGATCCTGCCGGAACTGACGAAGGAAGAAGCCATCGAGATCACGAAGATTTACAGCATCTCGGGGCTGCTCGGCAAGGATACGGGGCTTGTAACCACGCGCCCCTTCCGCAGTCCGCATCATACATCCTCGACGGTGGCGATGATCGGCGGCGGGAGCATCCCGCGTCCGGGCGAGGTGACACTTGCGCATCACGGCGTGCTCTTTCTCGACGAGCTGCCGGAGTTCAGCAAGAAGACGCTTGAGGTGCTGCGTGAGCCGATTGAGGATCGCCAGATTACAGTGTCGCGTGCGAACGCAACGCTGACCTTTCCCTCTAGTATCATTTTGGTAGCCGCGATGAACGAAGTAACGTCGATAGCGATACAATGTAATGTTGCATGATGGGGAAATTAAGTCTTTCGTTATAAGATAGGGAGGTACTGGTAAATTCAGGAGCGTCATCTTGGTCATTTTTTTTTGATTTTTGTTGGAAAATCTTATACAGATAAGCACTCTTATTTAAGACTATCTCGTTGATTGCATGAAAAATCTATGGTGCAAAGAAACTTTAGAGCAAGGGTATGTATGTGCCTATCCTAATGTGGGAACGGTTTGCCTGGTCGAAAGTAAATAAAAGTGCCACAAATGAATTAAATTAGCATAATTCTGGTAGATACCATCATTAGGTCGATCTTCCAGGTTTTTTGTTTTGAAAATACTCTTGGCTATTGGCTAAGAGATTGACTTGTTTGAACAAGTATTGTGTAGCAGAGAGTGACTTCGAGTCTATCAAAATAAAAAGAGGCAGCGTGCGTGCTACCTCAAGCAATTAACGTTGTAATTCAGGTCTGTTTCTATAGATTCGTCTCAATAATTCATTAATCTCATCAAGCGACAAGCTACCTTGAATGCGATTGCCGTTTTCTGAAATCCAGCTAATATTATCTGCAGTATGTCCGTTTGCACCATCTGCATCCAATGCTTTCAAGGGATTAAGGTGACCCACCTGGAATTTAGACTTTCCGTGAGTAGGATGTAAAACATCAGCGGCAAACTCAGCGTATTGAATGTTGTCACCCGTTATAGGGCATTTACAATAATCAAATTGCTTGGATAAGAGCCCATCAATTTGAAGGTTATGGACAAGAGATGGATCACAACCTTCAAACATAGCAATTTGTAAGAGAAGTTTTGTTTCTATTTTCATGCAGTTTCTTCTTAAAGCGTACTGAACGGAGTTTGGGTGAGCCTCCCAGCGCTTTTCTCGATTAGTTTTGTAATCACCCGTTAATGCCCGGTCAGTTAAATAGGTTTTAGTCTTGATCTTATCAACTAAAATTTTCTGAAAAATACTGCTTTCTGGATTTCTTTGAGTGTCACGAATAAAACGACGCATAATAATGCATTCCTTAATTTCATCATCAAGAAAAAGATCAATATTCTCAGTAGAGTGAACAGGTGAAGCAAATCTGTCTATGTAATCTACAGGAATTTCGTGAGGGACTACGGTGTTATTAAAAAACTCCTTAAGCATATCAAAATTTTCTACAGAAAGACTCGAAATTTTGTCGAGAAGTTTATTGAAAATCCCAATGCATACTTCATAAGAAGCATATCGCACATCCCCTTCAAGGCGGTGACACCAATGAGTCTCAACTTTAGTTGATGTTACACCATCATTAACAAGCTCAATTAAAAAAGAGCTTCTGATGATACTGCGACGAAATGCTTTAAATTCTTTTGCAGTCAGTTTTCTTTTGATGATATCAAACTTCTGAGATTGAGTAGAATCAAGTAAAGATTCGAAGTCTATGCAATCATCAATGTTAAAGCGTTTGGCCTTAATTGCTGTGTCAATGATATTCTTATAATCCATCAAGCTATCTCCTTATTCATACTATGCACATATTCTATCACGAATAAGATGAAATGTACATGTTGCAAAAACAATTTATGAAAAACTGTCTTGTTGAAACATTTCCTGCTTTGTGATATAATCCGTTCAGAAAATGAATAAAAAGGAGATCTAAATGCTTACTTTTTCAGCTAAAGATACGTTCATAGATATTCGAAACTTTTTGGCGGGAAGATTCTTGGGAGCAACCCGGGATGAATTTTTTTTGGATGAAGTTATTAAACTCATTTTTTGTAAATATGAGTTAGAGTCTGAGGATACAAAGGACGTCGAGGATGTTAATCTTGCATGTTTGTACAGGAAAACATTTAAAACCGTTTTAGAACTTCATGAAGATATTTATCAGGATGAAATGTATGAAATCGAGCTAGATCCAGTAAGTATTAAATACATTGATACAAAACTAAATAAGCTTGACCTATTCAATTTGGAAAGAGATATCATTGGTGATGCCTATGAGATTTTTATGGGCGATGCAATAAAAGGTCAATCTGGGCAATTCTTTACCCCCCAAAATGCAGCAGAAGCACTTGTAAAAATGGTTGCACCAAGTCCTAAAAGTCGAATTATTGATCCAGCATGTGGAGCTGGCGGCTTTCTTGTTGCCACAGTGAAATACTGGAACAAGCAGAAAGCGGAACTTCCTAAAGCCAACTTGTATGGTGTTGATAAAGATGGATATCTTGCTCGATTATCTAAAATACATCTTGCATGTATGGGGCAGTCTACAAAGACAATTCAATGTTCGGATAGCCTGGTTTGGGATGAAGTGGTGTTAGGAGAAGGTGCTTCTCAGTATGATGTTGTGTTGACTAATCCTCCGTTTGGCGTGAATATTCAGGCTGGGACAACGAAGACTCTTTCAAAATTTGACTTGGCGTATAAATATAAAAAAACGAAAGAGGGATCTGCTACAAAGACAGATAGAATTAATGAGTCAGTAGCACCTCAAGTAGTTTTTATAGAACAGTGCGTGAATCTTGTAAAAAAAGGTGGGACAATTGGAATCGTTGTTCCCGAGAGTATGATTTCAAATAAGAAGTATTCATACGTTGCAGAATACATATTGCGGGTGTGTTATATTCGTGCAATTATTGGAATGCCGGATGAATTATTTAAGACTTCTGGTAAGGGCGGGACACACACCAAAACGTGCTTGCTGGTTCTCGAGAAAAAGAAAGAAGATGACCATAAAGATTACAATATTTTCATGGCTGAGGCAAAATGGTGTGGTCATGATTCTAGAGGGAGAGAAATACCAAAGGATGATATACCTGATATCCTGGATATATATTTTAAATTCAAGAATAACGAACGATTCAAAAACAGTCGTCATGGATTTGTGATAAATAGAAGTCAGATTAGCAATAATGTGCTCGCTCCTCGCTCCTACGTTTTTGGCATCCAAAATAACGAGGGGATGGATGAGGCGCATACAATGATATCAATTGGTCAGCTAATTGATGAGAAGGTACTCGAAGTTACAACAGGAAATGAGGTTGGAAAATTAGCATATGGAACCGGAAATATACCATTTGTCAGAACGTCTGATATTTCTAACTGGGAAATAAAATCCGAGCCTAAACATCTTCTAAGTGAGGAAATTTATGAAAGCCTTGCAAGAAAACAGGATGTTCAAGAGGGCGATATCCTGATGGTAAAGGATGGCTCGTATTTAATTGGAACCTGCGCGATGATAACGAAATATGATACAAAGATCGTTTATCAAAGTCATTTATACAAGATAAGAGTCGCTAAAGACAATAAATATAATCTAGATAGATATTATTTGTTAGCCGTGCTTTCGTCTGACTATGTAAGGCAACAGATTTTTGCAAAGACTTTTTCACAGGACATTATTAATTCTTTAGGTGATCGCTTGAAAGAGTTGATTATTCCCATTGCGAAAGACCATGAACGTATTCAGCGAATTGCTTACATGGTAAAGAAATCTATAAATGAGAGCATTGAAGCCCGCGAATTAGCAAGAAAAGTGAGAACAGAGGTATTTACCCTGTAAAGAGGCAAATCAGCTATGATTTAGGGAAATATGGATTACAGAATGCGCAAGAAGAGAAATGTCATCTGGGGTTCATTGTAAAATGAACCTCTTGATTCTGTTTCACTCTACTATCCGATTTGATATTGCAATTTAGGATTTCCTTGTCTGTTCATCGGGGAGCAGCCCACAGCGTCCACATCTCGTGGGCGCTATTTTGTATAAAGAAAACCACGCGATAGTCGCGTGATTGGAAAGAGCTTAAGCGGTGAATAGAAAATCCCTAGTGTTCTAAACTATGCGTAAGCCTGCCAGCTTAGAAATAGTGAAGACACTAGGGAGGAAACAGCATTATGTCGAAACAACAAAATGCCGATACGCATAGTTTAGAACATACAAAGTGGAATTGTGAGTATATTTGTACCTAAGTATCGGAAAAAAGTATTCTACGAAGGGAAACAGTCAGAAATCCGATAGAATAATCGAAGAACGCTATGCGTGTGGAAGGAGGTAGAGATCATTGAAAAGAAAATCAGTCCAGATCATAAACTCTTGTAGACCCCTTGTTTTGAAAGATATTCCCTTACAATCTTCAGGTTACATTTTGTGCAAGATTTTGCCATAACAGTGCCTAAATAGTTAGCGTTCCGAAGTCTATCTTTTTTGGGCGGAAAGCTACTATGTGAATGGAGCTTTATTATGCAGTAAGATGAAATGTTAATTCTGTAATTGTTTCATTTGGAGTGGACATTAATTCCTGTTAGCTTATGTTTGCTATTATCTCGAAATGCTACTTTTGCCCCATTTGCGGGAAGATCATTCTGGAGGTGTTGTGACACACGTTGGGATCAGAGTATTCATCAACATAATGCATATTGTCATTGATGCCATATGTTGTATTGGAAGCATAGGCGGGGGCGTATCAAACTTTGTGTAAGTATCATCGGCTATGTGATCCTCGATGACACTCTTCCGCAACGATTTTCCTTCATATCTGCAAAGCTGAAGAAGTAATACTCCAAAATTCGATGGATGATATTCATCAGAGGCATGGGAGAGGAGACCTCTTTGTATTCCTCCCACAGTGCTGCGTAATAAGGATTTTTGACTAGGGTTACCTTCAGCTGCACTTATGGATTTATCTATGATATTTGAGCTACTGGAACAAATCAAACAAATCATCGCCAATAGTCTGCTCCTTATCGATGAGTTCCTGCATATATGCTCTAACGGCCAAAAACTCTGCCCTTATTGGAAAGTTATCACTTTCAAGCAAGTGGATAGTATCTTTGTGCTTCTCTGGATTTCTTAGGATGACCTCAATATCAATTTCATAATATCTTCCGACAACCTCAGGCTCTCCGAAGTACTCCTTATATTCCCAAGGTACGTCATCCTTGTTTATCAGAGAACCCGATTCGAAATCAGGGGATTCATAATCTGAATCCAGATAAACCCATTCATCCATAAGATATTCATCGTCTTGCGGCAACTCATCAAAGTCCAACGTCGCAGCTATATCTTGAATTTTGATAATTGCATTGTAAATAAAGGAGTTTGCTTCATTGTCAATCCATAGGCTTGTTTCTCCGCTTTCATAGGACAGTATAGGATACAGTTCCTCAAGAAAGGTCCAATAGCCATTTTTAGCTTCACACATTACAAAGAGTGATTTTAGAAATGGAGAGAATATATACTCTTCAATTTTCTCCGGGATCATGTCATACAGCATATTGAATGCCTTATCTGAGTAGTGACGGCGATTCTTGTTTTCAAAAAAATCACCAATTCGCTTCAAGTTTTTGTCCTTTTGCTTTGAAAAGTACAAGGCGCAGAAATACTCTTGGAAAGAGCGATGGGTGAAATGATACTTTCCGTTCTCGTAAAACATAAGGCACATATTTTCAACGAGGTCATCTCTGAAATCCGACGGCGTGACGTTATGCAGTTCTTTTGTACGTTCGTGCAGACTGTTAAAATACTGATCAAACAGAAGATCCGTGAATTCAAACTTCTCATCACGATAGCTTCGTGCACAGAACTCAGCAAAAAAGTCTGCGAATCGATCTGCGGTCAATCCAGTTTTTAATACTCGTTTGTATGCTCCTTTGCTTGCATCGTGTTTTTGGGATAATGTGATGTATGCCTCCCTGTAAAAAATATGCATTTTTGATGGAATTTCTGCAAATTGCTCATACGTCATAAGCATGATGGTGAGAAGGAGCGGATTTTCGGTGAACTCCATATGTGTACGAAATAGGGTGTTATCTAATTCATTTCGGAAATTCGCCTTGATTGCCGGCTCGTCCGGTCTAAAATCCAACTTGTCAATCAGTGAAAGTGCCTGTTCTTTAGTAAATGGGCAGAGATTGAGTACGGTAAATCTATGAAGGGATATAAATGCTCCGGCTGGGCGAGAGGATATGACGAACATGTTATCGGTGTACTTGTCGGCAAAAAATTCAAGGTCATGTTCGAACTTCTTCCTACAGTCTGATTTTATTTCATCTAAGCCATCAAACAGTAGCAAGCACGATCCATGTGAGAGTAGTTTTGAGAGGTCGTTTAGCTTTTTAGATCCACCGAGACCCTCAAATTTTTCAAAAATGTAATCCAATAAGCTGTCATAGGAATCACCATAGTCCTTCAAAGGAATAAAGACAGGAATTTTCCCAAATTCATCAAAACGCTCTATGGAATCCAAAAGAAGGTGGCGCATCATCATCGATTTTCCGAGACCACCTGTACCGGAAATCAAAATAAAATTTGAACATTCGTGCAGTAACTGTGCTGTGCTGTTTTCTATAATTTTCCTGCGGTAACTGTTCTTTTTAATATAGATTCTTTGCTCGATGTTGTTGCAGATGTAAAAGTTATAAAACTCCACGGGGGCATCGTTATAAAGAAGAGTCTTCAATTTATTGTATTTTTCACGAGTATTTTTAAGGTATGCGCGATATTCGTCTTTGGGAGAACGCATACTACGTCGGCTCGCCCAGTCTAGCTCAAAATCGCTAGACCTCTTATCGACCAGAACCTTACGTGGTCTGATGAAATCTTTATGATCGCCTGATACAGGTTCGTCGACCTGAATTATATGGACAGAAACCTTATTGCCCCAGTCCTTTCCAACCTCTGAATTAAACTTGCGCCTTGCTCTCTTTACAGCAGGTCTATCATGCCATGAATCAATAGTAGTTGCACCAACGGTGTTATCTGCTCGGTTCGATAAAATAAAATGCCAAACACCAAGAAGAAACGGCTGCAGTTCGATGTTCTGCACCGTGAGCAGATGCTTTTTATCCATTGGATGACCGTTTTGGTCAACGTAGAATATTTCATCTGTGATACTGGGATCTCGGCTGATCGTATCGAGAATGGCGCGAATGAGCCAGCTCCCCATGTTTTTCTCATCGATGAAGGACGATGAAAATTGGCACATGCGCTGAAGCGGGGAGGAAAAAGTCTCTTTTATCTCATGGTCAAAGGTGTGGATGAGCTCCTCTTTATCGAATGGAAGATATTCATTGGCAGAGAGCCTGCACGCTTTATATGATGAAGTGTGAGTTCGGATCGAACGTCCCGCAGGAGAAATATAGTCGGGGAAAGCCACACGGATGAGCCCTTCAAGAACCTCGCTGTCATTCAGACCGTCCTTTTCGCCAACCGCATTTTTCCTGGCGGCGGTTCTCTGTTTTCTTGCCTGAAGAAGAAGGGTGAAGAAGGTACCGCCGCATAATGCGTATTCTTTGTTTTCCAGCATGAAAACACCTCATTTGCAAGTATTGACACTATTAACGCAGTTGACGCTATTGACTGCTGTTCACTATTTACAGCAACACTATTGTATATAGGATGAGCCTCAGAGATTGAATCTCTGGGGCTTTATTTTTTGACGATTGTGCATGTATCAATTATATCACGGCTTTTCTGATTTTATAAGGAAAAATTCTAATCAAAAAGCGGTGACCAAATCGGATGTATGTGTCCGCTTCTATGTAGAGAAAGATTTTTAAGGTGGTGGTAGGAAGAGTCAAATTCGGTTTCCCTAAGTAAGTCAATCTGTTGTCCAAGATGGCCATAGGACGGCGGGATGCGAATAGGGATGCTGACAGGTAACGAGCTTGTCAGTATTCCTATGCTCCCACCGTGCTTCTTTATGCCCATTTTCGGACTGAAGCCCGTGCGTAG
>ERZ773035.2385-NODE-2385-length-12304-cov-6.243530_pt1 | contig 12304 bp, 16 predicted proteins | sample MGYA00511487_ERZ773035 | MGnify/ENA primary metagenome ERZ773035 (study PRJEB29015, sample SAMEA2737985) | human oral metagenome | biome: human oral; feature: human-associated habitat; material: dental | place: China | collected 2024 ...
AATATATCACTAATTATCGCGCTAGAAACGGAGATGACTTTGCATATTGCCCAGTCATTTGCCCCGGGCGAGTGCCCAAATGAAAATTTTGGCTTTCAATACAGAATATGTTGGTTTTGCTCATATTCTGATAAATATAAAATGTGTGTCAAACTGAATGACAATATGTGCGTAGATGGGATATAAAAGATTTTTAGGAGCGATCTTGAAAAGCAACAAAGTAATCCTAATCCTATCGATCGAAAGCGATAGGGATCTATCCGAAACAATAAGCAGCAACGGCATATCTGCAACAAAAGTCTGGCAAAAAGGAGATTTGAAACTAAAAGGTTCTATTTTAAAATACAGAAATTTTGGCTTTAGCATAGAGGAAAAATTTTATGATATACCTTTTGCGGGAGATCTAATTAAAAAATTTTTAGCAGATATAAATGTCGCGAGGAGTATAAAATTACAAAGCGTGAAAAAGCTGCTAAGAGTCGTAGTTTACAGTTATAATAGCATGCCCGGTCTATATTATAATGCAAATTTACTGAAACTATTAGCAGATAATAATGTGGATTTGGACAACGACATATACTGCCTAGATGAATAAATTTGAATCTTGAGCAAGGCATATTTATCGATGAAATTCTTTGACTCCGATTGGGCAAAAGACGGCAATCTATCCTTAGAATTTTGTATAAGGATATTTTGAAACCATGAAGCCCGTAAGAATTGTAATGACGATATTTTTTATTATCCTATCGTCTTTAAATTTTCATAAGCTATTGACGGAGGGCGGTTATCGCGGAGGCAAAGTTTATGTCGTAGCTACAACTCAATCCGTAATTATGCAAATATTACTTATCATAGGATTAATCCTGTATTTGATATATCTGATAAGAGTAAAAGAGCATTATAAGCCAAGCTCAAATTTTACGCTTTCTAAAAAGGAGGACAAAATGAACTTATCGAATAGAATAAAGGCGCTAAAGGCGCGGCTTAAACTGCAAAAGCCGGAAATTATAACAAATCCTGTACAAAAGGATGAGCTTGTCGAGCAAGATTTGTGCGGTAAAGATCTGTGCGATTTAGACCATAGCACGATCAAACTCCTATCGGGAGATTTGCAGGTTTTTAATGACTATACTTTTAGGTATTATATCCTGGATTTTATTGATTTTTACGAGCGCTTCGGCGATGAGGAGGTTATAGAGGATATGTTCATTCAAGCATTTACACCGCCTATGCGGCGGGCAAGAGCGAAACAATTTAGCAGGGATGAGGTAAAAATAATCATAGATTTTTTACAAAAAAATTATGAAAATATTACAAGAATTACGCATTCCAAGAAATATAAAAAGTTAAAACCCTATGAACAAGAAGAAATTTATATACCATTCAAACATTTTGAAAAAGAGATAAAAAGCGCTATAAAATTTTGGGGGAAGCATTATGATGGAATTTTATAAGGGTAAAAATTTATAAGGATTGGCAAATGCGCTTAATAGAGACTGATTTGGGCAAATATGAGGAATATATCTATTTCTTTATAGAGAAAAACAGGGCGTATTTTAACGCCTACCAAGAACAGATATTTCCTTTCGATATGGAGTACATACCTAGCTTATTGTGGCTGCTTGCATCTTTTGCAGAAACTACGATTAAAATTTTTGATGATTTGGACGAAAAGACAAGAAATGAAATTTTCGATTTTGTGGAAAAGGGAGCGGCAAGCGAAGACGAATATATCGGCACGGCGTTTTGCACCGGCTTTGTTGAGACAATTGTAAATATTGCGAAAGAAGACGAATATAATATAATTAGCAAATATTTTAGAAATGAAACGCTAGAATACGCCATTGCTTGGATGAAATTTGGCGAATAGCTAGGTCGAGCTTTATTAAAGTCATATTTTAAAACAATAAGGAGCTGTATGCCTAAACATGAATTTTTACTCAAAAAGACAAAAGGAAATATCTTCTCTAAAGAGCATTGCGTAGTAATTAGCGATGATCTGATAGTTCATATTTCGTACTCTCTTGAGTGAGTACAAACCACATGGAACGATGAGGCAAATTTGAAAAAAGGTCTAAATTACTATGGCTATAGCTGGATAGAAGATAAAGCTAAATTTAGAGATATAATATGCTCTTGGAGGTCGCTTTTCTTGAGCGCGGATGAGCAAATTGTTTTTGATAAAAATTCTGTGTTAAATAAATCCTCGGTTATCGAGCAATTAGACAGTCTATTGGAACTAATCGATTCGGCAATTAAAAATGATTTATATATTTTGCATCTAGGGATTTAGCAAGTGCGCCGCGATTTAGTAATAAAACAGAAGAAAGATCATGAAAAGAAATTATAAAAAGATAATACCCGTAAGAGGTAGAAGGAAATTTTCGATTAATAATTTTAGAGAAATTTTCGCGGAGGGCGATATACTGCAGATCGGTCAAAGGCGGTTTTTATTTTGTAGCTGGAATAATCTGCTACGTATAAACGGCGATAATTCGGGGGAGTTTATAGTATTGCCACCCGAAGCTAATGCGAAAAATAATAATGGTTTGATTTCTAAAAAGTGGATATTGGAGAATTTAGATTTTGTATGTGATCCAGAGTCGCCCAGAAATATAAGCATATTTTCTTATTACGATAGTTTTTTAGCCGAATACAAAAGGATAAATGATAAAATTCCTGCAAAATTTACTTATAAATTTTTAGAATTCAAAGACGATCTAAAAAATGGAGATATTATAGAGTGTCACAAGGCTTTTCGTCCATATGATCGAAAGATAAAATTTATCGTCGCAACCGATACGGAAGGATGCCCGAGACTACCCTATCTGGAGGGGTTTTATTCCGGTATGTTTGCGCCTATTGGCTATAGCGATAAAATGCGCTCGAATAAAGGACGGGAATATGCGATAAGCTCGAGTTGGCTAATTAAGAACTGGGAAGCCGCCTTTGTCGGTAATTGCGATATAAGGCACACTTATGTAAATTTACAAAATCGAAAAGAGGTTTTAAATTTTACCGATAAAGAGTTGGAAAATTTTATAAAAATAAAGCGAAAGAGATTAAAATTTAAATGGAAAAAGTAGATGGGGATTTTAAATCACGCAGCGAAGGGTTTTTAAAAGGCAGCAGCAATGATAAAAAGCATTATAGACCCGACTAATTTCGATATAGAATTCAGGAAAATAAGAAGAAATAAAAGAGGCGTAGCCAGATCAAGAATAGATTTTGAAAATATCGATGTCGAGGCTAAAATTAGATTAATTATGTTTCTAATTTCAAAAGCAAGCCGCTTAGATAGCGTAGTTTATAAAATTCTTTTTTGGGAAAGAGATGAGAAAATAGAGGAGTATCTTCTTAAAAATATGAAGGGGCAATACACAAAAGCTAAGCCTTATAAAAACGGCGCCAGAGCGGGCGTTATTTTTATAAAAGAAAAGGCGCTTGAGCCAAATTTTTTGAGATCCATACTGCTGCGCCATTTTAATTTTGAGCTGGCAAAAGAGCCCTCTTTGAACATTAGAGTTCAGTTAGCCGTAAACAATAAAGAGAAATTTTCGATTTTATTTGATATATACGATGACCGAGGCTGCTATGTGTATTACTTTTAAAATTTTATAATTAAAATATTTGAGGAAGGAAGATATGGCAATTTGGCAATGTGAGTTTTTTATTCTGCCTAAAAGCGATACATATGATCTGCAATACGACCAGCAATATGGCAATATAAAGCTCTTTGAAGACGATAAGTATTGGAAAAAAGCAAAGAACAAAAAAAGAGATATTTTCTGAAATTTCGCACCTATTAAAGCCCGAAAAATCTTGGTCTAACGAAATAGATCTATATGGAAGCGAAAACGGCAATCGCTTAGATGTACTTTTTGATGCTAATAATATAATAGAGTCCGTTACATTTCGTATCGATTTTAGATCCGAGTACGAGGCCGTATTAAGGGGCATAATATCATTGTGTGAGAAAAACGGTTTTTGCATTATAGATGGCAATTTAAATAATTTAAAATTATCCTTTAATGCTATAAAAGAGACAATCGACAAATCCAAAAATAAAGAATTTTTTACAGAACTTGTTAGAAATAGTATAATAGGCGATAAAAACGAACCGCCTATTATAGAGGTCGTAGATGATTTCAAATTTAAGGATGATTAAAAATGATTGTAAAATGTATAAAAGAAGACGAGCATGAGTATCTGGGATTAAACAGAACCTATTTTGTTTATGGTATCCAATATGAAGAGGGACAGGTTTATTATTGCATATTGCCACTTGAAGATGATAGAGCCTGGTATCGATTTGATAGTGAATATTTTCAAGTAATAGATGAAACGATACCTACGAATTGGACATTTGGGACGCACGAGGGATATTACAGATGGTTTACCATATCTTACGAAGAGGCCGCAACCGATGAAGATCATTATGAAAAGCTTTTTGATGGAGACCCAATAGAAGAGGAAATTTTTAGGAAGAGAAGAGCCGAGATGATCGATGATGTATATAATACGCATATCATCAAAGATCTTAACCGTTTCATATATGATCTAAGCCCTAACCTATCGGTACAGATGGATATTGCAAATAAAGTATTTGATATAGAGATATCAGATGCAAATGCTGGGGCCAAACATCGCAAAATGAATATTTTAAAGGATGATGGATATAGCTGGTATTTGATAGAATCAGACGCAAGCACCTTTAAAGCCAATGCTACTAATGATTATTTAAGACTCGTATTAAAATATCTTAAATTGTGGCTAGGCAGAAAGAATTTTAAATAACCGGGCAGAAAAGTTTAATATGGTGAGTGCGATCGATAAAGAAATTTTTATAAAAATTTTGAATGAAGATATTAATGTATGGCGCCCGGTAAAGGCTGTTCAAATCGCGCAATATATTTTTAAAATTACCGATACGACGAATTTTAAATCCGAACTGGATGAAATTTTAGAATTCAAATACGGCGATATCGTTAAGTGCAGAGAAAAAGACGGCGATTTCTATGCTTTTGAGCTATTAGAAAAACGTATTTTATAAATAACGACGCGCTTATCATATGGCTTGATTTAATCCCATTTTTCGCTATAATGAGCGTCAAATTTCACTCACGGGGATAGCGATGAGCCTTGTTTCTTACGAATTAAAAAAGCAAAAACTAGATGGAGCGCGCAATGTGGCGCTTTGGAAGGCGCGTGGCGGCGTGGCGGTAGTAGTGCTGGCACTGTTTATCGCTATGCGCAAGGATTTCGGAGATTTCTCGTTCCTGTTTTTATTAGTGCTGCTAGCTCTTGCTTATCCTGCTTACAAATACCTAGCCGTGCGCATTTCGCGTAAATTTGAAGCGCTCAGTGAAGAGGCTTTTAAGAATGAATTTTTGCTTTGGATCGCAAAAGAGCTGCGTCTTACCTTTCAGCCTTTTGGCGCGTTTTTACTCGATGAAATTTACAAAAATCCGCTCCGTAAAGAGGCAAATCTATGCACTTGCAAGCACGCGATAGTGGGCAAGACGCCCGAATTTGGCATAAAAATCGGCGACATCTGCCTAAGCCGCGATTTCGATAAAGACAGAGAAAATCGGGTATTTGAGCTGGATAAAATTTTGCATCTCAAAAAAAAGGACGATACCGCGATCTTTGACGGGCTTTTTGCAAAATTTGATTTTAGTGAGACCTTCGATAGCCAAATTTTAGTCGTGCCTCGTGGGGAGTTTATCTTCGGCGCGTCGGATCTGAAGCTGCTTAAAGACAGCCCGCACCTAAGCGCGTCGTTTGACGTTTATCTCAACAATCCCGCCGCCGCTGCATTTTTACAAAACAAAAAGATTTTAGAAAATATGCAGACGATCACCGTAAATTTGTTCGGTAAAACAGAGCTTTATCTGGGCAAAAACAGCCTCGTAATCGGCGTTGAAAATAGCGAAATTTTCAAATCCGCGCCGAGCTCGCAAAGCGCGAAGCTACTCGAAAGCCTAAATAAAATGATCGAGATCGCTAAAATTTTTGCCTATCTTAAAAAGCTTGGACAGGTGGAATAAAAACACTCGGTTTTGTAAATTTAAAACAGGGTTGCAGCGCGCGAAATAGAATTTACGATAAGGGATAAATTTAAAAAGGAGGGGCTGCATTATGGATATAGCTGAAATACAAGCTCAAACTCGCAGTATGCGCGCCCTATATGTCGAGGATGATAATGAGGTAAGGCAGCAGACTGCAAAAATTTTAAAACTATTCTTTCATCAGGTTACCGACTGCGGTGACGCGCAGGAGGGCATCGATAAATTTAAAGCGAGCAAAGCGGACATTGTTTTTACCGATATCAATATGCCGGGCATAAACGGGCTTGAGATGTTAGAGCAAATCAAACAGATCGATCCTTCGGTAAAAACTGTCATCTTCTCAGCCTACGACGAGTCTAAATTTTTTACCAAAGCCATATCTATCGGCGTGGACGGCTATATTCTAAAGCCTTTTACGACCGAGGATCTACTAAGCGTGCTTGAAAAAATCACGCAGAGCATCGAAACTAAACCCGCAAAGCTCATCTATCTAAGCGGCGATTTCGTTTGGGATAAGCAGAGCTCGAGCTTATCCAAAGCGGGCGAAATTATCAAACTAACCAAAAACGAAACCTCTTTGTTGCAGCTGCTTTTAAGCTCTAGCTGGCGGATCGCAAGCGGTCTTGAGATAGAAAACGAGCTGTTTGAGGACTATGGCGGATATGACGACAAACGGGTAAGAAATATTATATCTAGATTTCACCGAAAAATCGGCTATAAGCTGATAGAAAACATCTACTCGCAAGGATACAGAATAAAATGGCGATAGTAGACATCAAGAAAAATCATCAGAGATTTGAGACGATATTTTCAAATTCCGGCGTCGGCATCTTTATCGTGGATAAGAAAAGAAACATTATGGAGTGCAACGAGACCTTTTGTAAAATTTTCGGCTACAAATACGACGAGATCATCGGCAAATCCGCGCAAACCATACATCTAAGCGAGGAGAAATACCTGCATTTCGCAGACATCGCCTTTAATAAAGTAAGAAAAAACGAGGCTCTGCAGCTAAACTACGAGCTAAGGCACAAAAGCGGCAAAGGGCTATGGATTAGAATTTCGGGCGATTCCATATCGGGAAACGACGAGGTGCTTTGGATAGTGGTGGATATCACCAAAAGGGTGATGGCGGAGAAGAAATTAAAACAAAGCAGGCTGAAGGTCAAGCGGCTAAATTTAACTCTCAACCACGAGATCGAGGAGCAGCTAAAGCTCATAAGGCGCCAAGACGAGCAACTTCAGTATCAATCAAGGCTCGCTCAGATGGGCGAAATTTTAAATATGATAGCGCATCAATGGAGGCAGCCGCTATCCGCTATCTCGGCTACGGCTTCGTATCTGAGCGCCGGCTGCTTGATGGCGGATAAATTTGACAAAACCGCCCTTTTGGAGGAGCTCGGCAAGATCGAGCAGTACTCCAAGCACCTATCCGAAACGATCGATGAATTTAGAAATTTCTTTAAGCCCGCCAAGATCAAGGAGGTTACGAGCTTAGAGGAGCTTTGCAATATGGCGATAAATATCGTAAAAGCGATACTGCAAAATCAAAAGATTAAAATTTACACGAAATACGGCTGCAACCAGACCCTGCTCACATATAAAAACGAGGTTTCGCAGGTTATTTTAAACATCATAAAAAATGCGCAGGACGCCTTTTTGGAAAGAAATATCGACGACGGCGTTATCGAAATTTCAACCTATATCGAAAAATCTTATCTTTGCTTAAGCGTAAAAGACAATGCAGGCGGCATCAAAAAGGAGATCGCGGATAAAATTTTCGATCTGTATTTTTCTACCAAGGCTAGCAAAAACGGCACCGGCATCGGGCTATATATGTCAAAGATCATCATCGAAGATCACTGCAAGGGCTCGCTCGTCGTCGAAAGCCTAAAAGGCGGCTCAAATTTCATAATCAAACTTCCGAAATGAAGCTTTTCTGAGACAATTTAAAATTTAATCCAAATTTACGCTACAAATGGGCTGCACTCTTTTTATATAATTTAATAAAGATAAAATTTTATGTAAGGAGGAAGCGATGAGCGAACCTGAAGAGAAAATTTATCTGGAGGAGCGGAAGCTTGTTAGGAGGTATTCTCCGCTCACATCGGTGTTTGTAAACACTCTGTTTTTGTTTGTGGTGTTTTACGCATCGTGGTGGATCTTTCAGGATCCTAGGGGACTGATGAGGATGTATACCCCTTACGTGGGATATATGTGGTGCAGATGGCTGCTCGTGGTCATCATCTGGATCGCATATATTTTTGATTTTTGGCCATTTAAAAGGGAGTGGCTCTATACGGCGGGGCCTGCGAAAAAGGGCATTATCTTTACGGTGATGGTATTTTTTACCTTCTTCGTATTCTTAAAGATATTCTTCGAATTTATTCTAGGCGAGCTTGCCATATCGTATTTTAGTCCGCGAAGGCTTGCAGAGCTTGGTATAACCGATTTTTACGCGCTTGAGTACTCGGCACAGGCTATTTTGATGTTTGCCGCTATCGCGTCGTGGCTAAGTCCTTCTTGGGTGGTGGCTGCGGATAATTCGCCGTGGCAGAAGCTAAAGCAACCGGTTAAAGGTTTTACCGTTTTTATCTGGACCTTTTTGCTAAGTATGATCGTATATTTCGTATTTTTCCATTCGCAAATGGGAATTTTATTCGATCCGTGGCAAAAATACACATCCATCACTCCGCCTTGGTGGCATAATTTCGCCGATACCGTGCACGGAAATTTCAATATCGCATGGATTATGTGCTGTACCGTTATGGTGTGGGTGTATGAGACCATCTGGGAGAGGTATCCTTTTAGCCTTATTAAGACGAACTGGCTTAGAAGGACGGCGTCGTTTTTCGGCATTATAGCGATGGCGTTTTGCTTTTCGTTCTTCTTTTACTATCTACAAGAGCTCATCTGGGGCGTGCATATTAGAGGCGATAGAAGGCTCTTCGCGCCCGATTGGCGATGGCTGCACGTAGGCGAGATAGCTATATTTTGGCTCGTGCCGGTGCTATTTATTAAATTTTACTGCAACAACGCGGTCAATAAATTTTCAAAGCCCGTCAATATCCTTCTTAGAACGATCATAAGCATGGCGGCGGCTATCGTCCTATACTATGTCTATTATCAAGTCTCGCACTTTTTACTAGGCACCCAAAAAGGCTTTTCGCACCCGCAACAATTCCCTATGATTCCGATGATCTGGTTTATCAACGTCATGCTGATAAATTACTGGTTTATGGACGGCTGGCCGGGCTGGAAGCTTGCCGGCAAGAAGGAAGAGGCGGAGGAAGCAGGCGAGGAAGACGATTTTGGAAATAAAAATTCCATCAAAGGCTTGGTGGTAGGCTTTATCATAGGCGTGGTCATCTATCTCGCCGTAGTTTATCTAGCGCCTGCCGTGGGCAATATGCTTACAATTTTTAAATAAAGGATCTGAGATGAATGAAGCTAGAAGAGATTTTATAAAAGGCGGTGCGGCGGGCATAGGACTTGGTGCGCTCGCATCGATGGGAGTGTTTTCATACTCTCCTGCGAGGGAATTTTTTCTTCCGGATGAAGTGCGAAAGATGACCGATTTCGGCGCGATTAAAAGCGTCGAGGTTACTAATATCTCCGAAACGAGCTGGTTTGACAACTCGATGCTGATGGGAGATATTAAAGGCGCAGGCGGACTGCTAGTCAATCAATATCTATTTAACTGGCCTCCGTTCGGTAACGGCAAAGGGCTTGCTAAAGGTAGCTACGAAGAGGGAATTTCGCAAATCAAGCATCTTCTACCCGATAAGATCGATGAGGCGTGGGAGGCAACCAAAAAACTTTCCGTAAATCCCGATAACGCGGGCGGCTACTCTGCTCTCATAGAGATAGAGCGTCTAAACGGCGAAAAGAAAAAATATCTGCTTGATTGCGGCTGGTCCTACAAATGGATGCACGAGTGTTTTAAGCGGGAGGGGATCGATAAGATGCTGCAAAGCGGCGAAATAGACACCCTCATAATGTCGCACGAGCACTACGATCACTTTTGGGCGCTACCTGTCGTTTTAAAGTATAAGCCCGACATCAGGATCATAATCCACGAAGGCTTTTACCCGGAGGGCAGACAATATATCAAAGATTCAGGCCATAAAGGCGAGCTTGTAGTGTTTAAAAAGGGTAGAAACGAGATTGAGCCTGGAATGTGTACGTTTTGCTACGACTGCCCTATCATTACGAGAGTTTTTGGCGAACAGTCGATATTCGTAAACGTCAAAGACAAAGGTCTTGTGAGTATCACGGGCTGCTGCCATCAGGGTATCATTACCTTCTCGGACTCCGCGCACAAGGAGCTCAAGTACGATAACGATCAGCTCTACGGGCTTTACGGCGGACTTCATATCTCGCCGTTTGACGACTGGGATCCAAAATACGACGATCTGGTTATCGGACTGAAAAGATGGAACTACCAGGTCATGGCGTGCAACCACTGCACGGGTCTTCTGACCGTGCAAAAATTCGTCCGCGAGGGCTATCCGATCGTAAAGGGCACGGCTAGATTTAGAACCAAAACGTCCGATTATCTCGGCAACGGCGATAAGGTTAAATTTGGATAGAAGCATGGAATTTCAAGATATTTTCCCTTTGAAATTTAAATACTCGTTTGAGGATTACAGGTCGCTTATGAGATGTATATTGATGAAATCTCTTTACGATAGCGACGTAAAATCCTCAAGCAGGTATCAGGGGATGTATAAGGGGAACTATTTTAATGAATGCTGGAGCATAAAATTCGGCTTTTACGGCGGAATTTACGGCATCGTTTTGCGAGAGGTGGAAGAGAGCGCAGGCGTATTTGAGCTTTATTATTTCCCCTCCGCAAACGACGAACTACTCGGTAACGTCTCTCTTTTTGAAGCCGTTTTGGCCGGAGAGCCGGAGTTTTTGACGAAAGTGCGAAATTTCTCCGCGCACGAGGAGCTTTTAAATAATTTCTGCGTCGCTACGATCTACATAAAGCCGCAAGAGCGGGGCATAGCGCTATCTTTTAAAACGAAGCTCAGAGATAGATCGTACGCAAAGGACGGTGTGCGCATAGAGGGCAAGCAGATCATCGCAAAAGAGGGGCTCGATAAAAATTTCCCCTGCTTTAGGGTATCGCTTGCGTTTATGAACTTTTTGCATATCGCGCTTTGTAAAATTTACGAGCCGCGCTACGAAAGCTTTGAAATTTACAAAAAAGCGGCGCACGCCGTGATCTACGACAAAGACCGCAATTTAGAAAGCAAAGAAGATCCGCTCTGCGGCGAAATTTTTGTAAATTTAATCTACGGCGCAGAGGGCGCGAGCGACGGGCGCTTTAAATTTAACGATAAATCCTTTAAGAAGCTGCCAGGCTCGGCGCCTTTGTTTAAATTTTTGCTGCGCTTAGCCAAGGAGGATAAAAAGCAAATTTTTATGCAAGGCGACGAGCGGCCGAATTTCTTCATCATCACCGGCTATCTAGGCTCTGGCAAGACGAAATTTATACAAAATTTCATCGAGCACGAAACGGCGCAAAATAGATTTACCGGCATCATCCAAAACGAGATCGGCAAGATCGGTCTCGACGGCGCGCTGCTGGACGCCAAATACGCGCTCGTAGAGATCGACGAGGGGTGCGTTTGCTGCTCAATGGCAGGGCAGATTAAGCTCGCAATTTCGCAGCTTAAGCCCAAAAAGCCTGACAGCATCGTGCTTGAAACCACGGGCGTCGCCAATCCTTTCAATATCTTAAGCGAGCTAAACGAGATAAAAGACGAGGTCAATTTATGCGCCATCGTCACCGTCATCGATGGGGCGAATTTTTTAAAAGAGCGCGGCAGATCAAAGATAATGCTCGAGCAGATCAAAGCCGCCGACGTCATAGTGCTCAATAAAATCGATCTGATCTCGAACGAGCAGAAGGAGCGGATACGACAAGCTTTGATCCAAAACAACCGCTGCGCCGAGATCTTCGAGACGGTGGGCGCCGAGCTAAATCCAAACTATCTGCTCTACCGCCAGAGCGACACCTCCTATATGGCGTCCGTCCTGCTCGAGGGCAAGATGCATGCGACGCACGAAGACGAGGGGATAGTCTCGTTTAAAAAAGACCTTCCAGAGGGCATCGATAGGCAAAATTTCATCAAATTTATGAGGGATATGTCGGAAAATTTTTACCGCATAAAGGGGCTTGCAAGCTTCAAAGGCGACGAGGCGCAATACGTCGTGCAGTT
>ERZ773035.2388-NODE-2388-length-12301-cov-3.216234_pt1 | contig 12301 bp, 20 predicted proteins | sample MGYA00511487_ERZ773035 | MGnify/ENA primary metagenome ERZ773035 (study PRJEB29015, sample SAMEA2737985) | human oral metagenome | biome: human oral; feature: human-associated habitat; material: dental | place: China | collected 2024 ...
ATATTTGGCTCGCCGTAAAATTCAACAAGCCTCTTTAGTGTGGAGTATCGCATCTCTTTCAGCCTCCTCTCGTAGTTTTTTTAATGTTTGTTTGTAAGTAGTTGTGTAGCTTAAGACCGCCTCATTGCTCATTTCAGCTTCAACGCATAACACATAGACAAGCGCAGCGTAGGCGAAAAAATCTTTTTTGCAATGCTCAATAAGCAGATCAACTATTTCGCCACTATTTTCGCCAAGGGCATTTTTAAACGTGTAGCGGTGGAGGTTATATACGATTTTGATGTCGACTATTAAAAAGTCAAACTCTTGATTTAAATTTATATGTGCCACGTCGCTTTCGGCACGTGCTAGATCGTAGCTCAAACTCATTTTTAACTCCTTTTTATATTTAGATAGGCGATATTTTTTATCTCGCCGCCATTGCTGAAAACTATGCGAAAAAATCTAATTATCTTTTTCATTTTTGTAGCTCCTTGTATCTCTTTGGTACTTTTGGCAAATACGCAGCACGGTATATATGTCCTAAACCTGCACTTTGCCCTAGCTCTCTTTGCTCATAGCGCTCTTTCATCTCACAAAGTCCAGCATCAACTAAGTCAGCGTGAAGATTGTCAGTTTTGACTTTCACATCAAACGCAGCGTCACCTAAACGCTCATTTATTCTTGCTCTTTGTGAGCGAGTGACGTCTTTAAAGCTTACGTTGGCGTATTTTGTGCTTAACTTCTCGTAGTCTTTTTTGGCTTTGATAAGTGCTTTTAAGCTCTCTAAAGCTTGCTCTAGATCATTAATGTTTTGCATGGCTGCTCCTTTTTCTAATAGAAACCTTGCTCGCCACCGCCGACTGAAAGATGTTAAAAATTAATTTAGCTTGCAAAAGCAACTTTAAAGGAAAATTTTTTATATAAAAAATGTTAGCAGGCTTTCACCTACCCCAAGAAAGCAAGGCTTTTATTAGAAAAAGTGGTGTTTTTCGTTTTATTAATAACCCTGTGAAAAACTATCCTAAATCAGGGCTAATACCGAATAGCGACGTTTCGGCTCGCTATATCCGCTTCAGATTGAAACGTGATTGACCTGCAAAACTCGCAGGAGGCTCACTCTGTCAGCTTACGCTTGAAGCCTACAAAACGTTTTTTTTGTTTTGATGAGAGAAGTATAGTATAACTATCCTTAAATTTATATAAAATAGAATAGTATAACTATACTTTTTAAAAATATATTTTGTGGTATAATTTTTGTTAAATTTTTAGGGGAGGGTTTTATGAAAAGGACATTATTTGTAATCTTAGCAGTTTGCCTATTGAGCCCTATGGGAAGCTTCGCCTACGGCAAAAGTGTAGGCGGGGATCATAAAAGAAACGGGACTTATGTTAGATCCTACCATAGAACGAATAGAGATCATACGCAAACCAATAATTACTCATCAAAAGGCAACTATAATCCATACACCGGTAAGAAAGGCACTAAAAGGCCTAAGTGGTAAAATTTAGGATTTAAATATGAAAAATATCGCTTTTATATGCCTTGTTGGGCTTTTGTTTTCAGGGTGTGTGTTTAATCCAAACAATAGGGATGTGGCCTTCATTGATAACAAGGCTTATTATATCCCGGTAGAGACAAAGCAGTTTATAGTAACGGACGACATAATACAAAATCTTAATAGTGTCGGGGTAGATTGTGAAGTCGGGGATCTGATGTGGGTGTCCAAGTATGACATTGATGAGCTGATACGATCAGAAAACGAGGATCTACTAAGAAAATATTTTTATGATAATTTAGCTGGTTGTTCTCATCCTATGACGCAACAAGAACTGGAGTATTATATTCAAGCAATGCAGCGTAATAATCAGGTCGGGTATGGCGTATTAGACGCTATGCAAAGTTGGGCCAATGGATTTAACCAAAGTGCAGCCCAACAAAACGATTACGCTAATCAGTTAAGAGGGATGAATTATAATTCGGCTCGCAGGATGGAGCAAAACCATCAAGGATATTATTTTCAGCCACAATCACTATATTAAAATTTATCGCCCTTTTCTCCACACCCACGGCGGAGTAGGATTACTACTCTGCCAAAGCCCTCGCTTATTTTCACGCGCTAAGCTTTCTTGATTTACATATATTCTCGAGTATTTTACATAAGCCCAAGCGTAGCCATTTAGCACCATTTGAGCGTTTATATCCTGCCCTTTGAAATGGATAATGCCTAGCGTGCGTTTGTATCTATCTTTGCCCTTTGGCTCTACTTCTACCATTTGCCCTGCGATCAGGCTAGCTAAAAATTGTTTTGATTTTTGTCCGTAGTCTTGCTTTTTTTCTGGTGCATCTATGCCGTATAGTCTGACCTTTGTTTGCTCTTTGTTTTGTAGTATTGTGATAGTGTCGCCGTCAGATATTTTTATGACTTTGGCTGAAAATGCAAAAAGAGATAGCGGTAAGAGCAAGATAAGTGTTAAAATTTTCATTTTCATTTTTTTGCAGCCTTTAAATAATTAATGCCAAAATAATATCAAAAATTACATTTTAATTAATTTTGAATTGCTATAATTATGCATAGATAACTCGTGAAGGGTAAAAACTGTGGTCTTGATAACAAGGTAGGCGTTGAGCTTAGTATTCCGCATGTTCCTGGGGTTATCTATCTTTTTTAATTTAGTTTTACGCAATCATTTACTCTTTTTTTGTTAGAATTACAAATAGAGAGTGCAATGCCTCGCTGACTACCTGGGCGGACTATCCTAGATGATAATGGGCTAATAGGCAAGGGGTGGGGCGGGGCTACGATCCGTCTTTGTATGTTATGTTAAGCAATTATATCTTCTTTAGGAATTCTTTTATTGCGTTTGAGGCTACTCCTCTATTAAACTCTATATCTTCAACGCTTGCTTTTGCAAATATATTGCCGACACAATCCTCAATAGTCTCTTGTAGTATTGAAAGTAAATCTCTTTGTTCTTTTGTTAAAAATTTTAGTTTATCTTTTTCATTTATCTGGTATAGCATTAAGTCGTGTATAGTTTCGATAAATAATATTCTGTTTTTATCTTCTAGTCCGCCATCCATCATAAGAATTGTTCGTTTTAGTTCTTTCATGTTTTTCACAAGACAGGCTATAAATTTATCGCCTATTTTTTCCGAGGAGTAGTATTGCCTCCAGCTTATGTAGGTGCTTGCTACTGAAGCTATGAGGGCAAAAAAGGATATTATAATAGCAATAATGTCCATTACTTGCCAGCCCTCTTAAGCGCTTCTTGAACCCTAAATAACATCTCATTATAGGTTACTTCACCTTTTTGCGTGCTTTTATCAAAATCAATTATTTCATTAAATTTATCAATACCGTATTCTACGGCAATATTTCCAAAAGCCTCGCTTAAAAAAGACGATCCAAGGTTGCTTTCTATTCCTCTTACGTCTATTATTATTTTTTGTCCATTTTCAAAAATCTTCCTGAGGACTTCTTCTCTAAATTTCTCACCTGATACTCCTGGTGTCATACTTTCAAGTCTTAGTCCAGGATTTGGGGTAAATTCTTTAGCAAAATCATATATTATGGCTTCTTTTTCCATGGTTTTTTCCTTATAATTTAATTCTCCATTTTATAAACATGCCGTCAATCTCTTCTTTTAATTTGGTTTTAGATGTTTCTTCTTGTTTTGTATCATTATTATAACGAAATTTGTATTTACCTTTATTGGAAACTATAACAAGTTCACAATTGTATCCACAAGTTTTAGCAAAATTTTTAAAACGTTTTAGGCCTTTGCCTCTATCGCGCTCTTTGTAGTTTTTATATTTTGATAAATCACCACTAACAGCTAGTTCTATTAAGTCTGCATCATTCATCACATTATCTTTAATTTGATCAAAGAAGCGAATTTCCGCTTCTTCACCAAGATTGTTTTTCATAGATTCTCTTATTCCAACACCATAATCATAAAAAACCAAATCTAGGCATCTTTCGTTTTTATCGTAGTGTCCACATACCCACCATCTTTTGGTGGTTTTGCCAAATTCATTAAAATTGTTTGGGTAGGCGTGTTCCAAAGAGTTACCCATTGCCTCTTTTATTATATCGTCAAATTGATATACTTTTTCATAGTCACCTTGAAAAAAATTTGTCTCTTTATCTATAAAAACTCTTAATTTATTTAGCAGTTCAGGCTTCCAGACATCAGAGGAATGGATCTCTAAAAAACATAAGCCTTTTATCCCATGGTCACATATTTTATATGGGAGATGGTTGATGCCAAAGTAGGTCCAATATCCTATCTTAAAAAATAAGTACTTAATTTTTTCATTATTTTTATTAAGCCCTAGTTTTTTATTGTATTTTAGTCTCGCATTAATAACTTTACTTATTTTACTAATTTGTCCCACTAAATACAAAAGCCCACCAATGGAAACAAGTTTTATATTACTATGATCAAGTTTTACAGTCGGGGTAAGACCTTTTTTAAAAGCATTAATACAATTATCTATCTGATGTCTAATATCTAGTATGCTTTGTATGTTATCAGCAAAATCTATTTGGGCAGGCAATATAATATTACCGCTTTCTTTAAATTTGTTCTTATTACTATGAGCTACCCTCTGTTTTCTTAGTTCATATTTTTTAATTTTTAAGAATAGTCGTCCTTGTGTAAAACCACTCCCTCTTTTGCTTTTTTTATATAGATTTAACCATAGCTCTCTAGATTTTTTTCTTTTTTGTTTGTGTGTCACGTTTTTGCCTCTTTTTTTGTTTTTTTGTGTAGTGACTTTATTACTTTATCCCATAATCCTCAAACGTTAGCCCTTTATATACTTCGCAATGGACTTTTATTATATTCTCTTGGAGTTTATGGCATAACAACCAACAACACGCCCTAAAATTTCGACGTTTAACTCTTCCTCGATAATTATTGGCTCATAATCCTTATTATCACTTATTAACGCCAATGTAGGACGTTTTTTTATTCTTTTTATAAAAATTTCGTTTTCATATTTGCAAACATAAATAGCGCCCTCTATTTGGTTTATATCATCACAAAAAACAACCAAGTCGCTTTCTTTAATAGTTGGCTCCATTGAGTTACCGAAACAAGGAACAATGCCTAGTTTTGCGTGCGGGCTAACATTAAACATAATTTTTAAATCGTTTGGGTTAAAAGGTAGCAATTCAGGTTCGCCAAAATCGTCGTTTTCAGCGCCACGACCTGCAGAAACTACTCCGTCTTTGTAAAACGGAACATAGACGGTATCGCTATTGTTTTTTCCATCTTTGGCTTCTTTATCTGGTGGGACGATCTGAAATAAGTCTTGTAAAATTAAGTCATTTGTTGGAATGCCTAATAGCTCGCACATTGCTTGTGCTTTTTCTATTTCGGGCTTGTTTTTGTCGTCTTTAAACCAAAATTTTATACCGCTTTCTGATATTTCATACCCGGCTTTTGTAAGTATCTCTGCTAATTTTGCATAAGATATTTTCTTTTCCTTTAGAACTTTTTTTAATAGTGGTTTATTGAGTTTGTATTCCATGCTATCCTCCAAAGTAAAATGTATAGTAATTATATCCTTTTTTTAAAATAATTTAATATAGCAATACTATACTATTAATAACTTTTTAAGAATAGTATAGCTATACTTTCATTATGACAACTAAAGAATTTACACAAATATTAAGAAAACATTACGACAAAGAAGTTTCTGTCAAGGGAGTAAGGTATGGCTATTTTAGCCCTAAGAGAGAAAAAGCAACAGCTATGTATGTCGAGGATGGCATAGAACCGACTTTTTGGGAGGAAGTAAAAAACGGCTGGGATAAAACTCAAAGGCTAAAAGAAAAATCTCAAAAGGCTAAAAAATGATCGAAATTTTAAAGACTAGCATAACGCTCTTTTCGGTAGAAAAGCAGTGGGGAGGAGGCTAAAAATGGCTAACTACAACCTTCTTTCTAATATTAAGCACTTATGGTCGCCCTTGCATTTGCCTTTTTTGAAAAAAGGACAATCGATGCGAGCTATCTTTGCATTTTTAAAAAGAACGCTTACATCGACTTTAAATTTAGTGTCGTTTTTGTCTTCTAGGACACAAGTGAATTCTTTTTCAGTCCAAAAAGGTTTAGTACCAAAATGTCTATTTATCAAAACACCAAAAACAACACCTGATAAAAAAATAGAGGTAATAATAAGAACAATGGACAAGAGAGTAAAGCCATTAAGGATAAGCACTTTAAGGAGTGTATCTAGTGTTTCAAACATCAATAATCCTTTTGGGGATTATAACAACAAAAATATTAAGGAGATCAAAAAATGAGTGAAGATCAAAAAATAGACTACGAAGCGCAGGCTAAGCATTTCGATAAGGCTTTTAGAAAAATAAGCAAAAAGCTAAGAGAATTTGAGCGAGACGACCAAACTAAGATGATAAAGCTCATACGGAAAGGATAGCGTAATGAATACTCCATTATATCTTTTAGTGGCTCTTTGTGTTATGGCGATACTCGACGCAGTTTATCAAACTTGGAAAGGGCTAAGATGAGTAAAGCGTATTATTGGCTAAAGCTAAAAAAAGATTTTTTCGACGATCCTAAAATTTTAAAAATAAGGAGCGTAGCTGGTGGAGATACTTACACCTGCATCTATCTTAAGCTTTTATTAAAAAGCCTAGATAATGACGGTGTTATATTTTTTGATGGTATAGAGCCGACGATAGAAGCCGAGATTGCACTAAAAATAAGGGAGCAAGAGATAAATGTCAAAGCCGCTATGGCCATCTTTGAGAGTTTGGGATTATTACAAAAAGGCGAAGGCGAAGATGTGAGACTCCCCGAAGCAGCAAGCCTAAGTGGCAAAGAATGCGACAGCGCAAAGAGAGTTAGGGAATTTAGAGCTAAACAAAAAGAGGTTAAAGCGTTACATTGTAACGGCGCAGTAACGAGCGGTAACGAAAACGTAACCCTAGAGAAAGAGTTAGAGTTAGAGATAGAGACAGAAGAAGCTAACGCTTCTACGTGTGCGCGTGCGTGCGAGGACGAGAAAAAACCAGCTAAACGATTTCAAAAACCAACGATAGATGAACTAACCGCCTATAAGCAAAAAGCAAATTTAGCCCTAGTCGATTGTGAAGCCTTTTATGACTTCTACGAAAGCAAAGGGTGGGTAATTGGCAAAAATCCGATGAAAGACTGGCAAGCCGCTATGAGAAATTGGGATCGCACAGAAAGAGAGCGAGGAGGCAAGTGTAAAAACACACCAGCTAATACCAGCCTAGCCGTAAGAGAAACAATGGTGGCAGGTGAAATGGACGATGCATACTTTGAGAGAGTGGCGAACGAAATAATCAGCGGAGAAAGGAAAATGGCGCTATGAGCGAGAGAGAACAAATCATTTGCGAATTATTTGGCGATAGCAGGGGATTTTTAACACCTGCGAGGCTAGCTAAATACTCTTTGCTTTTAAAAAACGTGGCTACAAGCGAGCTAATTAATTTTTCAGTCTTTGCTGAGAAATACCGCAAAGAGTATCAAAACACAGACGCGTTACTTTTTCGTGCGACGATGGAGTGGAGCAAGATCGTGTTTTTAAAAATGCGAGAAAAGGGGCTTAGATTTTTTAACGACGTAGATACACTAGCGGCGTTTTGCAAAGAAATTTACAGAGGCACAAGGCTTTGCAATGGTGGAACTGGTAGTGGCTTTTTAGAAAGCACGATAATTTCAGTTGATACAAACGGCGTATTAAGAAATGAGTGTGTATTAGAAAACGGCGTATTTCAACGCCTAACAAGCGACGAAGAAACACACTTGTTTGAATATCTGCTAGAGCACCAAGAAAAAATAGGCGTAGTGCAAATCAAGACAAGAGAAAGCGAAGTAAAACAAGCCCAGCTAGCGGCAAATAACGCAAATTTACTCCCAGCTGACCCAGACGCGCCGATAAAAATGAGCGATGAGGCAAGAGCAAGACTAAGGCTTGGGCTATCTGCCATTGCGATTAATATCGCAAAGAGAGCGTGAGATGAAAGCCATATATATCACAATCACCGAAAGCGGAGCTAGCATAATCGCAAAGGTAGCAGACGAAAACAAAAAGATACTTGATAATTTTGAGATAAGCCGTAAAGACGCAAGCGGTGTGCTTGAAATAATGAGAAAGTGGAACGAGAAGCACAAGGACGATGACACAAAGGGGCTATTTTGAGATTAACAAGAAGCGAAAATAGAGCCTACCAGCTAAGACTACTTGAAGCATATCCACTTTGTCAAATATGTGAGAAACAACAAAGCATAGAGTGCCACCATGTAAGATACGGCAGATTTGGAGCAGATAAGGACGATAGTAAGCAAATAGCCGTTTGTAGGGAGTGCCATCAATGGTGCCACGCACACAAACACGAAAGCATAGAAAAATACGAGGAGGTAGCTGATGAAAATTGGCAACGTTTCGGCGATTGTTAAAAGCAAATATGGCAACAAAAAAACCAAAGGCTTTGATAGTGCCAAAGAGTGGCACAGAAACCAAGAATTAGAAGCCTTACAGCGAGTAGGTGAGATAAGCGAATTAAAAAGACAAGTGCCGTTTGTGCTAATGCCTAGCTACACCATAGCAGACGAAACAACAAGGCAAGGCTTTAGAACCGTGCGCGAGATCAGATACATAGCAGATTTTACCTATCGTCTTAAAGATGGCACCCGCATCATTGAGGACGTAAAGGGAATGCAAACGGACGTTTTTAAAATAAAACGAAAACTGCTAGAGAGAAAAATAGCCCTTGGAGTGTTAGAGGGCGAGTTTAGGATTTATTGATGGCGAAGCTCACAGAGGCAATAAAAGAGAAAATTTTAGCGGATTTTCATACTGGAGCATATACGGTTAGGCAGCTAGCGGATAAATACGACGTAAGCCATGTAACTATTGTAAAGATGACCAAGGGGCTAACACCTAAAAACAAGGAAAAAGTTACCACTTTAATTGCGGTAAAAACGGAGTTAGCGGAGCAAAGTTACCAAGAAGTTACCAGCGTTAATGAAGTGGTAAACGAAAAGACAAAGCATTTGATCTATTTTCAAAACGCAGCGCTTAGAAATCAAAAGAAAGCGGATGAGATGCTAGAGATGAGCGATAGGATAGCAGACGTTGAAGCCCATAGCAGGATCACGGCTAGAAACAAAGAGACTGTGCTAGGGCGTGAGGCTGATACTGTGATCAACAATGCAAACGTACAAAGCGAGCAAAAGATCATAATTGAGCGAAAGGAGCTAAAGGGTGAATAAAATCACTTGGACAGATATTGTCTTTTGTGTAGTTGTAAGCATTGCTATCGCGAGTGTAATCTGCGTTTGGCTCTTTATTGAGGCGATATTTGAAAAGGTGGCAGGGTGAGCGACATAAATTTAAGCCTAACCTATACGCCGTGGCAAAAAGAAGTCTTTTTTGAAAATACTGCACGCTTTACCACGATAGAGAAAGGGCGCCGTGTAGGATTTACCAAAGGCATCGCAAACGCTACAATCGAGTGGCTTTTAGAGGGTAAAAAAGTGCTTTGGGTAGATACTATCACATCAAACCTACAAAGATATTATGAACGCTATTTTTTGCCTGAGCTAAAAGCTCTACCAAAAGAGCTATATAAATTTCACGCTCAAGATAAAAAGCTAAGCATCGGCGAGGGCTACCTTGATATGAGAAGCGCAGAACGCCCAGAAAACATTGAGGGCTTTGGGTATGACATAGTGATCCTAAACGAAGCTGGCATTATCCTAAAGGACGCCTATCTTTGGGATAACGCCATAAGGGCAATGCTATTAGATAACCCAAAATCAAGAGCATTTATAGGCGGCGTGCCAAAAGGGAAAAACCGCTTTTATGACCTTGCCAAACGTGGAATGAGTGGCGAGAAAGACTGGGTAAATTTTCAAATATCAAGTTTTAATAATCCGCTACTAAAAAAAGAGCAGATAGATGAAATGGTGGCGGAGCTTGGCGGTATAGATAGCGACGTAGTACGACAAGAGATATACGGCGAGTTTCTAGATACTACCTCAAACGTGCTTTTTAATCTTGCCCTAATTGAAAACGCATTTAGCACGCAGATGCCAAATGAAAAAGTCAGCATTGTTTGGGGGCTAGACGTGGCACGTGAGGGTGACGATGAAAGCGTGCTTTGTATTAGGCAAGGTTACGGCGTCACAAATTTTTACACATTTAGGCTTGATAGTGTTACCGCCTTAGCAAGAGAGATTTTTGGCATATATGAGAGAAGCGAAGAGAAGCCAGACGCTATTTTTATTGATAGTGTTGGCGTTGGTGCTGGTGTGTTTGATACTCTAGTGGATTTTGGCTTGCGTGGGATAGTCAGAGAGGCAAAATTTTCATACAAGGCAACAAATGAGAAGCTTTACGCCAACAAGAGAGCGGAAGCATATTTTACACTCAAAGAGAAATTTAGGCTGCTTAGCATCGTGCCAAACGACAAGCTAAAAAAACAGCTTAGTACCATTAGTTTTTACTATGACAAGAAAGAGCGCTATTTGTTATTGCCAAAAGAGAATATCAAAAAAGAGTTTGGCTTTAGCCCTGACTTGGCGGACGCTTTAGCATTGACTTTTTTTGATCCACTACCAGCAAAGATTAACACAATCAACTACGATGACGGAGGCGTTTGGTGAAAGAGTGCCAAAATTGGGTAGATTTGGCAAAACAAATCGAGTATATTTTTGAGCGTATTGATGTAGAGCTAATTAGGAAAGTGGCAACGCTTGATGATGAGGCTTTGCGTCTTTGTTTTTGTGTGATGATTTGCGAGTGGCTAAAAGGGGCAAAATTTATCCCTACAAAGCAAGCAAGGGTAAAACTTGCAACGGCTCTAAAACAAAAAGGGCTTAGCAAAAAAAGAGTGAGCGAGCTAGCAAATGTCAGCACAAGAACAATTTATAGATTAGGACACGAAAATGACGAACGATGAAAGAATAAGCTACCTTGAGGAGTTAGTGCAAACAGCATACAATGGCTATGCGGAGTACAAACCATTTTTTGACAAGCTAAATGATGCGTATTTGCTTGTATTAGAAAGCGAGCAGTATAACAGCCTAAAAGAGAGAAACAAGAGCAAAAACTACATACCAAAGCTAAACTCAAAAGCAAAAAGGATATATGACGGCTTAACCGAAACATATTTTAACAATGACACATTTGCAAAGCTAGAACCTTATATAAACTCAACGCATGATGTGATCGACAAGTGGCAAGAGGCGCTAAATTTCTATTGCGACAAGATAAATTTGTATAAGATTTTTTCGCCTATCTTCTTAAAAGCTGCTTTCTCGGCAAGCTCGGTAGTAAAAGTGTTTTGGGGAAAAGATGAAGCAAAGATAGAGGAAGTAGATATAAATGACATCTATTTTGACCCTGATGCAAAAAACACGGACGACATCCGCTATATCGTGCACAGAATTTACCTTACAACAAACGACATAAAGAAGTTAATCAAAAATAAAACATTTAAACAAATCGATCTAAGCGAGAATAGACCTTATGAGAGAATTTGTCTAAATGAAATTTATGAGCTAAATGATGAAAAATGGAGCGTTAGCACGCTTTATAATAGTGAGCTATTAAGAGATAAAGTAGAACTAAAAGACGGCCAGCCATTTATTTTTGGCTATATGTTGCCACAAACAAAACGCAATACTGATCAAACGTTTGTTTGTGCTTATGGTGAGCCTGCTCTTGCTTCACTTTTGCCGTTGCAAGATGAACTAAACGCGATCAGAAATTCAATCACAGACGTAACAAGAAACCAAGCAACACCAAAGATTATTTTTAACCGAAGTGCAAGTATATCAAGGGCTGATTTAGAGCGCCCAAGTGGTGCGATTTTTACTGATAGCCCAGCAGACATCAAGATCGTACCGCCTGGCGACATCAACGCTTCAATGGCTACACTTCAAGTGATCGAACAAGAGATGAGCGAAGTAAGCGGAGTAAGCCCTCAACAAAACGGAGCACCAACAACTAGGCAAGAAACAGCGACAATGGCGTCAATTATGGCAAATGAGGGGAGCGTAAGGCTTCAAGGGTATATAAGAACCTACAATGAGACCTTTTTTGAGCCTATTTTTGAACGCCTTGCATTTTTAGTTTGGAAATATGGTGACCCGCTATTTTTTGCAGGGTTTAATCGTGGTGAAGTGCCGAGTTTTAATATAAACCTAAACACTGGCATAGGCGCACTAAACAAAGAGGTGCAAAAGAAAAGTCTAATGGACGCTAGCCAAGTAATAGCAGCTCAATTTGGTATGTGCTTACAACTGCAAGA
>ERZ773035.2391-NODE-2391-length-12290-cov-28.075848_pt1 | contig 12290 bp, 17 predicted proteins | sample MGYA00511487_ERZ773035 | MGnify/ENA primary metagenome ERZ773035 (study PRJEB29015, sample SAMEA2737985) | human oral metagenome | biome: human oral; feature: human-associated habitat; material: dental | place: China | collected 2024 ...
GCAGTGGCGTTACCGCATCGGCGACTATCGCCTGATCTGTGTCATCGAGGACGATCGCCTTGTCATTCTTGCACTTGCCATCGGGCATCGGCGGGAAATATACTAACAGTATGTAGAGCGATGGTATGCGTTATACATTCGTACCGTCGCCCACTTCAGCTGAAATGATCGTCGTCGTAGCCCTCGTTCCAGTCATTCCAGTCGGCATAGAGATCCTCTGCGGGCGGCAGGTCATCCTCATGCGTATAGATATCCTCATCCTCGTACCGATCTTCCACAGGATAGTCCCATATATCGTCGGGATATTCGTCTGTTGGGATGGGAGGCTTCTCTGTATGCCCCTCCCCGTCCGTGTGCGGAAATATACCTGCGGCACTGACATCGGGGACGATGAGACCGAAAAACTTTGCCGCGATGTATGTGCCAAACACAGCGATCAGCAGCTTTTTCCACCATGCAAGCGGCTTCGTTGGCGGTATTTCTTTTTGTTTTTGAACTGTCTTTTGTGCAGGCATTGCATTCTCTCTTTCGTTTTTGATTGTGGAAAGATTGTAGGATACACTAATTATTCAACATCGATTGTACGTATCCTGCCTTGTTTATGAGGTGGAGGCAGGGGCTTCGTACAGTGTCTTGTCAAATCCAGTTTTTCACGGTACAATTTTTGGCAGTATCCTTCATACAAGAAAATGACAAATACGATATTAAGGAAGCACTGATAAATTCAGCACCGCCATCTTAGCACATCTTTTTTGTCCGCACTTCGTCGGCAAATCCTCCACAGAGCACCGCTCTGCGTCCGGTTTGCCTCCTAGTTCGGACGAAAAATCGGTGCTAATCTGACGGGCTTCATTTTATCAGTGATTCCTTAATTTTAAGAAATGATATGCTGGATGCAAGCAAGGAAAAGTAGAATACATGAAGACCTATAGGGATGAAGTTCATTGGATTGCTGTTTCCGACAAATGTTTGTATGAAAAAATTAAGGGAGCGGATGGATATGTTATTGATGGGAGAGGCATTTGTCGAATATTTATGGAAACACGATGTGTTTCAAGAGAAAGACATTATCGGGAAGAATTGCCTTGTTGTCGGTGGCTCGTACATTTCAGGGGGGAACTATGCACCTCTGCTAAATAAGCGATTGCTCCACTTAGGTGCGGCACGATGTGATAATGTCATGCTGTTTGACCCCTATTTTCAGGACTCTTTTTGCGATCTTACCGATACGGAGGAGGCAATCGGTGTGCTTCGCTATGACTTAATTATCGTTCTTAGTGGAATGGAGAAGACTCGAAATATTCGTGAAGGTGTTCGACAGCTGCAAGAGGTATGTCATGTGGGTGGAAAGATTTTTGTGACAGCAAGGACGCCACATGATATTTCGGCGCGGAGAGAATTACACACCTATGAGGATATATGGCGTTATGATCTAGAGTCACTGGAGGCCTTGTTTCATAATTGCATTCCAGAGAAGACTGCTGTTGATGAAGGCAATGGCCTCGTTGCTGTGATGTTTGTACGAGGCGAGTCGATAGATACCGTTTCGTCAGTCACCTTGTTTAATACGAAGCGTGGGGAGCACGTCACCATTGACGATGAATTGCCGCGAGGATATTTTGATGGCCTTTCAATGCTTGATGCCATTGGTCTGAAATATCGCACGGACAAGTGCAGTATGGAGCATAACTATCTTAATAAATATGCTTTTTTTCTGGAAAAATTTCGATTGCAGCCGACACGACTTCTTGAACTCGGTATATTCAATGGTGCGAGCTTGCGTATGTGGCAGGAATATTTTCCATATGCAGAGATTTATGGTGTTGACATTGCAGATCGTTGCAGTCAGTATGCAGATGAGCGTATTCATATTATCCAAGTGGATCTTTCCGATCCGGAACGGGTTGCAAAACTCAAGGAAATTCGGCCGCAGATCATCATCGACGATGCCTCGCATATTGTGAGCCACCAGCTCCTTGCTCTGTTTACGCTCTTTGACGTGCTGCCGAGCGGTGGTGTCTATATTCTGGAGGATTTGGAGACCTCTTTGAATCCGGAGCAGTTTAAAGCAGCATATCGCGACAGTCCCATGGATGCCTACGAGGTCTGTGCGCGCATTGCACACATTGCGGCACGCAAAGTGCCCGATGACGACAGTCTATACGCCGAGCACATCAACCACATCGGCATGGCGGCGGAGCTCGTCTCGATCATGAAGGGCTGCGTCATATTCATCAAGCGCTGACGTGGGCTTCCTCGAAGTGTTGGGGGCATATGCGGAGGTTTTTGATTGATTTTTACATGAGAATTGGATTATAATGTACGTAAAATGAGTCAGAAGTACTGTGAGGGATCGCGGTGGCTGCAATGATCGATGCGAAACCGGAATACCGCGGGGAGGCAAAGGTCTGGGAGGCTTTGGAGCGACTCCTTCCGCATGGCATTATGGCGTACAACAACCGCGAGATCAACGGGCGGGAGTACGATTTCTGCCTACTGATCGAGGATATGGGCGTCCTCATGATCGAGGTCAAAGGCTGGCACGCGGATAAAATTACGGTGCGCGGCGTCGACGAGATCGTGGTCGAGGGCTATGAGAAGCCGCAGCGTTCGCCGAAGAAGTAGGCGCGTGCGTACCGTTTCACACTGCTCAATAGGATCGCAGAGGAATACAGCCGCAGTCCCTGCGTCTTTGATATGGTCTGCTATCCGTTTATCAGCGCGGAGGAGTATCGGAATACGCGGCTGGATACGGTGTCGGAGGAGCCATTTACGATCTGTCGGGAGGACTTGGAGCGTGCGGATGCGCTGCTGGGGAAAATACGGCGCGCCTACGATGCTCTGCACTATATCCCGCACGATGCGCTGACCCCCGATCTGATCGTGCGTCTGCGGCAGGCGTGGGAGCCTGCCTATGAGCCGCCCGTGCAGGAAATGGCGGGTACGGCGCATCCCTACTCCATCCTCTCGGTGCATCCGAACGAAGTCACGCAGGCGGAGATTGAGCGGATGGTCGCCCCGTATTTTGCGGGCACGAAGCGCGTCGTATTTCTGGGCGATCAGGAGAGCTATGCGCGCGCAGTCGAGGCGTTTCGCCGTGCATTCGCGCAGCGCAATATCGAGCCGCTTGTGCATGGCTTGCAGATCGGACATCGCAGCGGTCTCGTCGTGGGCGGGCGCTCCTTCCGCAGTTTTCATCTCGAGGTCTATCTGATCGACCACCTGGATGAGATCACAGCATCTGCCGTCTCCTATGAGGAGGGGGGGCGGAGCGTTTGCTGCTCGAGCGCCTGTCCGCATCGTCGGACTTCAACGATCAGCAGTATCTGGTCGAGCATGCACCATCGGATCGCAATGTTCTCGTTGCAGCAGGGGCGGGCACGGGCAAGACCTTCTCCATGGTCTCCCGCGTCGCGTTTCTGTGCAGTAAAAAGGTGGATGCCGTCGCGCATTTGGAAGAGGAGATCGCGATGGTCACCTTTACGAATGACGCGGTGAATAATATGAAGTCCCGCCTCAAGCAGATGTTTGTCAACTATTTCATCCTGACGAATCAGCCGCGCTATCTGAAATTCGTGGAGGATGTGGATCGCGCACACATCTCAACGATTCATCGCTTTGCGCTCGAGATTCTGCGCAGCGCACCGCTCTATACGGGGCTTGGCACGAATTTTCGGATCGGATCGAATGAATATCTGCGCGGAAAACTATACGATGCATATTTGGGGGGATTTTCTTGCGCGCGCAGAGCAGGAAAATCCCAATTTTATGCATGAGATTCCCGTCCCCGCCTACGAACTTAAGAGAAAGCTCATGACGATCGCCGACCGCCTCCTGACGAAGAACGTCCTGCTGCGCGAGATCAAACGCGCACAGATGGGCGTGGAGGTCAACGGCGTTCTGCCTTTCAACGATCTGATCGAGCAGGTCATGCTGCCTGCCGAGGAGGCATATGCGACGTCGATGCACGACGCGAACGAGATCGACCTGATGGAGTGCATCATCCTACTGAATCAGGTGCTGCGGCAGATTTCCGGCACTCTTGCGTCGCTGCGGCTCAGATACCTGTTCGTGGATGAGTTCCAGGATACGGACGACGTGCAGATTCAGACGTTTCAGCTGCTGCAAAAGGCGATGAATGCAGATTGCAGATTCTTTGTCGTCGGCGATTTGAAACAGAGCATCTACCGATTCCGCGGCGCGCGCCTCAGCGCGTTCGATCAGCTGCGGAAGGGGAGCCTTTTCGAGTGGGCTGATCCCTACTACCTGACGATCAACTATCGGACGGATCACCGTCTGCTCGATGCTTTTCATGCGGTGTTCGAGGGCATGGGGCAGACGGGCTGTCTGCCCTACGAGGCAAAGGCTGACCGCCTCACGGGACGCGTTGCGGTAGGTACGGCGGGGGAGGAGCTATTTCTCTCCGTTCCCGTCCACGCAAAGGATGAGGAGCATTTTTTTCGTGCTGTGATCGACGTGCTGCGTCAGCAGGAGGCGCGGATCGCAGGGATGATGCGCGCGCATGAGGAGAAGGGGCTGCCGCCGCTCGGCAGGGCAGAGCGAACGATCGCTGTGCTCGTGCGGACGAACTGGCAGGCGGAGCGGCTGATCCTGGCGGCGAAGCAGGACGGCATTGTGCTGCACACGAAGTCCGGTGGCGATCTGTACCAGCTTGAATCCACGCACGATCTCTACAAGCTCCTGCTCGCCCTGGGCAACTCCTCGAATCCCCTGCATCTCATCAACTTCATCGAGTCGAACTATACGGGACTACGGCCGGGCTACCATGTATATCGCGGCATGCGCACGGAGGACTGCGCTGCGGATTTGCAGCAGGACGTCCTGGATGAACAGGGACTCAGGGAGGAGTTTGCCGACATCATCCGTCGCGTGCTCGAGCGATTGGAGGAGGTCGAGCACATTGATGAATCGGCCTCGTTTGCCTGTCTCAAGGCGACCATGTCGATCTATCTCGTGCAGGAGACGAAGCCCGGCAAAAGCGCGCATTGGATTGTCCGCGACTTCGAGCAGATCGACGGCGATATCCTGCGCAGCGGGCAGGGGCGTGTGCGCGGTGAACCCGTCACCTACCATTTTGCCTGTCTCTCCGATGAGGATATGTGCGGGGGAAGGTCGCGCAAGTTTCCGTAGCCGCTCACAGATGCGTTCTTCGAGGTGGTGCAGGAGCCCGTGGACTGGAAATATCAGGTCTATGTCAAGGCGCGCAAGGAGTACAGGAACTACAAGCGCTATGCGCTGCTCTACGGGCTGCAGTTCAACCGCGCCCGCTTCCGTCTCAGCTATGTCAGGAGAAGCGGAGAGGCGGATGCAACGGAATACTATGCGACGCGCATGATACGCAAAAAGGAGCTCGGGGCGGCGTACAATGGAAAAAATTTGGATGCGGTGCTTGCGGCGCATGTCGACGCGCATACGAATATCGAGGATGAAGAATGATAATCAAGCGGCTGACGATTGATCGTTTCGGCGTGTACGCAGGGCAGAATCTCTTTGCATTTTCCAATCGCCGCCCGATCGTACTGATCGGGGGCATGAACGGGCACGGCAAGACGACCTTCCTCGCGGTGATTCTTCTGGCGCTCTACGGTGAGAATTCGGCGGCGTATCGCGAGAGCAGCTACAGGTTCTACCGCAGCTATCTGCGTGCCTATGTCAATCGGAACGATGGGAATACAAGCGCGGCCGTCGAGCTCTAGTTTCAGATGAACGAGAACGCGAATCATACATATCGCATCCGGCGCGCGTGGACTGCCGTCGCCAAAGGCTGTGATGAGACCGTCTCCGTTTGGGAAAACGGCACATACAGCGACTTTCTCACGAAGAATTGGGCGATGTTTGTGGAGACGATTCTCCCGTCCGCACTCGCGCGGTTTTTCTTTTTTGACGGCGAAAAGATTGCCGAATTGGCGACTGATGCGAACCATGCGCAGATGAAGGATGCGATCGGGGACGAGTACACACTGTGCTACGATGAGAAAACGAAGAGCACCGCGATTTTGAAAGGATATTTTCAGAAATATGCTGATGAAACAAGTGCGGCTGTCCAGTCAGGCGAAGGATCAGCTCGTGCGCCTCAAGACGAAGACGGGCATTAAGAATTAGAACACTCTCTGCCGCTGGGCGCTGACCTACTCGCTGGCGGAGCGGACGGTGCCGACGGATCGCACGATCGTGGCGGACAGCAATGTGGAGATGTCGTGACATACCTTCGGCGGGGAGTACTATGAGATCTACGAGGCGCTCATGCGCGCGTGGTGTCTGCGCATGGGACTGCCCACGGACGACGAGACCGTGACGAAGTATTTTCGGTTGAACCTCGAGCGAGGCATTGCACATCTCGCGGGCACGGGCTTCATTCGGAGCACGGAAGACCTGCTGGACCTGGCGGTGGAAAAGGCATGAGCCTCTATTTGGACTACAACGCCTCGGCGCCGATCGCGCTCGCTGCGCTGGATGCGATGATGGCGGTGTATCAGCATCGCATCGGGAACGCCGACAGTCGCACGCACATATACGGCGATCAGGCGCGTGCCGCCGTGGAGACCGCGCGCAAGCAGGCGGCGTCTCTCCTCGGCGTCAGCACCGCAGAGGTGTTCTTTACGAGTGGGGCAACGGAGAGCGACGACATCGCCATACAGGGGCTGACTGCGTGCGTTGCAATACAATATGCTCTCGTTCAGCGCGCATAAAATGCGCGGCTCGCAGGGGATCGGCGGACTTGTCCTGCGCAAGCGCAGCTATAAACTTCCGCCCGTTCAGGCGATCATGTGCGGTGGACAGCAGGAGCGCGGTCTGCGGCCGGGGATAATCCCTATGGCTCTTGCTGCGGGATGCGGGGCGGCGTGTGCGCTCGCCGAGACGAACTATGCGGAGGATGCGCGGAAGCTGAGAGAGATCGAGGCTCTTCTGCTCGGGCTCATCGGGGCATCGGGGCTGCGCCATACGATTCATGGAGATCCGCGCTGGCGCATGCCGAATACGCTGAGCCTCTGTCTGCACGGCATCTCCTCCGAGGCGCTGATGATCGCGACGAAGCAGTACTGTGCCGTCTCCAACGGCTCCGCCTGCACCTCGACGAACTACGCGCCGAGCTACGTCCTCACGGCGATGGGGCTGCCCGCCGATCAGATCGAAAGCACAATCCGCATCAGCTGGGGCGCGGACACGGATGCAGATCTGCTCAAGGCAGAGTTTTCAAAACTGCTGGATGCAGCGCGGGAACTCGCACAATAAAAGACGGAGCTGATTGGAAGGCACAACTTCCAATCAGCTCCGTCTTTTCTCGCTTCGCTCGCTCAGCGTCCGCGTGCGCAGCCGCAACCGCCACGTGCATATGTGCGGTCGCCGCGCTCCGACTGTGCGCGGTCACCGTAGCAGTATGTATCGCCGTTATCGTAGCAGTACGCCTTGTTCTCGCGCTGCGGTAGCTCGCATGCGCCGTCCTCGCAGCCATAGGCGATTGCCTGTGCACCTGTGGCGAGGATGAGCCCCGCAAATAGTCCTGCAATCATCTTTTTCATAACCATTTCCTCCCCAAATACAATGTTGTGTTTATTTCTATTCTATCATATTTGTCAATGCAAAGAAAATATAATTGACATATGACGGAAACTTTGCTAATATAATAACTGTCATATGACAGAAAAGGAGGAACTATGCCGCGACCAAAGAGATGTCGACGCATCGGCGCTTATCCGGATTTTTGGAGTTTTGCGCCGGAGGATGCGGAAGAGGAGACGGAGGAGTCCGTTATCCTCCAGCTGGATGAGCTCGAGACGATCCGTCAGATCGACTATGGGCGACAGACGCAGGAGGAATGTGCCGCCGCGATGGGCGTGTCCCGTGCGACGGTGACGAGCATCTACGAGGCGGCGCGCTACAAACTCGCGGAGGCAATCATCTGCGGGAAGCGCATCCGCATTGCGGGCGGCGCATATCGGATCGAACATCCGACAGTCCTCGGGATTCAGGATAAAGGAGAGCATACAATGAGAATCGCAGTACCTTATGAAAATGAGAAGATTGAGCAGCATTTCGGCAGAGCAAAACAGTTCAAGTTCTATGATGTCGAGGACGGTACAGTGCAGACGTCGGAAGTTGTGGACACGGTCGGTGAGGGGCATGGCGCACTCGCGAGCTTCCTCCACAACGCGAAAGCGGATGTTGTGATCTGCGGCGGCATCGGCGCAGGGGCGCAGACGGCACTTGCAGAGGCGGGCATTACGCTCGTATCCGGCGTGAAGGGCAGCGCGGATGAGGTCGTGCAGCAGCATCTCGCGGGAACGCTTGAGCGAAGCGCGGATGAGGGCAAGTGCACGCACCGCCACCAGCATCAGCACGGCAAGGATCATGCGCACGGGCATGGCTGCGGTCATGAGGGGCATGAAGGTCACGGCTGTGGACACGGCACACATGAGGGACATGAAGGTCATAAAGGGCATGGTCCTCACGGTGGTCATGGCTCTCATGGCGGACATGGTGGACATGGTGGACACGGTCCTCATGGTGGACACGGCGCACACTGAGCTTACACAATGGAAAGCACCGCTTCGGCGGTGCTTTTTTTTTGGAATAAACATAGTTAAAAATTATACATAATATAAAATAATGAAGAATATCACTATAAAATACAAAAATAAACCAGAATTGATTTCTGAAGAAAATATGAATAGGCATATTCTCAATAGCTTGATATAATTGAGAATATAGATGAGAACGAATATGTATACCTATAAGATTCCTGCATGAGAATAAAAACATGAATTTGATTCATAATTATTGTTTATGATTTTTGTAAAAACCTCTTGATTTTTTGAAAGGACTGTTATATTATATACATGAATCAAAGAGAAAAGATATTCACGTTGATATATAGGAGTGTATTCTTATGGGAAACGATATTGCAGTAATCTACTCCTCGCGTACGGGGAATACGAAAAAGGTCGCGGAGCGTCTGGCGGAGGCACTCGACGCATCCTGCCACAGTGTCAAGGATACGTCGGCAGTGCCCGAAGGTGCGACGCTCTGCATCGGCACATGGATTGACCGTGGGACGGCGGATGCTGCGGCGAAGAAGTACATTGAGAGTCTGCGCGGGCGGCGCGTCTTCATCTATGGCACGCTTGGCGCGGAGCCGGATTCGGAGCACTGTGCGAAGTGCATCGAAAATATCCGTGCACTCTTTGACCCGTCCAATGAGATTCTGGGCGCGATTCTCGTGCAGGGCGCGATCGACCCGATGCTCATCGAGATGTTCAAGAGTATGCCGAAGGACAACGTGCATGCGTTCACCGAAGAGAATGCGGTGCGCTATGCGGCGGCAGCAAGTCACCCGGATGAAAATGATTTCGCGCAAGTCATTGCAGCGGCAAAGGAGGCATTGGCATGAATACGTTTGAGACAAAACTCGCAGCACTCTCGGAGGAGGCACGCGGCTGGCTGCTCGGCACGAAGTCGGAGAACCCGCTCGGTTGCGCCTTTACGAAAAAGCGCGTCGTGCATCCCGGCGCGGGCGGCAAGCGCATGATCGGGGACAAGGCGGAGCAGGCGCAGATCTGGGCGGAGCTGATGGCGCAGACTCCCGACCCTGCCGATGAGCGTGCGGTCTACATTCACATCCCGTTCTGTGACAAGAAATGCAGCTACTGCGGCTTCTTCCAGAATTTCACGCGTGAGGAGGCGGTGCATCACTATGTCGACGTCCTCATCGACGAGATCGAGGCGGCGGCGGATACGCCGTATGTGACGGGGGCACCCTTTCAAGCGGTTTTCTTTGGCGGCGGCACACCGACGGCACTCGCTGATGCGGATCTCGCACGGCTTGTGCGTACGGTGCGCGAGCGTCTGCCGCTGACGAGCGACTGCGAGATCACGCTCGAGGGACGCATCCATGACCTCAGTGAGAGCAAGGTGGATGCTGCGATGCGCGCGGGCATCAACCGTTTCTCCCTCGGTGTGCAGTCCTTTGACACGCGTGTCCGTCAGTCGATCGGGCGCATCGACGACCGCGAGACTGTGATTGAGACGTTGCGCCGCATGGTGGAAAAGCAGGGCGCGGTCGTCATTGCAGACCTCATCTATGGGCTGCCCTATCAGTCGATGGAGGTCTGGGAGAACGACGTGCGTACGCAGTTCGAGCTCGGCATTGCGGGCGGCGACTTCTATCAGCTCAACGTCTTCCCGGGCAGCGAGCTCGCACGCCGCATCGATGCGGGGGATCTGCCGATGCTCCCGACAACGGAGGAGCAGGCAGAGTATTTTAGGCGCGGGCTTGAGATTGTCGCGGAGTATCCGATGGCGCGCCGCATCGACACGACGCATTGGACGACCGATCACCGCGAGCGCAGCATCTACAATACACTTGCCAAGCGCGGCAACGACGTTCTCGCGTTCGGTTCGGGAGCGGGCGGCTTCATCGGTCAGATGATGTGGCGCAACCACGGTGCGCTCGCACCGTATGAGAAGATGGTGGAGGAGGGGACGAAGCCGTTCCAGTTCATGGGCGAGCAGGCGGATGCGCATCGTATGCACAGCGAGATCGGCGATCAGATCGAGCACGGCTACCTGTATGCACCGTTCTTCGAGAAGAAGTACGGTGTCGATCTCCTCACCGAACTCGAGCCGCTCCTCGCCGCATGGGCGGAGAACGGGCTCATTACGCGCACGGCAACGGGATTCCGCTTGACGCTTGCGGGTGAGTTCTGGCACGACAACCTCATCCAGGCCTTCCTTGAGGCGTATGCTCTCACGCAGGAGGACGAGGTGAAGCTCCGCAAGGAGAATGTCGCCCTGCAGGACATGATTCCGAAGTCCGTGCGCTCCATGCTCGAGGCGATGTTTCCCGATGGGATGCCCCCGCAGATGGCGGCGGCACTCTCGGGCAAGCCAACCCCCGAGCTCGAGAACCATCCACATATGCAAATGCTGAAGAATCTCATCGAAAAGGAACGGGAGAAGGAGCGTGCCGCAGACCGTTCCGACCTCGACCTCAATACCGTCATGCGTACGCAGTCGCGTGAGCTTGGAAAAGCTGTGTAATATATTATAGATAAACAGCCCGTCAGGATGCGTTGGCATCTTGACGGGCTGTTCCTGTATGATGTTACTGCGGCGTAAAATAGCCGAATGCGGCGGGGATGCTGTACTTGTCCGCAAGCTCTTCGCGGCGCACCCAGAGGAGGGGCGCGGGCACACCGTCCATCTCCTCTGCCGCCATCAGCGGGGGCTCGTTTCGCTCTGTGACGGATACTGCCCAGCCTGTCAGATTCCACTCGATGTGGGTGAAGATGTGGCGTGCGGGCGGGAGCGGTGCGATGTCTGTCACGTGATAGCCCTCCGCTTCGAGATGCTCGCGCACGGCACGCTTCGAGAGTTTGCCGTCCAGATTCGGATATTCCCAGAGACCCGAGAGGAGCCCTTTCGCGGGTCTTTTTCGTATGGCAATCTGCCCGTTGCAGGAGAGGAGGAGGACGGTGCGCTGCTCCTTGCGGCGCGCCTTGAGTGCGGTCTTGACGGGATAGTTCTGCTCCGTGCCGTATTCATGCGCGAGGCAGAGGCGTGCGGCGGGGCAGGCGTGGCAGAGCGGCGTGCCGTTCGGGAGACAGATGGTCGCGCCGAGATCCATAAATGCCTCGTTGAGGAGACCCGCATCGCGTCCCATCGGATAGGAGGGCGCGAGCGCAGCTTCGAGTGCACGCTTCGTTGCATCCTTTGCGATGTCGATGGGATTCGCCGTGACGCGCGCAGCGACGCGCAAGAAGTTGCCGTCCACAGCGGGGCGCGGCGCGCCGTAGGCGAACGAGGCAATCGCGCTCGCTGTATAGCGGCCGATGCCGGGAAGGGTGAGCAGCGCGTCGAAGTCATTTGGCAGGACGCCGCCATGCTCTGCGACGATCACCTGCGCCGCGCGTTTGAGGTTGCGCGCGCGGCTGTAGTAGCCAAGCCCCTGCCAGAGCTTCATGAGCGCATCGTCATCCACGGCGGCGAGGTCGCGGATGCTCGGCAGTGCATCGAGGAATCGCAGATAGTAGGCGCGCACGACGGCAGCGCGTGTCTGTTGGAGCATGATCTCGGAGATCCAGACGTGATACGGCGTCGGTTCGTCGCGCCACGGCAGGTCGCGCACGTCGGGCGCGGATTTGCGCCACGCAAGCAGTGTATTGCAGAGGGCGGGAAAGATGGAGTCACCCGCCCACGGTAAAATTTTCATTAAAGAGCTCTCCTTTTCGTGTCGATTTTACTATGTCTGTGTGAAACATGGATGAAGAAGC
>ERZ773035.2394-NODE-2394-length-12282-cov-71.750143_pt1 | contig 12282 bp, 12 predicted proteins | sample MGYA00511487_ERZ773035 | MGnify/ENA primary metagenome ERZ773035 (study PRJEB29015, sample SAMEA2737985) | human oral metagenome | biome: human oral; feature: human-associated habitat; material: dental | place: China | collected 2024 ...
TCTTGAGGGCCAAACCGCTCCTCGGCTGCACAAAGCCGGCATATCCGTCAGGGATAGCAATCGCCAGCCCCGTCGAGATGAGTCGACGCTCAAAGGGCCTGAGTACGACGTCCTCGCTCGAACGCAGGTCAAGTCCGGCATCACCCGCATAGGCATAGCTCGGAAGCTCGATTGAGGGATCAAGGCGAACGATGGGTAAGGTGATGTGCTCTTGAGTCATGGTACCAAGCTCCGAAGCTCCTCGCTAAACTCATCGACGTCCTTGAAGTCGCGATAGACGGAGGCGAAGCGCACATAGGCCACCTTGTCGACATCGACGAGCCGCTGCAGCACCATCTTACCGAGATCCTGCGAATCGACCTCGGTCAAGCCGTCATCCCTGAGCGTAGAGACTATCTCGTCGATGAGCTCTTCGAGCATCTTCACGCTCACATCGCGCTTGACGGTCGCGGCGACAAGCCCGCGCATGATCTTGGAGCGATCGAAAGCCTCCTTATGCCCATCCTTCTTGATGACCATGAGAGGCATCTCCTCACGACGCTCGTAGGTCGTGAAGCGCATGCCGCAGCGCACACACTCCCTCCGCCGGCGAATGGCATCGTTACTCTCTGAGGGCCTAGAATCCACGACTCTTGACGACTCACAGCCACACTTTGGACAACGCATCTCTCCCCCCGCCTCACGTTGACAAAGGGAAGATACCACAAGAGCTCGCTAACTCGGTGACAAAAGATGGATTTTATGGCAACGGAAACGATATCACGTGATGATAGAACGAATGTGTTTAGGAACGCGTGTGCTGAATATGCTATACTACTAGAAGAGGATGATATGTTGTCATACAGTATAAGAGCAGGTGTTTTGTATACTGTGGTATGTGAGGAGGAGACATGACCAAAGACAAGCTCAGCAAGCGCCAGACCGCCATCTATGACTTTATTTGCGCCTACACGTCAGAACATGGGTATCCGCCCTCGGTCCGCGAGATCGGAAAGGCCGTAGGTCTCGCCTCGCCCTCAACCGTGCACATGCACCTCAAGGTGCTTGAGGAGCGCGACCTCATCAGGCGGGCTACCAACAAACCGAGGACCATCGAGATCGTTTCCTCGAACAAGGAAGACAAAAGACCCGTCACCGAAGCCCATACATCAGCTGTCGACGTCGCTGATGCCAGCGTCATATCCCTTCCGCTCGTTGGCCGCGTGGCAGCAGGCACCCCCATCCTCGCGGAACAAAACATCGAGGAGAGGATCGCCCTCCCAACGAGCCTGGTGGGAGACAGCAGCTCCTTCTTGCTCAGGGTGCACGGCACGTCCATGGTTAAGAAGGGTATCTTAGACGGGGACATCATCGTCGTGCATGAGCAGCACGACGCCCAGAACGGAGAGGTCGTGGTCGCGCTCATCGACGACTCTGCGACGGTCAAGACCTTCTATCGCGAGGACGAGTACATCCGCCTTCAGCCCGAGAACGACGCCATGGAGCCCATCTATGTCAAAAGCCCCATCATCCTCGGCAAGGTTGTGGCCCTCGTGAGGTCCTTTGCCTAGCGCTGCGGAGGGAGGCAGCGAGTCTGGCGGCGTGCCCGGCGACTCTGGAGCCGTCGCCACAGATGCGAAAGGGCGCCTGCGGGCGGTGGATGCCCTAAGAGGTGTCACGATCATCTCGATGGTTCTCTTCCACTGGTGCTATGACCTGCGTTACCTCTCAGGAATCCCCCTTTCCTTCTTTCAACCTCCCTTGCAGGACGTCTGGAGGGCGACCATCAGCTGGACCTTCTTGTTCATCGCGGGATGGATGTGCTCCCACTCACGCAGCTACACCAGGCGTGCGGCGCGCTATCTTCTTGTCGCCCTGCTCATTTACCTGTCGACGAGCCTCGCTCGCGTGGACGCCCCCATACGTTTCGGGATCATATTCTGCATGGGTGCAAGTACGCTCGTAGCCGGATTCGCCCTGAGGGCGGGGCTGCTCGACGGCAGCTGGTGGCAGACGGTGGCCCTTCTCGTCCTCTTCGTGATGCTCCTGCGACTGCCCGAGGGTACCCTTGGCGTAGGCGCGCTTGCACTACGGCTTCCACGGGCGCTCTACGATACGCCCTACCTCTCGTGGCTCGGCTTCCCCGGTCCCCGCTTCGTCTCGGGAGACTACTATCCCCTACTCCCCTTTGGCCTCATGTACCTTGTGGGCGCAAACGTGGGCGTCATGCTTGCGAGACACACGTTGCCCACCTGGGTCTTTGAGTGCGGTCTTGGTCCTCTCGCTCTCATAGGCAGACATCCGCTGCTCATCTACCTGCTTCATCAGCCCCTGCTCCTTGTGCTTGCAAGCCAGGTTCACTAAGGAGACGCAGAATAAGTGTTCAGCCCCTGCCAGGACCCCTGTCAATCGGTCGATCTTTCGGAGGCTTTGTGAGTTCGTGTGGGGAGGTGGTTGCGTCACCGCCCCGGCGGCGTGGGCCTCAGGTCCGAGCACCCTAGCGTCACGGGGTCCATGGGACCGTCGACGTCGTGGGACTCGTGGCCTACCCGGTCGCGCGAGGGGCCGTGGGGACGCAGGAGTGTACACAGATCGGCGAAAACGGCCTCTCGAGGTCGTTTCGGGGCATTTGTGTACACTGTTGCAACGTTGTGGACAGACGTGGGGATGCAGGAGTGTACACAGATCGGCGAAAACGGCCTCTCGGAGTCGTTTCGGGGCATTTGTGTACACTGTTGCACCCACGAGCTGTGTCGGGTGGCACGAGCGCCTCAACCGCCATGGTGTGTCGGCGACGCCCCCTCGGTGGCCACCTCTCCCTTGGTTGGGAAAACGGGCTCTGCGCGAGCACCGCCGCCGCTAGGCTGGCGTCTTCGCCGAGGCAGCAACCAACACAAACCACCGAGAAACCATCTTTCGGTCATATTCGGACCCCTGCGACCTCCTCGGACGTCACCGGGTCCCTCTCGCGGCTCCTCCGGGTGCCCTCGCAGGCGACGTCTGACAGGTCCAGCCAGCACAAGCGCGAGGTGCATCCCGGGCAGCGTCTCGGCGGGCCAGGGCTGCCTGCCGCGCCTGCTCGCGTCCGTCCCCGGCGGCTCAACCAGGGCCAGCAGGTCGGCCCAGGGCACCACGGGGTCCGTCTGGTCGAGGAGGCCGGCCCACCTCGTGCGCCTGGCCCTGCCCTCCCACCCGGCCCGTGCGAGGCTCGTCTGCCTGCCCAGCGCCCGTCCGTCCCGACCGTTCCATCATGGCGCAGAGGCGGCCCTCCGACTGCGGGTATGTCACATCCTCCCATGTTTTACGCCCGTCCGGGCGCGGGGTAGGCGGCGCGCGTGCCCGGGGCCTCGCGCCCGGGAGGCGACCCCAACCCATCCGTCAGCCTGAGGCGCGGCGGCGGGTGGCAGCCTGGGAATCGCGCGTGCCGGTCTCCCGGTGCGCATAGGGAACGGCGCGCCCCCGTCGCCCGGTCTCGGGCCCGCGATCTCCCGGGACGCAGGCGGGCTATCCCGCGCGGGCGTCGCCGCCCGCCGAATCGTCCCTTTGCGGCGCGGCTCGCTTAAGGCACGTCCTAGCATTGGCGCAGCGCCTACTAGCCCGTGAGTCGCCCGAACCCACACTGCCACTTGGCCTTGAGCGTACCGTTTTGGTACGTTCGACGTCGAGTGGCAGTGTGGGTGGCGCTGCCTCGTACGTTCACTACCAAGTGGCAGTGTGGGCGGCACTGCCACTCGGGCCCGAGCGTACCGTTTTGGTGCGCTCAACGTCGAGTGGCAGTGTGGGCGGCACTGCCCCGTACGTTCACCACCGAGTGGCAGTGTGGGCGGCACTGCCACTCGGCCCTGAGCGTGCAGTCCCGTGCGGGTGGCACTGCCACTCGGGCCTGGGCGTACCGCCTCGGTACGCTCGACGTCAAGTGGCAGTGTGGGCGGCACTGCCACTCGGCCCTGAGCGTGCAGTCCCGTGCGGGTGGCACTGCCACTCGGGCCTGGGCGTACCGTTTGGTACGTTCACCACCGAGTGGCAGTGTGGGCGGCACTGCCCCGTGCGCTCGACGTCAAGTGGCAGCGCATATATACGTCAGCTCGCGTCAAGCCCAGGCACCGCCTACTGAGGGTCCGCAGGCTCGCTCTCGTGGAGGTGAGGCTTAAACATAGCTGCCACCCGGACCGGCACCCTTGCGGTCACGAGAAGGCCCTCCGGCAAGTACTGCTCGTGCATGATCTGGCAGCGCTCATGGACCACCCTCTGCAGGAATCCCTCACGATAGGGAATGAGCGCCGTAAGGGTGGTGTCATCCTGCGCAGCCCTCTGGGCGATGCGATAGCGTAGCCCCTGCAAGCCCGTACCCTCGAGCGCGGAGATCAGGATGGCGTCAGGATGGGAGGTCGCAAGCGCAGAGTACGACGCCTCGTCCAAGAGGTCGCACTTGTTGTAGACGGCCACGAACGGTATGCCAGAGGCACCAATGCGATCCAGCACCTCATCCACAGCAACGAGCTGCTTTTCTCGGTTAGGGTCCGAGGCGTCCACCACCTTGAGGATGAGATCAGCCGCTCGTGCCTCGGCCAGCGTCGAATTGAACGACTCCACGAGCGTGGTCGGGAGCTTCTGAATGAAACCAACTGTGTCCGTGATGGTAATCTTACGACCCGCCTCGAGCTCCAGGGTACGCGTCGTGGGATCGAGCGTGGCAAAGAGCTCGTCCTTGACATAGACTCCAGCGCCGGTCAGCCGATTGAGCAGCATGGACTTGCCGGCATTGGTATAGCCGACAAGCGCCACGCGAAAGATGCCCGAGTCCCAACGAGCCTTACTTTGGACGGCTCGGTGTTTGTCGAGCTCGGTCAGCTCCCTCTTGAGGGAAGAGATCCTGTCACGGACGAGGCGGCGGTCGATCTCAAGCTGACTCTCGCCCTGACCAAACCTACCGCCGATGCCGCCTCGGGCCTGCTCACTCACCAGATGCCCCCACATGCCCTTGAGCCTCGGTAGCAGATACTGAAGCTGTGCGAGCTGCACCTGGAGCCGCCCCTCGTGCGTTTTCGCGTGCCTGCCAAAGATGTCCAGGATGAGCGCGGTCCTATCGATGACCTTCGTGGACCTGCCGATGATCCTCTCGAGATTTCCCTGTTGCGAGGGGGTGAGCTCATCATCGAATATGACCACATCCGCCTCAAGCGAACAGGCGAGCCGAGCGAGTTCCTCGGCCTTGCCTCTGCCGATGAGAGTACGCGACTTCGGCCTGGAAAGCTGTTGCGTGACGGTCGAGACGACCTCGGCGCCTGCGGTGTGGGCAAGCCGTCCCAGCTCTGCGAGCGACTCGCAAAGCGGCCACTCGGACCTCCCGAGCTCAATGCCAACCAATATCGCACGCTCGGCCTCAGGCATCGTGGACTGCGGCTGGGGCTTAGGCATCGAGCTTCACCGCCCTCTGAGCCCTCAGGTCTAAGACAACCCTGTGGGCGGCGTCCCTAACGCTCATGCGATCGAGGTCAAGGGTTTTTGCGCGACCGTCCCTTTTGAGCCATGAGATCTGCCTCTTGGCGTAGCGGCGCGTGCGTGCCGCTACGAGCTCCTGAGCCTCCCTTAGCGTCATATGGCCTTCGAGCGCCTCTGCCACCTCCTTGTAGCCTATGGCCTGACCGGCCGTGGATCCCAGAGAGAGGAGGCCGTCACTCAGAAGGCCGCGTGCCTCGTCTACCAACCCCGACGCGAACATCCTCTCGACGCGGGCGTCTATACGTGCGTAGAGCCTCTCGCGTGCCATGGACACGGCATAGATGGTCGTCTCATAGTGTGGGCGATGCCGCTTGAGACCCACGTGCGTATCTGCGTAGGATGTCCCCTCATCCAAAAGCTCGAGGGCTCTCACGACGCGACGGGCGTTATGGGGATGTATGAGCGCGGCGCTTGTGGGATCCCGCTCCTCGAGCAGCCGGTAGAGGGCATCCGCACCCTGCGCCTCGACCATGGCCTCATAGCGCCTGCGTACCTCGCCCGTTCGCTCGCCCCTAGGGAAGTCCATCTCGTCTATGACCGCGTCGAGATACAGGCCAGTGCCTCCGCAGAGGACAGGAACCCTGCCTGCGGCCAAGAGACGGTCCACGCACGCTCGCGCATCCCTCTGGAAGAGTCGTGCCGAGTACGCGTCGTTTGCATCGCAGACGTCAACCATGAGGACGGGTGCATGGCGCTCCCCCACCGGCATCTTTGCCGTGCCTATATCCATGCGCCTATACAGCTGCATCGCGTCTATTGAGACGACGGAGCTGTCCAAGAGCTGGGCAACACGGTCCGCAAGCGCGCTCTTGCCCGACGCGGTGGGCCCGACGATGGCTATGACGGGGCCGGTGGGATCCGTCAGGACTGTCTGCGCACTCACCGCAGCTCGCCTTCCAGGGTTCCGCGCAAGAACCAGGGACGGGCTGCCGCAACCTTGACGGTGCAGAGCCTGCCGACGAGCCCCTCTGGAGAGGCGCCCTTTGGCAGGTCGAAGAGGACCGTCTGGTTCTTGGGGCTGTGACCCACCATGACCGTGGCGCTGCGCTTCGAGCTGCCCTCGACGAGCACCTCGACACTCGCGCCGAGCTCCGCCTGGTTAGAGGCGAAGGCTTCCTCCTCCACAAGTCTTGCAAGCCGCTCGAAGCGTTCCTGAATGATCTCGTGGGGTGTGTTGTCCTCGATCTTGGCAGCGGGAGTGCCAGGGCGCCTCGAGTAGATGAAGGTATAGGCGAACGAGAAGCCCACCTCCCTCACGAGCGAGAGCGTATCCTCGAAGTCCCGCTCCTCCTCACCGGGAAACCCCACGATGATGTCGGTCGAGAGCGCGATGCCGCTCACCGCCCTCTTGAGGCGACAGGCGAGATCAAGGTAGCCCTCCCGAGTGTAGCTGCGCCTCATGGCCCTCAGAATGCGCGTCGAGCCGCTCTGGACGGCAAGGTGCAGGTGGGGCATCACGGCAGGCACCTCGGCCATCGCGGCCATGGTCTCGTCCGAGAGGTCCTTGGGATTTGACGAGGTGAAGCGTATGCGCCCGATACCCGTCTCCCCCACCTTACGCAAAAGCTCGGCGAAACGAGGCTTGCCGTAGAGGTCGCGCCCGTACGAGTTGACGTTCTGCCCGAGAAGCGTAACCTCCCGCACGCCATCGGCCACGAGCGTCTCGACCTCCGCGACGACGCGCTCCATCACGCGGCTCCGCTCGCGCCCGCGCACATACGGCACGATGCAGAAGGTGCAGAAGTTGTTACAGCCCGTCATGATGGGCACCCAAGCATGGAACGCCCTGGCACGGCGGGACGGCAGGACACAGGAGAAGTCTCGTCCCTCCTCCTCAATATCCACAAGCACCCCATCCTCGCCGGAGCTGAGGCTGCCCACGAGCAGGGAGGGTAGAGACGAGAGGGCGCTCGTGCCAAAGATAACGTCCACATTGGGAATGCGCTCCTTGAGCCTGGCGCCGTCACGTTGGGCGATGCAGCCGCCCACAGCGACAAGCCTCCTGCCCGAAGGGGCCTGAGGCAGGCGTACGAGATTGGATGCCTCCCCGTAGAGGTGCGTGTCGGCCTTCTCGCGCACAGAGCAGGTCATGAACACGACGATGTCCGCCTGCGCCGGATCATCCACCATGTTGCAGCCACACGAGTCAAGCAGCCCGCATACGCGCTCCGAGTCGTGGAGGTTCATCTGACAGCCAAAGGTCCTGACGAAGTAGGTCCTGCCCACAAGGCCGTCAAGGCGCGCCACTATGCCTCCTGGCCAGGCTCGCCAGCTCGAGTCGGGTCACCCGTAACCTCCGAGGGGCTCAGCGCACCTGCGGCCCTACGGGAATCGAGCCTATGGACGTAGACGGCTATACGTATGGCTGTTCGCATCTCGCCCCCGATCTGGATGTCAGAGAACGTGGGAGCGCACGAGATGTCGACCCCCGTCGGTATCAGGAAGCCGCGTGCGATCGCTATCGCCTTGATGGCCTGGTTGACCGCACCAGCACCTACAGACTGAAGGTTCACCGGCACACCGTCCTTCACCATGCCCGCGATAGCCCCAGCCACCGATGCCGGGGACGACTTACTCGATACCTTGAGAAAATCCATGTAGTGCTCCTGATGCATCATCGCCTCGTTTAAAGCCACAACTGCTTCCTTAGTCTTCAGTTAAGCCTAATCCATTGACTATAGTAACGCAGTTTATCGTCAATCACCCTGCGAAACGTGAAAGGTGACAACAACCTTCTCGGACGTTGCCCTGACCGTGGGGGCATCGGAAAGTGTGAGGTAATAGCGCTCTGCAAGGAATGCGAAGTCTCTCTCCATGATACGCGAGAAACGCTGGGCATCGTCACTCGAGACGCGCAGCCTCCTCTGCTCTCGCATGAGGTCGACCTCGCTGCGACGGGTTTTCCCATGCCCCCCACCCCTGCGCGAGAGCCTCGAGAACACGCTTCGCACGGGCCGGATCTGTCCAGACAAAATCCGGTGAGCCGTGCGCTCGCTCATCTCGAGGCCAACCGAGCGCGCTGCAACAAGTAGCTCTGAGGCATCCGCCGCAACGGGTATGCGCTCGAGCACCCCAAGCTCGTTTACGTCATCAACGAAGAGCAGCTCGCTCGCCTCAAGATGCACTCGCGTCTGCTCGCGTATTGTGGCCACGATGTCGGCGGCAGATCCAAGCCAGACGTCAACGCGCCCCCTCTCGTCGAGCACGAACTCGGCGCAGCAACGTATGATGTTGTGGGGTCCGCGCACGATGGTGTGCCCGTCCTCCCCATCCTCGCCCATGGTCGGCCAAGTTGACTGGTCTGTACGCTCTGCGAGGCTCCCCGTGTCAACGACCACGCGAATTGAGCTTCCCGCACCGGGAGCGGATGCCATGACCTCGGCGCTGAGGGCATTCTCGCGTACCGAGAAGAGCGCCATACCCCTGCCGTGCACACCCCACCTGTCCACGTGGACGCTGTCGAGCTTCGAGGTGACACGAGCGTCGAAGATGCGCTCCCGAAGCTCCTGGGGGATGCCACGACCGTCATCCAGCACGACGAGGGTGCGAACGTCGCCATCTTTCGACGTGGCCAGATAGACGTGGCGAGCACCTGCGTCGCGCGCGTTTCTCAGGAGCTCGATGACGGCATCCTCGACACAGCGGATGTCGTGACGGGCCTGCCTGCGTTCTGCCTCGGACACCCTGAGGCGCACGTAGCCCCCACCGAGGTCCTCCTCCACCCGAAGCGAGCGCTCCTGCCCTGCGGCGGATATGAAATCAACCAGCTCGGCTGCATCGGACATCTGAGGTCACCCACACTACTTTGCGATATCGACGGCGCGAGACTCGCGGATGACGACAACGCGCACCTGGCCGGGATACTGCATCTCGCTCTCGATCTGCCTGGCGATGTCATGGGCAAGGACTGTGGCCGCAGCATCGGATATCTTCTCGGGCTTGACCATGACGTGCAGCTCACGACCAGCCTGCATCGCGTAGGTACGCTCAACGCCCTCGTGGGCATTGGAGATCGCCTCGAGCTTCTCGAGGCGCTTGATATAGGCCTCGGCGCTCTCGCGGCGGGCACCTGGTCGGGCGGCCGAGATGGCGTCCGCAGCCTGCACCAGGACGTCGAGGACGGTGTTCGGCTCTATGTCGGCATGGTGCGCCTCGACGGCGTGGACGATCTCGGGCCTCTCTCCGTAGCGACGGCAGAGGTCGGCGCCTATGACGGCATGGGGACCCTCGACATCATGGTCGATGGCCTTGCCGATGTCGTGGAGCAAGCCCGCTCGCTTTGCTGGCGCCTCGTCGAGGCCAAGCTCGGAGGCCATCACGGCGCAGAGCGACGCGACCTGGATGGAGTGCTTGAGGACGTTCTGGCCGAAGGAGGTACGGTAGCGCAGGCGTCCAAGAACCCTGATGATCTCGGGGTGCAGGTCATGGATGTTGCAGTCGAAGGCGGCCTGCTCACCCGCCTCCTGGATGCGCTCGTTGACGAGACCCTCAGCCTTTCTGTAGAGCTCCTCGATACGTGCAGGATGAATGCGACCGTCGGCGATGAGGTTTTCGAGGGCGACGCGCGCCGTCTCGCGGCGTACCGGATCGAAGCTCGAGAGCACGACAGTCTCAGGCGTGTCATCGATGACGAGGGAGACACCCGTCACCTGCTCGAAGGTACGGATGTTGCGACCCTCTCGACCAATGATGCGGCCCTTGAGATCATCGGAGGGGATGTGCACCGATGCGACGGTGATCTCGCTCGCCTGGTCTGATGCGCAGCGCTGTATGGCCGTGGAGACGATCTCACGCGCGGTCTTGTCGGCCTGGACGCGCACACGCTGCTCGGACTCCCGCAGGATTTGGGCCTCCTCGCGCACGGAGTCGGCGCGAACCTTGTCGAGCAGTTCCCTATGCGCACCCTCCCTCGTGAGGGCGGAGATGCGCTCGAGCTCGCTCATCTGTCGCTGGTACAGGGAATCAACCTCATTTTTCCTCTTGTCGAGCTGGCCTTGGAGGCTGGAGAGCTGATGCTCCTTGCGATCGAGCGCGTCATTGCGGCGATCGAGGGACTCCTCGCGCTGCATGATGCGGTTCTCCATCGTCTGCAGCTCCTGCTTGCGCCTCTTGTCTTCCGAGTCGGACTTCTGCTTGAGTTGGAGAATCTCCTCGCGTGCCTCCACGAGCGCCGTCTTCTTCGCGGTCTCGGCGTCGCGCAGCGCATCGTCCTTAATGCGCTTAGCCTTGTCGCGAGCCTCGTCCACGGCGCTGTTTGCCTGTTGGACCTTCGTATTGGTAGAGCGCGACACAAAGAGGTACGACCCCGTCGCGCCCAGCGACAAACAGACGATGCCAACGATAATCCATTCCATGTGCACTCTCCTCAGATTGAGATTAATAGGCTCGTTCAGGAGACCGACGCACCGCGCATCGGAACCCGCCATCTGAGGCGCACTCTGAGCTGCATGTCAAAAGAACAACGAATCCGAAAGGCCTACAGAACAGATATAGTGATGTCAGCCGAGGGGGCTGGCGAGAAGGCGACTCAAACAACAATTAGATCCTAAGGGGCTGGGCCCACCATGTCAACTCAAGAGGCGCGAACGGGCGTTTTGAGCGTCCTGAGCGTCTCTCGAGCAGGTAGGCATCCGTAAGATCCACCCCACCCACAACACCCCCGTGCGTCTTTCATCACGCCACTGAAGGCTGCATAAGAGCCACCTCATGCCCGCCGCTTCCTAGATGACCCCCTCATCCCTGAGGCGGCTGGCTGCCATACCGGCGGCGTGCAGGGCAAAGCCACGCGTGCAGAGAAAGCGCACGATCTTGGCGTAGGGATCCTTGCCCCCATGGCATCTGCCCCGCGCCACCTGGTAGGCCTGTTGGGCCTCACCTCCCTCGGGAAGGTAGGCATCGGGCCATCCCACAATGCATCGCGCGTCTATGCCACGTCGGGCGAGCGCCTGCTCTACCTTCGAGGGCCCCCAGCCCGCACAGAGCTTCGAGCGCATGAAGACGTCCGCGTAGCGTGCGTCATCCACAAGTCCTGCCTCCTGGAGACGACCAATGCCGTTCTCGATGACTTCGGGCCAGTAGCCGTCGGCAGCAAGCTTGTCCCTCAGCTCCTTTGAGCTGTAATCACGCCGCTCGAGAAGCCTCCTGACCCGCCTTGCGGCATGCGCCTCCTGAAGCTCCTGCAGGCTCAGGACAAGCTCTTTGGCGGACACAGGGCAAAGCCTGCCGTCCGCCTGTCTGCGCGCCACCTCCTTGCCGACGGAGATGGGCAGACTCAGCTCATCCTCGCCCCCGTCCGAGAGCCTGAGCCTCACACGAGCCTGCGGCCTTCTCCCGCGGCAGGCGACAGCAGATGTGGCTTCCGTGCGCGAAGGGATGCTGATCGTCCAGCAGGGACTGCCCTCCGTTGAGTCAGCGCAGACAGCCATCAGCTCTGATCGCTGGAATGAGATGGCAGAACAGTGTCGACATCATATGGCGTGCTGTCAACGGGCTCACCCACCCTCTCGTCACCGAGCTCGAGGCCGCAGGCGATGCGCACCTTGTGGTCGATCTCCTCGCTCAGGTCGGGATTGGTGGCCAAAAACTCCTTGGCGGCCTCGCGTCCCTGTCCGAGGCGCTCCTCACCATAGGTGAACCAAGAGCCAGCCTTGTTTACGATGTCGTAGTCGACCGCCATGTCGAGGATGGAGCCTTCCTTAGAGACACCCGAGCCGTACATGATGTCGAACTCAGCCTGCTTAAAGGGTGGCGCGACCTTGTTCTTGACGACCTTGACGCGCACGCGGTTGCCGATGTTCTCGC
>ERZ773035.2396-NODE-2396-length-12275-cov-18.465466_pt1 | contig 12275 bp, 10 predicted proteins | sample MGYA00511487_ERZ773035 | MGnify/ENA primary metagenome ERZ773035 (study PRJEB29015, sample SAMEA2737985) | human oral metagenome | biome: human oral; feature: human-associated habitat; material: dental | place: China | collected 2024 ...
AGCCCCATCGACTTGGTTATCGTAGACCTATACCCCTTTGAAGAAACCGTGGCCAACGGAGCAAACGAATCCGACATCATCGAGAAGATAGACATCGGAGGCATATCGCTCATCAGGGCTGGGGCCAAAAACTTCAACGATGTGGTGATAGTACCAAGCAAAAACGAATATGGCATGCTGCTCGACATACTGAAAGCTAGCGGCGCCAACACCACTTTGGCACAACGTAAGGCATTCGCCGCGCGCGCATTCGGCGTGAGCAGCCACTACGACACGGCCATACACGCTTGGTTCGAGGCCAACAAGGCCTAACCCACTAATGCTTGGCGGTACGCCCAGTGCCTGCATAACCCACAAGCAAACTGCCTGCAAAACCTACGCAAGCAAAGCAAAATGCCGAACATGAGGGTACAGCACGTTCGGCAAAGGCTAACACGAAGTACAAACATCTTCGCACAGGCGAACTGGCACACAGAGCGGTTCGCACGCGATAAAAACGAGAAATAAAAGTAATAACATAACGGACAGACAACACGTGAGACGACAATCCGCTCGGCAAGGCCAACCATTATGGGCGGCCTAGCATGGAGAACGTCTGCTGGTTGAGCCTGTCCACAACCGAAAAACAAAGAAGACATGGGATTTTTTTCTTTCATGCAAGAGATTGCGATGGACCTTGGAACGGCCAATACCATCATTATCAGTGATGACAAGATTGTGGTAGACGAGCCTTCGGTCGTTGCGCTCGACCGCCGAACGGACAAAATGATTGCCGTTGGCGAACGTGCGAAGCTGATGTATGAGAAAACGCACGAGAACATACGCACCGTAAGGCCGTTGCGCGATGGCGTTATCGCCGACTTTACTGCTTGCGAGCAGATGATGCGCGGACTGATAAAGATGGTTCATACGGGCAGCCGCTTGTTCTCGCCTTCGTTAAGAATGGTCATTGGTGTCCCCTCGGGAAGTACCGAAGTGGAGTTGCGTGCCGTGCGCGACTCGGCAGAACATGCCGACGGCCGCGACGTGTACCTTATCTTCGAACCTATGGCGGCTGCCATCGGCATAGGCATCGACGTTGAGGCACCCGAAGGCAACATGATTGTTGACATCGGAGGTGGCTCTACCGAGATTGCCGTCATCTCGCTGGGAGGTATCGTCTCGAACAACTCTATACGCGTGGCCGGCGACGACCTTACGGCAGAGATACAAGAGTACATGAGCCGTCAGCACAACGTTAAAGTGAGTGAGCGTATGGCCGAGCGCATCAAGATACACGTGGGGTCGGCCCTGACCGACTTAGGAGAGGAGGCTCCCGAAGACTATGTGGTGCACGGACCAAACCGAATAACGGCACTGCCGATGGAAGTGCCCGTGTGCTATCAAGAAATTGCACACTGCTTGGACAAGACCATCGCCAAGATAGAGAACGCCGTACTGTCGGCTTTGGAGAACACTCCGCCCGAATTGTACGCCGACATCGTGAAGAACGGCATCTATCTTACAGGTGGTGGCGCCTTGCTGCGCGGACTAGATCGCCGTTTGCAAGAGAAGATTAGCATCCCATTCCACATCGCCGAAGACCCATTGCACAGCGTGGCAAAGGGTGCCGGCATCGCTTTGAAGAACGTTGAGCGGTTCTCTTTCCTCATGAGATAGGGGCATGCGCAACCTCTTTGCATTCATAGCGCGTTACAACCACTGGTTTGTTTTCCTCGCTCTTGAGGTGACAAGCGTGGTGTTGCTGTTCCAATACAACAGCTATCAGGGCAGCGTGTGGTTTTCGTCGGCCAACGAAGTGGCTGGGAAAGTGTATGAGGCCAACTCGTGGGTAGAGACATTCTTCTCGCTTACGCAGGTTAACAAGGAGCTTACACAACGCAACTTGGAGCTTGAACAGCAGGTGTCGGCCATGCAAGAAATGCTAACGAGAGCCAAGCACGACAGCCTTGACGTGGTGCAGACACAGAAAATGGCGCTGAGTGGTTTCAAACTTTACCCCGCAAGGGTGGTGAGTAACTCGTTAGACAGGAATGACAACTTTATCACCATCGACAAAGGCTGGGCTCATGGCATTAAGAAAGACATGGGCGTGGCCTGTGGAACGGGCGTTGTAGGCGTGGTCTACCTTGTTTCGCGCAACTATTCGGTGGTGATACCCCTGCTTAACTCGCATTCTAACGTCAGTTGTATGATTAAGGACCGGGGCTATTTCGGCTATTTGCATTGGAACGGGGGCGACCCAGGCATTGCATACGTAGACGACGTGCCGCGACATGCGCGATTTAAGCTGGGGCTAGACGTAGTTACCAGCGGTTATTCGTCTATCTTTCCGCCAGGTGTGCTTGTTGGCAAAATACTTCATGTGTTTAATTCGCCCAATGGCTTGTCTTACCGATTGCAGGTAAGGCTGTCGACCGATTTCGGCAAGTTGCGCGACGTATGCGTGATAGACAATGCCGGTATGGAAGAAAGGTTGGAGATGATGCGCGCCGTGCAAGACTCGCTTAAAGTGAAACGCGAATAGGCGACACCTTCATCTTATGGCCAAAACAAGTCGACCGCTGCTTGCAACGGAGTTATAAGTGCCAACTTCCCCCACTTTCGGAAAACAAACAGAAAACAAGGCCGAAAGGCCGATAAAGAAGAGAGAAAGAAAACAGACATGACCGTAGGCGTATTGAAAACATTAGGAACGTTCCTAGTATTCCTGTTGGTGCAGGTGCTGGTGCTAAACCAAGTGCACCTCTTCGACAGCGCCACCCCTTTGCTATATATATATATGGTGTTGCTCTTTCCGCGCAATTACCCCAAGTGGGGTATGCTTGCTTGGGCATTCGCCATGGGCTTAGGCGTAGACATGTTTTCTAATACGCCCGGCGTGGCAGCCGCCTCGCTTACGCTTGTGGCCTTGTTGCGGCCTTATCTCTTGGAACTTTTCTTACAAAGGGAAAGCGCCGAAGACCTTGTGCCCTCGATGAAGGTGCTGGGCTTTGGGCGATACCTGTTCTTTGCCTTCATCATCGTCTTCACTTATTGCTTGGTTTTCTTTTCTTTGGAGGCCTTCTCGTTCTTTAATTGGATGCAATGGTTGCTTTGCGTAGGCGGCAGCACTTTGCTTACCTTGGTGTTGGTGATGGTGCTAGACAACCTTAGAAGTAGATAAGGGAGGGGCTAGGCGTGAAAGATTTCGAACTCGATAAAAGGCGATTGGTTATCGGTGGGGTGGCTATATTCATTGTAACGGTCTACCTTGTCCGCCTTTTCACGCTGCAATTGCTCAGCGACGACTACAAGAAAAACGCCGACAGTAACGCTTTCCTCAAAAAGATTGAGTACCCTTCGCGTGGTGCCATCATGGATAGGCACGGGCGTTTGCTTGTTTATAACCAACCCGCATACGACATCATGGTGGTGATGAACGAAGAAAAGGGAAGGCTAGACACGATGGAATTTTGCAATGCCTTGGGCATTACCAAGGAATATTTCATCAAACGGATGAACGATATCAAGGACCGCAATAAGAATCCGGGCTATTCGCGCTTTACCGAACAGGTGTTTATGAGTCAGCTCTCGGATAAAGAGTTCAGCGTTTTCCAAGAAAAGATATTCCGTTTCCCAGGTTTCTACGTTCAGAAACGCAGCATCCGACAATACCAATACCCCTATGCCGCACACGTTTTGGGCGACGTGGCCGAGGTTTCCAAAAGCGATGTGGAGAACTCCGACTATTATCAACCGGGCGACTACATCGGAAAACTGGGCATAGAGCGTAGCTACGAAGAACAACTTCGCGGCGAAAAAGGCGTGCAGATACTTTTGCGCGACGCCCACGGACGTGTCCAGGGCAACTATCAAGACGGAAAATTCGACCGCCGACCCGTGGCCGGCAAGAACCTGACACTGAGTATAGACATCAAATTGCAGGAACTTGGCGAGCGTTTGCTCGAAGGAAAGATTGGCAGCATTGTGGCAATCGAGCCGTCTACGGGCGAAGTGCTCTGCATGGTGTCGTCGCCAACCTACGATCCGCGCATCATGGTGGGCCGACAAAGGGGCAAAAACCACCTCGCACTTTCGAAAGACGTGTGGAAGCCCTTGCTCAATCGTGCCATCATGGGTCAATATCCGCCGGGTTCCACATTCAAAACCACGCAAGGACTCACCTACATGACCGAGGGGATTATCGACGAACACACCCTTTATCCCTGCGCACGCGGCTTTAATTACCGCGGTCTGCACGTGGGATGCCACCCACATGCGGCTCCCACCAACCTTGTTCAAGCCCTTTGTACCTCGTGCAACAGCTATTTTTGTTGGGGATTGTTCCACATGATTGGCAACCGCCGACGCTACCACAACGTGCAAGAGGCCATGAACACATGGCGCGATTACATGGTGAGCATGGGCTTTGGCTATAAGCTTGGCGTGGATTTGCCCGGCGAAAAGCGCGGACTGATACCCAATGCCGCCTTTTACGACAAAGCATACAAGGGTTCGTGGAACGGACTTACCGTCATCTCCATCTCCATTGGGCAGGGCGAGGTGAACCTGACGCCCCTGCAAATAGCCAATCTTTGTGCAACTATCGCCAACCGCGGCTATTATTACGTGCCTCATGTGGTGCGTAAGGTGCAGGGCGAACAGCTCGATACGCTTTATCGGCGCAAGCATTACACCAAGGCCAGCCGCAAAGCTTACGAATATGTGGTACAAGGAATGCGCGCATCGGTGGTGGGCGGCACCTGCCATGCGGCCAACAGGGCCGACTATTTGGTGTGCGGTAAGACGGGTACTGCGCAAAACCGCGGTCAAGACCACTCCGTTTTCATGGGCTTTGCGCCTATGGACAACCCCAAAATAGCCATTGCCGTGTATGTGGAGAACGGCGGATTCGGCGCCACTTACGGCGTGCCGATTGGCTCGCTCATGATGGAACAGTACATCAACGGAAAGCTTTCGCCCTTCTCTGAGGCGCAAGCAAGTGTTTACCAAAGCAGAAGGATAGCGTATGGCACGAGCAACAGATAGGCAACCCAGCATGCTTGGGTCGTTGGATTGGTGGACGATAGGCATCTATCTCGCACTCCTCACCTTCGGATGGGTGAGCGTTTGCGGTGCCAGCTACACCTACGGCGACACCGACATATTTAGTCTCGGCACACGTTCGGGCATGCAAATCGTGTGGATTGGCACGTCCATCTGCCTTGGTTTCGTGCTGCTCACCCTCGACGACCACTTTTACGACACCTTCGCCTTTGTCATTTACGGCGCCATGTTGTTGCTGCTCTTCGCCACAATCTTTAATCCGCACGAGATTAAGGGTTCGCGTTCGTGGCTCGTGTTGGGTCCATTGCGCCTGCAGCCAGCCGAGTTTGCCAAGTTTGCCACTGCCTTGGCCGTGGCCAAACTGATGAGCACCTACGGCTTTTCCCTGAACAATTGGAAAGATTTCGCCTCTGCCTGCCTCGTGGTTGTATTGCCGATGGTTTTCATCGTGGCACAAAAAGAAACGGGTTCGGCCTTAGTTTATGTCTCGTTCTTCCTCATGTTCTATCGCGAAGGCATGTCGGGCAGCTTCCTTTTCACGGGCGTGGCGATGGTTGTATACTTCGTTGTGGGCGTTCGTTTCGAAGAAGTAATGCTTTGGCAAACGCCAACGTCGCTCGGACGTTTCATCGTTTTGCTCCTTGTTCAGCTGTTTACGGCTGGCATGGTGCGTAGCTACACCAACGATCGCGGCCGAACAACGCGCCTTGTTGCGCTCGGAATACTCTTCACGGGTGTCTGTCTGCTCGTGTCTAAGTACATTGTGGCTTTCGATGTAACCATCGTGCAGCTTGTGTTGACAGCCGCCCTGGTGTGTTGGCTTCTTTACCGTTGGCTTAGCGCGCGCATTCGCAACTATTTCTATGTGGCACTCTTTGCCGTTGGCTCGGTGATGTTCTTCTATTCGGTAGACTATGTACTTAACGAAGTGATGGAACCTCACCAGCGTGTGCGCATCAACGTGTTGCTGGGACTGGAAGAAGACCTTGCCGGTGCTGGTTATAACGTGCACCAAAGCGAAATAGCCATTGGGTCGGGTGGACTCAAAGGAAAGGGCTTTCTAAATGGAACGCAAACCAAATTGAAGTTCGTTCCCGAGCAAGATACCGACTTTATTTTCTGCACCGTAGGCGAAGAAGAAGGCTTTGTTGGTTCGGCTGCCGTGCTGTTGCTTTTCCTTGCATTGATATTACGGCTCATCAAGTTGGCCGAACGGCAACCATTTAAGTTCGGCCGCATATATGGCTATTGCGTGTTGAGTGTGTTTCTCTTCCACCTTTTCATCAACGTGGGTATGGTCTTGGGCCTTACTCCCGTTATCGGCATCCCCTTACCGTTTTTTAGTTATGGCGGTTCCAGCTTGTGGGGCTTTACACTTTTGCTCTTTATCTTTTTGCGAATAGACGCCAGTCGCAACAAGTCGCGAAGGCAATAAACCATTTCGCCTCGTGTATTAAGGCATGTTCTGAAAATCCCCCGCAAAGGTTTAGTTCTTGTTCCTCGTTTTGCTCTTCATTGTCTTTTTGCTTTTATCTGGCATCTTTTGCTTTCTCTTTCAGAAAGCATACTGCATTATGCTCCTTCAAGAAGCAAGCGACCCCTGCTCAGCTAAAAGCTAAAAATACAGCAAAGGTAATTTTTAGAACCAGCCTTAACCTGGCCTTTGTAGGATTTTTCGGTCTTGCTTTCTTTCCATTTCCCCGCTTTTCGCATGTGTGGCTGATGGTGTAAGTCGCGTGTTTTGCACCATAGCTCACCACGTTGAAACTGCTTTATATGGCCGTTTCAAGCATTACCCTTTCGCTACAAGTCTCTTGTAGTGCGGCTACAAATAGTTTGTAGCCACACTACAAAATAGTTGTAGGGCCACTACAAGAGGCTTGTAGCAGCCCTACAAAGGCCTTTGTACGGCAAGATGTTCAAGAAAGGCCCTTGCTTATTTCACGCAGACAGACTTAGTTTCACTTCTTTCGTTAAAAGAGAGAGGGGCTAGGTAGAGGCTGGCTGTAAGGCCGTTTGCGCCCATTTACTTCACCACATACTTCTTTTTACCGATGATATACATGCCTTTGGGCAGCGTTTTCAGGGCGGTATCTATGTCGGCAGTGTGGCCCAATGCCTTTCCGTCTATCGTATATACGGGCAGGCTCTTGGCTGTTGGCGTGCTTTGAAAGGGCGATGTGATGCCCGTTGTTACGGGTTTTACAACGCCTAGCAGACCCTCAGCCGTGTAATAGCCGCCATTTTCAAAAGGCAAGTCGGCCGTTTGGGGCGAGCCGTTGTTGCTGAAAATAATTCCTTCGTTACCAGATGGGCTTGCTTGCTTGTTGTTATTCCAGCTCCACTTCCACACGTGCGTGCCATTTGCTGTGGTTCCAACCTTTGTACAGGCTGCACCGGGCCAGTTTCCACCCGTGTAATTATAGCCTTTGTCCCATTGCCAGCAAGTTATTGTGTTGTTCCAGTTGGCCGGAGCCTCAAAGAAAGCACATCTTTCGCCTTTCTTAACCTTGCAGAAATCGGGGGCGTTAAAGCCTGCATCTTCGCCCTTGATGGCTTTAACGGCGGTGAGGTCTACGCCATTGCTTACGTATAGCTTATATTTAGGGCCTTCTACGGCCAGTTGGTAGCCTGCTGTTTGGGCGTTGTTCACATCGCCCAGCAGCAACAAGGCCTTACCCTTAGTGCCTTGTGTGCACAATATGAACCCATTTGCAGAGGCCTCGGCCTTAACAATATGGCTTTGGTTGGTTAGTCCCACGGCCTTGCGTGTGGCAATAAGGCGTTTCAGCGACTGCTTGTACATCTTCCAGTGGCGCAGAAATACGCAGGGCGTACCTGGCATAGTAAGTATGTAAGCGTTGGCCGCCAATACATTGGCATATAGTTGGGCACCGCCGTTTTCTTTGGGGCGGCCCGTGTCGTGATTGTCTACAAAGGTAACGGCGTAACGACTATAAGCTTGGTCGGCGGCAAGTGTAGCATCTGCAAGCCTGCCCCAACGGCCTTGTCCAAAGGCATCGTTGATGGCATACTTCATGGGGAAGTCGAAGGCGGCGCTTTGTATGGAACCGTTTGCGCGCGTTCCGTCAATCCATCCTTTTACCTTTTGTACGTCGCCATCCCAATATTCGCCCACCGAGAACTTGGGATTGGCAGACGTATTGTACTCGCCTATGTAGTGTGCGGCATAGCCTTTCACCATATCATACCTGAAACCGTCGTACCCTAAGTCGGTAAGTAGGAACGAAAGATAGGTCTTGATGTTGTCGCGAACGTTCTGTCGGGTGTGGTCTAGGTCGCGACCGCCCCCGAAATCGTCGCCCGTGTCGGCTGCACCCGTTACGTTATAGCCGTTTGCCTTTGTGTTCCCACCGTCGTCGTTGGCGCAGATGTCGGCCAAAGTCCACGTCATGGTCTTGCCATTCCATTTCTCTGTGGGGAAGTCGCACCAGTTGGTGTTGCCTGCTCGGTGGTTAATCACCACGTCTTCTATAATTCCTGTCCCCTTACTTTTAAAGGTTTTAATCATTTTGCGCAGTTCTGCCTCGGTGCCGAAAGCGCTTAAATGGTTGAACCACCAAATGGGAAGGTAGCCCATTTGCATGTGTGTGGTGTTGCAATAGCCCGATTGTGGCACCCATATTTGGTTAAAGGCGGCCGACAACTCTGTGGCCTGAGCCTCTAATGTGGTCCAGCGGGTGTCGTCGTAGCTGTCCCAATAAAATCCTTGGAGCATCACGCCGTCATAGTTTTGTGGCCATCCTTGGGCCAAAGCCTTGGTGCAAACCGTTAGCAACAAGGCTGTTAAAAGTGTAAAGAGCCTTTTCATAAGTTTTTAGTATTGATTGTCAGAGAGCTAAGTTCGTAATAATTTGCGTAAGATAATATGCCAATTGCGCAATAAATTGCGGTCTTTTTGCGCAACCGATTGCGCAAATGGGTGTATCTTCGCCTTCGCGTTGAGCTACAATGGCTTGGCTTTGGGTGTAAGCTCATGGGCTTTGATGCCTATTGCCGCAACCCCATGCGTGCGAATGAATGGCTAAGGGCGTGTTTGGAGGTTGAAAATGGGTCAAAGGCTTGGGCACTTACAGCTCGCAAACAGAACTAAATTCTCCTTTTTATGGTATTAAGAAAACAAATCTGATACGTTTATTAGGTATGTAAAATAAAAAATGTATCTTTGCAAATGTTGGGGCGAATAAGCCTTTTAGACAGGTTCTAAACATGCTTTTACTTATCAAACTTATATACAATGAAACGGATTATACGCTTAACAAGCTGCACAAAGGCAGCCAATGAGAATGAAATGACGAAAAAAAGAGTGGGGCAAGGTCTGTTAAAGCTTGCCTTATTCTTCGTAATGCTTTTCGTTGCAGGCTCTTTTTCGGCCTCAGCGCAGCAGCCCAACGGCTCGGACGAGGCTCAGTTTGCTGCGAAAATGGACAAGGCGAAGTGGAAAAAATCAGGCTTGGGCTTTACTTATCCCAGCTTTTTTGTCGCTCGCGAAGTGTACGACGACGACATTCCTGCCCTTTATTACACATATAGTTGGCGTAAGGTGATGCTGGGATACTGCTCTCTTGGTGCATGGGCGGTGGTAGACGATAACTTCCCAAATGAGGGGCAGCAGCTCATTGACAAGGTTAAGATGAAGAAAATCACTTATAAGCCTAGGGGCAAAGGCGTATTTTCGGGCTTAACCAACGATGGGCGCATATTTTACTTGAAGTGCAAACCCACAGAGGGAGGCATGGTTACGCATTTGGAAGTGCTGGCTTTAATCTATCCCAAGAGTTATCAAAAGGGCGCAGACGTGCTGATTAAGCAAATAGCTAACTGGTAACTAGCAACGCTTGTCTGTTTTGCCATTAGGTAGTGGCTTTACAACAGGCGGCCGTCTGGCATAAAACGGTGTTTAAGTTGCAGTAGGATATAGTCCCTCTATAAATGGCATCATCGTACACTAAGATAGTACAAAAATAGAGAAAGGAAACCCATGAAACCAAACGGAAAGAACATTTGTGCGGCCTTAAAGCAGGTGAGAAAGTGCGTGGCCGACACCAACGGCATTGTGTACGCCCCGAAAGAATGCCACTTTGAGGGCGATTGCAACGGCACTTGCCCCGCGTGCGAGGCCGAAGTGCGATACTTGGAGCATCAGCTTAGCCTGCTGCGAAAGGCAGGAAAGGCTGCAACGGTTATGGGCGTGGCCGTGGGAATGACGATGGTTGCGGGATGTAAATCGGGCAATGCAAATACCCCTTCTACCTCTCCGCAAGGATCAGTCCAAACAAACCGCGTGGAGACTGGCAACAATACGAACCCCACACCCACGGCATCGCGCACGGATACTTCGTTGATAAAGAGGACAGAGCATCCTGATGACGAACTATTAATAATGGGAGACATTGCCGAACCCGACTCTGTGGAAATCTTGAAAGTTGATGCTTGCAGCCCTTCCTCACATGGTAAGCTTGCGCCAGCCAAGCCAAAGAAGAAAAATAAAGCCGAAAAAACGCCCCAAAACAATAAGAAGAAAGGGCGCAAAAGGCGGTAAGGGAGAGCCTAGATTGGTACAGAGAAGAAACCATAACCAACAAAGCAAACGCGTATGAAGTCGAACGGAAAGAACATTTGCGCAGCCTTAAAGCAGGTGAGAAAGCGCGTGGCCGACACCAACGGCATTGTGTACACCCCAAAAGAATGCCATTTTGAGGGCGATTGCAACGGCACTTGCCCGGCTTGCGAGGCCGAAGTGCGATACTTGGAGCATCAGCTTAGCCTGCTGCGAAAGGTTGGAAAGGCTGCAACGGTTATGGGCGTGGCCGTGGGAATGACGATGGTTGCGGGATGTAAGACAAGCAATGGGAACGCTACTCCTACCTCTCCGCAAGGCCCAGGCCAAACAAACCGCGTGGAAACTGGCAACAATACGAACCCCGCACCCACGGCATCGCGCACGGATACTTCGTTGATAAAGGACACAAGATATTCGGGAGAAGACCCCATACCGATGGGAGAAATTATCGAGGACGACTCTGTGAGCTCGCCGAAAGTTGATCCTTGCGACCCTTTCCCACTTGGTAAGATTGGGCCAGCCAAGCCAAGGAAGAAAAATAACGCGCAGAAAACACCCCAAAAGAGTAAGAAAAAGGGGCGCAAAAGGCGGTAAGGCAACCTAGATTGTTACGGATAAGTGACCAGACACGATTAAAAACAGACGCGTATGAAGTCGAACGGAAAGAACATTTGCCATACGTTGAAAACGATACGTAAGCAAGTGGCCGAGGCCAATGGCATCGACTACACCCCTGCGCCTTGCCATTTTGATGGCGATTGCAGCGGCACTTGCCCGGCGTGCGAGGCCGAAGTGCAGTATATAGAAAGCCAATTGGGCAGGCTACGCTTGGCAGGTAAGGCCGTTAAAGTGGCAGGTTTGGCCCTCGGACTGACGATGGTTGCTGGTTGTAACTCGCCTTCGGGTACGCCACCTTCCGCAACAGACAAGTCGGCAGCAGCCAACGAAACCTCCCCAACAAGCCAACCCAACCCACAGCCGCATGCAAACGCCCCCGTTTCGGCCGCCGATGAAGGTGCAAAACCCCACGCAATACGCTATCATGTGCGTGTAAACAGGGGGCGAGTAGTGAAGAAAAGCGCGGCACAAGCCGACACAACGGCCATCTATATGGCCGATTCTAGCGGATACGCACTACCCGAGGTGTCGGTAACTTCAACTCCCTCGAAGACGAAAGTTTGCTATGCAGGTGGTATACCCTATGTCCAACGCATTGTTCGTAACCGCAACCATGTTTACCTAAATCCCGAAATCAGCCCCCGATACAAGAAAGGCGACGAGGCGATGCGGCAGTTTATTGCAGACCATATACGCATTACGCCCACCATGTCTGCCGCTTGTGGACAGTTCTTAGTTAAGGTGGCGTGTGTGGTTGAACGCAATGGCAGACTCTCGGCCATGCGTGTTATCCAGTCGGCAGACTCTCTTTACGATGCCGAATCCATTCGTGTGTTGAAAAAGATGCCCCGTTGGAGGCCCGCGCGAATGGAAGGTAAGCGTGTTCGTTCGCTTGTGGTGATAGACGTTCGCTTTGTGTTAAAGTAGGCAGGTGGCAGTTTTGCAGATGATAGGTGTAGCACATAACATGAACGTTTTCGTTAAGCCAAATGAACAATGTCGAGCTTGCTCGAACATTGTCATG
>ERZ773035.2397-NODE-2397-length-12275-cov-9.659820_pt1 | contig 12275 bp, 10 predicted proteins | sample MGYA00511487_ERZ773035 | MGnify/ENA primary metagenome ERZ773035 (study PRJEB29015, sample SAMEA2737985) | human oral metagenome | biome: human oral; feature: human-associated habitat; material: dental | place: China | collected 2024 ...
TCTTCAGCCATAGGTCAGCACTCTCCAATCAATTTGCCCGGGTTCAGAATGAGGTTCGGGTCGAGTGCGCGCTTGATCTGGCGCATGGCCTCCATGCCTTCCTTGCCGTGCTGCAGCTCCATCCAGGGCAGCTTGCCGAGGCCGATGCCGTGCTCGCCCGAGAGCGTGCCGCCGAGCTCGACCGCACCGCGGAAGATGTCGTCCATCGCCTCGTGGACGCGCTTCGTTTCTTCTTCGTCGCGCAGGTCGCAGACGATCGTCGGGTGCATGTTGCCGTCGCCTGCGTGGCCGAACGTGCCGATCGTGACGTTGTGATCCTTCGCCGCCTTCTTGACGATGGCGAGGAATGCCGGGATCTTGCTTCTCGGAACGGTCGCATCTTCGACGAACGTCGTCGGGCGCAGCTTTGCAAGGCACGGAAGCGCCATGCGGCGAGCCGTCCAAAGCTGTTCCTTGTGCTTCGCGTCGCGGGCAAGCGTGACTTCGCGTGCGTTGTTCTCCTCAAGGACCTTCATGACCTTGTCCGCCTCGTCCTCAACGACGACGGGATGACCGTCGACTTCAATGAGCAGGATCGCGTCGGCGTCCGTCGGCAGGCCGACGTGCATGAAGTCCTCGACCGTGCGGATCGTCGCGTTGTCGAGAATCTCAAGCGTCGCGGGAATGATCTTCGCGGCGATGATGCCCGAGACGGCGCGTCCCGCATCCTCGATCGTATCGAAGATCGCGACCATGCTCTTCGTCTTCTCCGGCGCGGGAACGAGCTTCAAGAGAGCCTTCGTGACGACGCCGAGCGTGCCTTCCGAACCTGTGAAGAGCTTCGTCATGTCGTAGCCCGAAACGTCCTTGACGTTCTTGCCGCCCGTATGCAGCACATCGCCGTTCGCGAGGACGACTTCGAGACCCTGCACATAGTTCTTCGTGATGCCGTACTTGAGGCCGCGCAGACCGCCTGAGTTCTCCGCGATCGTGCCGCCGAGGCTCGCCGTCTTGACCGTGCCCGGATCGGGCGGGTAGATGAGGCCGAACTGCGCGATATGGTCGTTGATGTCCTGTACGACGACGCCCGCCTCGACCTCGGCGATGAGGTTTTCGAGATCGACGTCGATGATCTTGTTGAAGCGGAGCATCGAGAGGACGATGCCGCCCTTCAAAGGCGCCGTGCCCGCCGAGAGGTTCGTGCCGGAACCGCGCGTGTAGACGGGGATCTTGTTCTCGTTCGCGAACTTCAAGACCTTCGAGACTTCCTCCGTCGTGCCGGGGCTGACGACGACGTCCGGCATGTAGATATGGCCGGGCGTAGCATCATAGGCGTAGGAGTAAAGTTCCTCTTCCTTCGACTGAACATTCTCTGCGCCGACGATTTTCGTCATTTCTTCTACCAGCTGCTGCTTTTCCATTTAGTGTGCACCTCTTTCATGATGGTGTTAGTCATAGATAAAAACTATAGGGAGATAAACCTCCTATAATCTAAGTATCGCACATTTTTCGTATTTGTCAATGGAAAATTGCGACTTTTTTCGATAATTCCGATGGTTTTTCTGTGAGAATCCAAGAGGTCAAGCTCAAAGGGAAGAGAACGATTATTTTTTTCATATAAGGGCGGCGCATAATATCCATGAAGTGGACGTTTGTGCGTGTAGCTTTCTATGCCACAGGTCGTAATCCCTGTGGATATTGGGCTTGCGGCCTGTCGTACATGTCCCATCGCTGCTTCCTAGAGGAGCGGCGTCATATACATGGGCAGGAGAAAGACATCGTGATCTTTCTGCAGATCTTTCGTATAAATCAGATACTTCTTGGCGATTTGCGCGGAATATTTTTGGCAGAACGCATCCAACGAAGCATGGCTCTTATAGCCGGAGGATTTCACCTCGACCGGGCAGATTTTATTGCCTTGTGCGATGAGAAAATCGACCTCGTAATTCGCTGTTCGCGATGGGTTGGGAAAGGTATGATAGTATAATCCATAGCCGTTGGCCGTCAGCATTTGAGCTGCCATATTTTCATATAGGTATCCGAGATTCGCTGAAAGTTTGTCGCTGAGCAATTTTCGGTAAAGCTCATTCTCGGTGAAGTTTTTGCTTTTGAACATCAGCGTGGTGAAAAGCCCCGTATCGGAAAGGAAAAGCTTGAAACGGGTCAAATCTTTATAGGAAGCCATTTCAGCGGAAGGCAGGCTCGTATGATATGCTGCCAAAACTGCTCGGGAATCGATCAGTTCTGCGATCAGGTTCAGGGAATTTCCAGGGCGCATATGGGGAAGGATATTTGAGACTACATAGCGCGAACTGTTCTTGTTCAGCTGTGCGGGAATTGCGTCGAACAACTGAGACAAACGCCCCGTCGCATCGATTTTATAAAAGTCGTCCTCATAAAGACGCAAAATATCGCGCTTGACTTGATCGACGGTTTCGAGATCATTGCTTTCCAAGTAGGCGGCGACGGCCTGCGGCATTCCGCCGATCAACATGTACAGGCGAAGGAGGCGCATGAGCCGTCGATGTGCGCCGTCCCCTGCGGGCCGCTGTTTCTGCAGTAAAATTTTAAGCGAGGGAATTGTCGCCTGATCGCCCAATGTCCAGAGGAATTCTTCGAAGTCCATCGGATGCATGAGGACGCGCTGCTCTTCACTCGGAATCAGGATATCCTTGACATTTTTTCGAATGGAGATCAAGGAGCCTGTTTCTATATAGTCATAACGGTGGTCTTTAACAAGAGATTTGATTGCTTGTCTGGCAAGGGGAAAGAGCTGCACCTCATCAAAGATGATCAAGGAACTGCGTTCGACAAGGTGAACGCCAGTTAGGAGCTGCAACTGCAGGAAGAAGTAATCGAGGTCAGAAGTATCCTGAAACAGATCGCGGATCTCTTGTGAGCAAGTCGAAAAGTCAAGGAGGATATAGCTTTCGTATTCCTGTTTGCCGAATTCCTCGACAACCGTTGACTTGCCGACACGCCGTTGCCCCTCGACAAGCAGAGCAGTACGACCATCCTGCTCCGTTTTCCATTTTTTGATCTTTTCATAGATCTTGCGCTGAAACATAAGGATGCTCCTTTCCAATGCTCGTCCGTCCGGACTGAACAAGGTGATTGTTCCTGCCTACAGCCGATTTTTTGCTACTACATCAAAATAGACAAGTTTATTTTAACAAATCTATGCAAAATAGACAAATTTATTTTATATGTTTCATACAAAATAGACGATTCTCTATTGATCCAGCTGTATGCGAAGACGAATTCGGAAGGTATTCTGTCGAAATCCTCGCTGTGTGCCCCTCATATTTCTGCATTTACAAATGGAGGTGCATGGTATATATTTAAGTCATGAATTTATTGACTTGAGCAAGGAAGCAGTATGAAGAATTCGGAGTTGAAGCGTCTGCTGAAGAAGATGGGCTGTCGATTGGAGACACACGGTGGACGCCATGACAATTGGATCAATCTTAAGACAGGAGAGATTTTTCAAGTCCCACGTCATGATGGACAGGAAATCAAGAAGGGAACGCTTGAAGCCATCATGAAACAAGCTGGATTGAAATGAAGAGGAGGTGTTTTTGATGGCAAAGTATGTATATCCTGCAGTTTTCGCGCCTGCAGCAGAAGGGGGATATGTCGTTACGTTTCCCGACTGGGAGGGGGCTACGCAGGGAGATACGGTTGCGGAAGCAATCGAGATGGCGGCTGATTTCCTGGGACTTGCAGTTTGGACAGCGGAAAGCAATGCACAGGAACTTCCTGCGGCGACAGCGTTGGAGAAAGTTGCCGCTCCGCAGCGTGGCTTTGTCAATCTCATAGCCGTCGATACGGATGTATACGCTGAAATCATCGAGCGCGAGAATAATCCGATCAAGTATGCCCGAAAGAAGGCGGGACTTAATATGAAAAAGCTTGCCGATCTTCTCGGTGCTCCCTATCGCACGGTGCAGGATTGGAATGCAGGACGCCGCATGCCGCCCGACTGGGTGCAGCGTCTCATCGTCGAGAAGATTGAAGCGAATGCTTGAGATGTTCCACATTTTTGAGGAGGTGGTGTCATGCGTCATCATGGCGACAAGATTGCGTACTTTCTCATCGCCTTTGCCGTCTGCCTCATCCTCATGGCGCTGTCGACGTACAAGACGACGCGCATGGCGAACACGATCCTCTATACTTCCGTCGCCATCTCGCTTCTTGCGGAGAACGTCCCGAAGGTCGTGGAGATTCCGCTCCATTACGCATATCCCGTGAAGTGCATCGAGTACTTCATGTTCTTCCTCGCCGTCCTCTGCTTCATCACGGTTCTTCTGCGTCATCTTCATCTGTTTTAACTGGCTTCAACCAAAAAGAGCTGCCGCACAGGCTTTATGTGCAGCAGCTCTTTTTGTTTTCAGCTTTGCCGTCCTTTCCCGGGACCGTCTGCGGCTACGGCGACGGCGGTTTCGGCGAAGGTCTTCATGTCGTTTTCCATGTGGAGCGCGGCGTCGACGAGGCGCATGCCGAGTGAGGCCGCGATGCCGCAGCTTGCAGGAAGGCCGAGCGCGAGATAGTCGGACTGGACGTGCAGGAGATAGGGCTTGAGCGTGGGCGCGAGGGTTTCGGCGAGGTGCGCGACGCTTTCCGTCGCGGGATCATCGAGGAGGACGAGGCAGCGGCTTTCGGCAGCGGCACAGAGGGCGCCGAGGAGGGCGGCGGCTTCTCTTTGGAGTGCGGGCGAAAGATTCTGCAGCAGGTTGAGGATCGCTGTGCCTTCCTTGGCTGGGCGGAATGCTTTGTCATAGCATGCAGCCTTCTCGCGTGCCATCTCGTCCGTCTCCGCGGCAAGCGACAGCCCTAGAAGTGAGCCGTCTGCGGCAAGCTCCCGCGCGATCTTCTGGCCGAAAGCGAAGGCTTCGGCAGGCTTGCTGTCCCGGTCGAGCAGCGCGAGCGTCACGGGCGCTTCGGCGTGAGCGGCAAAGGCGGAGATGAGCCGCTTCTGCCGCGCGGAAGGTTCTTTTGCTGCGAAGATGAGCAGCGCTCGCCGCGCGCCGAGCGGCGGCCGCGCCTCGCCCGTGACGCCTGCGAGGCGCACGGCCAGTTCTTCGAGCCGTCCGAGGCTGTAGATGGGCTTGGCGAGACTGTCAATGCGCTTTTGCGAGGCGGCCATGGCGATAGTGTCGAGCGCGGGGAACGAAGGCAGAGCGAGGTCGTCGAGCGCATCATCCGCGTCATCGGACATGCTTTTCGACAGGAAGCGATACGGCATCGCCTTCATCTCGCCCTGCGCATCTTTTGCTTGCGCTGCATTCGCCGCAGCGTTTCGCTTCCAAACGTGCTCTCCCTTGCCGTCGCTTTCCGCCGCATCCTCTGCGAAGAGGCTTTTTGCAGCTTCGATCGCAGCGTCGAGGAAGTCAGCGACGATGGACGATCCCGTCGCTTCGCCGAGGCGAAAGCGCATGTCCATATAAGGTGTGAGGCCGAGCTTCTTGAGAATGGCGGCGTGCGCCGGCTCTGCCGCGAGGTGCGAGGGCAGAAGGTAGCCCGTGACTGCGGGTGCGAGCGCCTCGGCAATCAAGGCTGCCGCGCCCGTGTTGAAGCCGTCGAGGATGACGACGGCTCTTCTTCTCGCCGCACCGAGAATGAGTCCGGCGATGCAGCCAAGCTCGAAGCCGCCGACCTTCTGCAGCACGTCGATGCCGTCGCTCGCGTCGGGGCGGTTGACGGCGAGGATTTGGCGCACGACCTCGATCTTCTTTTTCAGGCGTTCGTCGGAGATGTTCGTGCCGCGCCCCGTCGCCTGCTCGGGCGTAAGACGGCACAGGCAGGCGGCGATCGCTGCGCTCGCCGTCGTATTCGATATGCCCATTTCGCCCGGCAGGAAGCAGCGGCAGCCTTCGGCGGTGAAGTCTTCGGCGAGGCGGATGCCGACGGCGAGCGAGCGGAGCGCTTCCTCGCGCGTCATGGCGGCTCCCTTGGCGGAGTTCTTCGTGCCGTGCGCGATCTTGCGGTCGATGAGCGAAGGTAAGGGCGGCAGCGGAGCCTTGATGCCGAGGTCGGCGACATGAAGATCGCTTCGGGCGAAGTTTGCGAGCGCATTGGCGACCGCGCCCTTGGCGAGCAGGTAGTTCGCCGTCATCTGCGCCGTCGTCTCGGGCGGATAGGCGCTGACCTGCATTTCGGCGACGCCGTGATCGGCGCAGCAGATCAGCGTGCATTTCTTTGGCTTTTCGAGCGCTTTTGCCGCGCTCTTCGTCGCACGCGCATAGCGGTCAAGCAGGGCGGCGAGTGCGCCGAGACCGACGCCTTGCGGCAGCTTTTCTTGCAGGGTGCACTGCATATTCTCGCCCGCTTTATCGTCGGGCGGCTCGATGGCGCGAATGGTATCGTGCACGAGGCAGGCGTCGTCCGTCCTGCGCTGATCGCCTCCTAGGGGGGCGGCAGTTTGCTTCATATCGCTGCCTCCTTCGGTACCTGCTTCAAGGAGAGACCGATGCGGCCGCGCTCTTCGTCGACCTTGATGACCATGACGTTTACGATGTCGCCGACGGATACGACGTCGAGCGGATGCTTGACGCGCTTCTTGCTGAGTTCTGAAATGTGGATGAGCCCCGCCGTCTTGATGCCGATGTCAACGAATACGCCGAAGTCCGTGATGTTGCGCACCGTGCCGCGCATGACGGCGCCTGCCTTGATGTCGGAGAGCTTGACGATGGCCTGGCGCGTCAGGGGCGCGGGCAAGTCCTCGCGCGGGTCGCGCCCCGGTTTCTTGAGTGCGTCGATGATGTCGCGCATGGTCGGAACGCCTGCCGCAAGTTCCTTGGCAAGCGTTTCGGCATCGGCGAGGCGGAGCTTTGCGCCGAGCGTTTCGAGCGCTTTCTTGTCGCTGAGGTCGTCAAGCGAGAAGCCCAGGCGGTCGAGCAGCTTTTCGGCGAGCGCGTAGGATTCGGGATGGACGGGCGTGTTGTCGAGGGGGCTTTTGCCGCCTGCGATGCGCAAAAAGCCCGCGCACTGCGTGAAGGCGGCAGGGCCAAGGCGCGGCACCTTGAGGAGCTGGCGGCGGTTGGCGAAAACGCCGTTTTCGTCGCGCCAGTCGACGATGTTCTTCGCGATCGCCTTCGTGACGCCCGCGATGTGCGAGAGAAGAGTCGCCGAAGCCGTGTTGAGGTTCACGCCGACATGGTTGACGGCGGATTCCACGACGGCGTCGAGCGCGGCGGCAAGCTCCTTTTGATTCACATCGTGCTGGTACTGGCCGACGCCGATGGCCTGCGGGTCGATCTTCACGAGTTCGGCGAGGGGATCCTGCACGCGCCGCGCGATGGAGACGGCGCCGCGAATCGTCACGTCGTATTCGGGAAGCTCTTCCTTCGCGAGCTTCGAGGCCGAGTAGACGGATGCGCCCGCTTCATTCGTGATCAGGTAGTGAACGGGCAATTTGTTCTCGCGAATGAGATTCGTCGTGAATTCTTCCGTTTCGTAGGAAGCCGTGCCGTTGCCGATGGAGATGAGTGTCACGCCGTGCTTCTTGATGAGCGCGAGCACCTTTTTTGCCGCTTCGGCGCGGCGCTCTTCGCTCATCGTGAGGTAGAGAACGCCGTGGTCGACGACTTGCCCCGTGGGGCTGACGACGGCCATCTTGCAGCCCGTGCGGTAGCCGGGATCGAGTCCCATGACCGTGTGGCCGGCGAGCGGCGCTTCCAAGAGGAGCTGCTTGAGGTTTGCGCCGAAGACATGGATCGCCTGTTTTTCGGCGTTTTCTGTCAGAAGAGCGCGAAGCTCGCGCTCCATGGCGGGGAAGAGCAGACGCTTATAGCCGTCCTCGATCGCTGCCTTCAGCGATTCGCGGAAGATGGAATCGCCCTTTGCCAGCCCGTCGAAGATTTCCGCCGCAAGCTTCTCGTGGTCGCATTGGAGCGTGACCTTGAGGCAGCCCTTCTTCTCGCCGCGGTTGATGGCGAGGATGCGATGCGCGGGCAGAGTGCGAAGCGGCTCCTTGTAGTCCTGATACATGAGGAAGGTCTGCGCGTCCTCGGCCTCTTCGTCGAGCGCGGTCACGAGCTCTGCCCGCTGCCAAAGCTCCTTGCGCATCTTCTGGCGCAGCGCAGCGCCCTCGGAAACGGTCTCGGCGACGATGTCCATCGCGCCGGAGAGCGCGTCCTCCGCTGTCTCTACGCCCTTTTCCGCATCGATGAACTGCGCGGCGTATTCTTCCGCCGTGCCGCTTTTCTCTTCCTGTGCGAGAATCGCGAACGCCAGCGGCTCCAGTCCCTTTTCCCGCGCGACGCCCGCGCGCGTGCGCCGCTTCTGCTTGAAGGGCAGGTAGATGTCTTCCAGCTCCTGCATCTTCAGCGCCCGGTCGAGCGCTTCCTTGATCTCGGGCGTGAGCTTTCCCTGCTCCTCGATGCTCTTTTCGATCTCCTGCTGGCGCTTCACGAGATTTCTGAGGCGCGAAAGCTCGCTCTCGACGGAGCGCACTTGCTCTTCGTCGAGTTCGCCCGTCGCCTCCTTGCGGTAGCGCGAGATGAAGGGCACGGTGTTTCCCTCGTCGAGGAGCGCGATCGTCGCCTCCGCCTGCTTCGCTCGGATGCCCAAAGCGCGCGCAATAGCCGCGCCGATGGTTTCTTCTTTCATGGCAGTACCTCTTGTCTTTTAGATTGTAGCATGATATTTTATTGGACTTACTGTTGTTTTAATTTTTCTGTGATTTGTTTAAAAAACTCCGCGTTCCATATATCGAGTGCGGAAGTATTATGGATAAACGGCTCCACGTCCTGTTTCGCCTGTGAAAAATTGATGGCGTCAAAGTGTTCGCGAAGCATTCTTTTTATATCATCCAGTGTACAGGTGTCTTCTTTGCGAATGTAGCCGGAATCAATCAACCGTTCGTGCAGATGTGCAAGGTTGACGGCAGCATCGCGGGAAAGGTAGAAAACATAGTCGTAGAGGTCTCTGCCCTTGATCCGGTTTCGCCACGCCCTTGCCAGAACGGCATGAATCTTTCCGGCGAATAGGGAAGGCATATCGTATAATTTGATCTCATAGGGGGAAGGCAAAAGACGATATTTGTGCTCGAATGCAGCGTATTTTGGAGGATCTACATCCACCTCGAATTTGATTTTTACAGCTTCCGTTTTCACAACACTTCCTGCAATCTGTTCATTTCCGTAGAACAAGAGCAGGTGTTCTTTTGTATTCCTTTTCAAAAAGGCGGAACGGATATGACTGTCGTTTGCTTTTACTTTTTCTGAAACAGTCATATTTAAACCGAAGGATCTCACTTCCTTTTCCAGAATAGGGAAATACTCTGACAAATCGAAAGCAGGATTTTTTGTTTCTAAGGAAAAGTCCAAATCCTCGGAGAACCGATCAAGTCCATAGAAAATACGCAGCGCCGTTCCCCCGTAAAAAGCCGCTTTTTTGAAAAAACCTGCGCGAGAGAGTCCGCAAAGAACAATCTCCTGCAAGATCTCTTTCATAGCATTTTTTCGATCATATAGATTTTCAACACTATATGCTTGCAGCATTTGTTCCAGTGAAGCGTTCATTTCATAGTCTCCTCAATAACGTACAGAGTTTCCTGATATTTGTTGCATGATATTTGTCACACAGCTCGGCGATCGTTTTCAGGTTCATCTTCCGGAGCTCCGATTCATCGATTCGAAGGTCATCAAAAAGCAAGGAGGCAAGTTCTTTTGTATTTTTGGCCGGACGCATAATATACAGTTCATCGCACAATGCCTTTTCGAAGGATGCAATCCGATACCAGTAGTCTCCCTCATGGCGGATCTCAATGTATAGGGGGAATGCTGCAGAGGGGATATCTTGGTAGGTAAAAGTTCCGAAAGGCGTATCATACTTCTTCTTCTTTTTCTTTTCAAAAGTAGCACATGTGATGGTATAGACGGCTTCCGGGATCAATCCGTAATGAGAGAGAGCATATTCGAAGGAAATATAGGACGGACCATAGATGCTCCCGGCCAGAAGATGTGCAGATACATGTTGATTTGTTTCATAAAGACCCTTTCGGATCTGAAAGCATTCTCCTTTTTGAACCATTCGGGACAGTTTCGTTTTTGGGGAAGCATAATCGGATAATTTCGCTAAAAGCATTTCCGTTGTTTTTATCATAATTGCACCTCCCAGTACAATTATATGCAACTAATTGGAGAGAATCAAGTGTTTTGGAAGCATATACGCGCAGAATGCGTGAAAAATCATCCATGTCCTGCTATAATATAATAGAAGAGTTTTTGAATCGTTTAGGAATGAGAAAGGGCGCGTCACATTGGAGAAAATTCACCTGGCGGCGAATTGCATCAAGGGATATCTGCAGCCGCCGTGCCGCGCGTGTGAGGATGTCTGTCCCGTCGGCGCGTTCCGCTGGGGCGTGCCGCATCCCGATCTCTGTATCGACTGCGGCCTTTGCACGGCCGTCTGTCCGGCCGCCGCCGTCGAGACGCGGCTTGATTATGCGGCAAAGCTGACGGCTGTCGTGGCTGCCGATGCGCCAAGTGTGCGCCTCGCATGCGCGAAAAGCGCGCCGGATTCCGCTCTTCCGTGCCTCGGCTTTCTCACGCGCGGCATCCTCTGGGCAATCGCCTCGCAGAAGGAAGTGCAGCTCGACATCGGCTCTTGCCGCGCGTGTCTGCCTGCCGTCCACGCGCACCTCGCACGCGAGGCTGCCGCCGTCGATGTGGCTCTCGCAGCGGCGGGGCGAGCGCCGCTTCGCTTGCTTGACGCTGAGCCTGCCGCACGCGAGTATAGTCGCCGCGATTTCTTCCGCCGCTTTCGCGATGTGGCGAAGGAGAAGTTCGGGCAGGGAGATGTGGCAGGCGGTGCGGGGGGGAGTGCAGCAGGGGAGCACGACGTTGGGTTTGCCGAGCGTATGGCGTGCGGTGCTGTCGCTGGGGAGCGTGCGGGTGCTGCATCAACAGAGGCGGATAAGGGGCTTCCGCCGGATGCAGGGGGAATGAGGCGAGACTCCATGCGCCCAGCACTCGCCGCGTTCTCCTCTCCCGCATGGGCATTCGCTCATGGCGCACAGCCCGCCGCCGTGCACGCCGATCTCGCGCTCTACAGCGGCTGCAACGCCTGCGGCTTCTGTGCACGCCTGTGTCCGCACGGAGCGCTGCAAGCAGGTGTCGAGGGCGAGGACTTCGTGCTCGCTTTCACGCCGCAGCTCTGCACCGCCTGCGGACTCTGCACCGCACGCTGCCCGAAGAGCGCCCTGCGCTTCGCCGCCTCTCCTGCCGCCAAGCGCTGGCGCGTCCCGCTGCCGCGCTGCACAACTTGCGGCGCTCCGTTTCAGCCGATTGGCGCGAGCAAGGTCTGCCGCGCGTGCATGGAGGGATGAAGGCAAGGGTTTGACATGCGCATGAGATGTCGCTCCATGGTGGTCAAAAGTCTTCGGTATAAAGGGAAGATTGACTTTTGACACTGCGCCTGAGGTATGGTATTCTAAACGAAATATATGAAATTATCGTGAAGGAGTGTCGGTCTATGAAAAAACGCAACCTGCTCGCTTTGACTGCGGCGCTCGCGCTCAGCAGCAGCGCTGCGTTCGCCGCGTCATCGGCGCAAGACGCTGCAGCGGAAGCGGCTTCGGCTGCGCCTGTCGCTGTGAAATCTGCTCCTACGCAGCCAAATGCGCAACGCACGACTTCATCGAAGGATGAAAAGACAAAAGAGACGGCGGTAACTCCAAGCTACATTGAGGCGCCGGAAGAATTCGAGATTGCTTCCCTTGGGCGTCCGTCGACAGTGCAAAACTATCGGCTTTTCAAAGGGGATACGATGCGCATTTTGCCCATCGGCTTCACGGAAGACATAAAGGTTGAAGAGATTCCAGTTGGTGTCGATGGCTGCGTGCAGCTCCCTTATGTCGGCAGTGTCAAACTGGAAGGCATGACGCTGGATGAGGCGAAGGAAGCGCTTCTGGAAGCCTTCGGTGAGTACATGCGCATCCCCGATATCTCGATCTTCGTCACGAAATATGGAAAGCGCAAGGTCTACGTCATGGGTGACGTGACAAAACCTGGCATTCAGGAGATGGATGCTGACAATATGAATGCCTATGCTGCCCTGGCAAGCGCTGGCAGTTGGACGGATCGCGGGCGCAGCACGCGCATCCAGGTCATCCGCGTGCGCGACAATGTGATGTATTACCGTACGCTGAATATGAAGGACTATGTGAAGAAGCATGACATTACACAAAATGTTTTCCTTGAAGATGGAGACATCGTCTATGTGCCGGCGACAAATGGCATCAAATTCCAAGAAGATATTTTGCCGTATATCAACGTGTGGGCGCTGTATAA
>ERZ773035.2399-NODE-2399-length-12272-cov-10.503315_pt1 | contig 12272 bp, 14 predicted proteins | sample MGYA00511487_ERZ773035 | MGnify/ENA primary metagenome ERZ773035 (study PRJEB29015, sample SAMEA2737985) | human oral metagenome | biome: human oral; feature: human-associated habitat; material: dental | place: China | collected 2024 ...
CAGGTAGTGTGTCTCCTAAGAAGGCTCCTAAGGCTGATGTGGTGACGACGAAGCCTACGGGTGGACGTATACCAATGACAGTAGATAATCTCCAAATGTTTGCGGAGAAGCCTAAAGCAAGACCTACTTGGAAACAGTCTGAGATTGATGTTGGTAAACAATTTCCTGATTATAGTAATCAAAAGTCTTACTTAAATGGTCAAGAGGTGCCTTATGGAACCAAAGGAAGCGTGAGACCAGAATATTATAATAATAATCATAGTGTAGAGGTGAAAAATTATAACCTAGAAAATAAAAATGGGAAATATAATTTGGTAAACAATGTCACAAAACAGGTAGAACAAAGGGTACAGAATTTACCATCAGGTAGTAGACAGACAATTTTTGTTGATATTCGAGGTCAGAAAGTTTCTGATGATACGTTAAATTATGTTTTTGATACTATTAATAATAAAACTTCAGTTGATGTGGAAGTAATATTTAAGAGAGATTAGGAGAGGTGTTTTATGTCTGTAGGCTTAATGGTAGGTTATAATTGGTGGACAGTAGGAGAAGGTAGCTTTTTTAATTCATTCTTTTCGACTATTTATGTTCAGTTAGAGAATAAAGACTGGGGAAGTAAGTACCCCGTTATCATGAATAAACTTTATTTTGGCGATATTCCTTTGGAAGATATTGAGAGTGGAATAGCAGAGTTGTTATCTATTCAAGAAGAGTTGAAAAAATTTCCACCTCACGACATCATATGGGATTTTGAAGATTTGTCAGTCACTCCTCCTTGGGGTAATCAAATTGCTTCCCATATCACAAATTTATCTCAATATTTTATAACTAGTTCAGGCAGTGATTTATTTGAAGTCATGTTAACTTGTTTTAGATTCGCACTCGAGAAAGGTCAAAATATAATTGTAAAAAGTATCTGAAGATAAAAAACTCAAACAAAAAGATTGTGTTTATTTTACTCAATTAGCAAATGCTGTTGTACTTGTCGATTAATCATAAAATAACAAAATTGGTCATTAATACAAAATAGTTTTTTGGCAAATTGTAGTGAATTGATGAAAAAAACAACATTTAGTGAGAATCAATCTGTAATTGCAACATAGTTTTACAAAGTTCCTTAAAACATGTCTGTACAACAGCTGAACGAGTCAAGAATCAAGTCGTTGATTTCGTGAAAAATGTCGACTGGAAGAAGGTTGCCGTAACTGCGGCAGCTATCGGTGTCGGTATTGCTCTTACCGTAGCGACTGGAGGTCTTGGAGCACCTGTAGCGATGGCTATCGGTGGTGCAGCCTCTGGAGCAATCATCTCAGGATATGATGCCTATAGTTCTGGCCAACGTGGTTGGGAATTGGTTGGTTCGATTGCCAAAGGAGCAGGAACAGGTGCAATCTCAGGTCTTATTGGCGGCCAATTGATGGGAGCAGGAGCTAGTCTAGCAACCAATGTGACTCAAAATATTGGCAATCAAGCAGTTCAACAAGTTGCCAGGATTGGAGTGGAATCTGCGGTTGAGACTGTGATTGACACAGGTATTGATTTGGCCACAGGCAATAAGATTACTGGTCAAACAGTCGCCATGAACTTTGCCTTTAACACCTTTACCAACGGAGCAGGTAGTGTGTCTCCTAAGAAGGCTCCTAAGGCTGATGTGGTGACGACGAAGCCAAAATCAGGGGATGTAGCAGTCACGAGACCACGCAAGGATGTAACCCCTGTTCAGCAACTAGCATTGCCTGGGCCGACTAGTAAACCTGTATCATATTCACAAGTAACGTTACCTCATCCTATGGATAAAGCAAATTATTCCCAGAAGACCTATAGTAATAATTTTAGTGCATATGGATCGCAAAAATATTCTGATGTTGCTGGTTATGAGATAAAAACTGTGGATGATTTAGCACAAGCAATAAAAAATAAAGATGTGTCTGTTTCGGATCTTCCTGTGGAGTATATTAATAGAGATGGTAATGTTTTAATTCAAAATACAAGAACCTCTCAAGCGTTAACAGTTGCAGGAGTTCCTAGAAATCAGTGGCATGTAACTAATAATACTGGTAGTCCATTACATGAAAAACTACTGGATGAGCAGTTATTACGTAATAAACTAACTTCGGAAGGAATTTCTACTGTAAGACGTAGCGGGGGTACGAATAATGGAAAATAAAATGATATACACTCTTCCAATGTTTTCTTCACTTTTATCTGAGTTACCTCAAATAACTTTTTCAGGTACAAATATTTGTATCAACTTAAAGGGATATGATTATGATGACATATATTCAGAAGTTGAATTGATATTTCAAGAAGTCCACTATTTTTCAAAAGCAAACGCATTATTTTCTGTAGATACAATTGAAGCTTATGATAAAGTTTTAGAAATATTTAATTCATCAATTATATTACAGTTAATGGAAGCGAACAGGCATCTTTTTGAAGAAATTAACAAGCTCCAAGAATTAAAGCATTATTCTTTATATCTTGATGGTTATGATGGATATAATATAGTCTGCAAGTCCATAGAAATCAAAGAGTTATAAGATTTTAAGAAATCAAACAATTAGCAAATTAGAATTATATTTCGCTTAGCATAAAAGAAAGTACTTGAGAATCAATTTTTTCAAGTACTTTTACTGTTCAATAGGTATAAAAGTCCCAACAATATTTCTAATAATGCGAGAATTATCTTCATAAGTTATAAATATTTCAGGATAGTTGTCATTCAAAGAAATTATTTCAAGATAAAGTTTCTCAATAGAAACAGAGCTATTCCAAAATAATGCATACACAGCCCCAAGTGGAGAAGAAAACTCCCTCTTCTGGTATGGCTTTAGTCAGAATGTCCTCCAAGCCCTGTCTGCTTTACCACAGACAATAGGAAGCATCTGGCACAGCATCTTTGACGATGTGTCGACAGCCTACCACCAGAAAGTGGCTAAGGACCGAGCGACCAAGGAGGGAATCGTCGTCAACCCACCAGAACTTGGGAACTTACCGGGTCAGGGAGAGGTGACCTATACCAGTCAAGTTCAGGATGTCCTGATCCCTTACACCACACGAGAGGACATCTACAACTACTACGAGGAACGTAACTATGTCAACGATGTCAATCGTGAACATACAGAAGTCCTTGAAACCTATGACCATGATGGCAAGGCTCGAGAGACCTATAGCTATGGCATCTGTAGAATTTTTTAAAGATACAATTGCTGAGATTGATAAGCAGGGGAAAATACAGTCTTTTTGGTTACGACCTGAGTTTAAATAGTAGTCATACAAGTCGAAAAGGAAGCAAGATAAACTTAAGGGGATTTGTATGAGATACAATAATGGAGATTAAAGTATAAATAAGTCATGATTAGTGCGCGTAATATTATCGTTATCTTCTTAAAATTTAATTACTAGAGAAGATCTTTAAAAAGATGACACTAAAATAGGGTTACCTCCATGAAGGTAGCCCTATTTTTTGGACTGTGAATGAATCAAAGCGATGGGATTACACAGGGTTAGAATTTCTTTTTGCTTTGATTGAGATACATGAGTATAAATTTGTGTGACTGAGATAGAACTATGTCCGAGAATTTGTTGAATGTATCGGATATCAACATCACTATCTAGAAGCATTGTTGCGAAACTGTGTCTAAACATATGGGGAGTAATAGGTGTAGTTAAGTTATGTTGTTTAACAAGGGTATTTAGAATTAAACGTACACTTTGCTCTGACAATGGTTTGAAAGAATATTTTCCAGAGAATAGGTAGTCACTGGGTTGAAAGCAGTAGTTATTTATATATGTTTCTAATAAGCTAAATGTTATTTGATCTCCTAAAAATAGGATACGTTCTTTCTTGCCTTTTCCCATAATATGGAGAGTCCTATTTGAAAGATTAATATTTTTGAGATGAATATGACAAAGTTCGGAAATCCTGATACCAGTTGAAAGCAATAGAGAAATGATTAGTAAATTTCTTTCAGCCTTTTGTTTTTGATATTTAGTTTTTGAATAGGTAACTTTCTGTTCTAGATGTGAAAAAATACTTTTTAAAATATCACAGGGAATCGTTTTAGGTAATATTTTTTCTGTTCTAAATTGAAAACGTAATTGATTAAAAGGATTCTCATCAATTAAATTATGATACTTTAAATAGCTGTAAAACACTTTCAAACTAGCAATTTTACGACGTAATGTACTAGATTTAATATTGGATTTCGTCAAATGTTCAACATATATTTCCACACTGGTGTAATTTGAATTGTAAAACTGCAAAAGATCATTTTTATAAGCTCGAATCGTATGTAAACTCAAGCGTTTATGAGTTTTGCAGTAGTCTAAAAAAGTAGAAATAAGTTTATAATCCATGAATAACTCCTTTATCAATAATCATGCTATTATAAACTTATTTGAATGCTTTGTATAGTGATAATAAATAGTTATCAGTAGGAGAATAATATGGAAAAGGCACCAATAATTACGTTAAATAGTGAAGAAAAAGATTTTTTGTTCCGTATTGATTCTGGAATTAAATCAATACTGTTTGAACTACCAGTACAATATCATGAGATACTTCAAGTAGTGAATGGGAGCCGTTTCAGACCGTTATTAACATATTATGGCTATAAGTTGTTTTCTGAAAATCTAAATGAAAAAGTTTACAAATCTGCAATAGCTATTGAGTTAATTCATAAATCCTCTATTATTATTGATGATATTATTGATCAAGACGATAAAAGGCATAGCATATACACAGTACATAAGCAATATTCTATTGATGAAGCCTTAGTAATCACAGTTTTTTTATTAGGAAAGTGTATTGAATTATTATCTGAACTTGATGATTCTACAATTAGGGTATTTAGTCATATGATTATGAGAATGTGTCAGGGAACAATACAAGAATTAAATATTGATATGAATGTAAGTATTGATAAAATAAAAGAAATCTTAGATAACCAAACTTCCCAAGTTATTCAAAATTGTTTAGTGATTGGTATGAAATCATATAATCCTGAATTAGACAATCAACCTTTAGCAATTATTGGTTATAAATTAGGCTACTTATTTCAGTTACTAAATGATTGCGAAGCATACTTTAATCCTGAGTTTACTGTAAAATACAAAGGGAATTATAATTTTGATATTAATAAAAGTAGGAAAAATTTATGTTACATTTACCTTGAACAGTTTCTCTCTAATAAAGAAAAAATAGGACTTCAGAATAAAGATAAGGTGACTAATTTAGAAATTTTATTGAAAAAATATAATGTGTTAAAATATATAAAAAATGAAGTTTCGCTAATTGAGTTTGATATTAAAAAACAATGTGAAGTTTTGGAAAAAAATCACTCTATGGAAAGATTAAATTATTTTATTGATTATTCAATTAAATTAGCGAAGGTGAGAGCGAGGGTTTATTAAGATAAAAGAGCAGAGATTGGGATTCTCTGCTCTTTTAACAACACTAATTTTGTGTTAAAAATGGCTGAAGTAGCCTATATAGATTTATCAAAATGGGGATGTAACCTATTGGATTGAGTGCTTTTCCATTGAATAACTGTGGAAAGTTAGGGGAATCTTTATAGAGTTTAAATAGCTCAATATAATCTTTATTAAGTTGTTTATTACTGTAATCAGTAATATCATATTCCTTTAGTTGCATTCTTTTTATTTTTTTTATTATTTCTTTAATATATTTTTTCCAAAGATAGTCAAAAAGTAAATAACCAAAACCAATCAGTATAAAAATTATTCCCCAAGTAATTATAAATACTAAGTTATTAGGTGTATCTATTACTAATGTATTCTTGGTAAATTTAATAGCAGATAGTGGAGTGGTTAAATAGAATAGAGCAGTATAAACAATACCTAAAATTCCAAAATAATTACTAAATGAACTCATACTATCGGTAAATTTAACTATCCAATCAGATTCAGATGGATTATGTAGGGAAATTGGTACTAATGAAATAAACTCTAATTTTGAAATTTTCCTTAATGTGAGAATATAAAGTATGTACTTTAAATACAGTTGTATTGCAATAAATACAGTTAGAATTAAAGTAATTGCCCCATAAATTGTAATTAGCTCCTGCAGGATAAGAACCTTTAATAATACTAGTGAAATGAAATAAATTAAACCAATTGCAAAACAAATAGATATACTATACCATTTGTTTAGATAACTATTATTTTTGCTGAATATTGGAAATAGTGGAAGATTATTGACTTTAGTACCTGAAATAGACGTTTTAAGGATTATTTCTTTTTTCATTAAATTTTGGTATGTGATAATCTGAGCTAACAAAAGAAAATTTACTCCAAAAACATATATATAATTGTATTTTAGTGATGAATCAAAAATTGATACTATAATTCCAATAAAAACCCAACAAGTAAAAATAATTGTCCAAAAACATTTTTGAGATAGAATTTTATCAATTATTTTTATTTCCATATTATTCTCCTACTGATAACTATTTATTATCACTAGTATACCATAGATTCCTATCTCCAATATGTTTTCGATTGTGGTTTTCTTACTTTTTATATTCTCAAAGACTTTTTGAACAGCCTCATAGTACTTTTTCTTCAATAACTGAATATGAGGTATTCTATCTATCGGTAAAAACGCACCAAAAATGGTGCGTTTTTATTTTTTGTGCTATAATAGAAATAAATAAAAGGAGACCTCTTATGATTGGAGAAAATATAAAAATATTACGTAAAACACATGATCTCACTCAACCTGAATTCGCAAAGATTATTGGTATCTCTCGAAATAGCCTGAGTCGTTATGAAAATGGGACAAGTTCAATTTCGACAGAATTAATAGATCGTATCTGCAAGAAATTTAATGTTTCTTATATCGATATCGTAGGGGAGGAAAAAATGCTCACACCAGTAGAAAATTATCAGTTAACTCTGAAAATTGAAGTGATTAAAGAACGAGGGGCGAATATCTTAGCGCAACTTTATCGTTTTCAAGATGAACAAGGAATTGCATTTGATGATACTTCGAATCCTTGGGTTCTAATGAGCGATGATCTTTCTGATTTGATTAACACGAGGATTTATCTTGTTTCAACTTTTGAGGATATTGAGCGATTTAATGGCTATTTGGATGGCATTGAACGTATGCTAGAACAAGCTACTCATCTGGTGGTGGCTTAATGAAACTAGAAGAATTTAGTCAAGATGATTTTGAACGAGCATCCAAACGACTCGTTCGTTCTTTAACTCGTGGTAAAACAACTTCGTCTCAGCCCAAGGCTATCTTGCTAGGTGGACAGAGTGGTGCTGGTAAAACAACGATTCATCGTATTAAACAAAGGGAATTTCAAGGCAATATCATTATCATTGATGGAGATAGTTATCGTTCTTTTCATCCGAATTACCTTGACCTACAGGAAAAGTATGGAAAAGATAGTGTGGATTATACCAAAGTATTTGCGGGAAAAATGGTTGAATATCTCGTAGATGAATTGAGTAAACAAGGTTATCATTTGTTAATCGAGGGCACCTTGAGAACAACAGAAGTTCCTAGAAAAACGGCACAATTATTGATAACTAAAGGATATCAAGTCTCACTTGCACTAATTGCTACCAAGCCAGAATTGTCCTATCTCAGTACCTTGATACGTTATGAAGAGCTCTATGCTATAGATCCTAGTCAATCTAGAGCGACTCCCAAAGAACATCATGATGGAATTGTAGAACATTTAGTTGATAACTTACGAGAGTTAGAAAATGACAATATTTTTAATCAAATTCAAATTTTTCAAAGAGATCAATCGTGCGTCTATAATTCGCAAGTAGATGAAACCTCAGCAGCAGAAGTTCTACACGAATGCCTCTTTGGAAAATGGAGTAAGGTGGAGGAAGAGATGTTGAAGATGGGGCAGGAACGGTTGAGGGATCTGGGTAAAGAGTGATAATGGAAAAGTTAATTTTTACATGGATAATTAGTATATAAAATGAGGATTAAATAATGGAAAACATAAATACAATTTTAGGTATATTTGCATCAATTTTAGGAATTATTGCTACATGTACTTCTTGGAAAACAAAAAAAGATGTTGAATCAATTATTAAAAATAACAATAATAGTCAAATTATAGGCAATAATAGTAGCAATAATGAACAGCATATTGGTGATAGGGGATAATAAATGACTAATTCTCAGAGTATTGGAAATTTTAGTAATAATAATACTCAAAATTTATATATAACAAATATTGAGCAAAGGACCTTGATTCCAACAGTTCTTTTTAAGCTTTTGGAGAATGTTAAAAAATTTCAATCTCAAAATAATGAAAAATTTGAACTGAAGAAGCCAGCTAAATTGAAAGAAAAGCTTCAATATAATAATTCACGTACATATATTCGCAAATTTTCAGAGGGGATTAACAACTATGTCTTACTGGAGAAGATTCTAAAAAATGAATTTCCTGATAGTCAAAAAGTGGTTGAAAAAGTAAAAGATATCTTTTTTGATTTTACACCTATGGATGAAAATGGTGAACCGATAGTCGGCAATGGAGACGAATGTCTGAAGGATATGCATAATGAGATAAAAGAAAGAATAGCGAGAGATCCTGATTTTTTGTCTAGTGGAATCGATGATTCAGATTTAGATAAATTTATAATTGCATTGCTCCAATATGTAGTTATAGAGTGTCAGGTATTATTAAATCCAAACAATGATAAGGAGAGCGACGATGTTATTGCTTGATAAAAATGCAGAACCCAATAAGACTATTTTTTACCTGTCTGCGATTGTGTATGGCTTAATTTTAAGAGGAATGACTAAAATAGAAAATATTTATTTAGAACTTCAAAATGAAATTGAGGACAATTTAAACTATGAGTTTTTTGTGTTAGCACTAGATTTTCTTTTTCTATTAGATAAAATAAGAGTTAATAGCAAAGGAGATATTGAAAGTGTTCATTAAAAGTTTGAGTATTATTAGTAAAAATACTGATGATGTATTGAGAAAAATAGAATTTAGAAATGGGATTAATTTTATAGTCGATTCAGAGCAGTCTGAGAAACACAATAAGGTTGGAAAAACAACTTGCTTGAAATTACTGGATTTAAGTTTAGGAGCTAGGAGTAAGGATGCCGTCTACACAGATTATGAAACACAGAGTGTTAATGAACAACTTAAGTCATTTATTGAAGATCAAAAATTATTTACGGAACTGAGATTAATTGATGATTTTAATAATCCTACTAAAGAAGTTTCTATAAAAACAGAGTTATTTAATAGAGGTAAGCGGTATATTAATGGAGAGAAAACTTCGTATGATGAATTAAATAAATTTTTAAATAAATTATTATTTGAAAATTTCGTTCAGATTCCTACTTTTAGAAGCACAATAAAATCTTTTGTAAGGATTTTAATGACAAAGGATAATACCCAATTCTTAAAAGTATTGGATAATTATTCAAAAACATCAGAATATCGTGCTTTATATAATTATCTTTTTGATATTTCAAATCCTAAAAATGATTTAGAAATTGGAAAGTTGAAACAAGAACTTAAAAAAATTGAGAGCAAAGAAAATAGTTATAAAAAACAAAACTCTCTACATGACATAGCTAAGATTAAACAAATCAATATTATAATTGAACAAGAAATTAATCGATTAGAACAAGAAATTAATGATTTGGTTGATAAAAAATCTTTTGAGAAAAATCGAATTCAGATAAATGTTGTTAGAAAAAAATATGAAGAGATAAGCCAGCAGATAAGTAGGCTTGATTTTGATATTTCTCAGTTACAAAAATATATTAAAGATACTGAAGAAAAGTCACAAAGAATAGTTAATTCAGAGTTGACGAGCGATTTTTTCCAAGAAGTTTCTGAATTGCTGCCTGATATTACAAAGACTTTTATAGAATTAGTTGAGTTTAATAACCAATTAAGTAGAAATAAATTATCTTACTTTAACGATAGGATGAAAGAATTATTACAAGAAAAGAAGCGTAGTGAGATAATTTTAACTGATCTAACAAATAAGAATTCTGAATTCATTTCTTTAGTAGAAGAGAATAAAGTAGATTTGTACTATGATAAACTAAATCAATTAGATGATTTAAAGATTAAAAAAGTCAGGAATGAATTGGAAATTAATGGTATCAGTGAGATAGAGAAACAGAAGGAAAAATTGATAGAAAAGATAACTGAACTTAAGACAATTGTTGAAATTTCTGAAGCAAAATATCAGGCAAAAATGGATGCTTTTAATCATTATTTTAAAAGTGTGGCAAGTCGTATTAATAAAGAACAACCCGTACTAGTTTATGATCCTAAACATGATAGATTTCCAGTATCAATAGGGGCTCTTTCTGAAGGGACAAGTACTGGGACTCGAAAATCTCTTATTGCTGCATATGATATTGCCTATCAACTTTTTGCTCGAACAATTGGAAAAACCGTTCCTAACTTTATTATTCACGATGTTCTTGAAAGTATTGAAGGTGAAGACTTAAGGGCATTAGTTGAAGAAGTAGAAAATAACCAAATACAGTATATTTCTGCGATTTTAAAAGAAAAATTAGTGTCGTCAAGACTTTCATTAGATAAACAAAGTGAGATTATTATTCTAGAACTTTCTATGACAGATAGATTGTTTGAGAGAAGAGGTTCATAATCAAATATTTGAAATTTTTTGTATATTTTGACTTCTATATATAAAACAATAACAATTTAAATGGTGTGATCTTTTTGGTAAAATCTAGCTCAATCCGTGTATTTTTAGGGGGGAATTCACACCATTCAAATGAAAGTTATTCAAATTAGATGAAATTTTGTTTTCTGTAAATGTCGGAAAATATTAATTTTAAGCGCATCTTGAACTTATTCAAATAGAAGTGTTTCCAACCAAGTCTTAAGAAAGCTCGTAAAGCATCACAATTTAGTAAACGTTAATTCGAGAGAATCACTATACTTACAAAGAGCACCTTTCGGGGTGTTCTTTTACTTTTCCCTTCTTCTCATGGTATCTCTCATGTGGTATAATGAGACAAGGATTGTTCCTCGTTTTAGACGAGTTTATGGAATTCAGGATAAGTAGTAGGTGAGAAGAGTATTTCTGTCAGTCTCCTATACACCTGTTAACAGCTATCCAAAATAAAAGGAGATTGTAGATTGGTTTTATTAGTATTAGGGATTTTGGTTTTGCTCATTCTAATTTTTAAAAGGAAAAAGAAAACTGGTAAAAAATCTGAAGAAAATTCCAAGAATAAAAATTGGATATTAATAGGGTGCTTATCCATAGTTATTCCAATCACAATCTTCACAGTGAGTAGTCCTATTCTTTCTCTAATGGATATGTGGGGGCTATTTGCCCATGTAAGTCGAACGGAGATTGAGCAAGCTGTGCATCGTTCTTATCAAAACTATGGTTTAACAGGACAGTTTGAGTTAGAAAAATACGAGAAAAACTATACAAGCGTGGGAGGATTTATAATCCACGGTACCTATAGTGAAAATATAGCCGGAAAAACCTATGAGGTTCAAACTCGATTTAAATACTATACTCGTTTTTCGGAAAATAAAACATATGGAAAGACAGATGCAGAGGTTGATTACAAAAATGATAAAAAAATTTATAATGTTTTCCCAGAATTAGCCTATTTAGGGATTGAAGTTAGTCCAGGCACCAGCGAATTTTTAAAAACACTGGACAGTTCAATCAAAGATCCTAAACTGTCTGATCTGAAGTATGAGGGGATTCATTTTGAATTTAATAGCCAATCTGATAATATCTATCTTTATAATGAAATATTAGAGGAAAATCAAAGTAAGGGCCAAGCTCTGCAAGGAATGTATCCCATGGATGCTCAATATCTTTTCCAAAAAGAGATTTTTATACCGACATTTGAATTTCAGTATTTCGTTCCAAAAGAAAAAAGAGATCTCTTGTATGATGACTATCTTAAAGAGCTTGAAACGCTCATGAAGGAATTTTTTGCCAACCAACCCTTACCAAGGGGTCTTTATGCTGTAAAGATTGCTAAGTATGAAGAGGATAAACTTGTCAATGATAGTGGTGTATACTATGTGAAGATTGAAAATCGTCAAGTTGTAAAGCTGTTGCAAAAATTAGAATAGGAGTCGCTAGGCCTAGGTCAGTCTAACAATATTTTTACTAAGAAGAGAAGGGGAAATTTGTTAGCTTATCTAAGTTTTTAGATGGTGTTAACATGCAGAAATTTGAATGTAGATAATGATGGGAGAGGATTTGTAATGATCAGTTTAGAGCTG
>ERZ773035.2400-NODE-2400-length-12271-cov-15.093975_pt1 | contig 12271 bp, 14 predicted proteins | sample MGYA00511487_ERZ773035 | MGnify/ENA primary metagenome ERZ773035 (study PRJEB29015, sample SAMEA2737985) | human oral metagenome | biome: human oral; feature: human-associated habitat; material: dental | place: China | collected 2024 ...
TTAAAAATAATACCGTAATAGTATCTCATACTTTATTTGATTTCGCAAATTGTTAATAGATAGGAAGACCTATAGTTTGAAACTATACATATTAAGCTAATATTAAACGACATTCGCTTCTGGACCTCTACATAAAAAAAGCTAGCTAGCTGCTCGCTAGATAGCTTTTAAGAATTATTTACCTTGTCTTCTGCGTCGTGTTGCGATGCCTGCTAAGCCGAGGCTCGCAAGTAAACCGTAAACTCCGAACAGAGTCGTTTGTCCATCTACACCTGAGTTTGTTCCTGTATTTGGTAATGCTTTTGTAGAAGCTTTTTCTCCAGGTTTATTAGCTTCTGCACCTTGAGGTTTATCAGCAAGTTTACGAAGATCAAATTCTGGAAGTGGGGCTTGAATTGGTGCATTTTTTGGTAGGCCAATAATCATTCCATCTTTTTCTGCCACTTTTAGCATATTTTCTGCTTCAAGTACATCTAATAAAGCTTGTAGCTTCGCTTTGGCTTCTGCTAGGGCTGCTTGAGCCACTTTCAATTCAGCCTCTGCTTGATCACTAACTTTCTGAGCCTTTGCTCTATCCTCTTCTGCTTGCTTCAATGTTGTTTCTAAGGCTGATGCTTGATCTTTCAAGGCCATTGCTTTATCGCGTTTTTCTTCTGCATTCTTAATAGCTGTAGCCAATTCTGCTACCTTGGCTTGCAAGGCTTTTAGATTTTGGCTTGCTTTAGTTGCCTCTTGTGATTTTGTAGCAACTAATTCAGATTTTGCTTTCGCATCAGCAGTTAAGGTTGCCAAATCAGATTTAGCTTGTTCCAAATCCTTTTTAACTTGTTCACGCGCATTGACTAAATTATTGGCTTGTTTATTTAATTTATCCAAGTTTGCTAACAAGTCCGCTTTTTTAGTTTCAGTAGCTACTTTTTTAGCATCTTTGTCAGCTTTTTCTGCTTTCAACGATGCAAGTTCAGCCTTAAGATCAGCAGATTTGTCAATAACTGTTTTTTCAACATATACAAAGTGATGCTCAGGCAAGAACTTCATGCGTTTACCATAGAAGGTCGGATGCAATTTATCGTCTTCATTAAAGGCATAGAAATTAGAACGGTATTCCTTCACTGTTTCAGGTGTATAGGCATTACTTATATATGTATGATAAATATAATTAGGATTTTTTCCTTCAATTGTTCCTTGGGCTACACCTACTTTTCCTCCAACCGGTGTAAGCAGGGCTCTGCGGTGTCCGTAGTCGATTCCTTTTATATTATTAAAGTCTGCATACCAAGCTAAGAGTGATTGATAAGCAAACTGTTTATAAGTCATGATCTTATCGAAATTATAAATCGTTTGACCGTTTTTAACTTCCACAAAGTTTGGTCCACCATCGGATCCAGGAATTAGATAAGACATTCCAATATTTTCTACACGAACATCTTCTCCATCTGGGTGTGATAACTTGGTATCATGGCTGAGGACTCCAGTGGTAGCCATTTCATTTGAACGTTCTTGTGCATGTTTAATGTAGGCTTCATCTAGGGCTAAGTCTTGTGTAACACCATTAGCATGACGGAGTTCATTTACTAGCTCAATGAAAGCTTCTGTCAATTTGCGATTGTCCACAACAAACTTAAAGACTGGTCTTGTTTTATATTTGGATGGATTTGCATTGTAGTCAGCCATAGCCTTAGTGAAGCGTTTCATTTCTTCAGTTGCTTCTATTTCAACTTCACGAACACCTTGGAAGTAAACATTCTCCATCAAAGGATTGCCTGAGGCATCTTTAGGACGATATTGCTTGTTATAGTCATAATCACTATCAAAAGCTGGAGCTTTACGTCCTTGTTCTTCTGGATTCAAGACCTTTTTCAAAACTGTTGGTTTGTAATTATCAAGCTCCTTTTGTTTGTCTGCGATCTTGTTCGCTACTGCATTTGCTGCTTTCGTTTGTTCTTGAAGAGACTGATCGGCTTTTTTAACCTCGTTTTCTGCATTAGAGATTTGATTTTTAAGACTTTCATCAGTCATGCCATCTAGTTCAGCTTGTTTTTCTTTTACCTCTGCTGCTTTAGCGTCACGCTTTTCATTGGCAGATTGGCTAGCTGTTTTAGCTTCTGTTTCTGCAGATTTAGCTGCTGTTGCTGTAGATTCTGCATTTGCCAAAGCTTTGTCAGCTTCCGCTTTTTCAGCACTCTTCTCAGATGCTACCTTTGATTCCTTTTCGATGATAGCATCAGCATTTTTAGCTATCTCAATAGCTTTCTTAGTATCGGCAATCTTCTTATCAGCCTTGGCTACATCCTTTTTAGCCTCCGCTTCTTTCGGAGCTTTTTCATCTACAGAGGCTTGAGCTTTTTTAACTTCCTCTTGCGCATCTGTAATCTGTTTTTCAGATGATGATGGTGCAACAGCTTTTTCCTTAGCATCTACAGGCTTTTCATTAGCTTGAACTTCCTGATTTATCGCACTTGCTGCTAACAAAGCAGTCGCTAATGTAAATGAGGATAGAACTTTTTTATATTTCATGACAATCTCCTTTAAAGGTATTATATACTATTATAACCCATATAAGCGCTTTCTGTCAAAGGATATGAGGTAAAGATGTCATTTTTTGAATGTGCTTACATAAAAAATACCCCTGTCATTAACAGAGGTGTTTTTAATTATTTAATATCAGCTTCTGCTGGGAGGTAAGTGTCCCCGAAGAACTGTTTAGACAATTTTTCAAGCGTTCCGTCTTTGTAGAGTTCTTGGATTCGCTTGTCTACAAATGATTTCAACTCATCTTGACCTTTAGCAAGAAGTGGGTAAACGTAAGGTTGTTGGTCGCTTGGAAGTTCAATAACTTTCAGGTTGTCCAAACCTTGGTTCTTGATAACTGTTTCAACACCGATTTTATCAAAAATCTTGTAGTCAAACTGACCATCGCTCAAGCGAGACATGATTTGTTGGAAATCAGCCTTGGTGTAGTTAAGAACCGTTGGATTGTCAGCGTGTTGTTTGTTGTAATCTTCTAGCTGTTTAGCTGATGTTGTTCCTTGAACAACTTCTGTTGATTTTCCACCGATATCATCAAGCGATTTAATGCTAGAATCATCTTTCTTCACTACAAGGACATTAGGATTTTTAGCAGTTGGAGCTGCATAAAGGTACTTTTCAGCGCGTTCTTTGGTATAGCTGATATTGTTCACAGCCATTTGGTAGCGATCGCTATCAAGGCCTGCAAAGACACCTGACCACTCTGTCTTTTCAAACTTGACATCGTATTTGTCAGAGTCTTTAAAGATAGCACGGACCACTTCAATCTCATAACCAGTCAACTCGCCGTTGTCTTCGTAGTTGAATGGTTTTGGTGAAGCATTGGTTGCAACGATAATTTCTTTCTTACCAGCTGCTTCTCCTTCTTTCTTAGCACCACCTGAGCAGGCTGCTAGTACACCTGCGGCAACAAGTCCCAGAGCAGCAAGAGATGAATATTTAATGATTTTTTTCATGTCATTTCCTCCAAAATAGAATACTTTACTATCTTAACAGAAAATATTTTTTTTCGCCATTATATGATTTCTATCTCGGTGATAGGTTTTTCTTATGGCTGACTAAAAGACCAGACGCAAGACTGCAATCAAGACCACTCCAAAAAGAACCGTACCTACTAGATTGCGGTAGCGAAAGGCTACCCAAGCCGTTGGAAAGACCGCTAAAAAGTCCAGCCATTTGATTTGAGGAAGGCTCCCAACCTTGCCTGTCACCACGCTTGAAAGGATCAAGGCAAAGATAATGGAAACAGGCAAGAACTTCAAAAAACGCTCAACGATAGCTGGCAACCCCTTGTACTTAACCAAGATGAAGGGAATCATACGGGGAATCCAAGTCACTAGGCCTGAAAAGATAACGGCTAACAAAAGATACTTACTGACCATCTAAGACCACCCCCATAGTACAACCTAGCAAGGTCGCAAACAGAACAGCTAGCGATTGAGATACCACTGTCAAGAGCAAAAAGAAAGACAGCGCAACGACAGCTAGGATCATCAGCAGATCGCGGACAGGAACCCGTCTTTGCATAATCTGAAATTGCGAAGTAAAAATCCCGATAAACATCCCAACAAGGGCAAAGTCTAAGCCAAAGACCTCAGGATTTGGAAGAAGGCCACCTAAAGCTGTCCCCGCAACTGTCCCAACAAACCAGGCTATATAACTATTGAGATTGTTCCCGTGCATCCACATGGGATGAACCTTGTCTGTATGGGCCAATTCTCCCATCAAAACCCCGTAGGTCTCATCTGTCAGGAGACTGGACATGCCGATATTTTGCCAGAGACTAGTATGACGGAAATAGGTCGATGCGTGTAAGCTCAACAAAAAGAGACGCAAATTGATTAGAAAAACCGTCATAGCAATAGCTGCGACAGGCGCTTGGACCGCAATCAAGGCCAACATAGCAAACTGGGCGCTCCCAGCATAAACAAAGAGGCTCATCAAGCCCATCTCAACAGGTGTCACATAGGGCGCACCAATAATCCCACAAGCCAGACCAATGCTGACATAGCCAAGGGCAGTCGGCATGGCCGCCTGAACACCTTCCCAAAATCCTTTTTCTTTCATCCTTCTCCTCATATTCTCTCCAATTGAGGCTGTTTGTCATCACAGCCACAGCACGGACTATTATAACATATTCAAAGAAGAGAAAAAAGTCAGCTGATTTTGGCCGTCATAAAAAGACTGGCGATCCAGTCTCAAACACCTATTATACAAATTCTCCGCTAGATGCTCTCACGAATATTCAAGAGCATGACAAATGCGGTTAGGAGTAATAGCAATAGAATAAAGCTGACCGCTAGGGTCCCAAAACTTGTAGCAATCGTTACGAAAACGATTGTGAATAGACTCGGTAAAACAACCGTAATAGCACCAATAGAGGATTGAACCGCTCCCATTGACTCCTCAGGTATTTGTTTAAAGACGAGTTCTTGCAATCTAGGAGAGAGTAAACCTGCGATGAAGGCATCCAAGGAGCTGAAAAGCAGAATCAAGCCAAAATGAACTGTGGCAAATCCTACTAGAAGGAGTAACTGGATGACGACCGAAGCGTATAGAGCTGTTTTTATAGAAATCGTATTTTTCAGATAGGCACTTACAAGGCTTCCGACAATAAGTGCTAACAATTCTAGTGTTGATAACAAAGCGAGTGATTGACCAGTTTGTAAATTCAAAAACGGTTGGTTTCGTAAAAAAAAGAGTCGAAATAGGAACAGTGACATTGATCACAGCTTGGCTGATAGAGACGATAAATAAAATGAAGATCACTCTATCCATATTCCAGATCAATCTCGATGATTGGAACAAATGCTAGCAAAACGATTTTACAGAAAGACCTTCTTGATAGCTAATTGTTTTTTCAACTTTCAAAAGATCATTTTTTATGAAGAGAATACCTACAAATGCTATCAGAAACGTAAGAGCGTTTAGCAAGGAAATAAACTGAATGGAAAGAATTCCTAGTAAAATCCCTCCTAGAATATTACTGATTGTCCGAACTAAACTAACAGTTGACTGTTTAAATCCAATAGCTTCTGCCAGATGGTCTTGCCCAATAATTCTAATGAAAATCGGAGTGAGCATGGCGCCTGAAAAATAACTCAATGTATCAGATAAAAGATTAATCAGACAAATAAATGCTACTAATAACAAGGAAAAGGACTGCCCTGAAAGCGAAAGTGCCACTATAGAATAAAGTACAAATTTGACAAAACTAATAACCGTATATTTTAGAACACGATGATGTTGAAAATCCGCCAAAACTCCCAGAAAGATTTGTAGAACTTGAGGAACAGTCTCTGAAATCGTGATGAGTAAAATTGCCAAGGGGGCAAACGAAGCATCTGCCACATAATTCAAAAAAGCAAGATAAAAAATCGTATCCCCAACCGTCGAAAGCCACTGGTTGATGGTTAATTGCCTAAAATCTCTATTTTGAATAAATACTTTCATCGCAACTCCTTTTTGAGTTCAAATGGGAAGTTTTCCCCAAGGATAGACCGATATTATTGAGCACCCAAAATTACAGCAACGGTAAAATTTGACCAATGCCATTGTAGACTATGTGCAGTCCAATAGGCCAATAAATGGACTTTGTCACTCTAAACAAGACTGCAAATATGAGACCACCACCCATATATGAGAAAAAGTCTGTCAAAACCCAACCGTAGTTACTAATGTGCAAGATTCCAAATAAAACAGCCGAACCAAGCACATCCAGTCCCCACTTCTTCCCTTTTTCCAGAGCAGTCATCACCAATCCACGATAAATCATCTCTTCAAAAATGGGACCTGCAATCACAGGATAGAAAAAATACATCAAAAATGCTGTAGCCCCTGTAAAAGTAGGAACATCCAGTTGATAAGCAATTTCATTTTTGGTAGATGGGAAAAGATAAAATGTGACAAAATTCCAAATAACAAAAGCAAGAAGAGCTAAAAAGGAATAAAAAAGATGGGAACCTTTAAATTTTCTACTGTTAATTTTCTGCCATTTCCCTGACCAAACCATAACAATAAGGGCAAGCAGAACCACTAGAAAATTCAACAACATATCTGACAAATAATAGGCAAAATCAGATAGACCAGCAGCAAGGTCGCTGTGTAAGACCAGACGAATCAAGAACTGGTCAGCAATGACAAGTAGAATAGCTATAAACAAGTAGTAGCGTGAGATTATCTTTTTCATATTTCATCTTTCTAATATCCAAACACCAATAAGCTCACGATAATTGAAAAGGTATTCCACAAGATGTGAAGGGCCATTGACCAATAAATTGAACGTGTATAACGAAAGAGCATACAGAGTAGCAGACCTGCTCCTGCATAAACGATGAAGTCTGTTAACACCCATCCATATTGTAAAACATGGATGAGACTAAAGAGTGTGGAAGAAATGATGACGTCAATATAGTATTTTTTAAATTTAGATAGGGCTGTCATCAGAAGTCCACGGAAAACTAACTCCTCAACTATCGGAGCAATAAGACTGCCGTAGAGAATACGTGTCACAAAATAACTAATTCCCGTCAAATTGGCTACGGTTTCTTTTATAGCACTCCCATTTTGCGTGCTGGGAAAGATCCGAGTCGTTATATTTACCCACAAAAACATCAATATAAAGGAAAGAAAGAAGATACCCAGATAGGACCAACGAAACTGGAAGCGACCGTACTCTTTCCAATGTTGACTCTTAACAAGAACCACAGTAGCAGCAATTCCTTCAATTACTATCAATAAAATTTGAATCCCATAAAATCCAAAATCTGATAATTGATCCATGAACTCTAATCTCACTACTAAATTAAAAATCAAGTAATAAGACATAAGTACCAAAATGGTCCCTAGGTAAAATTTCGTTTCTTCCCTTTTCATAGTTTTTTCTCCCAAATGTTAGTTACGACGTTTTCCAAACAGGCCTTCAATCAGCCCATTCGACCAATCAAATGCCCCATAAGGTCTGGGACTAATACCTCTACCTCCCCAAGCAAGCAAAGCACTACCACCACAACCAATATTTTCACCCACACAAGCCATTGTGAAATTTCCGACGTAAACCATCTCCAACTCCACTTCTGCGACCTAGGATTTGCTTCAAGTGTCTTACAACGATAGTATAACACGGAAACCACCTCATTTTAGAAAATCGCATATTTGACATTTTTTCTTATAGAAATTTCATTTTTGCGATTGTTTGCTAATCGATAAGTTCTTTATATTGCTGTAAACGTAGTTCAAAAAGGGCTGTTAATTGTGGATTTTCTAATACTTGCAGAGATTGGATAAAGTCTTCAATCTCTTTTTGATTACTTCCCTTGGTTTGAAGGAAAATGCTCATCTTCTTTAAAAACTGCCACAATAATTTCTCAAAAACATCATACGGACGAAGCATGCTCTCCAACTCGGACTCAAAGATTAGGATGTAAGAGAAAAGCTTACGCTCCATAAGCTCTGATATGATATTCAGAAAGCCACTTTTCATATACAGTCTATTGTGTGCCAACTCTTTAAATTCCTTTGATTTTTCAAGTAAAGAGGTTGATAAAAAAATCAAATCTTGATTGCTCAAGAAGGGCATAGTATTGCAAAAAATATAGAGTTCAAACCAGGTCCAAGACTCAATAGCATAGAGGTAGGTGGTCAAGAACTCACGATCCTCCTCTTCGAGTAGATAGCTTTTATCCAAGGAATGGATAGCATTTTTAATCACAATAGCATTCAAACGACGATAGGTCTGCGCCATCTGTTCTTGCTCGACTTCCTCCAACAGTTGCTCTAAGCCAGCAATATCTTGATGGGCAAAGCGATCGACAACCCTTCTTCCAAATTTCATATGTGGAGATTCTTGATAGTTGTTGAGCTTATGCCCAAATTCATCGAAGGTCACATTTATCCCTTGGATCGCTAGGATCAACTTATCCGCAGACAGCATAGACTGTCCCAGTTCAAACTTGGATAACTGAGAAGCTGTTAGACCCTCACAAGCCACATCTGACTGCTTGAGTTTTCTCGCCAGGCGCAATTCCTTGTAAAATTCTCCCAATTCCATTCTCTCAATCATCTGACCACCTCCTAATTTTTACATATTATATCACCATTTCTACAGTTTTGTCAAAATATTCTGACATTTAAGGAGAGCAAAAAAGCCAGCCTAAAGCTGACTCTTTATTCTATAGTATCAAAGACGAGACTTGGTTTGGCATTGAGATCCAAGCCTGCAAAGTTTTCTTTATTCCACTCGCTGACGCTGGCATAGGCAATCATGCCTGCATTGTCTCCACAGAGACGCAGAGGGGGAATGATGACCTTGACATCTGTAATTTCGGCTGCTAGGCGTTCTCTGAGGCCTTTATTAGCTGCTACACCACCTGCGACAACAAGGGTTTTAACAGGGTATTTATCTAAAGCCTTCTTGGTCTTAGCCATGAGAATATCCATGACTGCTGCTTGGAAGGAAGCACACAAATCCTCTGTAGACAAGCTTTCTCCCTTTTGCTCAGCATTGTGGTGAAGATTGATAAAGGCAGACTTCAAACCAGAGAATGAAAACTCCAGATTATCTTCCTTGATCATGGCACGAGGGAAGTCATAAACATCCTGACCTTGATGGGCCAACTCGTCAATCTCACGACCTGCTGGATAAGTCAAGTCCATGACACGACCGACCTTGTCATAAGCCTCCCCAACTGCATCGTCCCGCGTTTCCCCAACAATCTTATAATCCCCAGCCTCAGAAACATAGACCAACTCCGTGTGCCCACCGCTAACCAAGAGAGCTAGCAAGGGAAACTCCAAAGGCTCAACGCTCTGAGCCGCCATGAGGTGACCAGCCATGTGATTCACAGGGATCAGCGGAAGTCCATGAGCCCAAGCAAAGGCCTTGGCAGCTGACAAACCAACTAGCAGTGCTCCGACCAAGCCTGGTCCGTAGGTAACAGCCACAGCCGTTACATCCTCTTCGGTAATTCCTGCTTCTGCTAGCGCCTCCTCGATGCAGGCTGTAATAACCTCGACATGGTGACGACTGGCTACTTCTGGCACTACGCCCCCAAAACGTTTGTGACTCTCAATTTGACTCGCAATGACATTGGACAAGAGCTCATCATCGTTTTTCAGTACGGCGACACTGGTCTCATCACAGGATGTCTCAAATGCTAAAATATATCTATCCTTCATCTATTTCTCTCTTCATGATGATGGCGTCCTCGACTGGGTCATGGTAGTAGGCCTTTCGCTCAGCGATGACCGCCATCTTTTCTTTCTTGTAAAATGCTTGCGCTCGTTGGTTTGACTTTCTGACTTCAAGGAAAATCTCCTTATCTGTCGGCAATGTTGCAAACAAGGCTGACGCAATTCCCTGAGCCTGATAGGCCCCTTTGACAGCGATTTGCAGGACTTCTGCTTCAAAAAGATTCTCCTGCACGGCTAGAAATCCAATCACCTCTGCCCCATCATAAGCCAGAGCATACCATGTCTGGTCTTGAGACAGGTCTGCTTGGATTTGTTCCAGCGTCCAAGGACTGACTGGGTAAACAGCTGCCATGACAGCATAGATAGATTGAGCCAGGTCAGGCTGTCTTTGGATTCTTTTGATTTCTATCATAGGCGTTTAATGTAAGACCCGCCAGACTCGGTATGGTTCTTGAGCCAGTTTTCCTCAGCCTCAACTCGTTTGAGGTAATTTGGTACAAAGTCGTGCAAGGAGTCTGCTTCCTTGTCCCATGTCCACAAAGCTAGATTAGCTGCATTTGGCAAGGTTTCTTGGTAGCTAGCTTGTGGCAAGCGTTCTTGAATCTGCTCCACAAAGGCTCCAACCTCTCCAACAAAGGTCACCTGGTCAGCATCCGTGACTTTTTCTAGCACTTCCGCAAAGGACAGGTGTGCTTCAGGGAAGACAGGTTGAGCATTTTCATAAAATCCCGCATAAACATTGTTACGACGCGCATCCATGATAGGAACAAGCAAGCCTTCTTTTTGGCGTGGCACCAGAGCCAATAGACTAGACATCCCAACTAACTCAATGTTCAAGGTATGAGCCAAGGTCTTGGCAGTTGCTACCGCGATTCTCAAACCTGTGTAGCTACCAGGTCCCTCTGCCACCACGATGCGATCCAAGTCCTTGGGCGTCCAATCCAAACTTGCCATCAAAAAATCAATGGCAGGCATGAGGGTAATACTGTGATTTTTCTTGATATTGATTATGGTCTCGGCAAGAACCTGCTTATCCTCTAAAATAGCGAGAGACAGAGCCTTGCTGGACGTATCAAAAGCTAATACTTTCATAACACATTCCTATCTTTTTGTCTGTTTACTATTATACTACAAAAGCCAGCGCATGGAAATTTTCTTTGTTTTGAAACAAAAGGGCCTGTCACTTAGAAAAACAATTCTGCACAAAAATTTAAAAAAAGTTGTAGCTTTTGGAATAGAAAAGTGAACAAGGAAATTGAAAGGTTCTTCGTAAAAAATTTGGATCAGGCATATATGTTTCAACTCGATTTTCGATGCGAGAAATCAACATTGTAACAATAAAGATCTCATCTAAATATACAGAAATTCATCCCATCTATCAAGACGAGGTGGATTTTCTGTATATCTAGAGGAATAATTGACTTTAGGCATTTAAACCAAAGTAGAAAACGAGCCAGACAACATAGGTTACAAGGAGGAGAAAAATTGAATAAAGCGTCACAAAAGCAAGCTTCCAAAGGAATTTTGTTTTGCGGTGTTCCAGGTGCACAAACAGGGCATTCCCCCCATAGACACAAGCTACAAAGACTACAAACATCAATAGGCGAACCCCTACTGCAAATTCAAACAAACTAAACATTCTTAATCCTCCTTTTGGTATTCCCATTTTATATAGACTGTTGACAATGTTGTTCTATCAATGTTAAAATGTAATTCAACATTGGTAGGAAAATCAGGTTGAGTCGTTGACTCTTCGGGTTGCAGTGCTATCCCTGAAACTTTGGTTTCTAAAGAACTGAAATTGCTATTGAACAATTCGCCCCCAGTGTTAGATGGCTCTTGACTTCGGTCAAGGGCTTTTTGGTGCTTTTAAAGTTGATTCCTTCAGTAAGTTATAGTAAAATATAAATATTGAGAGGATAACGTAGGGCGACTGGTAACAGAGCGTTCAAAGGTACCAACTTCTGGTACGGGTGTGGGACTGCCTTCAGCTTTGAGCTGTAAAGACCCCTGACTGCCATTGGTCCTCTCTTTTTGCTTACTCTTAGATTAAGGGCTTTTCTTTGCCTCTTTAGTAAACACTCCACTCCATGCTATTTCTACATCGTTATACTTATAGATTGACTTCTTAGCCTCATAGATGATAGAATTAAGTAAAAGCTGAGATCGAGTTTGATTTGGTGACAAGTCATTCAAAGGTTGCGATGCATTCGCTTCAGGTAGAGGTGCTGCCATCTGGACTGCTCCAGGAAAATCCCCGAGTTTTATCTCAGCCTTTTTGATTGCTCTCGAGATTTCTCAAGAGCTTTTTCTTTTTTCAAAGATATCATTCTGCCCCAACCATCTACTCCAACGATTAATGAAACTAGAACTGTATTCTTCCTTAAATCTACTATCTCTTTAGATTTCCCCTTTAATTATAACACCTAAGTGCTCTCCGACCAAATCCTACCTGTCTTTTTGTTCCTTCTTCCCCTCCTGACTTTCTCCATTTCCGTCTTTTACTAATTTTTCATTTTGTGGTATAATTGAAATAATTGTAACGAATCAA
>ERZ773035.2402-NODE-2402-length-12266-cov-16.404881_pt1 | contig 12266 bp, 9 predicted proteins | sample MGYA00511487_ERZ773035 | MGnify/ENA primary metagenome ERZ773035 (study PRJEB29015, sample SAMEA2737985) | human oral metagenome | biome: human oral; feature: human-associated habitat; material: dental | place: China | collected 2024 ...
TCTCTGTCAATGATCCAGAACTTATGCTTTCAAAACCGAAAGGATTGACAGCAGCGACAGGAATGGATGCTCTTACCCACGCTGTCGAAGCCTTGGTAACACCGGGAGCTTATGATGTGACCAAGAAACTCTCTATCGGAGCGATTGAACTCATCAAGGAGTATCTTCCTCGTGCTGTGGCTAATGGCCAAGATATCGAAGCGCGTGAGGCGATGGTTAATGCGATCTTCCTTGGCGGTATGAGTTTTAACAACGCTGGTTTGGGCTACGTTCACTCAATGGCTCACCAACTCGGTGCAGTGTATAACTTACCACATGGTGTCTGCTGTGCCATGCTTCTCCCAGTTGTAGAACGTGAAAATGCCAAACGGGTGCCAGAAGCTTTCCGCAATGTAGCCAAAGCTTTGGGACTCCATATTGAAGGGAAAACAGACCAAGAATGTGCAGCTTACGCTATCGCTGAGATTGAAAAATTGTCTGAAACGGTTGGTATTCCGAAGAAACTCACTGAACTCGGTATCCAAGTAAAAGACTTTGACTTTGACTATCTTTCTAAAAATGCTTTGATCGATGCTTGTGCGCCAGGCAATCCATTTATGCCAACTTTAGAAGAGACCATTGCTCTCTATAAAGAATTGTTCTAATTCTTAAAGTGAAAAAGAAGCTAAATAATGCTGGGAAGAACTATCATTTTGGTAGTTCTTTTTTTAAAAATTTGCTATCCTAGACATATGAGAAAAATCAAAATTGATGTGGTTGTAGTGCCCTTGAGTGGACATCTCTTCCCAACTCTTAATTTACTTGCACCTTTGTTGAAGGATCCCTTGTATGAGATTCGATTATTTACAGGACCGCAACGAAAAAATGTAGCAGAGGAGATGGGATTCCGGGTGATTCCCATTTTAGAAAATTGTGTAGATGAGTTTGAGCGTGTAGCCAACAATGAAGGGCAGTTAAATCTTATTTCTGCTTATCGACAGTTGTCAGCTAGTCTTGATTTGATCAATGTGGTTTCAGATCAATTAATGCAAGAGTGGCAGGAAAATCGACCTGATATTGTGATTGCGGATTTTATAACCCTCTCTGGAGGACTTGTAGCGGAACAGTTGAATATTCCCTGGATTACCACGATGGCGACACAGTTTGCCATTGAAACGACAGATGGACCGCCTTGTTTTTTTGGAGGAATGGGTAGCCCAAAGAATCCTTTCCAATCTACCCAGCAATGGCTAGGAAGAAAAGTGACTCGTATAGGGAAACGAATCGTAACCTTTTTATTGAGAGAACGCTTGAAACGTTACGATTTTAAGCTCTACAATCAAAAAAATCAGGAAACCATTTATTCGTCCTATTCCATCTTGGGAATTGGGATGAAAGAGTTGGAGCTGAAAAGTGGCTTTCCAGAGCACTACCTTTGGGTGGGACCTTTTGGATCTTCGATTGAGAGGGCAGAGAATTATCCCCTAGATTTGGCTCCTTATGCAGGGTATAAGAAGGTCCTTGTCTCCTGCGGCACTCAGCTAGCATGGGCCAAAGACAATCTCCTCTATCAGACACAACAATTGGCTAAAGCCCATCCAGATTGCCACTTCTTTGTAACTCTGGGGTTTGGCGGACAAGACTTCCAATGTGAAGAGCTCATGGACAATGTTTCGGTGGTATCCTATCTTCCCTATAAGGAGTACATTCCTCAGATGGATTATGTGATTCATCATGGCGGTGCGGGTATTTTTTACCAGTGTATCATCTATGGCAAGCCTGCCTTGATTCTCCCCCATGACTATGATCAGTATGACTATGCGGTTCGTGGATTAGAGGCAGGGATTGCCCTGACTACTAAACGAGAGGATACGGAAGCGATTGGACGCGCTTTTGATGAGTTGTTGGCTAGAGATGACTGGCCAGACTTGAACCAACTTAGTCGTGTAGCTCAAATCTATCAGCCAACAGAGATTCTGAAGAGCGAAATACATCGGCTCTTAGGGGACAAGGAGAAATAAGACATGAAGAAAGTATTGGTAACAGGTGCTACGGGCTTTCTAGGTAAGTATGTTGTTGAAGAGCTCAGTCAGCAGGGCTATCAGGTACGCGCTTTTGGACGCAATCGCAAGGTGGGTCAGTCTTTGGAGAACTCCCTAGTATCATTTTTTCAGGGAGATTTGACCAAGCAAGAGGACTTGGCTCGGGCTTGTCAGGGGATGGACATGGTTGTGCATGCGGGTGCTCTTTCTACCGTCTGGGGACCTTGGGAGGATTTCTACCAGACAAATGTCTTAGGGACCAAGTATGTTTTAGAGGCTTGTCGGGAGACGGGAATCCAACGCTTGGTTTACGTATCCTCACCTAGCATCTATGCTGCTCCTAGAGATCAGATAGCCATCAAAGAATGCGATGCTCCGCAAGAAAACAAGCTTAACAACTATATCCGTAGTAAACTAGCTTCGGAGAAGCTCTTTAAAGACTATCCGGATGTACCTAGCATCATCTTACGCCCCCGTGGGCTTTTTGGGATTGGGGATACCAGTATTTTACCCCGAGTTCTCAAACTCAGTCAGAAGATTGGCATTCCCTTGATAGGGGACGGTCGCCAGCTCATGGATATGACCTGTGTGGAAAATGTTGCTCTGGCCATTCGTTTGGCTCTAGAGGCCCCTCAAGCTAGTGGCGAAGTTTATAATATTACCAATGGGGAACCAAGAGCCTTTAAGGATTTGATAGAAGAAACCCTGAGAGGACTGGGCTATCCGATAACATACAGAAAAGTGCCGGCTCCTCTTCTTTCAGCTATTGCAAGTAGTTTGGAGTTTCTTTATAAGACCTTGAAACTCAAAGGCGAGCCAGCTCTGACACGCTATACCTATTATCTGCTCCGTTATAGCCAGACGTTGGACATCAGCAAGGCGAAGCGAGACTTGGGTTATCGCCCTCAAATCAGTATTTCGGAAGGGATTGAACAATATGTCCAAGATTATCGAAAGCATTGACTATTTCCCAGCAGGCTACTGTAGCAGCTATACCGGTTTGCTATTCAAGGGAGTCAAGAATAAAAAGATGACCTTCCCGGCTGGTGTCTTTCTGATTAAACACAGAGACAAGGGATACTTGCTATATGATACTGGCTATCACTATGATATTAAGACCCGGTTTCGCTATGGTTTTTACCGTCTAGGAACTCCTGTTCAGATGACGGAAAAAGATCAGATTTCATACTTATTGAAGGCAAAAGGAATTAGACCAGAAGAAATAAACTATGTCCTTCTATCTCATTTACATCCAGATCATCTGGGAGGAGCTAGCTTCTTTCCTCATGCAACCTTTATCCTGATCAAAGAAGTATATGAAGTCTACCAAAAACCAAAGTTGAAAGACTTGATTTTCAAGGAGCTTTTGCCAGCTTCTTTTGAAGAAAATCTAACCATTATCAGAACTGACCAGCATCACTCGGGATTTCCCTATCGTCCGATTTGTGATCTTTTCGGAGATGGTAGTATCCTAGTAGCTTCTGTTGATGGGCATGCTAGGGGGCAAGCCTGTCTGTATCTTCCAGACTTTAACCTCCTCATTGCAGCAGATCTTTGCTGGGGAATTGACCTCTTGCCTTACACCAAGCAGATGCACCTGCTTCCTTCCCTGGTGCAGGATAATAAGACCGATTATATCAGGGGGACAGAGTTTCTGGAGGAAGTCTTAAAGGCCGGTATTGAGGTAGTTGTTAGTCATGATCCTGTAGAAAGGATAGAGTCAATCTTATATGAAAAAAATAACCTTTCTTAAAACCTTTATCCAAACTCGCTGGCTTTATAACTTCAAATCTCGAGAGGCTTTAGAGAACTACCAGAAAGTGCAATTAGCTAACTATATGGACTTTTTAGAGCGAGAGTCGCCCTACTTTAAAAATGGAGTTCCTAGCGACTTTGACCGTATGGACAAGGCCTTTATGATGGAACATTTCAATGAGCTCAACACCCAAGGAGTGGATCGGGATGAAGCCTTATCCTTAGCTATTGAAAGCGAGAAGACCCGTGATTTCACTGGACTTAAAGGGGAAGTGGCAGTCGGTCTGTCTTCAGGGACATCTGGACATCGGGGCCTCTTTATCACAACAGAGAAAGAGCGAAGTATGTGGGCGGCGGCTATCTTGGCAAAGATGTTGCCCAAAGGTCAACTTTTTGGACACCGCATCGCCTTTTTTCTGAGAGCCGATAATGAACTCTATCAGACCATCAATACGGCCCTCATTCGTCTAGAGTATTTTGATATTTTCAAACATACAGATGAACATATAGAGCGACTCAACAACTATCAACCAACGATTATTGTGGCGCCAGCCTCTATGTTGATTGAATTGGGCAAGCGACTAAAAGCTGGACAGTTAGCCATCCATCCACAAAAAATCGTTTCGGTGGCAGAAATCTTAGAAGATAGTGATAGGGAACGGATTGCTGAAGCCTTTTCTCTATCCATTATTGACCAAATCTATCAGGCGACTGAAGGTTTCCTAGCCTGCACTTGCCCAGCTGGTAATCTACATCTCAACGAAGACATTATCTTTGTGGAAAAGCAGTATCTAGATGACCGCCGTTTTTATCCAGTCATTACGGACTTTAAGCGAAGTAGTCAACCTGTTTATCGCTATCAGCTCAATGATATCTTGGTCGAAAATCCGGAGCCTTGTCCCTGTGGCTCCTGCTATACACGGATTGACAAGGTCGAAGGACGCTCTGACGATATCTTCTACTTTGAAGGGCAGGATGGGGGACAGGTAACGATCTATCCAGACTTTATCAGACGTTGCATCCTCTTTGTGGAGAATGTAGGAGATTACCAAGTTAAGCAACATTCCGAGAAGTTAGTGGAAGTTTGCCTAAGCCGACGAGATGAGGATTTAGAGGCAGCTATTCTAGCTCAATTCCAACTCTTGGCCCAGCAAAAGCAATTTATAGTTCCTCAAATCCAATTTTCAGATTATCACTGGGATACTAGCCGTAAACTCAAACGTATCCAACGTTTATGAAAGGACAAAAGACAATGACAGAAGTAACAAGACATGTGGAAATCGCAGGTTATGGCATTTGCCTTCCAAAGCATACCGTCCAATTCAAAGACCAGACCCGTTATCGTGTAGTTGAAAATGAAGAAACACAACTTGACTTGGCAGAGGGGGCTATCCACCGTGCACTTGAACATGCAAATTTGGATATTAAAGATATCGATTGCCTTGTATCAGCTAGTGCAGTTGGTGTTCAGCCTATTCCTTGTACGGCTGCCTTGATTCATGAGCGTGTGGCAAAAGGACTCTCTATTCCAGCTATGGATATCAATACGACCTGTACCAGCTTTATTTCTGCCCTATCGACCATGTCCCACTTGATTGAGGCGGGTGAATACAATCGTGTCTTGATTGTATCCAGTGAGGTTGGAAGTTTAGGGCTCAATCAGAATCAAAAAGAAAGTTTTGAACTCTTTAGTGATGGGGCGGCAGCCTTTATTTTCCAAAAAAGCCATCAGGAAAAAGGGGTCATCGCTAGTCTCCAACGTACTTGGTCAGAAGGGGCTCACGATACGGAGATTCGTGGAGGTCTGACTTCTTTTCAACCAAAAGAGTACTCTGAAGCGACGAAGACCAACTATATGTTTGATATGAAGGGAAAGAAAATCCTCCTCTTGTCAGCTCGTAAAATCCCAGTCATGTTTGAAGAGTTTCAAGAAAAGACCCAGCTAGTCTTGGGAGATGTGGACTATATCATTCCTCATCAAGCTAGTCGCGCCCTTCCTTTGGTTATGGAAAAGCTAGGTGTAACTGAGAATCAATACCTCAATCTCGTCACGGACTATGGAAATATGGTGTCAGTCTCTGTGCCATTTGGCTTGGCCTATTCATTGGACCATGGATTGGTTAAAGAAGGAGATATCGTCTACCTTATGGGGACTGCAGCTGGTATGACGGTCAATATGTTGGCTCTGAAATTGTAATAATCATCTAAAAATGGAAGGCTTGGAACTTGAGCAAAGGTAAAAGGTTGCCATCTACCCCTGAACTGAGGTATACTAGTATAAAGATTAGTTTATCAAGCGGCGAGGGAGAATGTTAGAAAAGGAAGGGGATGTATGACAGCTAGAAAAATGCAGCTACTCATGTCCAAGTATGGCTTTAGTATTACCATCATGTTGGCAGAGTTGTTTATCGTCTTTGGTTTATTTCTCTATCTAGGGCGGATGGCTCCGATTGTCTGGATTATCCTAGTCATTTTAGTGAGCTTAGCGACCATTGTATCGATTGTGAATAGATCTATGAATCCTGAGAGTAAGGTAACATGGTTGTTAGTAGCCTTTGTGCCAGTATTTGGACCATTGCTCTATATCATGTTTGGAGAACGCCGTTTATCTAAAAAAGAATTGAAGCAGCTAAAGCAGCTCCAATCAATGGTTGATAGAGAGGACAATAGCAGGGCTCTCCGTTTGGAGTTAAAAGAACAAGACAAGTCGGCTTACGGGGTTATCAAATCTCTCCTCAGTATGGACACGAATGCAGATGTCTATAATCGAACGGATACCCAATTTTTTGCATCTGGTAAAAGCATGTGGCATCAGATGCTAGAGGATCTCAAGAAAGCCGAGAAATTTATCTTTCTTGAATACTATATCATCGAAGAAGGTTTGATGTGGAATAGTATTTTGAAAATTTTGGAAGAAAAGGCGGCTCAAGGGGTAGAAGTGAAGCTCCTTTATGATGATATTGGTTGTATGGCAACCTTGCCTGGGGATTATACTATCCAGCTTCGTAGCCGAGGGATTGAAGCCCATAAATTTAACAAGGTGATTCCGCGCTTAACCGTTGCCTATAACAACCGTGATCATCGTAAAATCATGGTTATCGATGGTCAAATTGCCTATACAGGTGGTGTCAATCTGGCAGATGAGTATATCAACCATATCGAACGCTTTGGTTATTGGAAGGATAGCGGTATTCGCGTAGATGGATCGGCGGTTAAGGCTTTTACTAGACTCTTTTTATCAATCTGGTATATCAACCGTGGGGAAATTAGCGACTTTGACCAATACCATCTCGAAAATCAACCAAAAGATGGGATGGGGCTCTGTATTCCCTACAGTAGCGGTCCCAAACCAATATACCGAGCCCAGGTTGGAAAAACGGTCTATCAAAATCTTATCAACCAAGCTACAGACTATGTCTATATCACGACACCCTATCTGATTGCCGACTATGATCTCACTGAAAGTATCAAAAATGCATCTCTGAGAGGAGTAGATGTGCGAATTGTGACGCCTTGTATCCCAGATAAGAAGGTCATCCAATTGGTTACTCGCGGAGCCTATCCAGATTTGCTATCTGCGGGAGTTCGCATTTACGAGTACAGTCCCGGATTTCTTCATAGCAAGCAAATGCTTGTCGATGGAGAAGCAGCAACAGTGGGAACCATCAATTTTGACTATCGTAGCTTGCTTCACCACTATGAAAATGCCGTTTTACTTTATAGAACACAGTCCATCATAGATATTGAGAAGGACTTCGAAGAGATTTTTAAAGTTTCTCGAGAAATCTATCCGCACACAATAAAAACAAGTTGGTACCAAAGTTTGATCAAGGAAATTGTTCAGTTGTTTGCACCTATGTTATAAGAAGTCATGTTAAAGGTGTTTGAAGTGACCAATAACAGCCCTAGACAGCCAACGGAGATGTTAGTAGGCAAAATCATCTTTGGTGCAGGAATGAAAGAGAGATAAAAGGTGAGAAAAATAATTTTTATTGGACAGAGCGGTGATGAGGCTGTCTACTATAATACGAGGACAAAAGAATCCTTAGTGGCGAACAAAAGTGCCCTCTTAGATACAGAAGGAGCAAGAAGGTCGAATAGGTCGATTGCTCCTTTAATTGCAATATTCTCTTTGTTAGGTTTACTTGGAGGATTTCTTGCCATACCAATTTTCTCAGGCTTTCGTTATAATAGTGCGATGGTTCCTGTTTTTATTCTTTGTCTTTCCTTTATCCTATTTGGATTTATATGGATGATGGAAGTCGCCTTATATAAAGAAGTGAAGCAAGTTCGAGACGCAACAAAACAACAATTTGAAAAAGCAGTTTATTCAAATTTGATCTGGGACAATTTCAGCGATAAAAAGCGACGTTTGCGAAAATGTTGGCTTTTATAATTGTCATGCTGCTAGTTTTTATGACTACTATAGTAATATTTGCTGCTGTCATCCCAGGTATTATTGACTCATTCATTAAGCAAGAGGCATTTGATATACAAATCTTTTTTTCGCCTTTAGCAGGCCTCTTTCCAGCTGTTTCTTATTTGTTGTTATTCCAAAACAATCCCATTCGCTGGCTGTTAGCAGTGAGAAAATTCGAGCGAGGGCAAGTAGTATTTAAAGAAGAAGCTGAGGAGATAAAAGATAAATAACACGAGTTCTTTTTTAAGAATACAAATGAGAATGATATTGAAATGCACAACAAAGAGGTTTTTATGCAAGCACATCATGTAAATTTTCGTTATATATTATTAGAGGATGGTAAGGAATACTTTCTATTGGATAAGCTACCGACATTAGGCGGTTATTTTTTCCCTTATCTGAATTGGTTTAGCAATCGAACACTTTACCGATTGACAGAAGCGCAGTTTTGGGAAATCCGAATGCGTAAAAAACATTGGTTGGAGACCCTTCTAATTCCAGCACCGATATTTTTAGCTGTTTCAGTATGGGCAGGGCGGATGCGAACTAGTGACAGCTTATATGCATACCTTAATTCACCTCGCTTTTCATTTACTGAAAGATGGCTTTATTGGTTTCTTGCTTTTATACTAGCAGTCGTACTTGCAAATCTAATCCATTTTTTATCATCTCGGTCTTTAGCAAAGAAATTTAATTTTAGTCTTTATAAAAAAGAACAAGGGAAAATAAAATTAGCTAAATTAGCTCCTTGGATGAAAAAGCAGTTTAAGAGCGTTCTGATTCTCAACTTCCTAATCTCTTTGTTTAGCTTTTTTATTTTAAATTGGGGGACTTTAGCCTTCCTGATGTTTCATGGTCTTATATTACTGATGTGTACACTTTTAGCTGGTGATCTAAGCTATAGTGAGAACTGTCAATATATAATAAAAATAGAAGAAGAAAATAATTAAAAAATGGGCTTTTAATCATAGTAACTGGTGAGGAATGTGGTGATTGAATATGAGAAAAATAATTTTTATTGGACAGAGCGGCGACCAGGCTGTCTACTATAATACGAGGACAAAAGAAGTCTTAGTGGCGAGTAAAAGTGCCCTCTTAAATACAGAAGGCGCAAGGAAGTTCAATAGGGCCATTATTCCTTTGATGTTTGCTTTTGTTTTTTTGAGTATTGTTGGAGGACTAGTAGCTATACCTGCATTTTCAGGTTTTCGATACAACAGCGGAATGACAAAGTTTTTCATTACTGGATTCATGTTTGTGTTTTTTGGTAGTATGTGGATGTTAGAGATTGCTCTATATAAAAACGTTAAATATGTTCGAGGAGCCACTAAACAACAATTTGAAAAAGCAGTTTATTCAAATTTATTCTGGGAAAATTTTGACGTCAAAAAAGCTTCTATAGGGAAATTTTGTGCCTTCTTAGCTGTTATGCTCTTATTGCTTTTTGCAACGGTAATAACATTTATTGCTTTTATTCCAGGTATTATTGATTCATTTGAAAGAAAAGCTCCATTTGAATTGCAGATAATAACTTCGCCCTTAATAGGAATACTACCAGCAGTTTTTTATCTTTCTCTGTTCCAAAACAACCCCATCCGCTGGTTGTTGGCTGTTCGAAAGTATGAGCAAGGGAAAGTGGTGTTTACAGAAGAAAAGGAGAAGAAATATGAGTGTGACTCTATTACTATAGGAAACAGGGGAGCAAAACCTTCTTTAACAAGTGCAAGTACGATTAGATTACGCTAGGAAAACGAATCTTTATCAACGTTTTAAAACGGATGAATTCTCGCTTTATTTGACGTTACGAAAGGTATTATATAAATGTTTAAAAAAGCCGAAATAGAGCCCTTGGCTAAAAAACCTTCGATATCGCATACTAAAAACAGAGGATAGATATTATTTTCTTGGTGTAGAACGTCCTTTTTTGATTGTCTACTTCTTACCCTTGTTGATTTATTTTGTGCTTCACAGATTATTCATGCTAAATGCAGACTATCAATTAAAAAAATGGTTCCTTATCATTCAAACCTTGCAGAAAGAAACTATTTGATTCTTAGAACTTCAGTCTTGTTTTTGTCTCACCTTTTGTTGGGTGAGTTTTTCTTTTAGTCTTTTCTAGTCCAGTCAAAAAGTCTAAATATTTTAAATTATTAGAAAAATGGAAATAAATTGCCCCTGTCGGAAGCCTTGGAGATAGATGTTGGCTCATGATGTCTGGATTAAAAAGAGTGATTTTGGAGAAGATCGTTTCGGTTTTGTATACAAAAGTGAGAAGAGCGCTAGAGTTAAGTGCTTTAACCAGTGGCTAGACTGGGCTTTCTTTTGCCTCGGAAGGTCGTTTCTTTTCGATTTTTGTAGCAAGAAGCAGACAGGTCATTTTTGAAGAAATAAGGATTATGCATTTTTGGGTATAAAACATGCATTTAGAAGTTTGCAACACGATGTTACACTTTTGTTACAATGGGAAATAAAATAGCAAAACTCTTGATATAATGGGAAAAAACGGGTATAATGATAAGTATGGTTTGATGTCAAAACTTTGGCATTATAATCAACAACCACATATTATTATATGTTTTAAACATCGAATGATTAGAATATTGCATAGTAGGTGGTTGGACTATATTTAAAACAAGGAGAAACGTTCATGGATAAAAATGCGCGACGCAGATTACACAGAGCGAGTGCTGAGAAACGACTTCGATACTCAGTGCGTAAGTTTAATGTAGGTGTGGCTTCCGTAGCCGTCGCAGCTTTCATGTTCTTGGGTGGGAACGCTGTTGCAGCCAACACATTGGCTAAAACAGATTCCCCAAGCACTTCTACAGAGAAGAAGGAGACTGTACCAGAATCGGAGGGGAAATCAGGTCCAGATACTTCTAAATCTGCTGCAGATGCTACTTCAGCCGCAGAAACTGTAGCAAGTTCTGAAACCCCATCTAGCCAAGTGGCAGATAAAGCTGTGAAGCCAGAAGTGGCTTCAAAGAGCGAGGCTGCTTTAAAAGAAGCAACTTCACAAGTATCTGAAGCTTCAGTTGCAAATAGCCAATCAGCTGCTTCTGCAGTTAAGTCTGAAGCTACATCTGTAGCGGCATCAACCGCTTCTTCATCTGAAACTGTAGCAGAATCTACTACTGCAGAATCTGGCAAGTCTTCAATTGAAAAAGCAACTAGTCAGGCTGCTAGTTTGGCGACTGCTGGTCAAAATTCAACTGCTGTAGCACGAAGCGAAGCAAATTCTACATTGGCTGCTGCTCAACGCGAAGTAGATAAAGGCTATGCTGACTTCCGTAAATCTGGAGAAAGTGGCTTCCGTTCGTTTGACCCACAAACAGGGAAGACTACTGTAACAAAGGAAAACTTCCTTGATTACTTTAGATTGAATGGTTCAGCTACCTATAATTCATACGATGGTATCGTAACCCTTACTCCAGATGAAAACTCTAAGACAGGTAACTTCAGTCTGAAGAGTAAGATTAACATGAACCAAAGCTTCAAGCTGACTGGAGGAGTTAACCTTGGTAGCAAGACTCAGGAACGTTATGGTGCCGATGGTATCGGTTTTGCCTTCCATACAGGGAACACAACAGACCTAGGTGCTGATGGTGGTAACCTTGGTATCGGTGGTTTGCGTAATGCGACTGGTTTCAAACTGGATACTTTCTGGAACGTCCACACCCCGCCAAAAGGAAATCGTTTTGACACTAGCAATACGGATTCCTTCCAATACGGTTGGGCTGAAGACCCTCGTCTGGGACAGTTCGGTGCTTGGGTAAATACCACTCATAAACAAGTTCCTGGTGCTCGTGGTCTCTTCGGACCTAGTGGCACATATGAGCGTTGGTGGGCTGAGACAGACGCTGGTAGTGCTCAGCGCCTGGACTCAAGTGACCTAGATGGTCGTTTCCATAGATTTGCTATCCAGTATGACGGTGTAACCAAAGAATTAACTATCTCTTACGAAAGTAATCTTGGTATCAAGCAATGGAAGAAGAAAGTTTCCACTCCAGAACAACTGATGTCCATGGTGGTTACGGCTACGACTGGTAACTACAAGAACTTGCAACAGT
>ERZ773035.2403-NODE-2403-length-12266-cov-7.474818_pt1 | contig 12266 bp, 10 predicted proteins | sample MGYA00511487_ERZ773035 | MGnify/ENA primary metagenome ERZ773035 (study PRJEB29015, sample SAMEA2737985) | human oral metagenome | biome: human oral; feature: human-associated habitat; material: dental | place: China | collected 2024 ...
ACGAACTGACACGGATTCATGAGCTCGCGAAGCGCGTCACGCTTCTCGAAAAGATAGCACTGCGTCAGCAGAGTCGCATCGACGATCTGGTGGAGCGTCTGGAGGCGGCAGAACGCCGTGTGAGACGTCCGACACCAAAATGGACGCAGGAGAACGAGGAGGCTCAGGAAGGAGCTGCGGCGGAGGCAAATGTCACTGCACAGCGTGCTGTTCCTTCGGTGAGCGATCTGCTCGATGAGGAGATGAAACGCGAGCTGTCGCGTGCCTATACGGGGGAATCAGCACCACCTGTCAAGCAGCCCGGGCAGGAACCGCCACAGGGAAGACCGATGAACGCGATGGAGCGAGCAGCAGGCAGCTACGCGCGTGCGACGGGAGGCAAGGAGTCCTCACCGAGCGATCGCGTGAAGCAGAACGAGGCCACGCGCAAAAAAGCCGCCGATGCGGCGGCGTTGGAGAAGATTCCCGTGCATGAACTGCGCGAGCGGACACCTGCCGAGCGTGCGGCGGACTATGTGCGGGACTACAATGCTCTTTATGATGTGAAGGGGACGATGTTTCAGAAAAAGAAGGCACAGGACGATTTTATCAAGCTGTACGAAGTACAGGGGATGCGCTGTACGAATATGCAGCTGCGGCTCAGCCGCCCTGAGCTGGAACCTCGTTTTGTTGCCGTGATACCGACGCGCGACGCGGATTTCTGGGGCATGCCGCTCGGCAACAGCCTCTTTGCTGTCGTACCGAATCCGTTCCTCATCTACGGTGAGGAGATGCACATGGCAGGCGGCATGCGTGAGGCATTCAACTCGAACTATCGCGCAGGTAACACATATGGGCACTTCACCGTCAAGGAGGCAGCAACCTTCCAGTTTGGCACCATCGGAAAGGTGTTCAAGAGAGGACAGCTTGTGGTGGCGTTATAGAGTCAAAAAATAAGGCAGAGATGTCCTGCCTTATTTTTTTGTCTGCTCCTGCACCTGTCGTCCTGCACCAGCACCGTCAATCGCAACAGCGACGCCGGTTTCGGTGAAGGTCTTCATATCGTTCACGACATGGAGGGCGGCGTGTACGATCTCCATGCCGAGAATACCGGCGATCCCTGCAGTCAGTTTTGCATCAATGGTGAGCATGTCCGGAAGGAGGTGAAGGAGATAGGGAAGCAGAGAGGCATCCTTTTCACCGGCCTCGCGTGCGATGTGATCTGCTTGTGCATCGCCGGGGAGGATGAGGCTGCCGCCCGCTGCTGCGCCTCGGAGCGCCTGCGTGAGTGCTACGGAGATAGCTGAATTTTCCTCTCGTCCGTATGTGCCGAGAATGATCAGCGGATAGCTGCAGGCGATGGTATAAGTCGTGTTCTTTGCGTCTGTTTCGTCTTTTGTCTCATGCTGCATAGAGAAGATGTGAACGGGAATATCGTGTGTCTTGGTCAGGACAGAGAGGACGGATGTGAGATCGGCAGGGAGTTCGCTTTCCTTCGTGAGAAGGAGGAGAGCTGCCCGCATATCGCGTGGGGGACATTCGCAGCCGATCACTCCTGCGAGCTGTACGGCAATCCGTTCGAGATAGCCGAGGCTGTGGATGGGCTTGGCGAGGTTATCGAGACGATATTGACAGGCGCTCATGACGGATTGGTTGGGAAGGGGCGGATGAAGTGCCACTACTTCCATCACTCTGCGGTCCCCCTTCCCAGCTCCGGCATGGGGGGCTAAAAACGCATGATTCGCTTCCCCCGCATCCAGTACTTTCCATACCTTCAGCATCTGTTCCAGCAATCGTAGCGCAATCGAAGAGCCTGTCGCCTCACTCAGGCGGATGTCGAGGCGGAGCATGGGCGTGAGTCCGAGGCGGCGCAGTGCATGAGGGTGGGAGTGCTCCGTCAGCGAAGCATGTGAGGCAAGGAGATAGTGTGCACAGTTTGGTGCGAGTGCATGCGCGATGAGTGCTGCAGATGTCGTATTTGCACCGTCGAGAATGACGGGCACGCGTCGTGCGGCGGCGCCAAGAATCAACCCTGCAATGCAACCAAGTTCGAAGCCGCCGACCTTTGCGAGGACATCCAGCCCATCGTGTGGATCGGGACGATTGACACCGAGGGCACGTCGCACAATTTCAATTTTGTGGGCAAGACGGGCGTCGGAGATGTTTGCACCACGTCCCGTGACCTCCTCCGGTGTCAGTCCTAAGAGCGCGGCGACAATAGCGGCACTTGAGGTTGTGTTGGAGATGCCCATCTCGCCGGGCAGGATGCAGCGATCGCTGCGGTCGGCACATTCATTGGCAAGTGCAATGCCAGTTTCGATAGCAGAGATTGCCTGTGTGCGCGTCATGGCTGCGCCTTTTGTCATATTCGCTGTTCCGTGTGCAATGCTGCGGTGGAGGAGCCCCGGAATGTCCACGCTGTCGGTGTTTACACCGAGGTCAGCGACGATCAGGCGCGCACCCACATAATTCGCAGCAGCATTTGCTGCGCCGCCGTGCGTAATGAGATAGTTACACATCATGTTGAGCGTCGTTTCGGGTGGATAGGCGCTGACACTTTCGACGGCAACGCCATGGTCGGCGCAGGAGATAACAACGCTTGCCTGCGGAGGTGCGGGATGACGCTCACCTGTGATCGTGATATAGCGGAGGAGGGTATTATTCAATCGTCCAAAGTCTGTCGGCATCCGCTCTCTTAGTGCTGCAGCGACGACAGCAGCAATTTCCCCATCGGGAACGTGAATGGCGGAAATTGTACGTTCAAGCAGATTCATGCGCGTGCCTTTTCCTTTTCGATCCGTTTTAGGGAGAGTCCGATGCGCCCGCGTACCTCGTCGATGCTGATAATCATAACATCGAGAGAATCGCCGACGGAGAGTACGTCGAGCGGGTGGTGCACGCGACGATGGCTCATCTCGGAGATGTGAAGGAGTCCCGCCTGCTTGAGTCCGATGTCGATGAATGCACCGAAGTCCGTAATGTTTCGTACGGTGCCAGGGAGGATGGTGCCGACGGCGAGGTCGGAGAGCTTCACGATGTTCTGCCGCGTGAGCGGTGCGGGCAGATCCTCACGCGGGTCGCGTCCGGGGCGTGCGATTGCCTTCAATATATCCGTGACCGTCGGCACACCTGCGCCGAGTTTTTTCGCAAGGGATGCCGCCTCGGTCTGTGCCGTTTTGAGTGCGAGGGCGGGGAGCTTTGTTCGGTCGTGCAGATCCTCCTCCGATGCGCCAAGCTCTGCGAGAATGGAGCGTGCAAGCTCGTAGGATTCAGGATGGATGGCGGTGCTGTCGAGAGGTGTCTCACCATCGTAGATGCGCAGGAAGCCTGCACACTGCGTAAAGGCCGCATCACCGAGACGTGAGACTTTGAGCAGTGCCTTGCGGCTTGCAAAGCGTCCATGCTCGTTGCGGTAGGCAACGATGTTCTTTGCGATGGCAGTGTTGATACCTGCGATCCGGTTCAGCAGGGCAGGAGAGGCAGTATTGAGGTCAACGCCAACGTAGTTCACTGCATCCTCTACGGTTGCGTCCAGTGTCTCTTTGAGCTCTTTCTGGCTGACATCGTGCTGGTACTGTCCGACGCCGATCGCCTGCGGGTCGATCTTGACGAGTTCTGCGAGTGGATCCTGTACGCGCCGTGCGATGGAGACTGCACCGCGAATCGTGACATCGTAGTCGGGCAGTTCTTCCTTAGCGAGCTGTGAGGCGGAGTAGACGGAGGCACCTGCCTCGTTTGTAATGAGATAGTGCACGTCCTTTAGATTGTTGTCACGAATCAGCGCGGCGACGAATTGCTCTGTTTCGTAGGATGCCGTTCCGTTGCCGATGGAGATGAGGGTGATGCCGTGCGCCTTGATGAGTCGCAGCAGACTCTGCGTTGCAGCCTTGCGCTCGCCGTCACTCCTCGTGAGCTGAATCACATCACTCGCGCGGACGTTGCCCGTTGCGTCGACAAGAGCCACCTTGCAGCCCGTGCGATAGCCGGGATCCAGCCCCAGCACCGTATGGCCCGCAAGCGGCGGCTGCAGAAGAAGTTGGCGCAGATTATGCCCGAACACTGAGATCGCCTTTTCCTCGGCGGCTTCGGTCAGCTGTGTGCGGAGTTCACGCTCGAGTGCGGGTACGAGAAGACGCTTATAACCGTCCTCGATCGCGGCGTGCAGTTCACCCTCGAAGATGGAGGGGCGCTGATAGATCCTCTTGTAGATCCATTCAATATTATCTTCGTGATCGACGGCGATGCGAACGCTGAGGCAGCCCTTCTTTTCCCCGCGGTTGATGGCGAGAATGCGGTGAGAGGGCAGCGTGCGGACGGGCTCACTGTAGCCGTCATACATCTGAAAGACCGGTGCATCCTCCGCTGCGGCATCCAATGTCGTTTCGAGTACAGCGCTTTTCCAAAATTTATCGCGCATGCGGCGGCGCAGTTCTGCCTCGTCCATGATGGTTTCGGCAAGAATGTCGCGTGCACCTGCAAGTGCATCAGCGACGGTCGAAACATCCTTTTTTGCGTCCACGTTTGGAACGGCATGCTCCTCAGGGGTGCCTTCTGTTTCTTTTTGCAGCAGCATCATATTGGCAAGCCCCTCCAGTCCGCGTTCGCGTGCAACGGAGGCGCGTGTGCGCTTTTTTTGTTTGTAGGGGCGATACAGGTCCTCAAGCGTTTGAAGCTTTTCCGCAGCCTCGATTGCCGCACGCAGATCATCCGTCAGTTTGCCCTGTTCCTCAATGCGTGCGAGAATTTCCTCCTGCCGTTTGACGAGGCTGCGCAGATAGGTGAGGCGCGTCTCCACCTGACGCAGCATCTCGTCCTCGAGGGAGCCCGTCGCTTCCTTGCGGTAGCGTGCAATGAACGGAACGGTATTGCCGTCATCGAGGAGGGTTATGACGGACTCGACCTGCTGCGGACGGATGGAGAGCTCGCCCGCAATCGTTACGGGAATGTCGGAAATACGCATAAAATCAAACCTTTCATTTCGCTGTTGAATGTTTCTCATTATAACACGATCTTTGACAGCATAAAAGGAAAGCATTTCTTGCTGGAAGGATTTCGCCGGGACTATTGACAGGAGTTTTCGAATAGAGTATTATAATGCATAAATAATAATGATTTTAGTTTTGAAAAAATGAAGAGTAGGAACGATTATGCGTGAACAGATGATGTTGACACTGACTGAGGTTACGGACATTCTGCGGCAGAACAAGAAAAAGGTGACGCCGCAGCGCCTTGCTGTCTATTCCGCACTTGCGGCGACCGATGAGCACCCGACGGCAGAGGCGCTCTACAAGGAGCTGCGTCCAAACTATCCGACGATGAGTCTTGCGACGGTCTATAAGTCACTCGACGCATTCTGTGAGATCGGTATTGTGCGGGAACTGAATGTGGGCGAAGAGGCGTTTCGCTATGATGCGGATATTTCCGCGCATCCCCATGTGCGTTGCATTGCCTGTGACAAAGTTGCAGATGTCCCCATTGCCTCCCTTCCTTCTCTTGATAAAAATGTCGCATCAGTGACGGGGTATCGTATCGTTTCGCAGCAGATGTATTTCTTCGGTTATTGTCCGGCGTGTCAGCGGGCGAATGCGGAAGAACATTAAATTTGAACGCACCGCATAGGAAAGAGAGGCTGCCGTACGGAATATAATATATTCGTACAGTAGCCTCTCTTTGCTGTTTCCTCTCTTATCTCCGGTTTCGCCGTGCGAGAATCCGGATGACCTTGGCTCCCGTACTCTTAATCTTTCGGATGGGAGCAACGCGCGTTGTGGTCTTGGGGCGGATCTCTGCGGGGGCGCGAAAGTCACCGCGCCGCAGATGTGTGGTCTTGGTTTTTTCGGGCTCAAATACCCTGCGCATTATCTGCGCGATCGGGTCGAGTGCGGTATTCTCACTGCAGAGGTAGATGTCAAGTGAGACGTGGCGGAGCTCGGGATGCACATGGAGTGCCAGATGTCCGTCCGGCAGGAGCGCCATCAGGGAGATTTGACGACTCGTTTGTACGTAACTGATGATCTGCAGGGGATTGAGACCGAGGTCTTTGAGGGCTTGGGAGACTTTGCTGCGGAGCGCCTCTTCATCACTGCATTTTTCGACTTTGCAATTATAAAAATCCACGGTCAGCAGCCTTGATTGAATATCCATTCACATCCGTCTCCTTACACAGCGCATATTTTATTTCCATTATAGAGGAAAGGTCGGTGCCCGTCAAGAAGATGGTTAAATTGTCCTAAATGGGGCGATGTTTTGTGCATACGTACATCGTTTTCGGTCAATTTTCCCCATAAAATCTCATGGAAAAATAAGGTTGCATATGCTATACTGGTTCTGCTCGTCTTATGGACGACGCATGGAATTATTGAACGTATACATCTTAGTATGATGGAAGGAGACTCCATTTACAATGTTTGGTCTTTTTGGTGGGCACGATATGGGGATTGACCTCGGTACGGCAAATACATTGGTGCATGTGAAGGGGCGCGGAATTGTTCTGCGCGAGCCATCTGTCGTTGCGATAAAGAGTGATTCGGGCGATGTGCTCGCAGTGGGTGAGGAAGCAAAGCAGATGATCGGTCGCACGCCCGGCAATATTATTGCGATCCGTCCGATGAAGGACGGCGTTATTGCGGATTTCGACGTGACGCAGGCAATGCTGAAATATTTTATCCGTAAGGCGATGAACTCGAGATCATTCGTGCGTCCGCGCGTCGTGGTCGGTGTTCCTTCCGGTGTCACAGAGGTCGAAAAGCGTGCGGTCATTGATGCTGCACAGCAGGCGGGTGCACGTGAAGCGTATCTGATCGAGGAGCCGATGGCGGCAGCGATCGGTGCGGGGCTTCCGGTGGAGGAGGCAACGGGCAGCATGGTTGTCGATATCGGCGGCGGCACAACGGAGATCGCGGTGATCTCACTCGGTGGTATTGTCACAAGCCGTTCTATCCGCATCGGCGGCGATGAGATGGATTCCTCGATCGTACAGTATATCAAGCGCATGTATAACCTCATGATCGGTGAGCGTACGGCGGAGGAGATCAAGATCACGATCGGAACGGCGATTGTTACGCCGGAAACGGATCACACGATGGATATTCGCGGACGTGACCTTGTCAGCGGTCTGCCAAAGACACTGACGATTCATGCGAAGGAGGTTCGTGAAGCGCTGAACGAACCGATCTACAAAATCATCGATGCAGTAAAGGAGACACTCGAGAAGACCCCGCCGGAACTTGCTGCAGATGTTATGGATCATGGTATCATGATGACGGGCGGCGGCGCACTCCTCATGAATCTGGATAAACTGCTCTCACATGAAACGGGGATGCCGGTGATTATATCCGAGGACGCTCTTTCCTGTGTCGGTGAGGGAACAGGGCGGACACTTGAGAACATAGGGCTTCTCAAGAATGTCGTCATGTCCTCGAAGAAATTGAAGCAATGATTGACCGAATTGGACGGGCAAGGCAGTCGGGTCGCAAGATCTGGGCGCTGCTGTTCGTTCTGCTCGCTCTGTTCTGCATCATTTTCTTTGCCGCACGCGGACGCTTTCATGCGACCGCATCGACGAATACGATGGGAACGGTGCTCGCCCCCTTTGAGATTGCATTCTCCTATGTGGGGCAACAGGTTCAGCATGTCACGTCGAATTTGTGGGAGATCGCAACGGTACATGAGCAGAACAAAATGCTCAAAAATGAGATCGAGCAGCTGCGTCAGCAGAATACGATGGCAGCGGAATATGCGGCAGAGAACGGGCGTTTGCGTGAACTTCTGGCATACAAGCAGTCGGCGCAGCAGTTCGATCTTCTTGCTGCGCGTGTGATTGGGCGCGATGCAGCACTCTGGACGAGCACGATCGTTGTGGATCGCGGCTCGAAGGATGGCGTGCGCGAGAATATGCCCGTGGTCACGGCAAAGGGGCTCGTTGGACGCGTGACGGAGGTTGCTCCGCTCTCGTCCAAGGTGCAGCTGATTCTGGACGTGCGCTCCTCGGTCGGTACGCTCATTCAGCGTACAGAGTCCCGCGTAACGGGTATCGTCACGGGAACGATGGATAATCCCTATATGCCGCAGATGATGAATATCCCGCGCAACGCGGATGTGCAGGACGGTGATGTTGTCATTACGTCCGGTTTTGGAGGGATCTATCCCAAGGGGATTTCCGTGGGGAAGATTGTTTCCCAGCACAGCGATGATACGGGTCTTTTAAAGGTCGCCCTGATCGAGACGGCAGTGGATTTTCAGCGGCTCGAAGATGTTGCGATCATCACAGCATCGCGCGAGGCTCCTCCGGCGCCGATGCAGTCCACACCGCTGAGCCCTGGGGCTGCGGCTGCGGCACAGATCTCTGCAACACAGGCAAAGGCGGCGGGGCAGTGAAGAAATATCGTTATTTTATCGTTTTTTTCGTTGTACTCTTTGCCTTGCAGTTTTCGTTTCTGCCTCTGATCGCCATATATGGAGTCGTTCCCGATCTGCTTCTTTTGGCGACGGTTTCCTATGCCTTTCTGCGTGGCAGCGTGTGGGGAGGGTTCATTGGCTTTGCACTGGGGTTGATGCAGGATCTCAGCGTGGGTTCGTTCTTCGGTCTGCATGCGTTTACGCTGACGCTGATCGGACTGTTCTTCGGACGGTTCTCGGATCGTGTGTTCAAGGAGCAGTTCTTCCTGCCAATCACGGCTTCAATTGCTGCGACCTTTGCCAAATATGTGATTTCGGCATTGATTGTGTATTTGCTTGGCTATCATTTCAATCCTTTTCTGCATATGGGGCGCGTACTTTTTATTCTGCTGTTGTTCCAACTGATCTTTGCTTATCCGATTCATTGGGCGACATTCCATCTGGATAAGCGCGTACGCGATCCGAAGCGTTAAGCTATTCTCGGAGTGTAATTGTGAACGAAAACGAAGATTTCAGCGGACGACTGCAGTTTTTGAGCGCGGTGATCGTTCTCATCATTTCGGTGCTGATCGGGCGCGCCGGGTACTTGCAGGTCTATGACGGTGAGCTTTACGCACGCCTCGCCGAGGGCAACCGCATCCGTATCATACCGGCAGAGGCGGCACGTGGTACCTTTTACGACCGCAACGGAGAACTCCTTGTGACAAACCGCCCGGGGTTTGCGGTTTCCTTGCTCCCACTGACGGAGCCGGTCTCTCCCGAGGTGATCGCGCGTGTGTCAAAGCTGATCAATGTACCCGTGGATGAGATTCAGCGAAAGATTGACGCACATGTTGGATTTGATCCCATCCGCATCAAGAGCGATGTGTTGCCCGACATTGTCACAATCATCGAGGAACAGAAGGATGACTATCCCGGTGTTGTGATCGAGGTGCTGCCGATCCGTGACTATATCTATGGAGAATATGCGGCGCATGTATTTGGCTATGTGAGCGAGATCAACGAGGAGGAACTTGAACGGCGCAAGGACGAGGGGTATAAGTCCGGCTACATTATTGGAAAGTTCGGTCTCGAGCGCATCTACGATAAGGATGTGCGTGGTGTCAACGGCGGCGATCAGGTGGAGGTCGATGTGTCGGGTCGTCCTGTGCAGCTGCTCGGACGTCAATCACCTGTGCCGGGCAATGATCTCATCCTGACGATTGACAAGCATATTCAGGAGGTGGCAGAGCAGGCGGTAGACGCACAGCTTGCCATTGTGCATGCGCACGCGGCAGCTGCTGTGGTCATGAATCCGCAGACGGGTGAGGTGCTGGCGATGGTCAGCCGTCCCGCATTCAACCCGAACCTCTTTGCGGGCGGCATCTCCACGCAGAATTGGAATGTGCTGAACAACAACCCCTATCATCCGATGGACAATAAGGCGATCACAGGCGAGTATCCGCCCGGCTCGACGTTCAAGATTGTGACGGGCACGGCAGCGCTCGCCGAGCATAAGGTGACGCCGCAGGAGAAGATCTATGATGCAGGACAGCATTGGATCATCCCAAAGACGAATGCCGCGGGTGAGGCACTCGGATGGATCAACTTTCAGGAGGCAATGGCGCATTCAGATAATGTCTATTTCTACGAAATGGGCAACCGCCTCGGCATCGATGCGCTTGAGCGCTATTCGCGGATGTTCGGACTCGGTGAACGGACGGGAATTGATCTGCCGTATGAGGCGGAGGGGCTTGTGCCGAACCGCAAGTACAAGGCGGACAACTTCGAGGACGGTGAATGGTATCTTTCAGAGACGTTTGACGCAGCAATTGGGCAGGGGTTCAACCTCGTAACGCCCTTGCAGGCAGCGATGGTCATGGGGGAGATTGCGGCGGACGGCAAGCGCTATCAGCCACACCTCGTCCAACGCATTGTCGATGTGAACGGGAATACGGTGCGCGAATTCCAGCCCAAACTCCTCTCGGAGCTGGATGTGAATCCGTCCATCATCCGCAATGTACAGGATGGACTGCATCAGGTGACGAAGATCGGAACGGCGGCGCGCGTATTCGCCGGATTTCCGATCGATATTGCGGGCAAGACGGGAACGTCAGAGAATTCGCAGGGACGTGACCACGGCTGGTTCGTGGCATACGGACCCTATGTGAATCCGAATATTGTCGTTGCGGTCATCGTGGAGCAAGGCGGTTTTGGCTCGGTGTCGGCGGTGCCGATCGGGCGCAAAATCTTGGAGGCAGCCTTCCACCTGGATCGTCCGCCGCAGAATATAGGGAAGAAGTGAGGAAGCCGAATGAGCGAGGATAAGATCAAGATCAAAGGGGAGAACGGCGGACTCATGCTGGAATTTCCCTCTGATATGAACTTTTCGGAGATTATGGAGGAACTGGCGGGGAAGCTGGAATCCGGCTCCGGATTCTTCCTGCGCGGGACGCTCGTGCGTGTACCACGAGATCGCTTTTTGAAAGAGGAGCTTGCCGAGATGCAGGAACTCTTTCGGACGCACGGGCTGATCTGTCGTCCGGCAAAGCCGGATTCTGCTGTCCCTCTCGCATCAAATGCTGCTGTACACGACACGAACACAGCACAGGAAAGTTCGCAGGAGACGCAGGAACTTCAGCGTATGCTTATCGTTGATAAGACATTGCGCGGCGGACAGGCGGTGGAGACAGAAGGGTCCGTCATCGTATTCGGTAATGTCAATCCAGGTGCGCAGATCACGGCAGGCGGCAGCGTGGATGTACGCGGCACGCTGCGCGGTGTAGTGCATGCTGGAGCCGCAGGAGATTCCACAGCGTTTATTATTGCAGATCATCTGATGCCAACACAGATTCGCATTGCGAACTATGTGGCGCGTTCGCCGGATGAGCCGGAGGATTCCGGTAAGGTAGAGCGTGCGTATGTCAAAGATGGTCAGATTGTCATTGAGCCAATAGAGAGGTAGGTTCGAAATATGAGTGAGATCTATGTGGTGACATCGGGCAAAGGAGGCGTTGGAAAGACAACGACGACAGCGAACCTGGGGGTTGGCTTTGCCATGCGCGGCAAGAGCGTCGTTCTCATTGACACGGATACGGGCCTCAGGAATCTCGATCTCCTGCTCGGGCTTGAGAATCGCATTATGTATGATCTGGTCGATGTCACTTCGGGGCGCGTGCCGTATAAAAAGGCACTCGTTCGCCACAAGAAGTATGACTCGCTCTTTCTCCTGCCGACCTCTCAGGTCAAGGATAAGAGCGCTGTGAATCCGGAGGAGCTTGCGGTGCTCTGCGAGGAGCTGAGGCGCTCCTATGATGTTATCATCATCGACTGCCCTGCGGGGATTGAGCAGGGCTTTAAGACGGCTATCGCCGCCGCTGATACGGCGATCGTCGTGACGATGCCGGAGATCTCTGCCGTGCGCGATGCAGACAAGATCATCGGCGAGCTCGGACGCGCAGACAAGAACGACATCCGCCTTGTCGTGAACCGCATCCGTCCGAAGATGATCGAGAAGGGCGATATGCTTGACATGGAGGACATCGACGAGATCCTTTCGGTCACATGCATCGGCCAGATCCCGGACGATGAGATGGTGGTGACGAGCACGAACCGCGGCGAGCCGTGTGTCACGATGCCGGACTCCCCGGCAGGGCAGGCGTATCTCGATGTGGTGGGGCGTCTCTGTGGTGAGGAGATCCCATTCCGCGAGTTTACAAAAGAGAGCCTATGGGAGACCATTAAAGGTAAGCTCTTTGGGAAAAAGTAAGGAGGCGTTGGCGTGATTGAGGCATTGAGAAAGCTTCTCGGGAAAAAGGAAAGTTCCGGCGATGTTGCGCGCCGCCGCCTCCAGCTGGTTATCATCAATGATCGGGCGAATGTCTCGCCGGAGATCATGGACAATATGCGCG
>ERZ773035.2416-NODE-2416-length-12210-cov-5.069107_pt1 | contig 12210 bp, 7 predicted proteins | sample MGYA00511487_ERZ773035 | MGnify/ENA primary metagenome ERZ773035 (study PRJEB29015, sample SAMEA2737985) | human oral metagenome | biome: human oral; feature: human-associated habitat; material: dental | place: China | collected 2024 ...
GATTTAGAGGCAAATAAAACTACCCTAATTCATACATATCTATTGGATGAGCAAAATAGTTTAAATAAATATCGTGAAAATATTCATGATTATGATGTTTTAAGATTGGTTGCGGATGAAACGGCGAAAGAATTTATCTATAAGACTGATAAGGCGAAATCAATTAATGAGATTTTACCAATTGAGTTGATCGTAGGTGCGGATCCAACTACTTTATATCAAATAAATGAGGATGAACTTGAGAAGAAATGTAAGACATTCTTATGCTTAAAAGTGGATGGAATTAATAATAATGATAGGATTAAAGCTTTACTTAATAAATATGGTTATAACTTCGAAGATTATAGCTATATCTAATTAATCATTATGATCATCGTGATCATCGTGTGTATGGTGATTATGTCCATCATCATCACAAAAGACTGGAGTCTGAAAAGTGAAGTCTTCTGGATTAAAGTTGGTTTCGAGTAGCCATTTATTAACACGATCTTTGGCTTGCTTAATAATGGCTTGATTACCACAAGATTCGACTGAAATTTGATATTGGTCATCTAAGGTTTTTTCAACAATGACCTGTTTTTCGTCTTGAAGATGAAAAACTTTTGGTAATAATTTGGCTAACTTTGAGGGGTGAGTGTAGATTGTTTGAAAGAGTGATTCATTAAAGGTGAAAACTTTATCCTTATTAGTGTAAAAATCTACAGATATTTGAGTGTCAGAGATTTCAGTTGTTGTGATATCAAAAACCTGACCAGTATCGGATGTGATTTTGAAACTATAGGTTTTTCCCTGCTCTTTAATACTGTCTTTGTTGTAGCTTACAGTTTTAATTTGTGGATAAGAAAAAGTGATGAACTGCTTAATAAGTGAAGCGGTTTTAGTAAATGTATTAATTGACATAGAAGTTTTGTCTTTAATATTATGGAGGCTGTAAATTTTAATATATTTATCCCATGCCGTATTTGCAGCTCCGGTGTATAAATTAATGTCTTCGCCAGAAATATTATTTTTTTGGAATTTATCTGAACTGCGGTTTTGGAAGTTAATATAAAGAAAAGCTATAAAAAGAAAGAAAATAATTACAGTTGCGGCGGCTAAAACTCGAGAAAGAACTTGGTTGTTTTTGATATTATCAAGACGTTGTTTTAATTGATTAAAAGAATTTGACATAACTACCTCTTTACTGCATTTAAATTATTTAAATTCAGGCCAGCTGAAACGAGAGTCTCAGGTTCAATAATAAGATTATTTGGATCTTTTCCAGCGCCAGAAGAGTTAAAGAGAAGCCATTTTCCATCATTGGTTTTACCACGGATGGCGATATAATGTCCCCCCGAAGAAAATGGAGCAGTACCCCTACCACTAATATGGAAGGTCCAACCTTCATCAAGATATTTATTAATCATTTCAATAGCTTGACTGGCGTTAGCTGGAGTAGGAAGCTTCTCATATTGTAAACCGTAGTGGTCTGCAAGAGCTTTAGTGACTTGATGACTACTGCCGACGCCTCTTACGTACATACCGGCGTCGCCCGCAACTTTAGAGGTTTCATTTGGAAGAACTTGTTGACCTAAGAGCATGGTGGCAAGAGAGGCGAAGGAAGTTGGACCACAACCAGAACTACAGATATTGCTGGAACCAAATGGTGATTGACCCCATTGTGGGTCACATTGAAGATAATTAGTCATACTAGAAGGATCAATAGATTGTCTACCACCACAATTGGAATTTGCTTGAGAAGATGAGGTGGATGAGGTACTTGATACTCCATCAATACGTTTTAATGCATTCTCAACAAAACGCCAAATATCATTTGTATCATTATGGTCATTAGGTAATGGGGCGTGCATATGAGCTAGAACGCCTTCATATTTTTTGAAGTCTGCAACACTTAAGCGTGGAGGTTCCCCCTTCCAACTAAGGGATGAGGTGAGCGGGATTTTAGTCTCAGAGCTTATAGCGACTAATAATTTTGCCAGATAGAGCCAATCGTCATCTTTGAATATACTGTTATTTAGTAAGTACCATGGATGATTAACCCATCGACTAGTGGAAAAACCAATGACTTCAATTTGTATACCTGCAGACGCATCATAGGATTTAATTGAGTCAGATGGTTTATTGATGGTGAAATGTTGATAAACTTTATGTTGCTTAAGGTCAACGGTAAAGTGAGGAGGATAGAAGTTATTACGGTCATAAAGAATGAGACCTTGACTGCCATTTTGATTGGTTCCCTCGGTATTGTGCAGAGTGATTTTATTTGGACCAATCTTTCCATTCATGGTCGTATCATATTCACCTCGAGGAGAGGAGCTAACTGTCGTGCCTTTTGATGCAGCAAAGGCGAAGGCATCTTCTTTGACATAACCATCAATGCCGCTAGTAATCCAACCATCTTTCCAAGTAGTATTGACAACAATCTTACCACTGCTAGAAGAAGTGGTGGATGATGTTGTGGATGATGGGGGCGTGGTGCCTGTGGAGGGGCTAGTTTCAGTTGTGGTCTTAGTGGCATTAGAAGGGTTTGCAAGTGAGTCGGTGGAGTTTTTGATAGGTGAACAGTCTACATTAAGAGAGTGTGGTGCAGCATTTAATTGCTTTTTGATGTCACCCTTAACTGGATATTTTCCTCCGATTTCAATATTTTCTTGCTTAGCGAGTTCAGCAGAAGTGGGCCAGCCAAGTTCTTTACCGATTTGATCTGCTCTTTGAACAACTCTATTAACTACTCCCCAATATGTGTCGTGATTAATACATCCATCACTAATTGGGCAGTAGCTTTTAATCATAGTCTTAAACCACATCTCTACACTGTAATTATTTTTATCTAAATATTTAAAAGCATTATCGTAATATCCATTTCTTAAATAATCAACCGCCCAAGCGGCGATCATATTACCTACATTACTATACATGGACCACTTACCACTGGAGGACTGATAATATTCTGGTAAGCTATATAGTGCTTTTGTACTATATTTTGTACCCATCCAGTTAAAATAGCCTTTTTCAGCAATATGGCCAGCCACAGAATTTTTATTGAGTCCGAAGTTTGACTCCATATTCATCTGACCAAATGGAACTTCCCATGGAATACCATATTCAATTTGAAGCTTCATGGCGATCTCACCATATTTACGGATAACCTCATCGCGACGTTCATTAATAGTTGTACTTGTGATGTCGCCACCACAGTTACCACTTATAACTCCTAGGCCACTAGAACAATTACTGCCGCCATTGGGATTATAAAAAACAATGTCGTTTTCCTGAAATTTTGGGGAAACTTTTACTTTAGCGTTTATTTTTAAATTATTAAAAAGTTGATCAGTGAGAGAGGTGGTAGTGGGAGTACTGAATTCATCTGATTGAGCAAAAGTGGGGTGACTCAGGTAAAAGACGGAGAAACATAAATTTAGAAGACAAAATATGACAAAAAATTGTCGAGAGATAAAGTTGACCTTTTTCATACCTCTATTTTAGCATAATAGGGATATATAAGAAGTGGTTTATATATGTAAAAGTTAACAACTAGAAAGATTAATATCGTAGTTGTCGGGATTGATTTGGTGATTTTTTAAATATTGATAGGCAGCTTCTTTAAGGCTTTGAATTTGTGATTCGGAGCAGGTTAATAGATTGATTTTGAGAAGAATTTTGGAAGTATTATCCTGTTTCTCGGAAATTATAGAGAAACCATCTTGGTAGCTGGAATATGGAGTAATTTTGAAGATTGGATCACTGTCTGTGTAATTTTTTCTATCTAGATCAGCTTGAGCATCGGCGATATGTTGGACACGAGAAGCGTCATCGGGGTGATTTTGATAGTAGTCGAGATTATCGGTTGTAGGATCGAGAGAGCGATAGAAATAGGTGGTTTGATTAGGCTTTAATTCTAAGGTGGTAGAAAAATTATTAAACCCTTGTTTTTTAATTGTGACATTGTAAGTGCCAGGTTTAAGTTTAATCTTACCATCTGGTTTGAGATTTTCTTGATTTAGAGTAACAGTGGCGGTGGCGGGGGCTAAATAATAATCGAGGGTGGCGGTTTTATCGTAATTGGTAATCCAAGTAATAAGGAAATAAATGAGGATAAAAAGTGAAACAAGTAAAAAGAAAATAATCATATTGAGAAGATGATTCCTTTTCTTGTTGGCGGTTTTAGTGAGATCAAAAATGAAGTTTTGTTTTTTTGCTTTTTTTGTGATTTTTTGATTAACGATTTTCATAGTATGAGATTTTAAATTTAAATATTTGTATTACCAATAAAACGATAGGCTTTAAAAGTGGAGGAATTGTCATAAAAAGGTAATAATTCTCCAGTGCGTGAGCCGTGTGAAGCGGAGGCGATTTTTCCTACTCCATTTTGTTCGACGTAGATTTCAATATGGCCAGAACTGAGGCGGATATCACCGGGCTTTAATGAACCTTGACGATTTTCCACTTCGATAAATTTTCCTGAATTACGGACGTAGGTTGAGGTGGCACCAGCATTACTAACTCCACAGCAGGCGAAGTTCTTATCAATGCCGGAAAAACGGAGGACGGCCGCAACAAAGGCGTCACAGCTAGCTCCCATCATTGACCAACGATCACCAAGACGATTGATTCCGGTTTGTATTAAGGCATTACGATAATTGTCGGTAGGGGTAACACCGTGACCGGTTGAAGGCCAAGCAAGATTTAGAGCGGTCTGATTAATACTAAGATTGCCACCACCCGAGCAACTACTAATACCACTAGAACCACCTAAGGTGGAGAAGATAAGGAAGGCGCCCGGAATAAGATTGGCAGTACTCGGTTTACCATGATCGGTTTTAATTTGAAGCCAATTAGTGTTTTTGCGAGAGTCGCGTTTGGCGTCTGCAAGATTCATAACATATGGTGAACCTTCGCCACGAGCAGCTTCCTGTTCATTGTAGCCCAGAGTACGAGCTTGAGCGATGTAAGCACGAGCGGTGCCATTGTAACGGAAAAGAAGAGTTTTGATGCCATCATCGGTTTTTAAATTAAGGCCAGCACCGTAGAGAGAGTGAAGCATTTGAGCGAGAATATCGGTTTGTCTTTGAAATTCAACATCAGAAACTTCGCCGAAGTTAGTAAAGGCCTTACTATTGGTGCCACCATTAGTGTAGGAATAGAGCTGATAAACTCCTTGTCCATTTGGGGGGTTGTAGTGCCTGAGGCTAGTTTCGCGATAATGAATAGTGGCGAGAAGTTGCCATGGAAAACCATAAGGGGCAGCGGCTTTTTCGTAAAATGGGCGATTGGCGGAAATTTTAGCTAAATCGGATTGACTAATAATTTCGTTGCCGTCATAAAGTTTGCTGAGGGTACCGGAAAGGTTTGAGGTGGCACAATTTGCGGCGTCTTTATCAAAATAATAAATGCCATTTATATCAAAAATATCCCAATCAGATTCTTTAAGGGCAAAGACCCTGGTTGGTTGTAGGGTTATAGTAACCGTGACGAGGAGAAGAATAATTTTTTTTAGTTTACTCACGCTAGTGTGCTCCGATTTCTTGTAATAGTTTTTAGGTCTGAATAGTAAATGTAACGAGTGGCTTTATCAAAAGCAATGGTGAAAAGAGTTTGAGGTTCGTGGATTTGTAGTTGGTCCTTCAAGGTGATTTTTTCTGATTTAGGAGGATGGTAGTTGGCTAAGTATGAGGCGTAATCAAGAAGAGCTAGAACGGTTTCAGCTTGATCTTTAGTGATGCCGGAGATGCGAGCGAGGATACCTGGGCGTGAAGTGTCGATAGGATTTTTAGCGTAATAAGCTTCTTTATAGGCTGTGATAGGATTTTGGTCGTTCCCCTCTTCATCAGTTACGCTAGTGCACTTAATTTGAGTACAGATACGATTATGTTCGATGTAATGCTGGAGGTATTTCATTTGCTCCCAGTAAGGATTAGTTTTACCCATTACACAGAAGGAACCAGTGGACCATCCTTCGGCTTCAGGTGTCATGTCGGTAACCGCATTAACTAATTCAACAGCATCGGAAATAATAGGAATATTATTGGCAAAACCAAGGCTGATATTAAAGGCGTTGGCGATATTGGAGTCGTAATGACCGAATGGTGAATCTCGTTCATCGCAGAACATAATTTTATGGGCAAGAAGAGAGTTTGGAATAACTTCATCAAAACCTTTTGCGTTTTTTCGAACATTTTGGTTGACTACTTTTTGATATTCAGGATCTGAAGAGCTGATTTTTTCAACACTAGTGTCGGTGGCGGTAATTTCAGCACCGTACATATCACAAGCAGCTCCAATATTTGAAAGACTTTCACAAGTGGATTCGTCGCTGAAGATTTTTTGGTAATTTATACCAGCAAGGTCAGCGTCGGTAACAAAATTTTCGGAACCATCAGCGGCGTAAACTCTGGCAGTTGTTTGACCGAGGAAGCTGCCAAAAGAATTTCGAGTAATACTAGTGAGGTGAGTGAGATTTGCAAAAAGATTTGAAGCGGTAGAAACACGACTGAAGCGACCAAGAATGGAGCCGAGGAAGGTATTTGGGCTACTAGTGTCAAAAGGACTGCGTTTTTCACGGTCTAGTTGTGCTTCCCTGGCGGCGGCAAGGACGGTTTCTTGATAATAACTAGTGGCGTATTCTTTAGAAGCAAGTGCTTGACCGGATGTGGAACGAGCTACCTTTTTATTGAGAAGTGCGGCGCCTTTGACATAGGCTTCGCCAGCAGGTTTGCCCGCGAGATTTTTAGCGGGATTTTCAAAGAGGGCTTTTTGAATGTATGGAAGTAGAACGGCAAGCATTCCGGCGATAGTGGTGGCAATAGCGACGTTAATGACAGTGGTTTTGACTAAAGTAATAGCGGTCTTAATTAATCCGCCACCAAAGGCGAGGGTGGCTAGGCTAATAACTGCACCGACTGCACGAATACCACCACAGGCTTTAGCGCGAGCAGCAGTGAGACCGAGAGCAACACCACTGGCGAGAAATACGGAGTCGACAGAATAGTTCTTGGTCATATTGAGGTCAACATTTTCTCCGGCAAGAATGTTATTAAAACCTTCGGCTTGGATTGGAGCACCAGTAACGGTTTTGGCCTGACCGGTATTAATATCTGTATATTCGGCGGTGGTAGAAGTGGTAAGGAAATTCATAAGTGGATTAATGGCGGCTTCATTGCCATAACCAGCTTTAGTTTTGCTGATATTTTCCTGATTGGAAATAAAATAGTGCATGGCTTGATAGATTTGGTTGGCAGCGACAGCAACGGAAATAAGGTTGGCAACTTTTAGGGCGCCACAAACTAAACCACCGGCTTCAGCAACTCGGCCAGCGGTACTTAGAAGATAATTATTAGCTTTAACTTCAGGTGTATCGCCACTTACGTTACTGCTATCAATATCCTCACCGGAAGAATTTATTTCAGTGGTTTTATTACCATTTTTGTCAGTATGCTCAGTTTCAGTTGTGGTATTAACGCTTGTATTGGTTTTTTCACCAAAAACACCCTCTTCAGTGGTGTGATAATTTTTGGTATCAGTTTCATTATTGCCGGTGGAGCGATAAGCTGAATAAAGATTTCGAGTGATACCAATTTTGGCAAGATTCATAACAGCGGGTTTATCGAAGAAGTTTGAGGAACGGGCGCGCTTGGCTTTAGTGAAAGCTTCTTGGAAGGGGACGTTTTTAGTATAGAAGTTACGAAAATTTTCAGGGGTGATGGTGGCCCCATCATAAAGAAGATTATAACTATCGCCTTTATCGGCAACTTCAATGCCATTAGTTTTGAGGCGAGTTTCAAAATATTTTGGGAAGGTGCCCTGCTTTTTTGCGAGAAGTTCTTCGGTGATGCGGATAGTGTTTTCAGAGTATGAGCCAAACATAGTATCGGTGGCACGAGTGATTAGGGTTTCAATTTGGTGACCAAGGGTACTAACTGAGACAAAAAGAAAAATAATAACTGCGAGAAAAGAACCAACTGCAAGAATGAGTGGTGAGTATTTTTTGAGTTTTTTGGCGGTACGCAAGCGAGAACTGAGGGATTTCTTAGATGATTTTTTGATGGTCTGAGTGTGGCCAGTGTAAAAAGGTTTTTGTTCTAGGTCTTTTATATCGGTTTCAGAGTGATTTTGATTATAACTACTCTCAAGAGAGGATTCTTCAGATTGACGAAGAGAGTCTTTAGCTACTTGGGAGCGAAAAACTTCAGAGTCGGAATCAGGATTTGGCTGCAAAAAGCTAGGAGTAATAGAATCCTTACCATAATAGACCTTCGGCATATCTATATTATATAAGAAATTGGATTTTTTGGCGAACATTAGCACTATGAAATGGTGCCAGAAAAATCAGGAAAAGTTAGCGATTATAGCGGACTGGGTTGGTTGTGATAAGTCCTGTCTCGGTCTCAGAGGCAACGATTTGGATATGAACGTGGGATTGACCAGCAAAGAAGAGGCCTTGACCAACAGGGAGGCTGGAAAGAAGCTGACGTTCGGCAGAGGTTAGTTTGAAAACGTCTGATAGGACGTCAACAGCGGCGGAAGACTGTTTCAAGAGTAATTGCATAGAGGAGTTCATGACGATGGCGCGACCCATTTTACTGGACATAAAATCTTCAACATCCTGTGTAATAGTGGTAAGACCAAGATAATATTTACGGGCACGTTTTGCGAGGGAGAAGAGGAAGTTGGCAGAGTCGTCATATTTCATTAATTGCCAAGCCTCATCAACAATAAGGAGACGACGCTTTTGTTTGGCACGAACAATATTCCAGATGTGATTTAGGACAATATACATTGCGACTGGGCGAAGTTCATCTTCAAGATCACGAATATTAAAGACGACCATTTGATTATTGATGTCGATATTGGACTGCTGAGAGAAAATACCAGCGAAAGTACCGGTGGAGTATTTACGAAGACGTTGAGCAAGTTGCGGACCGGAACCACCCATATGAAGCAGAGTATCGTAAAGATTAACGATGGTAGGAGGGGTGGACTGGTGCGTGAGGGGGTCTGACGTAATGCCGGCACGAGCATAAGTATCGATGAGGGCTTGATCAAGGTCGGCTTCCTCGCTTGGAGTGAGAGCGGCAACAGTTTGACCACCAGGACCGGATTGTGTGCCACCAAGCATGAGACGGAAGAGACCATGTAGAGTCACAAGGTTGGCACGAAGAGCATCGGAAGCATCTTCGGAGTCAATCACTTTTGGAAGATCAAAAGGATTAATACGAACATCAGAGTTAAGTGAGAGGCGGACATAGGAACCGCCGACAGCATCACAGAGTTTTTGATATTCGTTTTCAGGGTCGATAATAACAATTTCACTGCCCATCATCATGGAGCGTACAGCTTCCAGCTTAACAGCAAAAGATTTACCAGCACCAGATTTAGCAAAAACAACAAGGTTGGCATTTTCAAGAGTGAAGCGGTCGAAAATAACAAGACCATTATTATGAAGGTTAACACCGTAGAGAATACCCTTTTCTTGGGTAAGATCGGCGGAAGTGAATGGGAAGGAAGTGGAGATGGCGCTAGTGTTCATATTGCGACGAATCATGAGTTGGTCGGTGGCCATTGGCATAGTAGAATTCATTCCCTGCTCCTGCTGAGAGGTGGCAACTTTGGAAAAGATCATGGAAGAGCCAAAATAGTTTTCGATTTTATGTTGAACAAAATTTAATTCATCAAGTGAGTCGGCCCAAAGAGTGACATAGAGTCCGAAGCGGAAGAACTTTTCACGACCAAGTTGAAGATCGTCACGAAGTTCTTCGGCGTCCTGGATGGCGTGTTCAGTTTCAGGATTACGAATGCGTCCTTTTTCGGCATTTAAGGATATATCAGCTTCGAGCTGGGTGACTTTTTTACGAAGGTTTTTCATGATGACGCCAGTATCAACTGGGTAGATGTAGATGGAAATATCAAGAACTTCATCCATGTTAATAAGAGGACTAAGCCAACCAGTACTAATGGTGCGAGGATAGCCATAAATATAAAGAGTGCGGCCGTACTTAGTGCCAAGACGGAAATGATCTGACTGGATTTCAATTGAAGAAGGCGAAATGAGGTCACGGAGAGTGGTGATTCCCTGCTCAAAAGCGCGCTGAATTTCAGCGTCTTCCATTGATTGAGCTTGGGCTGCGAGTTCAGCAGCAGTAGGTTTTCTTTTTGCCATATTATTTCCTTATTTTACTTACTTTGTGGGGTTGGTTCGCCTTTTTTAGTGTAGATGGTACCCATTTTATTAAAATCGATAAATGGTTCACGAACAGCGGTATCTGGATTATTGAAATTATAAAATAGTTCGGCAAGTTCTTTAGTGTTAAGACGAACAGAGTGAATGCCGATATTGAAAAGGCCACCGATGACGGCCTGGACGCGGTTATTAATTTCAGTGACAGCTTTATCGTAAGTGTTGCGGTCGATGCGAGTAATTTCTGTGTCGCGAGTACCAAATAACATACTGAAAATATTTTTACTTTGAGTACTGGCTTTTTCAAGATCGGCAGAAGAATAATATGGTACAACGACGAAGAAGGATTTGTCCATAATGTTGGCTTCTTGTGAAACTTGATCAATAAAGTTAATGTAGTCATCCATGAGAACGCCGAGGAGCATATTATCATTGTTGCGTCTAATATTAGCTAAGCGTTCTAGGTACGGAGCGATATCTATGCGTTGAGAGCGAACGAGGATTTGGATTGGGAATTCGAGTGAATTAAGAACACCTTTATAACCATACTCTACGCCATCACGTTCAGGTTCGGACATGAGGTCGTAGTTGATGGATTTACAAGCGATGACGGCACGAAAAGAACCATCTTTCATAATAATTAAGCCGTCACGAAGCTCAGAAATGAGAAGTGAGGATTGAGTAGATGAAGGATTGTCTTGATTGACAATCTGATTATTTTGTAATTCGGGGGCGATTGGAATTGCTTGATATGGGGCTTGGGGCTGAGAAGATGATTGGGGGGGTGATTGAAGTGGTTGAGGGGATTGAGGGGATTGAGGGGATGACATACCGGTCGACATAGATGGAGCTTGTGGAGTCTGAGTCGGAAGTGGTTGGGTTGAATTTTGTGGTTGTTGTGGGTTCATGATGGTCCTTATTTAAAATATAAAATTAATTCGAGGGGGGTGAAAAAATGCCAGTAAAGGTGCCGGAATTTGAGGATGTAGTTGGTGGGGTGCTGGTGAGACGATTGGCCTGTTTACTAATAGTATCGATGGTGAAATCTTGGTTGTTTGCAAGATTTTGAAAACCCTGATTAATCTGTGGATTAAGGTTCTGGTTAATGAAGCCATTAACATATTGTGGGGGTTCGGGGGCTGGTTGTGGGTATGGGGTATTAGGATAACTTGGAGGAAAATTTGTCGGGGCTGGTGGAAAGAAGGTCGGAGCTGGTGGAAAAGTTGGGGGTTGCTGGAAGGGATTATCTAGGGGGTAGGTTTGTGTAAATGTAGGTTGTGGGTATGGTTGGTTGAAGTTTTGAGGAATAGGTTGGGTATATGTGGCTGGAGGTACTTGTGTGTAGTTTATTGGATTTGGCTGTGGGTATGGCTGCGTATAGCTTACTGACGTTGCAGGATAGGTAATTCCCTGCTCGAGGTTTTGAATTGCAGCCTGGAAAGGATTTGTCTGGTTAGTCTGTGGGGGTGATGGTGGTAGTAATTGATCAGCATTCGATATAGCGGCCTTCATATTGGAGACAATATTTGCATGACGATTTTCTTGTTCTCTGGCAATCATTTGATTGATTGTTTGATTACTATTTTGATCTAGAATATCTGGTACGTCATTGGTTTCGGCAATAAAATCTTCATTGAAATTACTATTATTACGAATAGAATAACCTTCAGAGTCGACAAGATTGGAGAGGAAGGAGAGGCGAGTTGTAGCCTCTTCTTCGGTAATATTACGAGCACGTGGTTTTTCAACGATTTTAGGCGCAGTAATTTTGATGGTAGATTCTCTTTGGCCAGGAGTCCAAAGGCGTTTATTGGATTTTAGGTAGAAGCTGGCGATAGAGGCGAGATAGACTTCCATTGGCTGGTCTTTTTTAAGAGGTAGAGCAAGAATGAGAAAGAAACCAACGATCGGGACTGGAATGATGGCAAGTAGTGGAAAGATTTGGAAAAGACCAAAAATGATAGCAATGCCTGCTGCGGAGATGAGAAGATAGATAAACTGTCGAAAAGTAAAAGGGCCAAGGAGTTTATCTTCCG
>ERZ773035.2417-NODE-2417-length-12209-cov-3.414431_pt1 | contig 12209 bp, 10 predicted proteins | sample MGYA00511487_ERZ773035 | MGnify/ENA primary metagenome ERZ773035 (study PRJEB29015, sample SAMEA2737985) | human oral metagenome | biome: human oral; feature: human-associated habitat; material: dental | place: China | collected 2024 ...
GGCCGCCACCCGCGCCGAGCTGCTGCAACTGGCGCAAGACACCGCCGCGCGCATTGGCAAGGCCGAAGGCGGCATCTTCCGCGCGCAGGCCGAGCTGCTGGGCGACACCGGCCTGATCGCCCAGGCCTGCCAGCACATGGCGCAAGGCCACGGCGCGGCCTGGAGCTGGCACGAAGCCGTGCAAGCCGCCGCTGGCCAGCTGGCCAGCGTGGGCAGCCCGCTGCTGGCCGCGCGCGCGGCCGATTTGCGCGATGCGGGCCTGCGCGTGCTGCGCAAGCTCGTGCCAGAGCTGGATGTGCCCGGCGGGCAGGAGCAGGGCGGCGAAAACCTCGTCATCGCCGCTGCCGACCTCACCCCGTCAGACACCGCCGCGCTTGATCTGCGCCAGGTGGCGGGCCTGTGCACCGCGCAGGGCGGCCCTTCCTCGCACACCGCCATCATCGCCCGCACGCTGGGCCTGCCCGCCGTGGTGGCCGCTGGCGGCGCCCTGCTCGATGTGCCCGACGGCCAAACTGTGGTGCTGGACGGCGACGGCGCGCGCCTGTATTGGGGGCTGGATGAGGCCGATTTGCAAAGCGCCCGCCAGTGGCGCGACGCGCAGCAGGCGCGCGCCCGCGAAATCGCCCGGCTGGCCCTGCAGGCGGCCGCCACGCAAGACGGCGTGCGCGTGGAAGTGGCCGCCAACGTCAATCGCCCCGAACAAGTGCCCGCCGCGCTGGCCGCCGGCGCCGAAGGCGTGGGCCTGATGCGCACCGAATTTCTCTATCTGGAGCGCGACAGCGCCCCCGGCGAAGACGAGCAGTGCGAAACCTACTGCGGCATGGTGCGCGAGCTGGCGGGCCGCCCCCTCATCATCCGCACGCTCGATATCGGCGGCGACAAGCAAGTGCCCTACCTCAACCTGCCGCACGAAGAAAACCCCTTCCTGGGCATACGCGGCAGCCGCCTCATGCTCCGCCGGCCTGATTTGCTGGAGCCGCAGTTGCGCGCCATCTACCGCGCCGCCAAAACCGGGCCGCTTTCCATCATGTTTCCCATGATCACCAGCCTGGCCGAGCTGCGCGAGCTGCGCGCCGAATGCGAACGCATCCGCCAGCAGCTGAACGCGCCCGCCGTGCCCATCGGCATCATGGTGGAAGTGCCCGCAGCGGCCGTCATGGCCGGGCAACTGGCGCTGCATGCCGACTTCTTTTCCATCGGCACCAACGACCTCACGCAATACGTGCTCGCCATCGACCGCCAGCACCCCGAACTGGCGCGCGAAGCCGACACCCTGCACCCTGCCGTGCTGCGCATGATTCAGCGCACCGTGCAAGGCGCGCAAGCCGCCACGCAAGCCGGGCGCCCCTGCTGGGTAGGCGTGTGCGGCGGCCTGGCGGGCGACCCGCTCGGCGCGGCCATCCTCACCGGCCTGGGCGTGCGCGAACTCTCCATGAGCCAGCGCGACATCGCCCCCGTCAAGGCCGCCTTGCGCGCCTGCGACAGCGCCCTGCTGGCCGAGCTGGCCCAGCTGGCCCTTGATAGCGCCGACGCCGACAGCGTCCGCGCCCTGGCCGCCAGGCTGCAAACGCCCCGGCAGGTCAAGCGCTAAGGCGCGCAAAAAAACACACGTTTCATATTCGCCCAGCGGCCGCGCCAGATTTTAAAAATGCCATTCAGTCTGAAAACAGAAATAGGGCAGCCCATTCGCCAGCATTGGCGGCAAGGCTGGCCCTGGCTGCTTTTGCTGGCCGTTTCCGCCCTGCTGCATTTATGGCGGCTGGCCGAGCCTGCCGAAGTGGCTTTTGACGAAAGCCTGGTGGGGCGGTTTGCTTCGTATTATTTCAGCGGGGAATATTATTTTGATATTCATCCGCCACACATGAAGCTCATTTACGCGGCGCTGGGCGCGCTGGCGGGCGTGCCGCAAGGATTTTCGTTTCATCCGCACGGCCTGCATTATCCGGGCGGGTTTTATTTATGGATGCGCTTGTTTCCGGCGCTGTGCGGCACGGTATTGCCGCTTCTGGTGGCGCGGCTGGCGTTGGATTTTGGCGCGGCGCGGCGCTGGGCCTTGTGCGCGGGCTGGCTGGCGGCGTTTGACACCGTGCTGATGGTGGAATCGCGCTTCATCCTCAACGATATTCCGCTATTGACTTTCGGCCTGGCGGGCTGGTGCGGCATGGCGGCCTGGCGGCGGCAGGGCAAAAAGCGCCATTTGCTGCTGGGCGCGCTGGCGCTGGGGCTGGCCTGCGGCGTGAAGTGGACGGGGCTGGGCTTTGTCGCGCCGGTTCTCGCCGCGCTGGCGCTGGAAGGTTTTCCGGCTATTGGGCCAATCTGGCAAAACATACGGCGGCAATGGCGCGCAAAAACAGGCGCATTTTTGGCAATTGTGGCCGTGATATTGCTGGTGCAAGGCGTCGGATATGCGCTGCATTTCGCGCTGCTGCCCAAGGCGGGGCCGGGCGATGCGTATATGTCTGCCCCCATGCAGCAGCGGCTGAAAGAGCGGCGTGAAAATCCGGCAGGCAGCGACTGGCTTTTCACCCCTTATGCCACGCTGGAGCTGCACCGCGCCATGGCTTCGTATTCCAGCCAGGTTTCAGGGCACCCCTATGCCAGCCCCTGGTACACCTGGCCGTGGGGCTGGCGCGGCATTTTCGTGTGGAGCAGCCAGAACCAGCCGCCGGAGCGCATTTACATGGCGGCCAATATCGCCATTTGGTGGCCGCTGGCTTTGGGAGCGCTGTATTTTCTGGCCGCCCTGCTGCCCTCGCCCTGGCGCGGCGCGAATATGGGCAAACCGGCGGCCCCGCCCGCGCAAAGCGATTATTTGCTGGCGCTGGCGTATCTGGTGAATTTCGCGCCTTTTTTCTTCATTCACCGGCCCATGTTCATTTACCACTATTTTCCGGCGCTGGCCGTCAGTTATGTCATGAGCGCCCGGCTGGCCACCTGCGCGGGCCTTTCGCGGCGCTGGGCGTGGCTTTTTGCAGCAGCGGGCCTGCTGGGCTTTTTGTGGCTTGCGCCCGTGGTATATGGCCTGCCCATACAGGCATCCACATTCAATGCGCTGATGCTGTTTGATTCATGGAAATGAAACAGCCCTGCCCCGCCATGTCTGCCATCCGCCGGAAGCTGACGGAATCGCCTCAAAAAAAGGAGCGGATTCAGGCACTGTAAAAAGCCATATGTCGCACATTCCACGCGGAGATCCTGCTATTGAAGCAGGAGCGAATCCATCCTTGAATTCACGCGCTTCAAAAATGAATGACTTGCCGGAAACGCCATGAAAAACGCCATGCCCCTGCCCATCCTCACCATCACGCCCCACCCTGCCATTGACGAAACCGTGAGCCTGCCCAGCCTGCGCCCCGGCGCAGTGAACGTGGCCACGCAAGCGCGCCGCAACGCGGGCGGCAAAGGCATCAACGTGGCCAGCTGCCTGGCCGACTGGGGCGCGCCCGTGGTGGCGCTCGGGCTGCTGGGGCAAGACAACGCGGCGGCGTTCGAGGCGCTGTTTGCCCGCAAAGGCATCGCAGACGCCTGCCAGCGCGTGCCCGGCAGCACGCGCACCAACATCAAGATCGTGGCGGCCGACACGGGCGACACCACCGACATCAACCTGCCCGGCCCCGCCGTGCCCGCCGCCGCCTGGCAGGCCCTGCTGCAAGACGTGCGCCAGCGCGCACAACCCGGCCAGTGGGCGCTGGCCGCTGGCAGCCTGCCGCCCGGCCTGCAAACCGAAGGCTACGCGCCGCTGCTGAAACTTTTGCACGAGCGCGGCGCGCGCATTGCGCTAGACACCAGCGGCGCGGCGCTGAAGCAGGCCCTGGCCTGCGGCGTGCCGCTGGCCCTCATCAAACCCAACCGCCACGAGCTGGAAACCCTGCTGGGCCGCCCGCTGCCCACTTGCACCGATTTACGCGAAGCCGCGTGCGGCCTGCACGCCCAGGGCGTGGAAACCGTTGTCGTCTCCCTGGGCGCGCAAGGCGCTTTCATGAGCAGCCCCGAAGGCGCCTGGCTGGCCGCGCCCTTGCCCGTCAAGCCCGTGAGCACCGTGGGCGCAGGCGATGCGCAAGTGGCCGGCCTGCTCGCCGCGCGGCATGCAGGGCTGGATTGGCGCGAGGCTTTGCGGCATGGCGTGGCCTTTGCCACGGCCAAATTGAAACGATTGGGGCCGGATTTGCCGCCTGCCAGTGAAATCAATGCCTTGTTGCAGGCCATTACCTTGTCGGCCATTCCATCATGATTCATCTTCCTGAATCCATGCGTGAAAACATGGCTGCAAACAAAATGAATTAATCATTCAAAGAAAATGACCTTCACCGACCTTCAAGCCCGCTATCCCGATTTTTGCGGCGATTTTTCCCCCGATTTCGGCCTGCCCACGCAGGCGGATTTTGATCGGCTGGAAAAAGCATTCGGCGTGGTTTTCCCGAAAAGCTATGTCGAATTTCAAACCCGATACGCGGCCCGCATGCGCGCGGTGGGCGATGGCTTTCGGTGGGCCAATGCCGGTTTGGAGCCGCATTTGAGTCTGGAAAGCCTGCTGGGCGAGGCGCAGGGCAGCGGCTATCTGGCGCTGGGGCTGCTGCCGTTCTGGAAAGACGGCGGCGACGGGCTGGCCTTTCAGCTCGATGGCGCGCCCAACCCGGCGGAGCCGCCGGTGGTGTGGTTCATGCGCGATGGCAGCACCTTTGCGCTGGCCGATGGCTTTGTGCCCTGGCTGGCGGCGTGCTATGAAGATTTGCGCCGCGATTTGATGTCTCATTTCAACCTGTAATCACCTTGCCGGAGCCGCAAGCCATGCCTTCCTCCCTGCTGGTCATCATCAACACGCCCGCCCGCGCCACGCATTCGCTGCTGGCGCGCGAGGCGCTGCGCGAGGCCGCCCGCGCCATGCAGCTGCCCTTGCGCATCGAAACCCTGCTGGAAAGCGGCGCGCAAGACCCTCTTGCGCCCGAAGAACTGGCCGCCGCGCCGCTGGTGCTGTGCGTGGGCGAAGCGCCCGCGCAGCGGCTGGCGGGCAAGGCCGCGCACGTGGCTACGCTGGCCGCCGTGCTGGCCGATGCGGCGGGCGTGCTGCGCCAGTGCTTGCAGCAAGAAGGCGCCGATTCACCCGCAGATTCGCCCGCCGGCGCTCCCGGTTTGATAGCGGCCCGCGCTGATGCCACGGGGGCCACGGGGGCAAGCGGCCCCAAAGAGGCTGAACGGCCAGGCGCTGAAAACTGGCAGGCGCTCAAAGTCGTTGCCGTCACCTCCTGCCCCACGGGCATTGCCCACACCTTCATGGCCGAAGAAGGGCTGAAGGCCGCCGCCGCCGCGCTGGGCTGCCAGATGAAGGTGGAAACGCAAGGCTCGGTCGGCGCGCAAAACACCCTTTCGCCTGACGACATTGCGGCGGCTGATCTGGTCATCATCGCCGCCGACACGCAAGTGGACGCCAGCCGCTTTGCAGGCAAGCGCCTTTTTGCCAGCGGCACCAAGGCGGCCATCAAAAACGGCCAGGGCCTGATCCGCCAGGCGCTGGCCGAAGCGCAGCCGCACGGCGCGGCCCCATCCGCCCCAAAAGAAGCCGCCCCCGCCGCCAAAAAAGAGCGCACCGGGGCCTACAAGCACCTGATGACGGGCGTGTCCTTCATGCTGCCCTTTGTGGTTACCGGCGGGCTGCTCATTGCGCTGGGCTTCGCGCTGGGCGGCATTTACGTGTATGACGACGCGCACCGGGGCACGCTGGGCTGGACGCTGTTTTCCATTGGCAAAAGCGCCACCTTCGCGCTCATGATTCCCGTGCTCTCGGGCTACATCGCCTACTCCGTGGCCGACCGCCCCGGCATCACGCCCGGCATGGCCGGCGGGATGATTGCAAACAGCATCGGCGCGGGCTTTCTGGGCGGCCTGGCCTCCGGCTTCATCGCGGGCTACGCCGTCAAGTGGCTGAACGAAAAAATCCGGCTGGGCCGCAACCTGGACGGCCTCAAGCCCGTGCTCATCCTCCCGCTGCTGGGCACGCTCATCACCGGCTTGCTCATGTATTACCTGATCGGCCAGCCCGTGGCCGCGCTGCTGGCCGCGCTCACCCAGTGGCTCAAGGGCCTGCAAGGCAGCAGCGCCTTGCTGCTGGGCCTGCTGCTGGGCGGCATGATGGCCATCGACATGGGCGGCCCCATCAACAAGGCCGCCTACACCTTCGGCACCGGCCTGATCGCCAGCGAGGTCTATTCGCCCATGGCCGCCGTCATGGCCGCCGGCATGACGCCGCCGCTGGCCATCACCCTGGCCGCCTGGCTGTTCAAAAGCCGCTTCAGCGCCGAAGAGCGCGACGGCGCCAAAGCCGCCGCCGTCATGGGCCTGGCCTTCATCACCGAAGGCGCCATTCCCTTCGCCGCCAAAGACCCGCTGCGCGTCATTCCCGCCCTGGCCGCAGGCTCGGCCCTCACCGGCGCGGTTTCCATGCTCGCCGGGTGCGAATTGCGCGTGCCCCACGGCGGCGCCTTCGTGCTGCCCATCCCCAATGCCGTCACCCATCTGGGCCTGTATCTGGTAGCGATTGCCGCCGGAACAGTCTTGAGCGCCGTGCTGCTGGGCGCGCTCAAGAAACCCGCGCGGGCCTGATGGGGGGCGCGCGCGGCGCTCTTTTTGCAGGAGCAAATTCAGACCCTCAGGAAAACGCCTCCATCGCACAGTTTCAGGGACTTTGCTGCTATCAAAACAGGAGCGAAAAAGCCTGAAAAAAGCCCGGTCTGGCCGGGCTTTTTGTCGTTTGTGAAAGGGCAAGCCGCTTGTCAGGCTTTGCGCCGGCGCAGCTTCAGCCCCGCCAGTCCTGCCAGGGCCAGCGCGCCCAAAGTCAGCGCCAGCGGGTGATTTGCCGGAACGGCGTGGGAGGAGGCCGCCATGCAGGTGGCCGTGAGCGTGTATTTGGCGATGAAGCCCGTGACCCAGGGAGAGCTGAAGTCGTAGCTCCCGCTGTCATCCCGGATGCGGGCCAAGATGTAATTGACGCCGTGCCGCCAGTGATCCATGGGCGGTGTGCCTGCGGCAAAAGTTTGCGTGTCGGGAGAGCCTAAATGCAGTGACAGGCTGGTCTGGGGCGTGCCGTCTTCATGCAACGCCAGGGGGCTGCCGTTGATCACGCCGGTTGATTTGTAGGAGTTATCCGCTGTGGCGAGGATCTGCATGCTCAGGGTGCCCAGGTTCACCCGGGGGTCCACCGTGATGGCGGGCGAGAGGTAGCTGAAATCAACCGGCCCGGAAGTGCCGGCAAGCGGCATGGGCGCCAGCCATTGGGCGCCGCCCAGCGCAGCTGTGCTCTGGATGGATTGCCACCAGGAGTGGCAGGCCGGCGTGCCAGAGCAGTCGCTGGCATGAGGAGTTTTCCAGCCGGGGTCGGTGATGTCAGGCGACGGCGTGTTGCTGTAAAAAAATTTCCAGCCCGGGCCGGTTTTGACTTCCAGCGTGGTCGTGCCGCCAGCGGGCACGCTCACGCAAGAAAGGCTTTGGGCGTGCGCTGCCGTGGCGCTGGCCAGCAGCAGCAGCGCGCTAGCGGCCAGCGCAATGTGCGGCGTGCGGTGTGTAATTTGCATAAAGTTCCTTTTTGAATCAAAAAAATACAACGGCCGGATTGTGGCCGGTTTTAAAGCGGCGGCAAACCGCGTGTCTGATGCCCCCGGAAGCGCTGCGCCCGAGCGGCCATTTCGCTCCTGCTTTGATAGCAGCAAAGCCCGGCAAACCGTGCGATGGGGCGTTTTCCGGGCCTTGGAATGGCTTTTGAAAAAAGAGCGCGCCGCGCCCGGCCCGGGCTACGGGCCGCGTGTGCTTTGGCGTCCGGGGCGCAACGCTAGGATTGGCGCAATGAAGTCTTCCGCCGCCTCATGGGTTGAAGTGGTTCGGCTGCGGACGCTGCCTGCATCCATTGCGCCTGTTTTGCTGGGAGCGGGCATTGCTTTTGCGCTGGGCGCGGCTTCGTGGACTCGTGCGCTACTGGCTGCTGGCGTGGCGCTGGCTTTGCAAACGGGCCGCAATTTGGCCAATGACTATTCCGATGGCTTGCGCGGCGTAGACGACGTGCGCTGCGGCCTGCCGAGGCTGACGGCTTCGGGCGCTGTTGCGCCCGCTGCGGTGATGGCGCTGGCCAGCTTTGCCGTGGCCGTGGCGCTGGGGCTGGCGCTGCTGGCACCATGCGGGCAGTGGTGGCTGCTGGGCCTGAGCGCGGCGGCCATTGCGGCGGCGTGGTTCTACACGGGCGGCCTGCGCCCGGCCGCGCTCACCCAGTGGCTCAAGGGCCTGCAAGGCAGCAGCGCCTTGCTACAGGGCGCGCTCAAGAAACCCGCGCAAACAGCCTGAAAGCGCCCTGCCCTGCCCCGCCAGCGATTTTTTCGCTCCCGCATTCATAGCAAAGTTTCCTGACTGCACCAGGACATCACGGCATTACACCGGCTGAAATTCGCTCCTTTTTTTGATGTTGAACAGCCTTTGCCTTGTCCTTTGCCGCCGCCCGCGCTGCCATCGCTGGTTCGAAAACCATGCCCAATAATCATGAAAAAGATTTGCGAACAGGTGAAAGTTTTTGATTTGGAACCGTTCGAAGCGGGCGACGGGGAAACTTTCCGATTTCGTTTGGAAATCCTGCAAGAAAGGGGCGAAAAAATCTTTCTCGGCAAGGTTTACAGGCTGGAAACCTACCGGCTCCAGCCAGCGTTTCCCCAGAGTCAAGGCAATCCGCCTGACTGGATCAATGATGCGCTTATTTTCGTAATGGACGAAATGTTTGATCCAGACAAATTGAAAGGCCAGTCCTGGAATGAAGTCCTTGAAAAGTTTCTCATTGCGGTGGATAAAATATTTTCCTGAAGCGCCCGCAGGGAAAACAAGCGGTTCAAAATCAGGTTTCAGATGCCTGGCGCGTTTTCCAAACGGCTTGATGCCACTGCCACGCCAAACGCATTGAAAGCCGCAAGGCCCGTCCGCTCTGCTTATTCTCAGGACCTGTTCATGATCTGGCTGTGAAATACGGTCGGCTTCAGTTGTCTGCGCTGCACGCAATGGAGCAAAACGCAAGCGGCGCATAAGCTGCGGGCAGGCAGCAGTTAAGAGCAATATTTCGCTTCTTTATCCATAGCATGATGTCCTAGTGGAATGGGCGCGAATGCGGATTTTCTGCCCTTCAGATTTGCTCTTGTTTTTAATGAATTGAGCGCTTCTCTAATTTGGAAAGTCCCGTTCGGAGGCAGGGAAGGGTTTCCAGGCCAGGCGCGCGAGGGAAGAAAGGGCGGCTTCTACAATCTGCCGCCTATGTCCAAAGCACTCCTGACCACTGTCTTGCTGGCTGCTGCACCAGCCTTTGTTTCTGTTTCCGCGCTCGCGCAGGCCGTGGCTGGGCAGGCCGCGCCTGTGGAAGCTGCCGCGCCGCAGCCGGGTGTGAAGGAGAGCGGGCAGCGCGTGGAGCATTTGCGCGTGGAAGACGGCGGCAGCCGCATTGACGAGGTGCGCGTGGGCGGGCAAACGCGCAGCATTTCCGTGCAGCCGAAGGTGACGCAGCTGCCTGCCTATGACGTGCGGCCCGCCCGCCAGGGGCAGCAGCAGGGCGATCGCGTGTGGAAGATTGGCAATTTCTGATCTGCGCGGCGCATGGCTGTCTTTACCCCGGTTCCTGAAACCGATGCCGCGCCGCTGTTCAAGGCGCTGGGCCTGGGCCGCCTCAAAGCGTTGCGGGGCATTGAGGGCGGCATCGAAAACACCAATTTCTTTGCCACGACCGAACTTGATGGCGCAGAGCATGAATGGGTGCTGACGCTGTTCGAGCGGCTGACGCACGCGCAACTGCCGTTTTATTTACACCTGATGAAGCACCTGGCGCAGCGCGGCATTCCCGTGCCCGAGCCGCAAGCCAAGCCCGAAGGCATGCGCCGCCGCCCCGGCGAAGACGAGCTGCTGCACACCTTGCGCGGCAAGCCGGCGGCCATCGTGAACCGCCTGCGCGGCAAGAGCGTGCTGGCGCCCGCGCCCGCGCACTGCGCCGCCGTGGGCGGCATGCTGGCGCGCATGCATCTGGCCGGGCGCGACTACGGGCGCAGCCAGCCCAATTTGCGCGGCCTGCCCTGGTGGAACGAAACCGTGCCGGTGGTGCTGCCGCATCTGGCCGCAGGCGAAGCTGCGCTGCTGCAAGCCGAGCTGGCGTATCAGAACCACGTGGCCGCCAGCAGCGCCTGGGCTGCTTTGCCGCGCGGGCCGGTGCACGCCGATCTGTTTCGCGACAACGTGATGTTTGACGATGAAGCGGGCGCGCCGGATGCGCCGCGCCTGACGGGCTTTTTCGACTTCTACTTTGCGGGCGTGGACGCCTGGCTGTTCGATTTGGCGGTGACGCTCAACGACTGGGCCACTGATTTGCCCACGGGCGCGCTGGATTTGCCGCGCGCACGCGCGCTGGTGGCGGCCTACCAGGCCGAGCGCGCGCTCACGCAGGCCGAGCGCGATCTGCTGCCCGCCATGCTGCGGGCGGGGGCGCTGCGCTTTTGGCTCTCGCGCCTGTGGGACTGGCACTTGCCCCGGCAGGCCAGCTTGCTCAAGCCGCACGATCCCACGCATTTCGAGCGCGTGCTGCGCCAGCGGCTGGCGCAGCCGCTCACGATGGCGGCGCTTGAATCATGAAACTGCGCATTGCTGCGGCCCGCGAGGGCATTGACTGGCTGCGCAGCGGCGCGCGCGCCTTTGCCCGCCAGCCCGTGGCGCTCATCGGGCTGCCGCTCATGCTGGCGGCGCTGCTGGCTTTTGCGGGCATGCTGCCGCTGGCCGGCCCGCTGCTGGCGCTGGCGCTGCTGCCGGCCGGCACGGTGGGCTTGATGGAGGCCGCGCGGCAAGCCACGCAGGGGCGCTTTCCGTCGCCCGCCGTGCTGCTGACGGCGCTGCGCACCGCGCCGCAAGGCGCGCGGCAAATACTGCTGCTGGGCCTGCTGTACGCCCTGTGCGGCGCGGCAGCGGAAGGGCTGGCCTGGCTGCTGCTGGGTGCGCCGCCCGACATGACCGCGCTAGTGAACCTGTCGCAAGAGAAGCTGGCCGACCCTGCCACGCTGGAGCAGGCGCGCGCCGCCATGCGCTACAACCTGGGCCATCTGCTGCTTTTCGCGCCGCTTTCGCTGGCCTTCTGGCATGCCCCGGCGCTCACGCACTGGCACGGCGTGCCGCCCGTCAAAAGCCTGTTTTTCAGCGCGGTGGCCGTGCTGCGCAACTGGCGCGCCTTCACCCTCTATGGCCTGTCGGCAGCGGCCCTGATGGCCAGCGCCACCCTGGCGCTGACCTTGCTGGTGCTGCTGCTGGGCGCGCCCGCGCTGGCGGCGCACGGCGTGGCGCTGCTGGGGCTGGTGATGGCGGCCATCTTCTCCGCCTCGGTGTGGTTCAGCTTCTGCGGCTGCTTCGAGGACACGCCGCCGGAGCAAGACTGAGAGCCTGTTCTCAAGATGAGAATTTGCATCAAACCACTGTTATGCGGTCAAGCGGCATGCGTGATGAACAGTGGGAGATTGTGCGCAAACACTTTCCGGCAGGCAGGCCGCAAGTGCGCAGCCGCTGGCTGCTTTGCGGCCATGCCCAGTGAGCTTCTTCGCTCAATGATGGGCGTCGCTGCAAAAGCAGTCCGCGTGCAGGCTACGTGGCTACAAGCGCCGCAAAGCTCGAAGACGCACATAACTGCCGTAGTCGCCAGGGGCATCTGCTGACCGTGCATGTCGCACCAGCCAATGAGCAAGAGCGCACTCAGAACCTGTTCAGGGTCTGGCCGCCGTAAGGAGCGCAAGCTTGGAAATCAGGATGAGCTGCAAGGCGCAAACCGCAGACGGGCCTTTGGGCGCTCCAGCCCCCGCTTCGCATGCCCAAACGCCCGCAAGTCCCCGTGAAATCAGCGCAGGCCGCTATCAATCCAGTAGCAGGGCGGCTTTCAGGCCGCTTTCCGCCGTGGGGTAGCGCAGCTTCAGGCGCAGCTCGCGCTTGAGGCGCTGGTTGGTCAGGCGGCGTGATTCGCGCAGAAAGCTCATTTGCAGCGCGGGCAGCGCAGCTTCGGCCTCGGCGCGGGGCATGCGCGGCGGGCAAGGCAGGCCGCACAGGCGCGCGGCCAGGTCGAACCAGTCGCCCATCTTCATCTGGCTGTCGTCGCACACGTTGTAGGCGCGGCGCGGGCGGGCGCGCCACAGGGCCAGGGCGCAGGCGCGGGCCAGGTCATCGGCGTGGATGTG
>ERZ773035.2419-NODE-2419-length-12201-cov-56.218755_pt1 | contig 12201 bp, 10 predicted proteins | sample MGYA00511487_ERZ773035 | MGnify/ENA primary metagenome ERZ773035 (study PRJEB29015, sample SAMEA2737985) | human oral metagenome | biome: human oral; feature: human-associated habitat; material: dental | place: China | collected 2024 ...
GGCGCTTGAGCAGGTACTCCACGGCCTTGACGTCGTGGCGGGTGACGGCCTCGATCTCGGCCAGCTCGGCGATCTCCCCGGCCCCGAAGTTCTCGACGACGCCGCGCAGGTAGGCCTTCTCGGAATCGCTCAGTCTGGGCGCACCGGGCAGGACGCCGTGGTCGGTCAGGTGGATGAGCCACTCGACCTCCACCCGCAGGCGGGCCCGGTTGAGGGCGGCCTCGGACAGGTGGTTGACGAGCGGGGCGGCCACCGCGCGGTAGCGGCCGTCGAGGGGGCCCAGGGCGATGGCGGGGGACACGGTGGAGAGATCGACCATGCGCTCATTGTGGCAGGCCGACGGCGGTGCCCGCGGCGGGGAGGGACTGCTGGGGCCGGGCGCCCCGGAACGTGAACGTACCTTTCCAACACCAACGTACCTTTCTCCCATCCTTCTGAGCTCTACCCTCAGAAGGATGGGAGAAAGGTACGTTGACGTTGGAAAGGTACGTTCACGTTCCCGCCCCTTCCATGCGGACGCCCGGCGGACGCCCCGAATGGATCTCGACGCGTGAGCTGCGCAGCCGACTCTCCGACGTGCTCGTGAGCGCACCGACCTGGAAGCCCTTGAAGAGCTCGAGATGGCGCAGGACGTCGCCGCCTACCGTGAGGCGAAGAAGCTCGTCGGGGAGCAGGCGGCGCGGTGCATCCGCATCGGCAGCCACCGAGTGATCCGGGCCGACTCCGTCGGCTTCATCGTGCGAGCTGGTAGATCCTCTGCCGCGTCACTCCGAGTATCCGAGCCGTATCAGAGGCACTGTAGTGCCGTTGCTCTCGCAGCAGGGCCACGGCCTCGCGCCTGCGCGCCGCGGCGCGGGCGAGGGCTGCGCGCCCCGCGCGCTCCTCGGCCTCGCCCTGCTCCCAGATGCGCCGCGCCTCGACCTCGCCGTCCAGACGCACAGCCACCCGTACATCCTGCTCGTCAGGACCATCCTCATCCCACGCAGCAATGATGGCACGGGCTTCAGCCGCCACATTCGCAAGCCTCGAGGTCTGCCCCGCAGCCCCGAGCGCGGGGATATCGAACACCCACCATGACCCTTCCGGGTACGCCTCGCGGTGGGCAACCACCTCATAGGCCCTGCCATCAGTCGTCTTCGCGCCCATCACTTCCACTCCTCCGGAATCGATAATCCCGCCCGCTCCAACTGCGCGAGAACGCCGGGCGAGATGTAGCGATGCCCGATCGGCACCGAGACCCTGGCGTCGCCTGTCGCATCGCCCCAGATCTCGTGACCACCCTTCGCATCGCGAATATGGCGCCACCCCTGTGAGCGAAGGACCTTCACCACTTCCCTCGCCTTCTGCGGCTTCACAGAGAACAGTATATCCCCTATTGTCATTGTGAACAATAGGGGATATACATCAGCATGCCCCGCAACTGGCCGCCCGCGGGTTACCGCAGTCGACCCCGCAGACCCCGCCCTGCCGTCTCCTGGTATCACACCCACCCGGGCGCGGGAGCGGCGGCCGGGTCAAGTCCGCTCGCGTTACTTGACCCTTCTCAGGGCGCCGGCGGTGGGCTCGGGGAGGAAGACCGAATTCCGGCCCTTGCACACGCCGACCATCTGAGCCACCTCCGCCCGGGAGAGTCCCGCATCAAGGAGCTGGCGGCCGAGAGACCTGGCGAGCGTTGGGGTCTCGGGCGCCAGTTCATCGCTGCCGGGCTCGTGGATCCGCCAGCCCCTATCCCGCATCTGGCGGTAGAACCTCTGTCGGTCACCCGAGGTCGCCTTCTTGAGCTCAACGGCCCGCTCACAGATCGCCTGCATCGAGGTTCCCCATTCGGCCTTGAGGTCCATCAACTTCCCCAGGGACAAGTTCGACAGCTCGGACCTGATGACCTGCTCGGGCATGAGGAACTCGGCGGCGAAGGCATTGGCCTGCCCCTCGGCGTCGGCGCCAATGTAAGTGGAGTGGAGGATGAGGTGGCCGAGCTCGTGCGCAAGGGTCCAACGACGACGGTCGGTCGGCATGGCGGCATTGACGAGGACGACGGCGTGCTCGCCGGCCCACTGCGACATTCCGTCGATCCGCTGTGTCCCGAGGCTCTCCTCAACGACGAGGACTCCCGCGGCCTCAAGCCAACGCACCAGGTGGCGCACGGGGCCGATCGGCATCTGCCATGAGGCGCGCTGCATCTGGGCGGCCTCCTGAGGTGTCTGCTCATCCGGGTCCAGGTTGAGGACGTGCCGGCCCGGTTCGAGGGGAACGCGCTCAAGAAGGAAGCTGGAGTGCATGCGGAGCTCGTTGACCTTGGCCTCGACGCGCTTCCAGTCCGCAGGTTTCGCCGTGGCCTTCCGGCGCATGTGAGCATCGGCCGCGATCCCGCCGCGCATCTGGAAGTCGTGCGCCAGGAACGGGGCAGTCACGCCCAGGGCGTCGGCGAGCTTGCGGACGATCTCCTTGTCCGGTTCTCGCATGTCGTTCTCATAGCGCGACAGTGCCGCTTGCGTGATGCCCGCTGCGTCGGCGAGCTCGGTCTGGGTCATTCCTCGGGCGCGGCGCAGGACCAGCAGGGACTCGGCCACGGCGATACTCATGCGAGGTCCTCCTCGTCGTCGGCCTCCGTGAGGACAGCACTGAGGTCCAGCTGCGGCAGACGCGGCTCAACCGAGCTCCAGGTGAAACCAGCGTCCTTCTCCTCGTCGCGGTCGAGGCTGATCTTCCAGATGGCACGCTGCGTCCCGTCACGCAGGGAGACAACCGCGGCGCCAGGCTCCCGGGTCTCCTCGTCCCACTCGTAGCCGAGCGCGAGGCTGTACTGCTCCAACCCATCGAACGTAGCCGCCCCCGGAGCCCAGAAGGCAAGTGAGGACGCGGTCGGGTACGAGGCAATCGTGTCGTCCAAGTGATGCCGTTTGATCCGCGCCCGGTAGGACATGCCGATGATGGTCTCCCGCACCGGCGGCTCGTCAACGATGCGGATGCCCTCCAAGGCATCGACCAGGGCGACGAGTCGGCCCCAGAGCCGTTCGTGCATGACCGCTGCCGTGCTCCGTGAGGCGAAGCCCGCCAACCAGTCCGGATGCTCGCGGCGGAAGACAGCGTAGTCCTCGCGCGCACCCGCAACAGCATCGACGAAGACCTGCAGGAAGTCTGAGCCGAGGCCGTCGAGGACCTTCTGCTCCGCCGGGTACCCGCCGTCATTCATGTCAGAAAATATACCACCACTCCCTCTGCTGGTCGCCTACCATCTGACGGTCGTCACGGTCGGCGTCGTCGGACAACGTGCGCCTGGCGATGGAGGTCGCAGACAGGTGGCACACTGCCCTCCGTACCCCTTCCCGACGACGACGAGGCCCACCCGATGAGCAAGGAGACCGAGCGCGCCGCGCTCCACAGGACGATCTGGCAGGTCGCAAACGACCTGCGCGGAAGCGTGGACGGCTGGGACTTCAAGGCCTACGTGCTCGGCTTCCTGTTCTACCGGTTCATCTCGGAGAACCTCACCGACCATGTCAACCGCACCGAGAGGGAGGCGGGAGACTCGGACTTCGACTACCGCTACCTGGCGCAGGAGGATGCTGAGGGGATCCGCCAGGGCCTCGTGGAAGAGAAGGGATTCTTCATCCTTCCGGGCGAGCTGTTCGCCAACGTGTGCGAGCGGGCCGCCCGGGACGAGAACCTCAACGAGACCCTCGCCAGGATATTCAAGAATATCGAGGCTTCGGCGATGGGCGGCGGGTCGGAGAACGACTTGCGCGGCCTCTTCGACGACGTCGATGTCAACTCCACCAGGCTGGGCCGCACCGTGGCCCAGCGCAACGGAAAGCTCGTGAGGCTGCTCAACGCGATCGGCGACCTCGACCTGTCCTACGGGGACACAGCGATCGACACCTTCGGGGACGCCTACGAGTTCCTCATGACGATGTACGCCTCCTCGGCGGGCAAGAGCGGCGGCGAGTTCTTCACCCCGCAGGAGGTCAGCGAGGTCCTGGCGCGGATCGCCGCCGACGGCAGGAGCCGGCTCAACCGGGTCTACGATCCGGCCTGCGGCTCGGGCTCGCTGCTGCTGAAGTTCGCGAATCTTGTCGGCAGGGACAACGTCGGCGGGTTCTTCGGCCAGGAGATCAACCTGACCACCTACAACCTGTGCCGAATCAATATGTTCCTGCACGACATCAACTTCGAGAGCTTCGACATCGCCCACGGGGACACGCTTACCGACCCCGCCCACTGGAAGGTCGAGCCCTTCCAGGCGATCGTCTCTAATCCTCCGTACTCCACGAAGTGGGTCGGCAAGGACGACCCGGCCCTCATCAACGACCCGCGCTTCGCCCCGGCGGGGGTGCTCGCGCCGAAGTCGCGAGCGGATCTCGCCTTCACCATGCACATGCTCTCGTGGCTGGCGGTCGACGGCGTTGCGGCGATCGTCGAGTTCCCGGGCGTCCTGTACCGCGGGGGCGCGGAAGCCAAGATCCGCAAGTACCTTGTGGAGAACAACTATGTCGATGCGGTTATTCAGCTGCCGCCGGACCTGTTCTTCGGCACGACGATCGGCACTTGCATTATCGTGCTCAGGAAGGCGAAGAAGGACAACGCGGTCCTGTTCGTTGACGCTTCGAAGCAGTTCGTCCGACAGGGAAATAAGAACAAGCTCTCCCCTGAGAACCAGGAGGCGATCCTCGGGATGCTCCAGGAGCGCGCCGACGTCGACTACACGGCCGCGCTGGTGGACGCGGAGCGTATCGTCGACAACGGATACAATCTGTCGGTGTCCGCCTACGTGGAGGCCGAGGACACGCGCGAGGTCATTGACATCGCCGAGCTCAACGCCCGGATCAGGCGGATCGTCACCCACCAGGCGGAGCTCCGCGCCGGCATCGATAAGATCGTGGCCGACCTGGAGGGAGACGAGAAGTGAGCCGCATCGACGACATGATCCGTCAGATGTGCCCGGACGGGGTTAACCATGAACCGCTTAGTGCGCTAGGAGTATGGAAAGGCGGAGGCACACCATCGCGCACCCGAACCGATTACTGGACACGCCGAGAAATTCCCTGGGTCACCCCCAAAGACATGGGGGACATTGAATTGAAGGGCGCCGAAGACTGGATCTCATCAGAAGCGACGATCGATTCTACGACCCCTCTTATCGCAGGACCATCCCTCGCAGTCGTGGCGAGATCAAGTATCCTAAAGCGAACATTACCCGTATCGATTGTCCCATTTGATTCGACGTTCAACCAAGATATGAAGGTTCTACGGCCTCGCAAGGATATTGACGTTCGTTTTATTTTACACCTACTTAGGTCAAGATCTTCCGACATTCTTCGCACCTCTTCGAAACATGGCGGTTCCGTGGATTCACTCGTCATGAACCGATTTTTTTCTTACGCCATCCCAATTCCTCCCACTGCAATTCAAGTCGAACTTGTCCGACTTTTGGAGAAACTCTCTCGTACTCAACTGGAACTAGAAACGGGACTGAAAGCGGAACTGGAGGCGCGCCGACAGCAATACGCCTATTATCGGAATCATTTGATCTGGAAGAGCAACGCTCCTCAAGTTGCCCTTAGAGATGTTGGCGCACTGACTCGAGGACGACGGTTCACCCGCAAGGATATTGCCGATCAGGGGATCCCCGCGATCCACTATGGCGAGATCTACACAACCTACGGCATTTCAACTCGCAAAGCCATCTCACACGTGGTTTCAGAGCGCACACAGAGTCTCCGATACGCTGAGCCAGGCGACGTTATTATCGCTGGAGTCGGAGAGACTGTGGAGGAGGTCGGGATCGGCGTAGCGTGGCTCGGAAATCACCCCGTCGCCTATCACGATGATTCCTTCGCCCTCCATCACCAGCAGGATCCGCGGTACATCTCACATGTTCTACGCACGTCGGAGTATCATCGCCAGAAGGACAGGTTCGTCTCGCGCGCCAAGGTCAAGCGACTCTCAGCGCGCGGTATTGAGCAGATTACGATCCCCCTTCCTCCGCTCTCGGAGCAGCGACGGATTGCCGACATCTTGGGAAACTTCGACTCACTTGTTTCCGATATCTCGTCTGGGATCCCGGCGGAGATCGAGGCGCGTCGGCAGCAGTACGAGTACTACCGGGACAAGCTCCTCACGTTCCCGGAGAAGGCGGTCTGAGGGTGAGCGGCAAGCACATCGAGCTCTTCCTGGTCGACGGGGAGCCCGGCGGCATCACCACCGCCGATGTCGCGGGCTGGACCGGCCACGTCCTCACAGGCTCCCGTTCCGACCTCACCCGCCTCCTCGCCCGGGATGACGCCAACCGCAACGGTGTCTACCTGCTCCTGGGCGAAGACCCCTCATCCATTGAGAGCACCACCTGCTACATCGGACGCACTGAGTCCTTCACAGCCAGGTTCCGCGACCACGACCGCAACCGCGACTGGTGGGACCGCGCCGTCCTCATCTCAAGCCGGGACGACTCCTTCAACGAAGGGCACTGGGGCTATCTCGAGGCCCGCCTCCTCGACATCGCCGCCCGCGCCGAGCGCTGCTCCCTGCCCGACAACAAGCAGAGGCCTCAGCCCCGCAGGCTCTCCGAGGCCCAGGTCTCCGACGCCGAGGCCTTTCTCGCCCAGGTTCGCGGCATCCTCCCCGTCCTCGGGGTCAATGTCCTGCGCACCACAGCATCCACCGCCCCCGATCCCTCGTCGCAACCCGCATCCGACGCCTCACCGGTCTTCCGCCTCACCGTCGTCCGCAACGGTATCGATGCACGCGCACGTGTCATCGGAGATGAGTTCCTCCTCCTCGAAGGCTCCCGCGTGACCGCCGCGTGGACCGGCGTCGGACGCACCCCGAGCACCCGCCGCGCCTACGCCGCCTACCGTGAGCGCCACGCCAAACTCGTCGCCGACGGCTCCATCAGCATCGATGGCGTCACCGCCGTCGTCACCCGGGACATCCCCTTCACCTCGCCGTCCGCGGCCGGAGCTATCGCCACCGGGCGCGCCTGCAACGGTCGCCTCTCATGGCTCTGGGACGGCGGCGCCTACGGGGACTGGGAGAACCGCGACCTGCCGGCCGCCTCACCAAGCCCGCCTACTCCGCCCAGCGAGAGGACCGCAGAAGGATGACTACCCACGACACCCGCGCCATTGGCATCGAACCCGTCATTCTCACCGAGGAGTCCACCGTCGTCGCCCGGTACGAGCCCGCCGAGCGCGACCGCACCACCTACCAGTCCGAGGCCGCCCTTGAAGCCGCTTTCATCACGCAGCTACAGGCCCAGGCCTACGAGTACGTCCGCTTCGACACCGAGGACGACCTCATTGCCAACCTTCGCGCCCAGGTCGAGGCCCTCAACGACTACCGCTTCAGCGATGCGGAGTGGAAGCGATTCTTCAGGAAGTCCATCGCCGCCTCCAATGACTCCATCATTGACAAGACCCGCCGTATCCAGGAGGACCACGTCCAGGTCCTCCACCGGGACAATGGTGAGTTCAAGAACATCCGGCTCATCGACAAGGAGCGCATCCACAACAATCGGCTCCAGGTCACTAACCAGTACGTCGTCGACACCGGCGCGCACAGGAACCGCTACGACGTCACCATCCTCGTCAACGGCCTGCCGCTGGTCCATGTCGAGCTCAAACGCCGCGGCGTGCCCATCCGCGAGGCCTTCAACCAGATCAACCGCTACCAGCGCGACTCCTTCTGGGCCGGCTCGGGCCTCTACGGCTACGTGCAGGTCTTCGTCATCTCCAACGGCACCGACACGAAGTACTATTCCAACACCACCCGCCTCGACCACGTCACCGAGAACACCGGCGGGCGGCGCCAGGCGAAGGCCGCCAACTCCGACTCCTTCGAGTTCACCTCCTGGTGGTCCGACGCCCGCAACCGGCCCGTCGCCGATATCGAGGGCTTCACCAGGACCTTCTTCGCAAAGCACACCCTGCTGGCAGTCCTCACCCGCTACTGCGTGTTCACCACCGCCGAGAAACTGCTCGTCATGCGACCCTACCAGATCGCCGCTACCGAACAGATCCTCCAGCGGATCAACACCTCCACCCTCAACAAACGCACCGGCACTCCCGCCGCCGGCGGCTATATCTGGCACACCACCGGAAGCGGCAAGACCCTCACCTCCTTCAAGACCGCCAAGCTCGCCGCCGGTCTCGAGGACGTGGACAAGGTCCTCTTCGTCGTCGATCGCAAGGACCTCGACCACCAGACCATCAAGGAGTACAACCGCTTCTCCGCCGGAACCGTCTCCGCCAACCAGTCCACAACGCAGCTGGCCGCCCAGATCAATGATCCCGAACAGAGGATCATTGTCACCACAATACAGAAACTCTCCAACTTCGTCGGCGGTCACCGCAGGCACTCCATCTACGACGGGCACGTCGTCCTCATCTTCGACGAGTGCCACCGCAGCCAGTTCGGCGACATGCACACCGCCATCACCAAGACCTTCCGCAACTACCACCTCTTCGGCTTCACCGGGACCCCGATCTTCGCCGAGAACTCCGGGTCATCCGGGAAACTAGACCTGCGCACCACCGCCCAGGCATTCGGCGACCAACTGCACACCTACACAATTGTCGACGCCATCCGGGACAAGAACGTCCTGCCCTTCCGCGTCGACTACATCGACACTATCAAGATGCCCGACGACGTCCACGACGGCGAGGTCTCCGGCATCGACACCGAGCAGGCCCTTCTCGCCCCACAGCGCCTGAGTCAGGTGGTGCGCTACATACGCGAGCACTTCGCCCAGAAGACCAAGCGCGCCAGCTCCTACACACTCCACGATGCGCGTGTGCGCGGCTTCAACTCCCTTTTCGCCACGGCATCGATCCGGGCGGCACGCGAGTACTACAGCGAGTTCAAGCGCCAGCAGGAGGGGCTGCCCGTCGACCAGCGGCTGACGGTTGGCATTATCTACTCCTGCGCGCCGAACGCCGACGCCCCCGGAGGACTGCTGGGGGAGGAGTCTGTTGACCCCACGCGCCTGTCGGCCGACGACCGCGCCTTCCTCGACGCCGCCATCGGCGACTACAACCGGACTTTCGCCACCAGCTGCGGCACCGACGCCCAGGGATTCGAGAACTACTACGAGGACATCTCCGAGCGTCTGACGAAGAAGGCCATCGACCTGGTGATCGTCGTCAACATGTTCCTCACCGGCTTCGACTCCAAGACCCTCAACACCCTGTGGGTGGACAAGCCCCTGCGCACCCACGGACTGATCCAGGCCTTCTCCCGCACCAACCGGATCCTCAACTCCGTCAAGACATACGGGAACGTCGTCTGCTTCCGCAACCTGCAGGAGCAGACCGACGAAGCCATCGCCCTGTTCGGCGACAAGGACGCCGGCGGACTCGTCCTCCTGCGCCCCTACGCCGAGTACCTCCAGGAGTACCTTGAGAAGGTAAGTGAGTTGCGCGCGGGCTTCGAGCCCGGAGGAGTGATCGCCTCCGAGAGCGAGCAGAAGCGATTCATCCGGCTCTTCGGAGCGATCCTGCGGCTGCGCAACATCCTGACGAGCTTCGACGATTTCGCCGACGCCGATGTCCTCGACGTCGGCGAGCTCGACGACTACAAGAGCGTCTACGTCGACCTCTACCAGGAGCTGCGGCGGACGAGAACGGCGGAGAAGGAGGTCATTAACGACGACCTCGTCTTCGAGATCGAGCTCGTCAAGCAGGTCGAGGTCAATGTCGACTACGTCCTCATGCTCGTCGAGAAGCATCGCGGCGAGCTCGACGGCGGCGACCGCGAGATCCCGGTCGATATCACACGCGCACTGGCCTCTAGCCCGTCCCTGCACAACAAGCGCGACCTCATCGAAGACTTCGTCCGCTCCGTGTCCTCGACGGGCGACGTCGCCGCCCAGTGGGAGGCCCACATTACGGGCCGCCAACAAGCCGAGCTCGATGCCCTCATCTCCGAGGAGCGTCTCAAGGCCGAGCCGACCAGGCGGCTCGTGGCGGCCGCTCTGGGGGGACTCGCACGCATCGGCGTCGAAGGAACTGCCGTCTCACGCATCCTGCCGCCCATGTCGCGGTTCCGCAGGACCGCCGGCTCCGACACTCTCGACACCAAGAAGCACCGCGTGGCCGACGAGCTCGCATGCCACGTCGACCGTTTCAGCGGGCTGTTGGGCGTATCGCCCGAAACCCACGTAGCCGAGTAGGGCGTGCAGGAGAAAGGAGACTCATTGTGGGTTCACGGCTGGGAGTGATCGTCCAGACCGAGTCCGGATCGGAGATCTACTACGACCACTGGGCCGCGCAGTCCATCGGAGGTGACATCGCTCTTGACGGATTCGACGCCACCTTGCACCGCGTGCGTCAGATGGAGCCCATGGGCGTCGATACCCCGCACGACTGGAAGGGCGCCGTATGGATCGAGGGCACCCTGCTCATCGACTTGAGGTCGAAGACGGTCGTGTGGGCCGAGGAGAGCGAGGGGCTCTACCTCCCACGGCTGATCAATGCGCTGGTGGAGAGAACCTGGCCGGGGTGGACGGCCATCTGGTCCCCTGAAGGCACACGCGGCACGCTCTGGGCGGCAGGGGTGGACCCGGCCTCCCTCTTCACAAGCACTGCGTACGGAACCCGGACGATGGAAGGGGCGTCGTGGTTCGGTCCCTGGGACGAGTTCGAGCCCGCCGACGCGTTCTCGGCGGTCCTCGAGGACGGCGAGCTCCTCAGGTGGCGCGGCGAGGGGGTCCTCGACGTCATTGCGGAGCTGGGGCCCATCAATATGCGTCGCATCGCAGCTGAGACCCTCGAACGCTCCCGCGCAGGAGAGCCCCTGCTGTGGGACGACCAGCCGCGCGACGAGCGACCCTACACGGGCGTGCACATCGACTTCCGAGAGCGATCACTGCGCTGGTGGTCCCTCATGGACGAGGGCGAGCGCCCGAACCCCCTGATGAATATGGCGATCCGCATGGCTCAAGCGGACGAGAAGATCGCGGTCAACTCCGCGGCGCTGAAATTCGTCCCCTCAAAACGGGCCGCGGGAAGCGCGCCGGCACTGGCTCTTCTCGATGAGCTGGAACAGGCGCAGCCGCTTCCGCCGGCGCGCTTCATCAACCGTGACGGGCGCGTGACGCCGCCGCTCCACCCCAGTGAGAACGAGCCGCGCTGATCCTTCCCGCGGCAACGGGGCACCGCTCTGTGCTCGCGGCTGGGCCGCCCGGGCCGACCAGGCGGGCGGAGACCCGTCAACCGTCCTCAGGACCATGCACCACTCGTCCTCATCTTGTTGGTCCCTGCAGGGCCCGAAAGCCGAGAGGCGACAGGCGTATCAGCAAGCCGGGACTGTGGCCGACCGGACAGTCCGCACGGCATACTGGTGGGGCCTTCTCCGGCACCTTCTCCCGGAACACCCAGTGTCCTTGCCGGGGAAGTTAAGGAGCCAGGGAGGAGGTGGGGGCCGTGTCCAAGCCGAGAGGCAGACACGTCAAGATCCGCAAGGACAAGGATACGGCCCGGAAGGTGAGCGAACTGTTGAACGCACTCGCTCGCCTGGTCCGGGCCGTTGGTGTCCTTGTGGATGCCCTCGGCAGGTGGTTCAGCTGAGCCGCCTGCCAGGGGAGCCATCCGGGCCCACCGGGTGGTTCCCCACCATTATGACCCACCTGAGCCGCCGACGTCCACACCCGACAGGCCTCCACGCCGACCTCGCCTCAGCCGCGGGCGCCGTCGCTGATGCGCGAGCCATCGCAGGGTGCTCCACGGTGGATGGCGGGCCCGCATTCCGGCGAAGGAGGGACGGGTCGCACGCCGAGCGACTCCGAGCCGGCAGGTGTCCACCAGAATGACATTGGCCCCTCCGGGCCCAGACACGCAAGAGAGAAACCGCATGATCGCAAGGATTCCTCTGAGGGGCACGACGCTCCGGGCCTCCAATGTCATTCTGACGGACACCCGGGCATCGACCGGTCGATGAAGGCCTGCGCGCCCTCGGGCCCGCCCTCCGGATGCGCAAGGATGTCGAGACGCGGCACCGTCGGCGAGACGGCCATGAGATGGGCCTTGAAGCTCATGCACATCCTTCGGGTCTCAGGGCCCCACCCGTCATGGGACCGCACGCGGAGCCGTAGGGCGACAGGCGTATCAGCATGCCGGGACTGTGGCCGGTCGGGCAGTCCGCACGGCATACTGGTGGGGCCTTCTCCGGCACCTTCTCCCGGAACACCCAGTGTCCTTGCCGGGGAAG
>ERZ773035.2420-NODE-2420-length-12193-cov-10.203905_pt1 | contig 12193 bp, 11 predicted proteins | sample MGYA00511487_ERZ773035 | MGnify/ENA primary metagenome ERZ773035 (study PRJEB29015, sample SAMEA2737985) | human oral metagenome | biome: human oral; feature: human-associated habitat; material: dental | place: China | collected 2024 ...
CGCGCCGCCTCCGCCTCGGCAGCGGGCGGCAGCCACATCTCAAGGCCTGCGTCATCGACCTCCCCGATCACGCCCGCCGCACGCAGCGCCGCATAGTGTGAGTGAACCTCGTGCATGATCGGGTGCTGATCGGGACTCACATGATCAAAGAAAAGAGAGAAGCCGGGCTTTGCATAGCCGACGATTTTCTTTCCGCCGCTGAGTGCCGCAAGTGCAGAGGAGCGCTCATTGCGGTGGAGGTTGACAACGAGATCGTAGTTCTGTTTGCGCAGGCGATGGGCAAAACGCAGGATGCCGAGGAAACTTCTGTCACGCCCCTTCTTGTCGATCAGCAGACACGCATCGATGTGCTTATTCTCCTGCACAATGTCCGCGAGGATCCGATCCGCGAGGAGTGTGATGCGCGCTGTGGGATAGTTGTGCCGCAGTGTGCGCAGCACGGGTGTCACGAGCATAAGATCACCGAGATGCATGAGGTTGATGACGAGAATATTTTGGTACAAAATCACTGTCCCTCCAGCGTATCGCCGTGTTCGATGAGCTGCCATGAGAGTGTCCGCAGGATCGCCATGCGCTCCTTCAAGAGGTCACGGGCTGCCGTCTCATCGCCCGTGACCGCGCCGGGCAGGAGTTCCGTACGCGTTCCGCCGACCTCCCCCATGACATCCCGCGTGAGGAAGTAGTCGCGGTTGAACGCCGCGCCCATATTGTTCTCCGTCAAGGGTGGGGCAATGGATACGTAGGAAAACCCGGCAGGTGCGATCAGCTCGATCAGCGTCGGCACGATGTTCGTATGTCCGCCCACGACATCGGGCGGCAGAATACCGGGCGTGACACCCTGCCCGCAGAGGACGAACGGAACGCTCTGGAACTCGTACATCGTCGGCGTACGCGACGGATTCATGCGCACGGCATGGTCGCCCGTAAGAACGAAGAGGCTGTCCGGATACTTCGCCAGCGTCTCATGTACGAAATTCGTCACGATCTTGTCCATATAGTAATAGTGTCCGAGTTCGAGTGCAAGCTGATCGGGATCGTCCACATTCGGAATCTTCGCAGCCTGTGCGCGCGCATTTTCGAGGTCAAAACCCTCCGCGGCAACGTCGATGTCGTAGGGCGGATGGTTCGACACGGTCATGATGAGATGTACCGTAGGCGGTTCCTCGGCGAGATGCTGACCAAGTGCCGCAAAGAGCTGTGCATCCGACGTCCCCCACGCATTTACCTTTTCCGCATGAAAATCCGGATAGCCGTAGAAGTGATCAAAGCCCTGCGCACGGGAAAAACGGTCCATTCCCTCCCATGACGGCACGCCGCCGTACCAGAAATCCACCGCATAGCCGAGGCGCTTGAACTGCGGTGCCATCGCCGTCGGATAGACCTCGCGCAGGCTGCGCGGCTCGTAGTTCACATGGCGGGTCACCTCGGACAGCCCCGTCACGAGTCCCGTGATCGCAATGGAGGTAAAGTCTCCGTTCGGCATGAAGCGACGCGAGTAGTAGGCATTCGGCTCTGCCGTCAGTGCCTTGATCCCATCGGCAGCATGCAGAGCGGCATACTTCTCAAGCATCGGCCACTGCGCGTACGTCTCGCCAAGGACAATGAAGATGTGGCGCGGCTGCGGAATGCGCGCCCCCTGTGCCGTGCGCGTCAGATAGGGCGTCAGCGTATCCGATGTGAGGTCGCCATGTCCCGCCGCCGCACGGGCAAGTGCACGCACATTCTCCTTCTCCACCCCTACGACATCCCCGCTTTTTAGTCTCTTCCGCATGGAATGCACACGATAGAGCGCCTGCCCGTCGTCCAGAATGCATTCATTGAGGAACGCATCCCCCGTCACACCTGCATTCTCCCAGTTGACACCATGCGCATAGGTAAAGCTCCCGCCAAAGCGCACAAAGACGAACAGCACGGCGAAGATCAGCAGAAAACAAAGCGAAAAACCTACGCTCTGCGTACGCGAACGGAGCGCAGGAAGCGGATATGTCCCGCGCACGCACAGGAGCTTGTGCAGGAGATAAATCGAAACCGCCGTCAGCAGGAGTGCAAGAGCAAACCGCCAGACAAAGCCGTATTCCTGTACGAGCATCGAAAAGATCGTGGGGATGTCATCGTTCATCCCTGCCGCTACCTGCAGGTGGAATCCCGTCTGATACTGCCGATAGAACGGGAATCGCGCCTGAAAGAGCACGGCAAAGGCGAACACCGCAAGAGAGCCCCAAACGAGTCGCAGACGCAAAAGTATGCTCGAAAGGCGTCGAGCGATCAGAAGCGGCAGTGAGCAGAAAACAAATGCGGGCAGGGCAATCGCCCCCGCCGTCTTGAGCGAGAGTCTGAGTCCCGTGACGAGCGCAAGCACGATATCCGCCACGCCCGTCGATGGCATCATATAGCCCGACATATAGAACATGAAATAGGCACGATAGACGCAGAGTGTCAGCAAGATGAACGCAAACAGCTTCAGATCACGCTGCGCCGCATCGCAGAACACCGCCAATCGCCCCGTCTGCCGTCTGTCATATCGCTCTATGCGCACTTGCTGCGCTCCTTTCCTTCCTCATGATTCCATAAATTGCTACCGTCCGCTTCACCGTGAAAGAAGAGGGCGCATCTTCGCCACAACCTCATCTACGGTAATTGCCGCGAGGCAGTCGAGCCCCTTCGGGCAGACGCGCTTCCAGCAGCCGCGGCAGGGACGGTCGACCTCGATGGCATTTTCAAGCTGACCATAGGGACCGTTGCGGTTCGCGTCCGTCGGTCCCATGAGCATCACCGTCGGCACGCGAAGCCCTGCCGCGAGGTGGACGGGTCCCGTATCACCGCCGAGGACGAGCGCGGCACGCGAAAAGATGTGCGCGAGCTGCTTGAGATTCGTGCGCCCGACGAGGTTCACGGGCGGGATCTCACTCGCGCACATGATGTCCTGTGCAAGCGTCTCATCGAGGCGACCGCCGCCGACAAGCACGGGAATGTAGTGTGCGCGATAGAGACGGTCGGCGAGCGCTGCGAAATGCTCCACCGGCCAGCGCTTGTTCGGCCAGTTCGCGCCAATGGCAAAGGCGACAAATTTGCGTCCCGTCTGCACCCCCTCGCGTGCGAGCAGCGTTTCCGCCGCCGCTGCGTCACGTTCGGAAACGGCGACGGGGAAGCGCACCTCGTTCACCGCACAGCCGAGTGCCCGTGCGACATCGAGATAGCGCTCGACAATATGCCCCTCGGCGTGCGCTCCACGCACGGGGCGGCTCACGAGATCCGCACCCTCGCGCATATTCGCCGTACCGATGCGCAGCTTTGCCCCCGCATTCCATGCAATCGCCGCCGACTTAAAGAGCCCCTGCAGATCGAGCGAGGCATCATAGCGGCGCCTGCGCAGACGTCGGCGAAACGGCCCGATCTCACGCAGAAAGCCGCGGACACTGCGGAACTTTGCCTTCTCAAACAGAATGAGCTCGTCGATGTAGGGATTGTCTTCGAGAATCGCATACGCAGCCTGCTCGACAACCCACGTCAGATGCGTCTCCGGAAATTGCTCCTTGATGGCATACGAAACGGGCAGGGCATGAATCACGTCGCCGATTGCACTCAGCTTGATGACAATGATGTTCTTCATACCCCGCCCTCCTTTCGTGATCCGGTAAGTTGCTTTGCAAGCCCAACATGAGCGCTCTATTTTCGCCCCACCCGTGTGATAATGTTCGTCGTGGACTTGCCTGCGACAAGTGGGATAAAGGCAACCTCGCCGCCGTACCGCTCGACGATGCGTGCCTCGGGCAGCGTTTCAAGCGTATAGTCGCCGCCCTTGGCATAGACGGCGGGGCGCACCTTCGCGATCAGCACCTCTGCCGTATCCTCGCCAAAGATGACCACTGCGTCCACCGATTTCAGTGCGCCGACGACCTCCGCGCGATCCTCCGCCGTGTTGACGGGGCGTGTCTCGCCCTTGAGTCGTCGCACGGATGCGTCGCTGTTCAGTCCGAGAATGAGCACATCGCCCAGCGACCGCGCTGCCGCAAGATAGCGCACATGCCCTGCGTGGAGGATGTCAAAGCAGCCGTTCGTGAAAACGACACGTGCCCCTCCTTCACGCAGGGCAGCGGCAAAAGCCTCAATCCGCTCATTTGGAATCAGCATATCAAACGCCCCCTTCGAGAGCCGTAATGGCGTTGCGCAGTTCCTCCTGCGCAACGGTTGCCGTCCCACGTTTGCGTACGGCGATCCCCGATGCAATATTGCTGAGATACGCCGCCGTCAGAGGATCCATGTCCGCTGCGAGCGCAAGGATCATGACGGCGACACAGGTATCCCCCGCACCCGACACATCGAAGATATCGCTGTGGTCGCTGACGGGAATGTTTGTCGCAGAGGCATCTGCAAGGAAGAGTGTCATGCCCTTATCCCCGCGCGTGATCAGTACGCCATCGGCATGGAGCCGTTCGCACAGTTCACGCCCCGCCGCGTGAATCTCCTCCTCAGAGCAGAGAGTACGCCCGAGTGCTGCCGCGAGTTCCGCATCATTCTGCTTGACATAGCCGATGCCCTCATAACCAAGAATATCATAGCGCGAGTCCACGATGCTCGGAATGCCCAACCGGCGCGTCTCATCGATCACCATGCGGCGCACACGCTCTGTCACAGTCCCCGATCCGTAGTCCGAGAGCACAACACCGCGCACGTGGGGGAGTAGCTCCCGTATGTGCGCGAGCAGCGCTCTCTCCGTCGCCTCGTCAAGCGGTATATGCCACTCGCGGTCAATGCGTACAATCTGCTGACTGACGGTCGCACGTCCACCCGCAATGATGCGCGTCTTCGTGATCGTCGGGTATTCTGCCACACGTATGAACGACTCCGTATGCACGCCATTCTTTTCGAGCACAGCGAGGAGTGCATCCCCGCTGATATCCGTACCGCAGACGCCTACGGCATACGATGTGCCGCCGAGCGTCGCCGCATTGCCGGCGACATTTGCCGCGCCGCCCGCAACCACGCGCTCCTCCTTCTGCTCGAGCACGAGCACAGGTGCCTCGCGCGAAATACGCGAGATTGCACCATCCAGATAGATATCCGCCACCATATCCCCGATGATGAGGACGGGGACATCCGCTATCTGCCCGAGTGCATTTACCATGGTGTAAACTCCCATTTGATCTTCCACGAATTCTGCTCCGAGCGGTAGCGCAGGATGATCTGCGAGCAGTGCAGGTCGTGGAACCAGTAGTAGTCCACATCCGTCCAACGTCGCGGGTCAACCGCATACTTCGTTCCGATCCCGATGCGGTTGTGCTCGTCGAGACGGTAGCTGAGCCCCACCTGCAAGACCTTGGAGTAGTCCTCCTGGTCGAAACCGAACAGGGAATTCTGCTTGGAGTTCTTCGTGTAGATGCCGCCTATGTATGCCGCAAAGCGATCGTTGAACTTCTTTGTGAGATAGGCACTTGCGTTAAAGCCCTGCACGCGCGAGCTGTCATAGCTCTCCCGCGTGACGGAATAGCCCGCTGCGAGATCGAGCCCATAGCCGTGGAACGGAATCGTGTCATGCGTAACCGCAATGCCGTACTTCCAATGATTGCTGTGAATCCCGCCGCCATACCAACGGCCGTATTCGGAGTACAGACGATACGTAACCGGCGTCTCTCCGAGCCGCTTTGTGTAACTGAGGGTGAGCGACGGCTCCTTCTTGATCCAGTCGTCATTGCCGTCCTCAAAGACACCATATGTGAGAAGTGCGTTCGTCGCACCATTTTTCCAGCCGAGATCGTAGTGACTTCGCCAGCCCTTGTTTGTCGTCACATAGAGATTGGCACTCGCCGTCACATGCGGTGCGATATCGTAGTCAAACGTCTGCTCCACCCAGAGTCCGTCGTCGCTGTCATAGCCGGCAGACGGAAAATTGCGCTGCATGGGGTTGGAAATGTCAATCTCATAGTGTTTTTTCTTGAAAATGACCCTGTCCTTGATCCAAAACTTCACATTCGTGAGCACCAGCTTGTCGCCCGGGTAGAGCTCCGCGACATCCGCGCTCAGATGGTAATCCGGCTTTTCTGCGGCGCATTTTGTCTGCGTCCCGTCGTAGACCACGATCTTGTCCGGATAGAACTCGAAGCGCTTGCCCGTCATATAGTAGCCGCCGACCTTGCCCTTTGCCTCCGCCATCGTGCCTTCGCGCGTCCTATAGTTGTAGTTGACATGATAACCATCGAGCGTCACGCGCGCCGCGCCCTCCGTGAGCTGGAGCATATGTGCACGGTCGGGGACGGAAACATCGCCCGAAACGGTATTTCCCTCCACATAGTCGCCCTGAAAACGCCGCGCCGCGAGCTGTACAATATCCACATGTCCCTTCGCCGTGAACGCACCCGTGCGCTCGTCATAGGTCAGATCATCGCCCTCAAACGCAATCGGCGACGGGGCGTCCTCCGTCACGGGACGGCGCAGATATTTTTCCATCGTCGCCACATCCGCGAGCAGCTTCTCCTGCTCCTCCGTGAGTCGGTTCGCACGCTCCTCGCGCCGCTCATTCTCGATAAAATCCAGATGCTGAAACCCCGTATCCGAGTTCCCGCGAAAAGCTGCATCGACAGTCACCGGAAATGCGGCACAGGCAATCATCAGTGCGAGCAGGATACGCATTTTTATAAGCTCGGTCATCGGCGCGTTCTCCAGTCTTTTAAAAGTAGTTCGACGTTATTATACTACAGGAATCGCTGATAAAATGAAGTCCGTCAGATTGGCGTAGATTTTTTCGTCCGGTTGAGGAGGCAAACCGGACGCAGAGTGGTGCTCTGTGGAGGATTTGCCGACGAAAAGCGGGCAAAAAAGATGCGCCAAGATGATGGTGCTGAATTTATCAGTGCTTCCTACAGTATAGCATACTGAAAAAAACCCTGCACTAGTATAATATAAAAAACATTGAGCGTCCATTCATGCATGTTCCTCCTGAATGCTGTATAATTATCTGAGGAAGACAAGAAGCAGTAAAAGCCGCTCGGGGCGGCAGGAGGCTTTTCATGACCTATTCAGCGGATTATCTCGCCGATCTCATGGTACGCATGGCACACCATTCCACCGCGATTGAAGGGAATACACTCACACAAGGAGAGACGAAAAGCATACTCATTGACGGATATATCCCGCGCGCAATGGATATGCGCGAACTGAACGAGATACTGAACTATAAGGCGTTCATGCCCTTTCTCATCGAGCGCACACAGAAAGCCGCGCCGCTCTCGCTCGCCCTCATCCGTGAGGTGCACGCGCTTCTTTGCAGGGACACAATAGAGAGTGTTCCGGGGCAGTTTAAGACGCGCCCGAACCTCATCATCGGCGCGGATTTTACCCCTACACCGCCCTATCTCGTCCCCGCCGCGCTCACGGATTGGATAGCGAACCTTGACGCGCAAATGACGGCGGCGGTATCCGATTCAGACAGGGTACTCGCTCTTTGCCGTCAACACATCGCCTTTGAACACATTCACCCCTTCCCCGACGGAAACGGCCGTGTAGGGCGTGCCCTCATGGTATATAGCTGCTTCCTCGCCGATCTAACGCCTATTGTGATCCCCGTCGAGCGGCGCAAGGAATATATCAACTACCTCAACACAGGGGACTTGAACGGATTCGCCACCTTTGCCGCCGATCTGCAAGCAGAGGAACGCAAACGTATCGAGGCGTTTTCATAAATAAGCCCCCTCATCGAATCTAAATTTGACGCAAAAAATTTTTTCATCTATAATAGACGCGACTCGGACAAAAGAATGGAAAGGAGGCGACCCCCCAATGCAGCGTTTCACAGCAGGTGGATTTGTGCTTGCTGCTCTCGTTTTTCTTGCGAGCTTCAATGTGGGCCATGCAGCCGAGGACATGCGCTTCGTCGATGCCGAGGATGACACGGGCTACTATGTCGACGCAGCCAGCGTCGTGCGCATCTCGGATACGGAGCGCGACGCCGTTGTCGCCGTCGTCAAGGCAGCGGAAAACCGCCGCTACCTGTACCGTACGCGCCTCAACCCACAGGCGGGAACCTATCAGTTCGTTTCCGCGCAGGTGGAGGTCTACGATACAAAGGAAGTCCTGCGCACCTCGAAGGGTATGGATGCCCCTCAGAAATATACGCCGGCTTCCCCGCTCAGAAGCATTGCAGACTTTATTGAGGAGCTGCTGAAAGAAAAGCAGCCGACAAAGTAGAGGAGGATCATTCATGCGACAGAAAATCTGCGCACTCGTTCTGACCTTCGTGCTCGCACTCACATCCTTTGGCACGGCGCTCGCAGCAGAGCCGCCCAACGCCGTTCAGACGAAGCTCGCCCTCATTGAGCAGGACACCTACGGACAGGAGCAGACGGGTGCACTCGTCGACCGCATCAACCGCCTCGAACGCGACTACGACGGCAAGCACCGTACGGGCAGCCTGATGGCGCGCATCGACGCCATCTACGACGAGATCTATACAAACAGCACAGCGCCGTCCGTCCTCATGAATCTCAACGCGATCGAGTGGAACATCAACCACGAGACGAGTCTGCGCCCCGTGCAGGAGCGCGTCAGCGAGATGGAGGTCGCCCTCCTCGGCAAGACCTCCGAGGGCACGTTCCAAAAGCGCATTTCCGCGCTCTCGATGGCATCCTTCGGCACGAAGGAGATCCCAGTCACTCCTGTTTCCGTCCCCGCCAACACACTTGTCAAGATTGCCCTCGTAACGCCTGTCAATGCAAAGAATCTCAAGGTTGGCGATACGATTGAGTATCAGGTCGCAGACGACGTCTTCGTCGGTGATGTCCTGGTCTTCACGAAGGGCTCTCGCGGAGAGGGCACGGTCACAAAGGTAAAGCAGGCAAAGAATTTCGGGCGCAATGCGCAGGTCGAGATCGACTTCAAGAACACAAAGGCGCTTGACGGCACCTATGTCACCACCTTCATGGGCGAGGAGGCAAAGAAGGAAATGCAGCATCTCGCCATGGCGGCGGGCGCCTCGCTCGCCGGCATCGCGGTGCTCGGACCGCTTGGCGTTGTCGCGGGCGCATTCGTGCACGGCAAGAACGTCGACCTCCCCGCAGGTACGGAGGTCTACATCCAAACGCAAAGCGAAACGACCGTCTACGGCGTGCAGACCACCTATGACAGCGCCGCCCCGTTCCAAAGTGAGGCGGCACATGCGTCCGCCGGTACCAATGCCAACGGCAGCACAGTATAACGCAATAAGCATAAAGGATGATCCGTGATTCCTTAAAAGCCGCGCTTGCAATGGGCACGGCTTTTATTGTTTCTTATGCGAGGGCAGCATGACCTATACCTTTGATTTTACCGAGCGGGATGCGCTTCACTTCACACTCTTTCGCATCCTGCATACGCCGATGTTCAAATGGACGGATCGCATTGCGCTCATTCTCCTGCTGACGGCTCCGCTGCTCCCCATCCTGCTCTTTCTCCAAGACATCCTCGAGGATGCCCCGTGTGAGCCCACTGCTGTGCTTATACAGACCATTTTAACCGCCGTCCTGTGCATCATGCTTTACCGCATCTATCGGTATCTCTCCGAACGTATTATCGTGCAAAAGGTGCAGCACAGCATGGAGGAGATACGGGCGGCGCACGCGTTCGGTATGCGCACCATCGTCTTTGAGGAACTGCGCATCGTCGAACGACGCGGACATACAGAGCACACAATGTCCTATCGGAGCATCACGGACATCTGCCTGACCGACCAAGCCGTCTGCCTCTTCACCGCACCGATGGCGGCAATCGTTCTGCCCCTGCGCATCTTCCCGTCGGAGAATGAAAAGGGACGGCTGCTTGCGCTCATTCGGGCGAAGATGCCATAGTAGACAAAGGGCGTACACGACAAATGCCGTGCACGCCCTTTTCCATGTGTTCTCAGCGAACGAAGAAGCCCGCGAGCTTCATATTCTCATCGTAGCTGAGGCGGTAGATGACAGCGGTCGCCTTGTAACCCACGGCGAGCTCGCAGATGACATACCACTTGTCCCCCTCCTTGCCCGCCGTCATAAGCGGCTTGCCGACGCCCGCACGCGCGCCCCACTTCGGTGCGAACTGTGCCTTGGCACCCGTGATCTGCTCTGCCGTCAGATGCGGACGAAGTTCCCGCGTCGCCTCAAGCTGGAGCCCCGTCACATCATCCTTCTCAAAGCGATCGATGGTCGCCATCATATGCTGCTCGACAACCGCCGTATCAAACGGCGTCTGTACCTGTGCGGGCTGCTCTGCTACAGAAGCTGCAGCGGCAGCAGGAGCCTCCGCTGCATACACCGCAGGCGCAGCAAGAACCGCGCCGCCCGTGATAAGTGCAGCGCCAAGAATACGGGAAAGCATTCGGAACTTCATAAATATCCTCCTATAAAAACAATCGATTTGGAAAGCGTACGCAGCCGCCCCATCTCCCCCTACTTGATACACGAGAAACACGCAAGCGACTCCACACACTCGACCTCTACCTCACGATAGAGCTTTTTCAGCCGTTCGATGAGCCCCTCCTTCGTATCATACGGCGGTGTGAAGAACCCCATGCGTGTATAGAGATGCTTCACGACGAACTCCGTGCGCGGATTGCCGCCGAGGACGAAGACCGATCCCGTCAGCCGTCCGCCGGGACGCAGGACGCGGTGCAGCTCGCTCCACGCCGCCTCCTTGTCGGGGAAGGCGTGAAAGCCGTTGATCGAGACCGCCGCATCGAAAAAATTGTCCTCGAACGTCAGCTGTCCGATATCCCCCTCCACAAACGCAACGTTGTGCACGCCGATCGCATCCGCACGTGCACGCGCCGCCGCAAGCATCGCGGGCGAGTAGTCGAGACATGTGATATCTGCATTCGGCAGCTCCGCATAAACGGGCAGCGAGAGACAGCCCGTCCCCACCGGCACCTCGAGCAGTTTTCCCTCGAACCCCTCGTGCGCCGCACGCAGGGCAAGCCCGACATAGCGGCTCACACCATTTCTGTCCAACCCCCACACGAGCCGCGAGACGAATTTGCCCGACCACGTCGAGTACGTCATCATCCCATCATACAGATTCGCAAGCCGCCCCACGGAGTGATACGCGCCTCGGATTTTCTCATACCGCCGCAGTTCCTCGTCCATCGTGACATCCTTTCTCATCAATATCAAGATGTATTCTATCATAAAACGAGCGCGTGTTCAAATCCCCTCCTTATGGACACGGTCCCGATTCGGTGGTAAACTTTAAGAAGTTACTGAAAACAAAGGAGAGATCACCATGCACGCGCGTTCCTACCTCACACTCATCCTCGCAGCAGCGCTCGCAGTACTCACGGGCTGCGGCAGTGACGCAGCGAAAGAAACGCCGCCGCCGCTTGTGCGGACGATGACGGTCGGCGATACCGCCGCGTCGGAAGCAGGCTACACGGGTACGGTGCAGGGTCGCTATGAGACGCGCCTCGCCTTTCAGGTCGGCGGGCAGATTCTCGCGCGCAACGTAAACGCCGGCGCGCATGTCCGTGCAGGCGATGTGCTCATGGTGATCGACGCACGCGATGTGCAGCAGCAGGCAAATGCAACAAATGCGGGCGTCGCCGCCGCGCTCTCGCGCTACGAGCTCGCGCGTACGGAGCGCGCACGCTACGAGCAGCTTTACGCCGCGCAGGCAATCTCCGAGGCGATGCTCGACCAGTACCGCACGAATGAGCGCGCCGCCGAGGCAGCCTATCGCCAAGCCGTCGCGCAGGACAGCGCCAGCCGCAACGCACTCGGCTACACGAACCTTGTCGCGGGCGCGGACGGCGTCATCTCGAACATCACGGCAGAGGAGGGACAGGTCGTCGCGGCAGGGCAGACCGTCATGACCCTCACGCAGGAAGGCGAGCGTGAGATCGCGATCGCCGTGCCCGAGAGCCGCCTCGCGGAGATCTCCGTCGGAATGCCTGCCTCCGTCGCCCTCTGGGCAACGGGCGCCGCACTCACGGGCTATGTCCGCGAGATCGCGCCCGCCCCCGACGCCGCGAGCCGCACCTACAGCGCGCGTATCGCACTCACAGACGCACCCGCCGATCTCCCGCTCGGGATGACGGCACGCGTCCGCCTCGGTGAGAGCGCGGAGAGTGGCGCAGTGATCCCCCTGTCCGCGCTGTACCAGACGGGCGATACGACGCAGGTCTACGTGGTCGAGGACGACGCGGTGCATCTCGTCCCCGTCACCGTCACGGCGTTCCGCACCAATGATGCCCTCG
>ERZ773035.2424-NODE-2424-length-12181-cov-3.469899_pt1 | contig 12181 bp, 9 predicted proteins | sample MGYA00511487_ERZ773035 | MGnify/ENA primary metagenome ERZ773035 (study PRJEB29015, sample SAMEA2737985) | human oral metagenome | biome: human oral; feature: human-associated habitat; material: dental | place: China | collected 2024 ...
TTTGCGACCTCTGTAAAAGCCGCAGAATTACTTATCTCAAAAAACTGAAATTACTCCGCTGAGCTTTGAAATTTGAGTGTTTTATAAGGCGCATTCGTCGTCTCAAAGCTAGCTATCAGCGTCACGTCAGCGCCCGCGTAGTAAAATGCGTTGGCAAGCGCTCGCGACATCTTGCCGCTAGAAAAATTCGTGATCGCCCGCACGTCGTCGATCTTTTCGCTCGTAGCGCCGCCCGTTACGATCACCTTTTGTCCTTTAAATTTTGGCTCCGTTAGCATTCTTTTTGTTTCGTAGATGATCGTAGAAAGATCAGCTAGCGCGCCTTTGCCCGTGTCGCCGCATGCTAGGGTTTTTTCTACCGGCTCGATAAATCTCGCGCCGTTTGCGGCTAAAAACTCAAAATTTTTGCGCGTGGCGAAGTGATTTATCATTTTGTCGTTGGCTGCCGGCGCGATGAGTAGGGGAGCGGGGCTAGCGATCAGAGTCTGCATAAAGACGTTATCGCAAATGCCGCTTGCAAGCTTGTTTATCGTATTTACGCTAGCCGGAGCGATCAAGATGAGATCGGTTTTGGCATAGGCGATGTGATTTAGTCCGTCCTGCCAATTTTCCGTGCGCGAGGTTAAAATTTTATGCTCGCACAGCGCCTCAAAGCCCGCTTCCGAGCAAAATTTAAGCGCCCCTTCGCTAAGCATAACGCGCACGTCCGCGCCCTCTTTTTTTAGCGCGGATAAGATCTCATAAGCCTTATAAAACGCGATACTGCCGCAAACCGCGAGCAAAATTTTTTTATTTTTTAGCATTTTCGTCGCTTTTCGCGTCGTTAAAAAATTTATAGAAAAAGCCTTCTTTATTTACCTGTTTCATGCGGCTGATAGCTAGAGCGCCGCTTGGCACGTCGCTAGTTACGGTGCTTCCCGCGGCGATTAGCACGTCGTCGCCGACTTTTACGGGAGCGACTAGCTGGGTGTCCGAGCCGATAAAGACGTTTTTGCCGATTATCGTTTTGTGCTTGGCCTTGCCGTCGTAGTTGCACGTGATCGTGCCGCAGCCTACGTTTGTGCCGCTACCTATCTCGCAGTCGCCAAGATAGCTCAGGTGGCCTGCTTTGACGCCGTCAAGCCTCGCTGCTTTTAGCTCGACGAAGTTTCCGATGTGGGTGTTTTTGATTTCGCATTTTGGCCGCAGGTGCGCTAGCGGGCCGACGTCGGAGTCTTCGATGACGGAGTTTTCTACGACCGAGCCGCTTTTGATGACGGAGTTTTTGATGACGCACTCTCCGATGACGCTTACGTTTTCTTCGATGACGCACTCGCCTTCAAATTTGGCTCTAGAGTCGATATATACGCTATTTGGTAGCCGCATTAGCACGCCGCTTTTCATCAAATTTTTCTTGATCTCGTCCTGCATCAAATTTTGGGCGATACTGAGCTGAAATTTATCGTTTATTCCCATGAAATTTTGCTCTTCGACGTTGATTGCCCAGCACTTTAGACCGCGCTCGTTTGCGATTTTGATCGCGTCGGTTAGGTAGAATTCTTTCTGCGAGTTTTCGTTGCCGATGAGAGGCAAAATCTCGCGCAAAACTTCGCTTTTAAAGCAGTAGCAGCCGGCGTTTGCGCTTTTTATCATTTTTTGCGTTTCGGTCGCGTCTTTTTGCTCGACGATGGCCTCGACTTTACCGTTATTTACGATCACGCGGCCGTATCCGTAGGGGTCTGCCGCCTCAAAAACGCTAAGAGCGATGTCCGCATTACCCGCGCTTAGACGGATTAGGTCGTTGGTTTTTATAAGCGGCATATCTCCGCACAAAATCAGCGTTTTTTCGCTATTTAGCGGGATGTTTTTTAGCGCGCCTGCAGTGCCCGGGAACTCTTTTAAATTTTGCTCGTAAATTTTAGTTTGAGGGAAAATCTCTTTGATTTTGGCTTCGACGAGCTCTTTTTGATAGCTCAAAACTACGCTCACGTCGCTACTGATCTCATAAGCCTTGCGCAAAATATGGATAATCATCGGCTCTCCGCAAAGCTCGAAAAGCACCTTTGGTTTAGTTGATTTCATCCTCGTGCCAAGCCCCGCGGCAAGCACCACTACGCCGATATCGCTCATATTTTTTCCTTATTTAAATTTGAGCGATTTTATCTCAAATTTGCTAAATGCGGGATTAATGCTTTTTGGACTTAACAATTTCTTAAGTATTAATCAATATAATCACGAGTTTTAAAAATAATCAAAATCAAAATTTAAAGGATGCGGCTTGCTTTCGTTTGTTAGAAAACTCTTAAGAAGAAATCAATTTTTGTTTAACCTACACCTGATTTTATCGATTATTTTTGCTATTCCGCTGCTTGTTATCGGCGTTACGGGTGCGATTTTATCGTATCAGCACGAGCTTGAGGAGATCATAAATTTAAACGCTGCCAAGGTCGAAAAAACGGGCGAAATGCTAAGTGTTGAAAAAATCCTGCAAAGCTTTAGCGAGCAAACGGGCGTTAAGCAACCAGCATGGCTCGTGCTACCAAAAAACGAAAACGAGGCGATCAAAATTTATGCGAGCAAAAGCGATGCCTATCTGGTCGATCCATATACCGCGCAGATCATCGGCAAGGACTACGGAGTTACTTTTGTGCGCGTAGCGATGTCGCTGCACCGAAATTTGGGCCTTGCGCTAGCGGGCAACAAAACCGCGGGCGAAGTGGGCAAGCAGATCGTGGGCGCTAGTACGGTCGCGATGATAGTGCTCGTGATAAGCGGCGTTTGGCTACATTTCCCGAGACTAAAACGCAAATTTGCCGAGGCAGTGAAGCCAAATTTTAAACTCAAGAAATACGCCCTTTTTCATAACCTGCACACGAGTTTAGGCGCCTTGAGCGCGGTGATTTATCTCGTCATCTGTCTAACCGGACTCATGTGGTCGTACCGCTGGTATAACGGCGCTGTGACGGAGCTTTTCATTAGCGCGCAAAATTTGCCCAAAGAGACCGCGCAAAAAGACGGAGCGCCCGCAAAAGCAGAGGGTAAAAAGAGCGCCGAGTATAAATTTAGCGACGCGCAGAAGGCTTATGAGATATTTAAATCAAGCGGCATAGAGTATAAGGAATTTAGCCTGATGCTTGCGGCCGGAGATAAGATAAACGTCAGATACTACGAGCCGGACGCGCCAAACACCGCTCGTCCGAAAATGACCGCCGTAAACGTAAAAGAGGGCAAGATGGCTGAGCAAAAGCAAACCGAGGGCATAACCGTAGGCATGGTAAAGAGCACGAACTATCAGCTGCATACGGGGTATTTTTTCGGGATTGCGGGTAAAATTTTGTGGTCGGTCGTTTCGCTTTTGATGGCGCTATTTATCTTTAGCGGCTTTTATATGACGGCAAAAAGGGCGTTTAAGCCGAAAAAGGCCTAGTTAAATTTGCTCTTTACGCGTGCGAGCTATAAATTTATCAAATTTATAGCTCGCGGCAAGACGCTGCCTTTTGTTTTTGTTTAAAATTTCGCTTCGTTTTTTAAATCAAATTTTAGTAAAAGCAAGCATTCAAAATTTGGTCAAGAAAAGTGCCAAAAAAACGAAATATGACCAAAAACGCAAAATTTAAAAAATTTTACATCGATTTGGAACGCCTTTTGCAAAAAGCTAATCTAAGTTTAACTGTTTTTTCAACTAAAAAAAACTAAAATACAAACTAAAATTTTTAAATAGAAAGTTGCAAGATGGATTTAGGTAGCCTCGTCGGTTGGATAGTTATTATGGTGCTTTTGCTAGGTTCCATGCAAATGGGCGTCGGAATCGGAGCTTACATCGATATTCCCTCTGTTTTGATCGTTTTTGGCGGTACGATTTGCGCGCTGATGATCGGTTTTAAGATGGAGCAGATAAAAAAGCTAGGCACGTTTTACGGCATCGCGGTAAAACCAAAAACCTACAATCTCCCAGAAATCGTAAAAAAAATGGTCGAGTACTCCACAAAAGCTCGCCGAGACGGTATCCTGGCTCTTGAGAGTGATGCAAATAACGAAACCGATCCATTTCTCAAAAAGGGTCTATCTATGGCGGTTGACGGCAACGAACCAGACGCCATCAGAACGCTGCTTGAGATAGATATGGAGCAGGCCAGCTCAAGACACGGCGATAATATCAAAATTTTTGAGCAAATCGCGGGTTTTGCGGGCTCGATGGGTATGATCGGTACGCTCATCGGTCTGGTCGCGATGCTCATGAATATGTCCGATCCCTCAGCTATCGGTCCATCGATGGCGGTCGCGCTCATCACGACGCTTTACGGCGCGATGATAGGAAACATCCTTGGCTCGCCCGTGGCAAACATCCTAAGTATCCGCGACAAAGACGAAGGCACGGCAAAAGTGCTGATGCTAGAGGGCATAATGGCGATACAAGCCGGCGACAACCCTAGGACGCTCGAGATGAAGTTGCTATCGTTTTTACCGCCTAAAGACCGCGTCAGTCAGTTTGATAAGTAGAAAAAATGGCTAAAAAGTTAATCGATCCAAGCGACTGCCCCAAATGCTTGCCCGAGTGGCTCGCGGCGTTTGGCGACTTGATGTCGCTGTTGCTTTGCTTTTTCGTACTGCTTCTTTCTATGAGTACGATGGACGCAAAGAAGCTAGAAGCTGCGATCGGCTCGCTAAGCGGGGCTTTGGGTGTGCTTGAGGGCGGCGCGAAACCCGACGTCAGTGCTGAGCAAAACCAAGACGACCACGCCACCTCAAACAAAGAGCGCACGGGCGTGAAGTCGAATTTCGAGCAGACGCTGCGCTCTATCAACGAGCTTTTGCACGCTAGCGGCTCGCCTGAGGTTACGTTTGAGGAGAGCGAGAGCGGATTTGTGATCAGGCTACCTGCAAATTTACTCTTTGCAAAAGACAGCGCCCAGCTGCAAAGCGACGATGCGCTGCTGTTTTTAAAACGTATCGCGATGGTGATAGCCAAACTACCGCCAGACGTCGTAGCAAACGTGATCGGACATACCGACAGCGAGCAGCCGGCGTCTGCCGAGTTTAAAGACAACTGGCAGCTATCGTCGGCTAGAGCTATTAGCGTAGTTAGCGAACTTATAAAAGACGGCGTCGATCCTAAAAAGCTAACCGCATCAGCAAAGGCCGAATTTGAGCCGTTCGCGACGAATTTTACCGAGCAGGGCAGGGAGAAAAACCGCAGGGTTGAGATTCACTTCGTTTCGTTAAATTTAGACGACAAAGCCAAAACGCAAAAAAGCATACTGGACGCGCAGGAGTAAATTTGAAAAAACTGACGTTTTTGCTGTTTTTTATATTTGCGGCGGTCGCGATCGGCGAGGATAATGTAACGATCCCGACCGTAAATCTCAGCCTAAGCGCGCCCACTACGCCTACACAGCTAGTTAGCTCGCTAAACGTCCTGCTGGTCCTTACTGTCCTCACGCTCGCGCCATCGCTGGTTTTTATGATGACGAGCTTTTTGCGGCTCATTATCGTTTTTTCGTTTTTACGCCAGGCGATGGGTACGCAGCAGATGCCGCCGTCTACGGTGCTTATTAGCCTTGCGATGGTGCTTACGTTTTTTATCATGGAGCCTGTGGGCAAGCAAGCCTATGAAGCGGGTGTGAAGCCCTATCTAAGCGAGCAAATCGGCTATCAAGAAGCCTTTGAGCGCGGCGTAAAGCCGTTTCGCGAGTTTATGATAAAAAATACGCGAGAGAAGGACCTAGCGCTATTTTTACGCATCAGAAATATGCCAAACCCGCAAAGCTTCGACGATATTCCGCTCACGGTCGTGATGAGCGCGTTTATGATCAGCGAGATGAAAACGGCGTTTGAGATAGCCTTTTTGCTCTATCTGCCGTTTTTGGTCATCGATATGGTCGTTAGCTCCGTGCTCATGGCGATGGGCATGATGATGCTACCGCCGACGATGATTTCACTACCGTTTAAGCTGCTTATTTTCGTACTCGTCGACGGGTGGAATTTGCTCGTCATGAACCTCGTTAAAAGCTTTCATTAGGTTTTTTATCGCTATAATCTTAAAAAAGCTCCGCGCGCCGCTTAAATTTTCATTTTATTTTACCTACGGCGCCAGACTTCAGACGGCGCAACCCGCTCAAATTTAGCCCGCGCCGCCCAGAGCTAACAGGGAAGGGTTTAGATGAAAAAAATTTATATATTTTTGAGTTTTTTTGTTTTTTTAGTCGCTTCGGAGGTTAAATTTGAAGGAAATTTGCCCGAGCTTATTTTGGCCGCGCAGAGCTCAAATTTGGCTCAAATTTCAAACTACGAACCGCAAAAAGCGCAGCTGCAAAAAGACGCCGTAAAAAGTGCGTATATGCCAAGCCTCACGGTTGAGGGCGGATATAGCTTTTTAAGCGGCGACATAAACGTCCTGCGCCCGCAAAGAGCCGCCACGGCAAGGGCGATTTTGGAGCTTGCCGTTTATGACGGCGGCAAAAGAGAAGCCCTGCTAAGCTCGCTTTCTCACCTTAGCGCGGCTGAAATTTTAAAAAACGAGGATTATCAAAACCTGCTCGCGTTTAACGCGACCAAGCTTTATTTTAGCTTTTTGTCGCTGGGCGAACTCGCGATCGCAAAAGAGGGCGAGATAAACTATCTAAAAAACGCGCTAAATAGACTGGAAAAATACTACCGCGCGGGGCTTAGCGACGAGAGCGAGTATGAAGCGATAAATGCTAGATACGCCATGGCGCTAGCCGAACGCCTCGAAATCACGCAAAATCAAAACGAGATAAAAAATCAAATTTACGCGCTAACGGGCAGAGATATAAAGCCTGTGGCGGGCTCTAGGATCGCTTTTTTGGACGATGAAAACTCCGCGCCGCAAAAAAACACAAAACCAGAGCTTGAGGCGCTTAGGCTAAATTTTGCCGCGGCTTTGGAGGACGAAAAAATAACCGCATCCGAGACGAACCCGCAAATTTTCATAAAAAATACCTACACCTTTATGCGCACGCATTACGATAGAAATTTGCTGCCCGCGCAGTATAGAAGTGCGCTGGAGCCGTATTTTGACGACTTTTTTAAGCCAAATTTAAATACCAACGAGCTGATTTTGGGCTTTAGCTGGAAGGCGTTTGATTTTGGCGCGAACAAAAAGCGGCGCGAGATAAAACGCATAAGCGCGCTGCAAGCGAAGCTAAATCTGGATCAAAAGCGCTTGCAAAACGAGCTAAATTTGACAAATATCAAAAACGACCTAAAGACGCTCGAGCAAAAGATCGCCGCGGGCGAAAGCGCGCTAAACTCGGCGCAAACCTCGCTAAATGCCGTTAGCAAAAAATACGAAGCCGGGCTGCTTGGATACGTCGAGTTTTTAAACGCGACCGCGCAGAGCTTTAGCGCAGGTAGCGCGCTGGAGCTAAGCAAGAGTAAATTTGAGATCAAAAAGGCAGAGTATCTATATGAGCGCGGCGGCAAAATCGCTGAAAATATCGAAAAAACGGAGCGCAAATGAATAAAATTTTACTTTTTTTACTGAGCGCGGCGGTTGCGCTTTGTGCCCAGGATAGGATCTACGCGAGCTTTGACGTCGCGGCCGCAAAAGACGCGCAGCTCGCGCTAAAGGCCGTGGGTATCATAAAGACCGTAAACGTAGAAATCGGCTCTGCGGTAAAGCGCGGCGACGTGCTGCTAGAGCTTGAAAACGAGAGCGAAAAGCTAGCCGTAAAGCTCGCGCAAAACGACCTAGAGGGCGCGCAGACGGCAAAAGCCCACGCAAAAAGCGTGCTGGATAAATTTAGGCTTGTTCAAAGCGTGAGCTCGAAGCAGGCTTTTGAAAATGCGGAATTTGATTTCAAAAACGCAGCGCTAGCCGAAAACGCAGCGCATCTGGCACTAAATTTGGCGCAAAAAAGACTTGAGGATACGAGGCTGCTAGCGCCTTTTGACGGGATGATATCGGGCAAGAGTATCGAGGTCGGCGAGGGCGTGGGCGGCGTAGCGCAAAAGCTGATGTCGATATTTTCATATCCAGACGTGAGGCTCAAGCTTAGCTTTGACGAGAAATTTAAAGACCGCGTGAAAATCGGTAGCGAATTTGTCTATAAACTAGACGGCCAAAGCGAGGAGAGGCGCGGTAAAATCAGCCTCATCTACCCGACTATCGATACGAAAAACGGCAAAATTTACGCCGAAGTGCAGGCGCGAAATTTGACGCCGGGACTTTTTGGCGAGGGATATATCGTCTCAGATTCGCAGGTTGAAACGGAAGCCGAGCCTAAAAAAGAAGACGCAAATAAAACATTTGGGCTTAAATTTGACGGCTTTGAAAACGGCGGACTTGCGAGCGCGAAATTTGACATAGAAAAAACTAGCTTCAGCGTAGCGCGGTTTTCAAATTTAAGGTCGCAAACGAAAAGCGAGATAAATTTGAACTCAAATTCGGCGTGCGGCGATAAATTTGATCCCGCTGCGAAAAATGCAAATTTGACGAGCGGGTCAAATTTATCACATAAACTGCGAAATATAAATTTAAATGCCGAATTTGACGCGGAGCAAATTTTTCTAGTCGCTAAGTGCCAAACGCTTTTTATGGAGCAGGGCGGGGCGACTGGGTAAATTTGATGCAAAAGGCAGTTTTGTTGAAGGCGCAAAATGTATAAACTAGCCATAAATCGCCCGATTACGACGCTGATGTTTTTCGTCGCGCTCGTATTTTTTGGCGCGATGTCGCTTCTTAGGATGCCGGTAAATCTCTTTCCAGAGGTCGTCATCCCGCTGATTAAGATCACGACCTACGCGCCGGGCGATATGAGCCTCATAGAGAGCAGGGTCACTAAAAAGATCGAGGACGAGGTCTCGACGATAGACGGTATCAAAAAGATTAGGTCTTATACATTTAACAACCTCAGCATCGTCACGGTCGAGTTTAATCTCAAGAAAAACATCGACGTTGCCGCAAACGACGTGCGCGACAAGGTCGCAAAGGCAAAGCTCGATGCCCAGCCCGAGATAGAGAAAATCAACAGCGACAGCGGCAAGGTGGCGAGCTTTTTCGTTAGCCGCAAGGACGAAAATTTAACCGCGCTCATGCAAACGGTCAAAGACGAAGCAAAGCCGTTTTTGCAGCGCGTAAAAGGCGTGGGCAAGGTCGATGACAAAGGCTTTTTGGAGCCTGAGATTAAAATTTACCTTGATCCGTTTAAACTCGATAAATACGCTCTAACCGCGGCCTCGGTCATAAATATAATCAAATCGCAAAATTTAAAAGCGCCTTTAGGAAAGCTCGAAAACAGCGAATTCGAGATATTTTTAAAGAGCGAATTTGACGCTAAAAGCGTGCAGGAGCTGGAGGATATTCGTCTGCAAAAGGACGTATTTTTAAAAGACGTCGCGCGCATAGAGCTATCTCATCACGATACCGACGCCGTAGCGATATATAACGGCAAGCGCGGAGTGCTGCTTGACGCTATAAAAGTAAGCGGCGCAAACACTATCGAGACGGTAAACGCGCTCAAGGCTAAAACGGGCGAACTAGCCGCAAAACTGGGCGCAAACTACGAAGTGGAGCGGGTTTATGAAAAGAGCGAGAGCATCCTAAAGCACATAAATCAGGTCAAATTTGACATGATGCTAGGCGTCGCGCTCACGGTCGTCATCGTCTTTTTCTTTTTGCGAAGCTTTAGCGCGACCGTCATCGCCGCGCTCGCGATCCCGGCTAGTATCGTGGGGACGTTTTTTATCATCGACGTTTTGGGCTTTGATCTAAACCGCCTCACGCTGCTGGCTCTCACTCTTGGTATCGGTATATTTATCGACGATGCGATCGTGGTCGTGGAAAATATCTCCAAGAAGATGCAAGAGGGCGAGAGCAATCCGCTAAAAGCGAGCTTTGAGGGCGTGCGCGAGATAGCCTTTAGCGTGCTTAGCATTAGCGCGGTGCTGCTTTGCGTGTTTGTGCCGATTGCCTTTATGGAGGGTATCGTCGGACAGTATTTTAACTCCTTTGGTATGAGCGTGAGCGGCGGTATCGTGGTGTCGTTTTTGGTTTGCATTATGCTGATACCAAGCCTCGCGGCGAGGTTCTTGAGCGAGGGCGAGAGTAAATTTTACCGCGTGACGGAGCCTATATTTGAGGCGCTTGAGAGCGGTTACGAGCGGCTTTTGAAGCTTATTTTGAGGTTTAAAACCGCGTTTGTTATCCTTACTTTTGGCGTACTGGCTCTTTGTATGAGCCTAGCCGGCAAGGTCGGTATGGACTTTTTGCCCGTCGAGGACGAGGGCCAGTTTGAGATATTTTTAAAAGCAAGCCCCGGTATCTCGGTCGAGGCTATGAGTGCTAGAGCCGGCGAGGTCGTGCGCGAGGTAGATAGCGATCCGCGCGTCGAGTACTCCTATATGATCGCGGGCTACACGGACTCAAAGGATGCGTACAAGGCTAAAATTTACGTCCGCTTAAAAGGCTTTGAGTCGCGAAAAGAGCGCCAAACGCAGATAATGGACGAGTATAGAAAAAAGCTTAAATTTGATGACCTCAGCGTCAAGGTTCTGCAGATACCCTACGTAGATACGGGCAGCGACAGCGAGCCGGTGCAGCTAACGATTACGGGAGATAGCCTGGAAAAGCTGGACGAAATCCTGCCAAAAGCCATAGCGATGGTGCGCGCGATAGAGGGCACGACGGACGTGGGCAGCGATAACGAGGATAAGATAAACGAGCTACAAATCAGCGTAAATAAAGACAAGGCCAAACGCCTAAGCGTCGATCCTAGCGCGGTCGCGCAGGTGATATACGCGTCCTTTGGGCAAAATAGGCTTGGTAGCTTTGATAACGGCGACGCGCAGTACGATATGATACTGAGGTTTGACGACGAGTACCGCAGGGACGCGCAGGCGCTGCAAAAACTAAAGATCAAAAACGCGTACGGCGAGAGTATAAGCCTAAGCGCGGTGGCGGAGTTTAAGACGAATAAGACCTTTTCCGTGATAAACCGCTTTAACAAACAGCGTCAGATCAGGATCGTTGCAAACGTAGATAACGTCCCGCTAGGAGCCGTGCAAAAGGGCATCGACGAAAGTATTGGTCAAATTTTGCCCGCCGGTTACGACTACGTGATGACGGGCTTTATCGAGATGATGAACGACACGAACGCGGCCTTCGTCTTTACGATCAGCCTTAGCGTCGTGCTCATCTATATGATTCTAGCCGCTCTTTACGAGAGTTTTATTTTGCCACTCATCATCATGATCTCGATGCCGCTGGCCTTTGGCGGCGTAGCGGTCGGGCTGTACCTTAGCGGCAACTCCTTTAGCTTGTTCGTCATGGTCGGCGCGATCTTGCTTTTTGGCATGGTTGGTAAAAACGCGATTTTGGTCGTGGATTTTGCCAACCGCTACGCAAACGAGGGTGCGCCGCTAAACGAAGCTATCGTGCGCGCGGGAGTTAAAAGACTGCGAGCGATACTGATGACTACTTTTGCAATGATATTTGCGATGCTGCCGCTTGCGCTTAGCAGAGGTGCTGGATACGAGGGCAACTCCCCGATGGCGATCTCGATCATTTCGGGACTCATCAGCTCTACTCTGCTAACGCTACTTGTTGTGCCTGCGCTCTTTGGCGCGGCGTATAAGATAGATAAATTTGTGAGTAAAATTTATAAAAGAGAGGAAATCTAGGGCTTAAATTTGAGTTTGCTCTCAGCTGAGCCTGCGTCAAATTCGCGCTTAAATTTAACGGCTCGGCCAAATTGCGCCTAGACTGATTTTGCTTGGTTTTTGAGCGTCTTATTTAAATTTACTCAAATGTAAAGCGTCAAAATCGATTTTGCTTACGGCCTAATTTAATCTCCTTCGCCGGCTTTGCTCGGCCGATTTTTCGAGCTTTTAATCAGCATAATTTTACGAGCGAAATCCAGTGCTTTGTTTGTCTGATGGACGATCAAATTTACCGGCTAAATTTACTTGATAAAATTTCATCGCAAAGTACTTTTTCTACAAATTGCTAGCCATATTTTGATAACAGTTTTAAAAATTATTAATTATTAAAACGATAAAATCCGCGCCGATTTAGAGTAAATTTTAAAAGGGCAAATTTTAAACGTGAATATATTTGACAAAAAGATTATGTATAAGATTCACACTTACGCTTCGCTGATATTTTGTATTCCATTAGTTGTCGCGTGTTTTACCGGTTCGGTTTTAGTTTATAAAGACGAGATAAATAATATTTTAATGCCTG
>ERZ773035.2430-NODE-2430-length-12157-cov-4.408775_pt1 | contig 12157 bp, 9 predicted proteins | sample MGYA00511487_ERZ773035 | MGnify/ENA primary metagenome ERZ773035 (study PRJEB29015, sample SAMEA2737985) | human oral metagenome | biome: human oral; feature: human-associated habitat; material: dental | place: China | collected 2024 ...
GCAAAAACCACGTTTGCGCCGTAGCTTTTTAGCTCCTTCGTTACTTTTGAGTCGATATCAAGATATACGTTTACAAAGGCCGCCGTCACGCACGCGCCAAGCAGGATAGAGACGATGATGACGCCCACTCTAGCCGCGCCAAAGCGCAGGCTTTTAAAGATAACGTTATAAAAAAAGCCCTTATTTGCGATCATATAGCACCTCCGCAGGCAAGAGTTTAACTACGCTTCTCATCGGCACGAGCGAGCCCGCGATCGAGATAAGAAGCGCAAAAGCGATACTAAGCGGAAGCACGATCCACGCTATGCCGATGCCGTAACCAAAGATACTGTAAGCGATTATGTAGCTAAGCGCATATCCCAAAAACGCTCCCAAAATGCCCGCGAAAAACGCCACGACTAGGCTTTCGCTCGCAAAAAGAGCGTAAATTTCAAAGTTGCTCGCACCTATGGCTTTTAGCAGGCCGATCTCTTTTTTACGCCTGTAAATTTCGCTAGTCATCAGCGATGTAATGCCGATAGAGGAGACTGCAAGCGCGATAACACTAACGATACCCATTAGGCTTTGGATTTTTTTTACGATATTACTCTCAGCGTCGCTTACCTGCATCATCGCTTTTGCCGCGACGCCCGCGTAGTTCTCCTCGATCTGATAGGCTATGGAGCTAACATAGGCCGAGCAGTACCACATATCGTATTCGGCGCTATCTAGGTTGTCTAAATTTCGCCTAGCTTTTACGGAGAGGTCGTTTTCCGGGATCGTCATCGCCGAAACCTCGGCTTTTGAGTACTGTCCGGGCTTATTTAGGAGCTCCTGAGCTAGCTTTAGCGAGGTTACGATCTTATAGCTCTCTTCGCCCGCTCCTTTTAGGATGCCCGCAATTTTTACGTTATGTCCGTTTAAATTTAGCTCGCCGCCGACGCTCAAATTTCTCTTCGCAGCTAAATTTTCGCCTACGAGTACGTTTTGCGTATCGTCGTCTTCTATCCATTTACCCTCAACCGCCCAAAAGCCAAACAGCGTTTTTACGCCCGTTTTAAACTCCGGCTCGTCGGCAACGTTTGCAAATTTATCAAACCAAGTACCCGTGATTTGGTATTTTTCGCCACTAGCGTCTTTTACCTCGCCGTTTAGAAACGGCGCAAACGCTACGATGTTGTTTCGCCAAAAAATTTCCTTTACCTTATGCAAATCCTCTTCGTTTAGGTAGTTTTGCGATTTTAGTGGGGTGAAGTTTTTACCCTCGATCTCGATAGCTAGCGCTTCGCCCTTTGGCAAGACGACGATGTTTGAGCCGTAGCCGCGCAGCTCGCTAGCGATCTGATCACCGATTTTTAGCGTGATATTTAGCATACAAGCGATCAAAACCGTCGCCAAAAGTATGGTGATAAAAGCCATACCTTTTTGCACCTTTGAGCCGGTGATCGAGCTTTTTATAAGCCTTAGTTGCATATTTTTCATTTTAAAGTCCCGTTTATATCGACGTATTTTTCAGGGTTGGCTTCAAATTCCGCCTGAGTTTTTTCGTTTTCAAAGAAATACGTCCTGTTGTAGTATAAATAAGATTTCGAGCCGATGTTGCTTACTTTTTTGCGGCTTACCGGATCTAGCACCATTTTTTCGACGACTTTTGAGAAATAGTTCGCACCACTTTGAATGGTATCAAGCGTAACGGTTACAAATTTGCCGTCAAATTCAAAAGGCATAGGTATCGGGTTGCAGCCGCCCTCTTTGCCAACTGATGGCAAGAAAATGCGTACATTGCACGAGATGCAGATGAGATCGCCGCCCTTTTTGACGTAGCCCATATCGCCGCATATCGCGCACGCGTCAAAGACGATGATCGGCGAAGCGCGGTCTGAAAAGCGGTTTAAAAGAAAAAACCTTATCTCCCTGCCTTCGTCGTTTATATAGGCGTAGCGATGAAGTTCGTTGTCGGCTAGCTCTGCCACGTCAAATTTAAACTCGTTATTTACTGGTTCTACGATGATAGGATCTGAGATCTCAGGCGGCTTAGACGCGTGCAGATCGTAGTAAAGCCCGAAAATAAGGGCCGTGACGACGATAGTTATGCTGCTTTTGGAGTTTGCCGCCATGAAATTTCTAGCCGCGTTGTTAAATCTAAATTTATTCGAGCCCACGACTGATTTTACGAGCGGAGCCGGACGTTTTTTGAAATTTATAACCGCCAAAATCAAAACCGAAAAGATGAAAAAATACTGCGAAAACGTCGTATAGTAAATGCCTTTAGCCACGAGCGAGAGCGCCCACGGATATGTAGGTATCATACCCGCCCGCATAAACTCAAGCCCCGTGTTTGAAAGAGCCTGCACTATCAAAACTGCAAGAAAAAGAAGCGAAAACGTCCATAACACGTGCTTGCATAGGCATTCTTTTAAATTTGAAACGACGAAAAACAAAATCAGTAAAAGCAAAAATGCAAATATCATCAAAAATAGGCTAATGATGGACTGCGTATCGAGTAGCTCGCCGGCAAATACCGGAAAATTCGCGCTAGCGTGAGCATAGGTTAAGCCGTAGCCTGCGCCTAAGGCGAAAAACGTTATCATCTTTGCAGGGTTAAATTTGATAAAAATCCAAAGCGCGCTAACTAGCAAAAATACCAAAGTAGCCGCATCAAATGCCATTTTCACGCCTACGTCGTGAAGCGTGAGTCTAGCGATCTTAAAAACGACTATGCCTGCTGCGATACCCAAAACCGAGGGTAGAAACAGCGCTTTTAGGCTCTTTTTGTCGTTGTTTAACGCTGCAAAAAGGACAAATCCCAGTAACGATGAGATAACTTGGACGAAATATATAGACATGATCAGCCCTGTAATTTGAGAATTTTGAATAAAATTTAGAGCGGACTTAGCCGCTCTAAGCCCGAATTATTTAGCAGGCGCTCCGGTATATTGGAATTTATAAGTCGTGGTGAACGGCTCGAACCATTTACCTACGCCCGTTTCTTTGTCCGCATGACGACCGAAGCCTTGTTTTTCAGGATTTTCTATGTGAAATTTTAGCTCGTAGTTGCCAACGCCCGTATCCATTTTTAGGTTAGCGCCGTAGTGAGGGCCGTCTTGAGCAACCATAGGCATAAATGTGCCTTTTTTAACTTTGCCGTTATCTAGGTTTTTTAGCTCGTAATTAACTTTTAGATAAGGGATCCACTCACCGGCTGCAAAACCGTTTTTATTTCCCTCGATAGCGTGGATGTCGGCCTCTAGGTGGATGTCGGCTTTACTAGGAGCTAGGTCGATACCCTTTGGCTCCATGTCGATCGGCTCTAGATAAACGGCAGCTATCTCCATACCGTTGATTTCTACCGGATCGCCGATAGGAAACTCGCCTGCTAAGACTACTGAAGCAGCAAGGCTAAATGCCAAAGCTGTTTTAACAAATTTGTTCATGTTTTCTCCTTTAGATTAGTTTGTAAATTTATTTTAAGCTTCGCGGCAACCCGCGAAAGCTAGAAACGTCAAATTTAAGCCTCTTTGGCTTGCTTTTTTTTCATTATGATCACGCCGATGATTAGCGCTGCTATCATGATAGTCTGCGGTACTAAGCTCTCGTAGTACGGATAAATGCCTAGCCATTCGATAGTCGGGAAGCCTTCGATCTTGGTCGGAACGAAAATTTTACCCTCGACGAACTCCATAAGCCCCTTGCCCACAAACACAATCGACATATAAAAAATGATCGCCGAAGTGACCAAGAAAAACGGCTTAATCGGGATTTTTATAGCAAAAATTTTAAACACGTAGTAAGTAACAAGCAAGACAACTAGCCCCACTACAAATCCCAGCGCGATCATCGAGTAGCCCACGCTATCTTTAGCGTCAAAAATCAGCGCCTGATAGAAAAGCACGGTCTCCGCGCCTTCTCTAAATACCGCTAAAAATACCGTCCACCAAAGCGCCTTAGCAGAGCCTGCGGATATAGACTCGCTGACGTGGCTTTGGATATATTTGCTCCATTTTTTCGCGCCCGCGTTTGAAAGTAGCCAAAAACCGACGTAAAAGAGCAGTCCCACGGCAATAAGCATCACCGCGCCCTCCATCACCTCTCTTTTTTGACCTGCAGCGCCCGCAAATATCAAATTCATAATCCAAGCCATAACAAAGCTTAACACGACCGCTACGCCAAGCGAGCTGTAAACGATACTCATGCGCTTTTCGTTGCCGGTTTTTAGTAGATACGCCACGACGGCCGCTACGATGATGAGCGCTTCAAATCCCTCGCGAAGTATGATCGTAAGCGCGTAAAGAAATAGCGCCCAAGGCGAACTGCTGCCGCTTGTTTTTTCTAGCGCGGCGTCTAAATTTGCGCCTAGGTTATCGGCTGCTTGCTGGAGTCTCTCGACGCTCACGCCCGCCTTCATCAGCGCGACTACTTCGCCGAAATTTCCTTCTATCTTAGTTTTTAAGCCGACGTCTATCGCGCCTACTTTGTTTTCCATGCCGCTACCTTCGAACTCGTCGAAGTAAATATCCTGAGCATCGCTCATAGCTTTAGCTACGTCTTTTGCGGCGTAAAGTTTGATCGCGTCGGCGATTTTTGCCTTTATGTTTGCAACGACTGGCGCAAAATCAGTAGCCGCGTCATCCTCGGCGCTATCGGGCAAAACCACGTTGGTAGCTAGCGAGCCCGAGTCCATAGGTAGCTTGGCGACGTTTTCGTATATCAGCGCGTCAAGCTCGTCCAAATTTGACTTTAGCACGTCGGCGGCTACATCGTTGTTTATCGCTATTATCGCCGTACCCATTCGCTTTTGGATGTCGCCGTCGATGCCCTGACCGCCGTTTATAAATCTACGGATAGCCTCTTCTAGCTTCGTGTTTCGATATAGCTCAAATTTGGCTTTGTTGTTTATCTGCTGTTTTGCTGCGTCTTTATCGCCCTTTTCGTAGGCCGCGGCCGCAGCGCTAAGGGCTGTTTTTATGTCGTTATAAACCACTTGCCAGTGCGGCTCGATAGCGGCGCTACTTGCAGGTTGCGCCGTAGTTTGGCTAGCCTCAGTAGCCTTAGCGGTCTGTGCGGCGTCCGCGTTTTTAGGATCGGAGTACTCGCCAACTAGCTTGTGACCGGTGTTTATGACAGGCAAAACCTCATCCATCTCTTTGTTTAGCTCGTCCATTATCGCTTGTATCTCTTCTACGGATTTTTTAGCGATGATGGCTTTGCGGATTTTGCCGAATTTAGACTCCATCGAGTAGGCTTTTTTCTGCCCCAAATTTACCCTGATCGCCGCTTCGATGTTTTCGAAATGCCCAAAATACGCATTTTGCGTGGCGGTTTTTGCCTCGTCGATCTTGCCCTCTTTATACTGCTGCATAATGCTTACGAACGAATCTTTTATGCTCTGTATCTCAGGGCCGTAGTCGGTATCGGCTGCATTTAGCATAAAAGGGATAAAAAGCGCGAGTATAAATTTTAAAAATTTGCTCATAAAAAACTCCGATAAAATATGTTTTACGCAGCCATTTTACCATTTCAAAACTTTAGCGAAAATAAAAACGGCTATCAAGTATCAATCTTATCAACAAGCTATATTTTTTGATTATTAGATTGATCCGACTTTGAAATTTGGGTAAATTTAAGAGGTAAAATTTGAAAGAAAATTCGGGAGCGAGTCGCCCCCGAATTTGAGTTAGATAGTAGCGCCCGCTTGTCTTAGCATAACGCGTTTGCGATATACGTTTGACACGTCTGCGGCGTCGCCTACTAGTAGCGCGTTGGTGGCGCAAACGGCGGCACACATAGGGACTTTGCCCTCTGAGATGCGGTTTTGCCCGTACATATGAAGCTCCTCGTGAGAGTTCGTCTCCTCAGGGCCTCCGGCGCACATTGTGCACTTATCCATAGCGCCTTTGATGCCAAACGCCCCGTCTCTAGGAAACTGCGGCGCGCCGAACGGACACGCATATAGGCAGTATCCGCAACCGATGCATTTGTTTTTATCGTGAAGCACGATACCGTCGGCTCTGATGTAAAAGCAATCCACTGGGCACACCTGCTCGCAAGGAGCGTCGGTGCAGTGCTGGCAGGCTATCGTAGTCGATACTTCCTTGCCCTCTATACCGTCGTTTAGCGTGATGACCTTGCGGCGGTAGAGCCCCACCGGGAGCTCGTGAGCCGAAGAGCAAGCAACCTGGCATCCAAAGCAGCTGATACATCTGTTGGTATCTACGAAAAATTTCATTCTTGCCATCTCTTACTCCTTAGACTCTATTTTCGCCGTATTCGTGGAAGAAGGTGTTAAAGCCCTCTCCGTCAGCTTTTTCTATCCTGCAAAGTCCGGCGTTAAATTCCGAAATTTGAGTAACCGGGTCAAAGCCGTAGTTTGTTACGGTATTGAAGCTCTCGCCGATCGTATAAGGCTTAGTGCCCTCAGGATAGCGGTCTTCTAGGCTCACGCCTTGCATAACGCCCGCAAAGTTATACGGCATACAAATTCTATCCGGCGTAACCATCTGAGTATGATAGCAACGAACCTTGATCTTAGTGCCTTGCGGAGAGTGGATCCACATCATATCGCGGTCTTGGATACCGTATTTTAGCGCAAGCTCAGGGTGGACGTTAGCAAACATCTCAGGCGTGATCGCCGCTAGATACTTGCTCGTTCGCTCGATCATACCAGCACCGCTTAGGTTTACTAGGCGCAATGTGCTAAATACGATAGGGAATTCCTTGCTCCAGTCTTTTGCTTGCTGCTCGGTTTTAAATTTAGTCTCTACGCGGAAATTTCTAGCCTGATCGTCGAAAGTCGGGTATTTTTGTACCAAATCCCAGCGCGGAGAGTGGATAGGCTCGCGGTGTTTAGGGATCGGATCTAAGAATTCCCAAACGATCATTCTTGCCCTTGCGTTACCAAACGGCACTACGCCTTTTTCGCGGCATTTTTCTAGGATAAGTCCGCTGTGATCCGTACTCCAAGTAGCCCCCATCAGTCTTTTTTCTTCTTCGGTTAAGGTTATGCCTAGGACTTTTTCAATATTTTCTTTGGTAATTTGCGGATAGCCGCCTTTTACGTCCGATCCTACCAAAGTCGTATCCTCGCTAGCTAGCTGACTAACGCCGTTATGCTCTAAGCCGAAACGATTTCTAAATCCGCAACCGCCCTCTGCGTAAGACTTGCTCATATCATAAAGTATCGGTGTACCAGGGTGTTTTTCGTCCCATGCCGGCCAAGGCTTACCGTAGTATTCGCCTTTTACGTCGCCGCCGATACCCATTAGCGTGTCAGGGTCGAAATTTTGCCAGTTAGCCTGATGTCTTCTAAACATCTCGGCCGTTCTACCGGTGTAGCCGATAGATTTACCCATGCGAGCTATCTCGTTTGTAGCGTCGTCAGGCCATACGAAGTCGTCTTTAACTTGTTTTGGCTCGTTGTTTACGGTCGCCATCTTCATGCCTTTTACGTACTCGTCATAAAAGCCGAATTTTTTAGCAAATAAGAACATGACCTCGTGGTCGGCCTTACTCTCGTAAAGCGGCTCAACGACTTTTGTTCTCCATTGGCCAGAGCGGTTAGTCGAGCTTATGTGTCCTTCGTTTTCAAACGCAGTAGCCACCGGAAGCACGTAAATTCCGTCTTTTCTATCTGAAAGGATAGCAACCTCGTTTACGAATGGCTCGGCAACAACTAACATATCTAGTTTATCTACGGCTTCTTGAATTTTAGCCAGGTGCGCCATAGATGTGATACCTGTTCCTTGCACCCAAAGAACGCGAAGTTTGCCGCTAGTATAGGTTTTTTCTTCTTTTAGGACGCCTTGCCACCATTTTGATAGCGACCAGCCTTTTTCGTTTCTCCAGTTTCTATCTTCCGGATTTTGCGGATCGTGATAAAAATACTCTTCAAATACGGTATTTTTTACCGGAGCGCCACCTTGTTTCGGCTCTTTTGTCGAAACCGCAAATCGTTTGATAAACTCGTCATAATCAACGCCCCAGCCTTTGCAGTAGTATTTCCACGAGGCGTCGCCTAGTCCGTAATACATAGGAAGAGTGTCTGAAAGGTTACCCATATCGGTAGAGCCCTGAACGTTATCGTGACCGCGGATGATATTACAGCCACCGCCAGGTTTACCCATATTGCCTAGGATTAGTTGAAGGATAGGTAAAATTCTGGTATTTGACGTTCCTACCGAGTGCTGAGTGATACCTAGAGCCCAGATAACCGTTCCCGGTTTCGTATGCGCCATTATATTAGCAGCCTCTATGAGTCTATCTACCGGTACGCCGGTAACGTCCGAAGTAAGCTCAGGAGTCCAGTGTTCAGCCTCTTTTCTAACCTCTTCGATACCATAGGTTCTGTTTTCTAAAAATTCTTTATCTTCCCAGCCGTTTTTAAGGATAATGTGAATAAGTCCATAAATAAGAGCCACGTCCGTTCCTGAACGCTGACGCAAGTAAAGATCCGCGTGCGCAGCCGTTTTAGTAAAATTCGGATCCGCTACGATTAATTTTGCGTTGTTTCTATCTTTGGCTTGCAACATATGCTTCATTCCGCCGACGGGATTTGCTACAGCCGAATTCGCACCGATACAAAAGATCGCTTTTGAATTTGCCGTCATATCTCCGAAATGATTCGTCATCGCGCCATAACCCCAAGTATTCGCCACACCGGCGACTGTTGCGCTATGTCAAATGCGTGCTACGTGATCGTTGCTGTTTGTGCCCCAAAACGCCGCAAATTTACGGAAATAGTAGCTCTGCTCGTTATTAAATTTAGCCGAACCCAAGAAAACTACGCTATCAGGACCGTCTTCTTTACGGATTTGTAGCATCTTATCGCCGATTTCGTTTACGGCCTGTTCCCAGCTGATGCGCTCCCATTTTCCGTTTACTTTTTTCATCGGAAATTTGATGCGTTGTTTTGATTTCGTAAGGTCGATCTGATCGATTCCCTTAGAGCAGTGCGAGCCCTGAGAGATCGGGTGAAACATCGCCATATCTTGACGAACCCATACTCCGTCTTTTACCTCGGCTTCTATACCGCAACCCGCCGAACAAATAGAACAAATCGTTCTAACCTTTTTTGAACCTTCATAAGGATTTTTTATCTCCTCGTTGGTTGCCTTTCTAAACGTCTCGTTTTCGCCAAATGCCATCGTGCTACCGGCACCAAGAGCGGCAAGCTTCAAAAACGAGCGTCTTCCTATGCGTGAATCACTCATGGTTTTCTCCCTTAGTAAGCGATCTTATAGTAGTATTCCCACTCTTTGCTTTTTTTGTAAAGCACCTCTTTTTTGCTCGACTTGCCGACAACTACGCCGTTGTCGTCAGGAGCAAGCTCGTCGCTAGTCGGTTTTGCGATAGCTGCAGCGGCCAATACAGTCCCGCCTACCGCGCCGACCTTCAGAGATTTTTTGAGAAAATCTCGTCTTGATCCTTGCATGTTTTCTCCTTATTAATCTCAAATTTGAAATTTTTGAGACGTTTTTAGAAAGATATTGTTCAAATTTTGCATATTTCCTAGGCGTAGTGCGCCTTACAGGCGCGTATTTTAGGGCACTTGCATATTTTAAAATATCACTGTGCAAATTTAGCATATTTTGAGAATAAATGAAGTAAAAATATTAGATTAATTATGAAACTTAATAAATAGTTAAGGAAATCTAAAATTTAGCTTAAATTTCAATACTACATATCAAGTTAAAAATGTATATTTTATGTAACTCTGGGGGTTTTGAGCTAAATTTATCAAATTTAGCTCAAATTCGCGTTAGATGTTATTTTTGAAGGTCGCTTAAATTTACTATGAAAGGCACGGAGCGAACGCCTGCGGCAGCATATTTTTTACGTAACTCATCCATAGTTTTTACGTTTTCTTCGCTAACGGCTCCGTCTGCTACGGTATAATCGCCTGCGTAATACTTTCGTAAAATTTGGATTTTATCGCTATCGGTTTTTGCGCCTGCTGCGTCTTTATATATCAAAAAGCTCTTTTGCAAAGACGAAACGCCGTGAACCGGAGTTAAGATCACGTTTACGTTACTTTCTTTTAGCGTTGCTTCTATTCTATCTAACTCGGCTCGGCAGTACGGGCATTCAGGATCTGAGAACATTACGATAGTTGGCTTTTTGGAGTCGCTTCTCAGTGTGATGATATTTTCTTTTTTCTCGTTTTTATAGGCTTTTGAGATATTTTTCATAGTTATTTCATTTTTTATATCTTGCAGATACGATTTATGCTCTTTTAAATCTATAATGTCCGGAAAAAGCAAGTCGTCTTTAGCAAAGATAACCTCGTCTTGGCTCACTTGACCGTTGCTCAAATTTACCACGACCGCTTCGATTCCGTCGGTTAACGGTTTGCGCTCAGTTACATTTACTTTCACGCCCTCGCCGACCATCTGCGAATAAAAACCGACTACTTGCTCGTTTGACGCAGCAAACATCGCGCAGGCCGCCATTAGCGACAAAACTATTTTTTTCATTTCATTCCTTTTTAAAAATTTGCGCGGATTATATTAGCTTTTTATAAATAGATAAAAAATCACGCTTTTAAAACTCGGTCGGTGCCGTTTTTGACGATATTGGGATCCAGATCGAGTTGCTCTAGGTAGGCGATTATGTATTTTCTACTTAAATTTAACGCCTCTTTCGCGTTCGTTACGTTTACGAATCCTTGAGCGGCGATGACGGCTTTTAGCTTGGCAAGCGCCTCGTTTAGGGCTTTTGACGTTACGAAAAGATTATGCGCGAGCCTAACCACGCGGCCGATGCCCGTTAGTTTTTTTAACGCGTTATCGCCGCTAACGCGGTCTATCTCAAGCTCGTCGTAGATGTTATAAGGCGCCAAGGGACCTAAATTTCCGCTTTGCAAAATCTCGTAAATTTTCTCCTCGAGCCTGATTTTTAGCTTGCTCATATCCACGCCCGTTTTGGTGTAGACGCCGTCGTTTTTAGCGATCATGCCCGCGCTTTCTAGCTCGTCAAGCGCCTTTTGAGCGATATTTTCGCTAGCCCATGAGAGCTTTAGGCTGATACTCGTAGCCGAAAATACCGCAAATTCGTTCTTTTCTATCATAAATTTGACCGCGCTTTTTATCCGATCGACCGCGTTTAGATCGTAGATATTTAGCGCCTTTTCATCGACAAATACGTTTGGCGTTTGTTTTGCTATAGCCACGGCCTCCTCGTGATTTAGCCCGAAACGCTGATAGGCCGAGATGATACCAAAGCCGTTTTTATGCGTATCTTTTAACATCGCAAAGGCGCTTACGAAGTCCTTTTTGAGCAGCGAGTTTAAAAACGAAATTTTACTTGATTTTTTCATCGGCTCGCTCACGGCGTTTAGCACCCTGCCGCCGCCTATGACACGACCGTTTGCGATGAGCACGAACGGCTCGTCAAATTTCAAAAACATATCCCTTTCAAATTTAAACGTCGCAAATATCCCGCCCTCTTTTTCGCTAAGAACCAGCGCTTTTGCGGGCGCGGCCTTTGCCCCGACGCAAAACGTCACGCTCTGCCCATGCGTTAGCTCGCGAGCGAAAACTATCGCGTCTATCTCGCGAAATCCTCTAAAAAAGCCCTTCTTACTAAGCAGCTGGCCTTTTTTTAGATCATTTAGCTCGATTCCAGTCAAATTTAGCGCCACGCGGCTGCTAACTCCTGCGCGGTCGACGAAATTATCGTGGCTCTGCACGCTTCGCACTTGCACCTCTTTGCCTGCGTCATAGTTAAACAGCTTTTCGTTTTTCGTCACGCTGCCCTCTATCACGGTGCCCGTGACTACGTTTCCGATACCTTTTAGGCTAAAAACGCGGTCGATGTAGTATCTAAAAACGCCATCTTGCTCGCGATTAGCCGCCTTTAGCGTAAAAAGATAATTTCGCAGCTCATCAATGCTCGCGCTATCCTTGATACTAACCGGGAAAATCTCTAAAATTTGCAGATTTTTGTAGTTTTGCGCGGCGGCGTAAATTTCGCTCTTTCGCTGCTCGATTATCTCCGCGCTAGCTAGGTCGCACTTTGTTAGTGCGACGATGAGTGAGCCAACGCCAAGGATGTTTAAAACCTCCAAATGCTCCAAAGACTGCGGCATAAGCCCGTCGTTTGCCGCCACGACGAAGAGGCACGCGTCAAATCCGTACGCGCCGCTGATCATCGTTTTGATCAAATTTTCATGTCCCGGCACGTC